>Ga0228698_1001065_pt1 | contig 14743 bp, 11 predicted proteins | sample McNCre117_Aug_MG_FD_178015 | JGI IMG/M metagenome (GOLD analysis project Ga0228698, IMG submission 178015) | Freshwater microbial communities from McNutts Creek, Athens, Georgia, United States - 1-17_Aug_MG | ecosystem: Environmental > Aquatic > Freshwater > Creek | place: USA: Georgia...
GAGAACGATGGCTACACGCTGGAAGAGGATGGGTTCGTCGGCGCGCGTGACCTTGCAACCAAGATTGACAGCAACGAGGCGCTGAAGGCGGCTCTCCCCCCCGAGATCCGCAACGAGATCATGGCGAATGCCCGGCTGGCCGAGAAGGCGGCAGGATATGAATCAATCTTTGCTTCTCCCGAAGAGGCCAAGATTGTTGCCCAGACTGCCGAGCAGCACGCCTCTTTTGCCGAAGCTTTCAACCTGGTCAATGAAGACATTGAAAACGGAACATCCTCGCTGATCCAGAAATTGATCGAAGCCTCTGCGGTTCGTGACGCCGAAGGCAATCCGATGAAGCGCGAGGACGGGTCTTTCATTACCACTGGTACGGCAAGCAAGTTTTTGACCACGGCGGCCCAGCGATGGGTCGCTATCAACATCGTCAAGAAAATCGAGGCGTCCGGCGACGAGAATGCAAAAGCCGCGCTTGATCTGGTCATGGAGAGTGCAGGATTGCGGCCCTCCACCGCGGAAAAGGCCAACGATCAAGACCCGGTCCTTGCAGCCCGTAAGGCCGAACTCGACGCGCAAGAGGCGAGGATTCGCACCGAGCGCGAAACGTCCGCGAAGCAGGTTCAGGAGCAGTACACAAAGGCTTTGGACGGCGATCTCGAATCGCTGTACGAGACCGAGACCGGAAAGCTCTTGGGACTTGCGACAGGACTTGACTCTTTCACCAAGGCAGCAGTCGAACAGCGTCTTGAGAAGGAGATCCGCAGCGCGATTAAGTCGAACACGGCTTACCAGATGCGGCGCAACCAGATCAAGACACAGCCCTACTCTGCCGAACGTCGCCAGCAGGAAGTTGCTCTCGCGCGGGAGTTCTTCCGTAGCAATCTCGCCAGGATCGCACGTCCGATTCTGACCGAGGCCGGCGTTATCGTGAAGGGGAAAATCGAGGCACGCCAAGCAACACAGGCCGCGCGGGCGCAGTCAGCCCGTAGCGAAATCAACGGTGGAGCACCTGCAAAGCCGGGAACGCCTTCGGGGCAGTCCAACAGTCCTGCGATGAGCACCGATCAGGCAAAAGAAGCGTTTAAGGCGGCCAATGGCGGCAAGGAGCCGAGCGACTCCGAACTGAACATCTACATGATGCTCACCGCAGCAAAGGCCAAAGGGTTCTCCATTTAACGGTTTCGCTACTGCGTTCCAGTAGACGAGCAACATAAAACACAGGAAAGGATTTATCAAAATGGCAGCTCTCCAGGCAAGTGTTGGTGCGGCGGCGGTCATGCTCGAAGGAGTCTGGAACCAGCCTCAACTGCTGGTTGAAAAGGACTCCGTACTGGATGGCCTGATCTCTTCGAGTGGTAAGGCGATCAAGGTTTCCGAGCACACGTATCGTGTCACGTTCCAGAATGCTCTCCCCGGCGTCCGTTCGGCGATCTCGCTGGATGCCGCAGTCAACTTCCCCTCTCCGGGTTCGCCCGATTGGCAACAGGGCTTCATGCAGCCCGTTTCGTGGGCCGTGCCGGTCGGCTGGACCGAACTTGCCAAGATCACCACGTCGTCCTCGATGCTCTCGGTGGCGCAGGTTGTCGATGCGACCATGCGCGGCGCGGTTGACGAACTGAAGCTGACCCGCGACGAGTCGCTTTGCTCGGGTGATGGCACCGGCTACTGGGGAACCATCTCGGCGGTCACGACCGGCGCTGGTGGCACCTATACTCTGTCCTCGGCCGACTTCGGCGCGCGCCTGTTCGATGTTGGCAACAATATCGACATCTACAATGGCCTGACCTACGTCAACACCTCGTATGTCACCGCCGTTCAGAAAGGCATTGGCGGCACCCAGGTTCTTACGGTCGACACCGCGTATGGCGCGGCCGGCAACGTGATCCGCTTTGGCGGTCTGGTCTCGGGCGCTCCGCAGTTCGTGTACGGCATCCCGTACTGGAACAACAACTCCCAGACCGGCCTCACGATCGGAATCGACCGCTCGCAGGCCACGAACAACTTCATCCTGTCGAACGGCGTGGCCGCCTCCGGCTCTTCGCTGACTCCGCCGCTGTTCCGCCTTGGTCTTGACCAGATCCGTCACTCCATCGGCAACGATGCTGTGAAGGCCGGCAAGTTCAAGATTCATCTTGCGCCGGGCCAGCAGGCCCAGTACGAACAGTCCGGCCTGTCGATGACGAACTTCTGGCGCAACGATGGCACCGTGGGTTCTGGTTTCGATCTGCTGACCACTGGCGATATGAAGGTGGCCGGCAACATCTTCATCGAGAACATCCACGCCAACATCAGCCGCACCGACTTCCTCTATCTGGACACCTGGGGCAAGATTCGTTGGGGTGATGCGCCGTTCTGGTTCAACGACCAGGGCCGCACGATCTTCCAGCAGATCGGCACCAATGGGCAGATCACGGCCGTTGCATCGTCGTTCATGATCGACACGGTGCAGTATTTCGTGACCAACCCCAAGACGCAGGCGTACATCAGCGGCCTGCCGGAGCCGGCGGGCTACTAAGAAGCAGATTGCAGGATATTTTGAAGGGGTGGCCAAACCTGGCCGCCCCTCTTTTTTGCCTTCTGCCCCTTTGCGCAGAGCGAATAAAACACCGATAGTGCAAAATAGAGATATGCCAAACCACAACGATGTAGACGGCTACAGCGGACCCGAGCGGCAGGACATCAACGAGTATCTTCGGACTCGTCACGGTGACTGCTTCATGGGATTCCCGAGCTATCGCCTTGTCTTTTCTGCGGCCGTTACCACTCTCTCCGCCGGAGAATGGTGCGACTGGGACACCAATATTCCTGTGGATCTGCGCGGCCGCATGGTGGCCGACGAGACTGGAAAAGCACTCACAAGCGAAACGCGTGAAGAGCGCCATGTCGTCGAGATGCGCCGCTGCGATGAATATCCTGAGTTGCAGGACACGCCGGGGTGGATTCTTCAGCGCTGGATGGCGCCGGCCTACTGGGGATCACCGGCCGAGTGGAATGCGCGAGTCGTGCCGGGAACGCATCTCCCCTCGCTTGGCCCTTATCCTCACCAAGGTAAGTACATGCTGGTGGCAGGGCCGTATTCTGAAGCTCCCAGCGGTCCATTCCTCGACAGGATTGTGGAACAATGGGAACTGATGCGGGATGAGGTCTTGTCCTACCAGACTTCGACCTACGTCCGAAAGCGCCACTATGAAGCTGAAGAGCGCGATCGGCTCCGCAATGAGCGGTGGAACCGCGAGGCATCCGCCGCAAACATGACGGCCATGCAGCCGTTCTTCTCGACCTATCTGGAGGGTGGCAAGGCACGCCAACTTGCCGTCGAACATGCGGGAATCTCCAGCAACTACGGAAATTAACCAACCCAAGAGGGAATGAAAAAATGGCACTTGACAAGCTGAATTACGGTCTCAGCAGGAACGATACTCCGGCAGAAGCGGCGCATGAGCGCGCAGTTGCGGCCGAGCGAACGAGCGCGGCAGTACGCCCCAACGATGTCGAACGGGTCAACTACGGCGGCCAGACTGTCGAGATCGGCAAGATCGATCATGCCGCCCTTGGCCGTCCGGTAGACAAGCAGTACGAGCGGAATCTTGCCTCGGTCGAATCCCGTTTGGCAAAGATCGGCGTCAGCACTGCGACGGTCGTCAACTTCCTCCCCATCAAGCTCCGCTCCGATTCCGTCCTCGGCCCGCTGCGCAACCTGATTATCCCCGAGCCCAAGGACGATCAGGCTTACGTGACGTACTCGTTCACGGACGCCTTTATCGAACCGGCGCGCATGGGAGCAGACTCTCCGCTGATCGCCTTTGAGCATCATCCGATCGAGCTTGCTGAAGAGTTCTTCCGCGTCTACAACGGAGCGGTGTTCACGTTCACCGGCATTCCGTCCGATTTGGACCGCGAGGACTGGAAGAACAAGGTCAGCACTGAGCCTTCCCATCACGGCATGACGTATGGCGCCGCGTTCCAGGCGGCCTACCAGAAGTCGATCGAGTGGATGTACGAGATGCTGAAGCAGGGCAACGACAACAACCGCCTGAAGCGGATGCCGACTGAGCCTCAGAAGGCCGCCGCGCGCCGTCTGAAGGTTCTCGGCAGGATCAAGGAGTTCCCGGAGTGGGTTGAGCGCCAGATCGACGTGGATACCAAGATTCCCATGTGCCCGAAGTGCCAGCGGCCGTCGGAGGTCGGTGCCTGCCAATGCACGAACCAGAACTGCGGATACATCATCGATCCTCGCAAGGCGTATGAGATCAACGCCATCGGCGAAGACCATCCCTCGCTGGAGCGCCTGACGCGCGCCGAAGTCAAGGAGATGGGCATCTCGGATTATGTGGCCGAGACGCGCGACGAGAAGAAGGCTCGACTGGAGATCGGCGGCATCAAGCCGTTGAGCATCGCTGCCGCGCGCTTGCAGCAGTCCAACGATGAGTTACTCTCATTGCAGGCCAAGGAGAATGCGGCTGCCATCGCCGCCGCCGTCTCGGGAGCCAAAAGCAAAAAGGAGTAAACCACCGTGGCTATCTGGACCGTAGGGGACGTGATTCGCAGGACGCAGGTTCTTTTGGACGATCCTGCCGGGCGCCGCTTTAAACCGGACTACATCCGTCCCATCATCGACCAGGAAAACGAGGGGCTCCAGATCATGCTGGAGCGCCTCGGGGTGCAGCAGGAGGAACAGATTGCAATCTTCAACGTTCCCCCTGCTACATCCGCGCCAACCGATCTCACCGCCTACTTTGCCCCAGGCCAGCCATTGCAGTACCTGATGCGTCCCAAGCGCCTCGACTGGAAAGTTGTGGGGCAGAATGACACAAGCTATGTCCAAGCGGATCTGGTCGACGAGCTAGACGACGTTCTGAACGGCAACGTCGGGTGCCAGCAGTATCGGTGGGCAGGCGGCTCGATCCAGACCACGCCCAGCTATGGCGCCGCAGTCACTCTCCGCATCTACTTCCTCGCTCTCAGCCAGACCATCTACGACAGTTCCGTTCAGGTCATGCGCGGGATCGGAAGCATCCTGGCGCTACAGACCGCCGACTTCATTGCAGCCATGAACAACGACATGGGCAAGCTCGGGCCCAAGCTTTCCAAGAAGCTCTCGATCGCCAAGCAGAACTTCACGAACCTCATCGTGATTCAGTCGCAGGGGCAAACGCTCGTTCCGCGCGGTACAAAGCGCGGCGGCGCGGCGCAGTTCTCCGCTGGTGGGGTTCCCTACATCTAGAGCCAAGATTTATTTTTGAGCAAGAAGAACCCCCTCGTGGATATTCCGTCCGAGGGGGTTTAATTTGTGCGGGGTGCCGGGTTTTATCTTGTCAAGGGCAAAACCACGGAACGCTGAGGTTTGGCGACCCCGCACTTGCAATACTCTCACAAGTGCGATACGATGTCAATAGTCAAGGACAAAACACATGAGACATCCTGCAAAAACTCGATTTTCTCCTGTTTCGCCCCTGGCTGCGCCGTCGTGTGGCAGAGTGCCGACGGAGGGAATACGCATACAGCGCGAGAGAGATTTACAGTTCCCAACAAACAAATTTTTGAATTTGAGCCTAGCAAAAGCAAGCAAAGGTAAGTTGATGGCCATGTTGCCGCTCGCCTTTCGCCCATGGGGATAGGCAAACCAGAAGGTAAGGGTTCTCCCGCTGAGAGGCGGTCTTTCCGGGTAGCGGTGGCGGCTTCCGTCCGGTCCAATTGAGAGAACAAAGAACCCATAGAACTGATCTGGCTGGTTCAAACGTTTCATACCGAATTGATGAGTGAGGCTACTCTCTCTGGGGGAAGCCGCACTATGCCCAAAACCACAATAAATCAACCCACTAGGAGGGTTTATGTCTGAAATCATGAAGATCAACGAAGTTCAAACGATGGGGACTCGCGAAATTGCAGAACTTCTCGGAAAACAGCACGCAAACATCAAAATTTCGGCAGAACGTCTTGCCGAAAAAGGCGTTATTGGAACCCTTGCAATGCAAGAGTTCGTGCACAACGGCAATACCTACGCCGAATATCGCTTGCCAAAACGCGATTGCCTCATTCTTGTGGCACAGAATTGCCCGGAGTTTACGGCCCGCATTATCGACCGCTGGCAAGAGCTGGAGGCCTCGCAAGGCCCAAAGCTGCCCGCCACCTACCTGGATGCGCTCAAGGCCCTTGTAGCCAGCACGGAGGCGCAGCAAGCTCTTGAGGCCGAGAACGCGACGCTAAAGCCCAAGGCGCTCATCGCTGATCGGATCAATTCGGCGGACGGCCTGCACACCATGAGCGAGGCGGCCAAGATCCTCGGGACCGGCAGGACTCGTCTGTTTCAGCTTCTGCGCGCAAAGCACATCGTGGACATCCACAACATGCCCTTGCAGAAGTACATTCCGAAATATTTTGTGGTGAAGGAACGGCCCTACATGAGGGGTGATGTGGAAGAGGTCTACGCGCAGATTTTTGTAACGGGCAAGGGCATTACATGGCTTGCTGGCCCAGGCGAGTAAATCTCGTCTGGGTGGTACTCTTTGTCCTGTTGTTGAAGATCACAGGACGGGGATTGTTCCCGTAGAAAAGGAATCCACCATGGCTCTTGCTCTCACTACCCAGGCCGTCCATCACGACCTGCGCTCAAAGCGTCTCTACATCATCGCCACGCCGTCCGGCAACTATCAAGGCCCGACTACCTCCATCCCCACCACGCAGTTCACTCAGTCGGCGGCTGGCGCTGCCCTCAAGGGGCCGACGGCAGGATTCATTACGGGCGCTGCGCTCTCTGGTTCCGTCACTTTCTCCACGTCGGGCGGCACCGGGGCTGGTACGCAGGTTGTCAACATGGCGACCTACACCAACCTCGCCAGCGCCACGGCGGCCACGGCCACGGCTGCGGCGGTTGCTCTGGCGGCCGCTCTGACCATCGGCGCACTGGGAACGGCCAGCGGCGCGACCTATACCGGAAGCATCAGCAACGGCGTCCTGTCGATTGCAACCAACAAATCGGCCGAGGTCTTGTCGATCACGGTTTCCAGCTTGGTCGAAACCATCCCCGGCGGCGACACCGTGGATCTTACCTCCATCACGGCCGCCATCAATCAGGAGGTCGCCACCATTGGCTACCCCGGCAAGATCAAGAACTTCGAGGTTGTTTCGGCGCCGGCCGGATACCCTGCGCTTCTCGTGCAGGGCACGACTCTGAAGACATGGAAGCTGCGCGTGTTCAGCGGCGTTGATACTGAGCTTGCCACTGGCGCATATCCGGCGGACATCCTCTCCGGGGTGTTCATCCTCATGGTCGAGGGTCCGAAGTTCCAGATGTAAGCCAACGCTGGCAGGGAGAGACACAGATTGAATTTTCAAGGGGCAACACCGATCTCAATTCCCCGCTATGGCTCTTCCTGCCAGTGGGATGACGAAGTTCTTTTGCCGCTTGGGTTGGCACGGATTGCGCGGAATCAGAGGTACACCGCGCAGTCCACGGCCACCCGCTACGGGCACGCCACGCAGCTTCAATTTGGGGCAAATAACTCGCTGACCGGCGGCGGCCTGCTACGCTATCTGGCCGCCAAGCCGGGCACGCTTGATCTGCAGGCGGTCGAGACAGTCCTGCTTTTTGCCTACGGCTCAGTCGATGGAAACATCTATTCCTGCCCGCCATTCCTACAAGCCGACAAGTTGACACTGACGGATGCGGCGTTCTTTCTGAACACAGGATTCGAGGCGTTCACCGGCCTGCACCCGGTATTCAAGCAGGCATTCAATCAAATGTTCGTGGCGCTGTCCGACCTTCTTCTGCCAAGCCATGTGCCGCTTGTCTACAACTCTTCCGATGGCACTCTCTATCAGGCGTCCGATCTTCCCTTTGCGGCTCCGTGGAACCCCGGAACGTTCTACCGCGTCGGTCAAGTCGTTTCCCCATCTACCTTCGAGACGTTTGGCGAAACGAATGGGCAAGGAACCTGGGTAGAGAAGCAGACAGGATTCGTCTATCAGTGCGTTGTGGCCGGAACCAGTGGCGCGTCTAGCGCGCAACCTACTTGGCCTGAGACCTATGAAGGGACAGTGACAGATGGGGGCGTTACCTGGAAAGAATGCACGCCGATCTTCATTTCTGGACTTCCCGATGGTCCTGCGCCGGTCACGGTTACCACTGTGGCTGATTCCAATTCTCCGATCGTGGCGGGCGCGACGGTCTATCTCACGACGACGCTGCTGAACACCGTAGGCGAGGGAATCAACAACCTCGTCAACAATGGGGCCAGCGGGATCGATGGAGACACAGGATACCTCGACACGCGAAAAGTTTTGAAGTGGGTGAACAACACTGGAACGGCCGTTGATCTTGTCGTGACGCTGCCAGCCATCCCCTCATACCTCGGGGTAGATGGCGAGTTGGGCGCGACGTATGGCGCGACAAAATTGAACCTTTACGCCTACATCGACCCGACCTCTGACGCGGATTCCTCGACAATCATCGACCCAACCTATTACGCCTTGGTCAATGACTCGGCGCAGGAGCCGGGAACCACGGTAACGCTGACGGGATACCCCACTGGCGTAGAACTGTCCAGCGTCTCCACGGCCGCCACAACTGCCACGATCGGAAACGTCGATACCGGCGTTCGCTATCTGGTTCCGTTTTTCCAGACCCAGACGACGTACCAGACAGGATTCTCGAACTCTGGTCCTGTGCCGGTCAATGTCTCGCAGTCAGGGTGGCCCATTCAGTGCCTACGGCTCCCTCTCGGTCCTTACAACACTCAGGCGCGCGTGGTTGCCGTCACGGTCAGCGGCGCGAGCATGGCGGGGCCTTACACCTACGTTTCCGAGGCAGACACGGAAAGTCCGGGATTCAACGAGGACAACGTGTACATTACCTCGACCATGGTTCAGGACAACACCAGCAAAACGTCGCTGTTCAACTTCACCGACACCTACCTGCCCGGTGCGACCACGGTCACGAACTACTTCGACAAGATCCAGATTCCTCCCTGCGTAGACATCTATTTTGCCAAGAGCATTCAGCGTGTTGTCTACACTGGAGCCGTTGGCTACCAAAGCGGCCATCTCTTCTCGGACACAAGCGACCCCGAGACGATTCGAGTGCCTGGCGGTAACTTCCAAGTGGCCGAGAATGACGGCGACAGGACCGTCTGCTACCGCGAGATTCGCGGCATCGGCTACAGCTTCAAGGAAAACTCTGGCTATGCCGTAGAGTCGAACAGCGGAGAGCCGTCCACATGGACACCGCGGCAAGTCTGGACCGGCAACGGGCCGGTTGGGCCATCGGCAATCGACATCGCGGGGCAGGATGATTCAGAGTTTGCAATCTGGGCACATCGCAGCGGCCTGTACCTCTTCACCGGCAATGCGCCGCAACTCATCAGCCGGGAGCAGCAGGACACATGGGAAACGATCAACTGGGACTATGGCCATCTCATCAAGGTCCGAATCGACCATGTACGGCGCTTGGTCCATATCCTTTGCCCCATCAACGGATCGACAACAATCAACTGCCGACTCGTGATGAATTACTACTTCGGCACCGCCGAGCCGGTCATCTTCTCTCAGCGAAGTGCTCGCCTTGTTCCAAACGTAGAAGGGCGCAAGTGGTCACAGGACGATCTGGCTTTCAACGACGCCGTTTACATCCCGCAAAAAAGCGCAAACTCTGTGCAGCAGGCAGGTTCAAACATCAAGAACCAGATGGTGTTTTTTGCGGCAGACGGATCGATAAAGAACGTTGTAGAAGGGCAATATTACGACGAGGACTATTTGCATAACCAAGTCGGGTATTTCTCGAACTGGGTCAGCGTCTTGGGCCCAAGTTCAATGGCGTACACCCATCTCATCGGCGCGCGCATGTGGGCAACAGGAAACGGACTATGCAACGTCACGGCATACGATGATGCGGATAAGTCCTATCTCCTAACTGACGCGCTATCGCCGTTCGTCCTTACACCTGGCAAAAGATCGCGCATGGACATTCCTAGCGGGCACAGAGGAGTTGATTCGATGTGCTGGGCTATCGGCATGGACAATGGGGGCGTGGCACGAGCTTGGTGGGAAATCTTTAAATCAGACCTAATGGTCATTCCGAGATGGCCCGGCATTCCGGGATAACTGGGGAGAATGAAATGCGTAAGATTCTTGTCCTGCTTTTTTCGGCACTGGCATCCGTCCAATGCTTTGCTGTAACGCCACTGGGATATGCCCCTCGTGTTTCTGCCGCATACTGCCTTTACAACGGCGGATGGATTGCCATGGCGTCGAGTGCGAGCACAAGCTCTATAAACTACACGCCCGATCCCATTGCTCTGTACGCACAAAACGGAAGCTCTTGGTACCCGGTCTCCTGCGATGCAAGCGGGAACTTAGTTTCATCCGGCCTGTCTACCCCGACCGCGATTTTCTACTTGGATGGGAATCGCACAGACAGCTACACAGAAAACGGATCGATTCAGTTTCCGTTCAAGACGTTAAGCTCCATGGCAAGTGGAGTTTCTGGCGTGACCGGGTCGTTTGCTGTTGTTTCCGCTCCGAAGCCAACGGCATACACGTACACCGGGAATGTTTCTTTCCCGGCCCAGCAGATGACCATCATCGGCAATGGGTCGGTGTGGAGTGTCGCCGGCAACATCACGCTGAACAGCAATTTCTACATCCAGAATCTTTACACAACGGCAACAGGAACGCTAACATACGCTTCTACCAGTGCGTCGGAATCCTTTCGTTTTGGCGGGTCTTTGACTGTTGCTGGAGGAATCTTCACCAGCGGGTACGAGCATTTCTTTGATATGTCGATTCTGTCGAATACGCTGGTGACTCTGAACGCTGGTGCGACGCCAGTGTTTATAAATGTGGTCGGTACCCCGCTATTCAAGAGCGCATCCGGAGCGACCGCAAGCACCGTACTGACAATCATCGATTCTCAGTCGTTGGCATCCGGAGCGTACACGAACGTCGATATGAGCAACGGTGGGTTGGCGGTGATTAAGGGATTCGCTGCCACGAACAATGGCTCTGTGGCAAACATCAATCTTGCCGGTAGCAGCGCGGCGGGAGCGACGACGCCCAATATCCTCACCAACATTCAGGCCGCTTGGGTTGCGGGTGGATCTTCGTTTACGCGCGTGGCTCCTGACAGCTACATGCCGTTACTGTCAGGAACAAACTTGCAATTTAGCGGTCCTATGCAGGTGGCACAGTACAGCCTTACAGGACTTTCTGCCTCACAGAGTTCGACCACACTTTATACCGCACCAGTAGCGGGTATTTATAGAGTGTCTATATCTGCTACTGATACAACAGTGGGCTCTGCTGGAACAGTTATCGCTACAACTTCTGGCGCTGTGACGCCTACGGTGTCACTTGCTGGTTCAGGCAACTCCACCGCAGGAGTAACTAACCTAGTGTACCGTACAGCAACCCAGACGATCACTTACACCACGACAGTTACAGGAAATACTGGTGGTGTGTACCGAGTAGACGCAACAGTTGAACGTGTGATGTAAGGGGCAAGCATGGCAAATGTCTCACAGCAAAAAATTCTATCGGCGTCGCAGGGGAACTCTGCCAGCTTGCTCGAAGTCCTGAATCAACTGTCCCAAGTCACGGTGGAGCAACAGACCGTGACTGGGACAACTTCTACATCTACAGGAACAAAAGTAAGCTCGACTGCCGAGGTCCCGGCTCAAGCATCTGGAAGTGCCAGCCTTCTAAACAGCGCATGGATCGTCCAGATCGTAAACCCCGGCGCCAAGTCGGCGATTAGTTCTATTCAGGCGGCCGCCGCCGGCCAAAGCGCAACGGCATCCACAAATCTTCAGGCCGTCAAATCTATCTACCACCAGATCAGGGCGTCAACGAGCCCTGCGTTTAACGTCAATTCCGAGACGCAAACATTCGGAGGAGATACCGGAAACGCGCAGACCTATTGGACGCTGACAGGACTCGGGTCGGGAAAATGGTATTTCCAGTTCAGATCGACCTATGACGGGACAAACTTCAACACATGGAAGAACCTGAATAACTCAATCTCCACGTCAGAGATTACGGTTGAGGCGGAGACGAACTGCGCGTGGGCCGTCTTTGAACTGCCGGGCAAAGAGACGGTTGGGGTGGGCCAAGGCTTTGGCGCAGACGGGGCAGGCATTGGTCTACCCGCAAACAAGCTGTACACGTCGGCCATGTTTGCGCTCGTTGCGCCCAATGGCTTCAACACGGAGCCGCCGCAAGTGACTGACATCGCGGCAAGCGCGATCGTCCTGCAAAAGCCCACAGGAACATCCACGACAGGAACCACGGGAATCCTTGATTACCCTGCCCTGATCGATATGAAGTACGGGAACCGCAGCTATCCGCAGAGCACGTACAGCGGGAATGCCAATGTGTTCCTGATTGCGTTTGACCCCTCTGGCGACAACACCACGGTCTATGACAGCAGCGACGGAACGTCATCGTGGGTGGTCATTACGCTCCCTGGCGGATCGAAGATTGCCTTTGGATCGGGCACGGCGGCCGACGGCGCCGACATCTACATTCCCTCCGAGTGCCCGTGGATTACCTCTTCAAATCTTCTGGTGACGCCTACGATTCAAGGGGAAACCACCTACACTGGGCACGGCGCGCACGGCGTTCAGGATTGCAGCATCACCGGCCTGACCGTCTCGGCAAAATACTCCGACTATGGCAGCGCAAGCAACGTCTGGACTGGTAACGCCAACTGGATCGCTGTTGCGTGGACGCCCGGCCGCGAAGTGGTTGAAGTGACTGGCGGGAAGTTCGTCGTCATCAAGCTGGCCGACGGGAACAAGATTGCCTTCGGCGCCGGTCACGTTTCATCGGGTGCCAGCTTCGGACTCCCGACAGGATTCAGCTCATCTCAGATGTGCGCCATCCCCACCCCGCGCAGCTTCTCGAATAGCGGCGACAATGTTCTGCACGCGGTTTCGCAGTGCGACATCTCGGGAACAACCGCCAATCTAACCTACATCGATGGATCTGGAAATAGCTGGAGCGGAGACGTAAACTGGTTCGCTTTTTGCTGGGCCAACGCGTCGACCACAACGCCGTCATCGGGGGGTATCGCTGTTTCCGTAAATCCATCCCAGTATGTCCTGTCGGCGTTGGGCACCGTAACTTTTACAGCCACAGTCTCCGGCACGACCACAACCACGGTCACATGGTCAGTCGATGGCGTTGTCGGGGGAAACTCAACGGTGGGAACCATCGTGGACGGCGTTTACACCGCGCCATCCGACTCAGGGAACCACGTAATTAGGGCAGTCAGCACGGCAGACCCTACTCGCGTGGGAACAGCCTCGGTGCAGATCGGAACAACTGCCAGCGGGGTTGCGATCACGTCCGGCATCCCGACGGTCGCATCCTACATCGGCGCGGTGGCGTTTGATCCTGCAACGCTTATCACTTATACCTACACATCCTCGGGGTGGGTAGTTTCTTCTAGCCCAACAACCGTATCGAACACGGCGCCAACCGGCACGTCATATATCGGCGCTCAGGTCTTTGATTCAACGGCCAAGGTGCTGTATATCTACACCGCATCCGGCTGGGTGGCCTCGACGTAAAATAGAGGCTATGCAGATGAATGAATCGTTCTGGAAGGATTACCGCAAGGCGACGGGAAAATTAACCTGGCGCCTTGCGACCAGCGATGATCTTTCTGCGCTCCGCAGGCTCCAAAAAATATCTGAACGCTTCCTTGGCGCGCCGCAGAAAAATCCCTGCTTCTTCGCGGCCCCAGTCCTTCTTACGTTGGTCGCAGAAGACTCCAGCGGGAAGATCGTCGACGCTCTTTATGTCGAAGCGCAAGTGGAGCTTGTAAAGCTGGCCTGCACCGAGCGCGGCTTTAGGGAAAGCGCAGAACTGGAAGAAGACCTTTCCCACTGGCTCAGGTCTATCGGGTTCAAGACGGTTCTCGTCACCACGTCAGAGAAGGTGCGAGACAGGATGAAAAGTCTTCTTTCCAAATTGCGATTCAGGCCGATGGATGGGGTCTTGAGCTACTGGAGACGCTGGCTTTAAATAACCGTTAGCATGGTACTCTTTGTCCTGTTGCAACGAGGGAATTTATGTCAAACACCAATGCCTCCGCAGATGCCGCTTCTGCCGCAGCTAAAACCGATGCAGCGAATGCCGCTTCCGCGCTCGGTTCTTACAACGGTGAAATCGGCACATATATGAGCAACGTCAATTCGGCGTTGTCCGCAGGCAATCCCTACGAATCAAAGGATTACCTGACCAAGCAAAACTTGGAAACCTCTGGGGCCATGAACGCGGCCAATACGGCAGAGAAACAGGCGCTCGGAAGCACGGTAGCCAAGACCGGCACGAATAGCGCAGCTTTGGCCGATACGGTAGCGTCATCCGCGCGTGAGGCGCAGCGCGATCTCACCAATTACAACGCGACGCGCGACACCGAGAATGAAGATAAATGGCTGAAGCAGCAAGACCTACTTATGGGCGATCAGCTTGCTGGCGCAAATAGCGAAGCAGGAGTTTATTCCACTTCACTCGGAGGTCAGAACAGCAGCCTAAGCACAGAGGAGCAAGCTGAAGCGGCGCAAGATGCAATGTGGTCCAATATCGCGGGTGCGGGTATCTCTGCCGGCGGAACGCTGGGTTCAGCGTTACTCAAAAAGTGAGGGTAAATATGTCTTGGGAAGACGAAGACACTAAAGAGGAGTCTGGTCCTGTCGCGGTAGCTCGCGCGCTTTCTGGTAGCGATGAGGCTGAAGCCCCGACAACA
>Ga0228698_1001066_pt1 | contig 14738 bp, 16 predicted proteins | sample McNCre117_Aug_MG_FD_178015 | JGI IMG/M metagenome (GOLD analysis project Ga0228698, IMG submission 178015) | Freshwater microbial communities from McNutts Creek, Athens, Georgia, United States - 1-17_Aug_MG | ecosystem: Environmental > Aquatic > Freshwater > Creek | place: USA: Georgia...
CTGTGTCGCGCCTGCTGCTACAAGTGGTCCGGCCATTTCGTTGCCCTTTCTGTTTACGCGGCGGATAGGGCCAACTCTAACGGAGTTCCCCGCTGCCAACGGGGCTAGTGGCAGTCTCCAAGCGCACCGCACCGCCGCGTAATATCACAATAACACTACTTGCCGCGTCCCGCAAGGCCGGACTGCACCGTTCCCTGCCCACGGCTCAAGGTCTGCGCCAGCGCAACCCAGTTGCCGACAAAGATATTCCGCTCCTGATCGCTGAGGCCGTCTTGCGCGCCCAGCAAACGGGAGACGAAATAGTTCTCGAAGATGGGGAACCGGCTGTCGTTGATAAGCAGGCTCATGAAGCAAAGGAAACCCCAGTTGAAGATGTAGCCGAACTCGTCCGGCACAACTCCCCAGGTCGATGCGGAGCTGGTAATCAACATCGCCTTTCTCTGGTAGTCGCCGTAGACGGTATAGTTCGCGTCCGGCGCGTTCGCCAGCCGGAAAGTGATGTTGCCCGCGTTGTCGTCGAACTCGGTCGAGATGAACTCCGGCCTGCTCTGGTTGCTTTCCTTCGCCAGCGAGATTTTCCCCGTCAACTGATGCACCTTGCCGGAAGAATCGACGATCCAAGCAGTTTCGAGAAAGCCGAAGTCGGACAGGTTCACAACGTAGTCGGTTCCGCCTGCTAGCGTGATCGGAAAGCTGAACGTGTTGCGGTTGAAGCGCCATTTGCACGGCGCTCCAAGCATGGTTCCCAAAACCAGATTCGCCGCCGTCACAGCCGGTTCCTGATTGCTGACCAGTAGCGGCTGGTTCTTGAGAATCGGCGAAGCGAAGTTGATCGAGTTTTGAAGCGTGAGTGTGGTCGCCATAAACTTTCCTCGGATTCCTCTCTAACATTCGCGCGGCGTTAGCCGGGCATCTCAGTAAGGCTGGCTGGGGTCTTGAGGGTTGCGCTGCCATGCGTAGATGTTCTCTACGGGCGAAGTTGCCGGAAGCATCGCGTAGGAATCGGCCTCACGGTCGCCCTGCTTGCGGATGTCGTCCATGCTCTTCAACCATGCGGCGCGCGCATCCACAAAGCGCGCCCGGTCGCTTGGGTTGGGGCTGGCTTGCAGACAGTAGGCTTCGTAGCCTGCCTGGAAGAATCTGGAGTAGTCGTCGGGAATCGGGTTGATGAGGCTGGCAAGATTGACCAGCGCCAGAGCCTTCATCTGATAGTAGGGCGTGATCTGCCAAACCGGCCCAGCCGCGCCTGGTAGCGGCCCGATTCTGAATCCCTGCGAATTGGGGCCGACCACGGTCCACGTCACGCTGCCATCCGTTACCGTGGCTCCCTCGGCGGAGTTGGCGGCCAGTACCGGCGCGCTCGATCCCGTCGTTCCAAAGCCGGTGACGATAAGCAGGTTCCCGTTCGCGTCGATCATGCTCATGATCGGGTTCTGCTTTACCAGCGTCGTGACGCGCGGGTAAAACGTGACTCCGGCTCCCGGCCACGTTCCATAATTGAGCTGCGAGTTGTACATCCAGCAAATTTCGCTGACCGGCGTCCAAGACAGGCCGCTCCGGCTCAGTTGGCGGCGCACGGTGAGTTGGCGCAAAGGTTTGGGGTAGGCGGTGTTGTTGATGTCCACGCGGTCCGCGTCTTCCAACCATCCGATGTTGGTAATCCCCACCTGGGGATAGTCCTGCTGGAAGCTGTTGGTGTAGAAAGATGCGGCGGCGGTGCGGTTCCATTTCCAGTTGAACCGCTCGGCGATGAGGTCGCCCATTACATCGTTGCCGATCTTCACGGCAAGGTCGGTCCCGTATCCGGCTGCCGACTGGGTGGGAATCGGAATCCCTTTTGCGGCGGCATAGTCAAGCACATTGCGCAGGGTTGTGGTCGAGTTTCCCATCGCTTCCTCCTCTTGCCCTGTAGCGGTCCGGCACTCCGGGAGGACGACGGAGCGCCGGACCATGCTTCCCCGGCCAGAGCAAGCGGGAAAGCAGCTTGCCCGCGCGCTTACTCGGCGCGGATGCCGTATTTGTCGAGCAGGCTGGTGATGGCCTGAATCCGGTCGTCAATGCTGGGATAATCGCCGATGGCTGCAACCTTCGACTCCAGCGCCGTCAACCGTCCTTCGATTGTCGTCTCTTGGGCCTGAACGTCTGCAATCTGGCTTTTGATGGTTGGCGTAGCCGCCTGTTCGGTGGCGTCGGTCGTCGCGGTGCTGGTTTCGTCTGCCATGTTTTGATCCTCTTGTTATCGGGTTGTATTGCGGCGGCGGTGCATCAGGTCTAGGTCATTGGTTGGTGACTGTAGTACGCTGGATCGCCGCCGCAATCTGGTTAATTGATGACTTCAACCTGGAGCTGCCGGAGCTGAACGCTCGTCACCGTCGCGCTGGCGGCAACAGTCACATTCAGGGCAAGGGCGCTGGTCAAGTTGATGGCGCTGGAAACCGCATAGTTCGTGTCGTTGAAGCTGGTAATGGCTGCGGCAGGGTTGTTTGCGCTGAGGTTGACGTTGACCTGTCCGTGGGACTCGATGGTTCCCGCCGTTCCCGTGCTGGCCGTCATAAGCGTAAACCAGAAATTCAGCGGCATATTGGTACTCGCCGTCGAACTGATGGCAGACGTTGTGATCGAGCAAAGCGTCGTTCCGCCAAGCGTCACGGCAATGGTCAGCGTGGGGGTTGTGGTTCCCGGCGAAGTGTAGATGACTGCGCCGCTGATCTCAATGATCCGGTTCTGGTAGTTCAGCAGTCCTTTGTTCAGCGTCTTGCTGAACAGGTTTTGCGCGGTCGTCACGTTGGTAAGTGCCGTCTGCGCGATGCTCTCGAAGATCGCCGTCTCAAGAACAGACGTGGCCTGCATGTCTCCCGTGGAATAGACCACGTTGTTCTGTCGGTCGAGAATGAGAGCCTGCGGACTCGTCTCCGTTGTTCCCGGAGGCCCTTGCAACATCTTTGCGAATGGTGCCGACATCGGATGCCTCTTCCTGCACCTTTCGGTGCGTTATTGTGTGGGCCGCTCTTGAGCGATTACGCCCGTTCGGGAATGAAGGGAACACCTTCCTTGTTCTCGAACAGAAAGGTCGGGCCGCGCAACTCGGAATCTTCGATACCCTCGTCGATGCTCATCTGCAAGAGGCGGTTGTACTCGGCCAACTCCTCCGCATACTTCTTGGGATTGGACTCTTTGAGCGCCTTCGTCGGCGGATACTTCATCATCCGGCAACGGGGGCACTGCAAAAGAATCGTCTTCCCATCGGGCATGACCGCGCGGGTGATGAGCGAGAAAGAGAACCGGCCTCCGCCGCGCAAAAGGTTTGCGGGGGTTCCGCCGCTCCTGTGCCTGCACGTCCGCACAATACGCTCATGGTTCTTGTTGGCTTGCTCCAACTCGTCCATGCGCTTTTTGTTGGCTTCGTGCCTGCGCCGTTCGGCCTCGCTGAAATCGGCGTTGCGCTTCTTTTGCTCCGCCAGCATCAGCCGCTTGGTTTCCAGCTCGATCTCCGCAATCTCGCGGTTGATCTCTTCGAGTGACATCTTGGGTTCTTCGTTCTTCGCCATTTCCCGGTCCTCTCTCTGAATTGGTGGAGCGGGGAGCCTGTACTAGCACTCCCCGCTGTAGGCCGCGCACCGGCATCGCGCGGGCGTGGATTAGGTGGTCTGAGGCACCGCGTCAAAGCAACGGGCGCGGCTCGTGGTGTCGGGCGGAACGCCGAACGCCAGAATCGCGTTGTAGCTCGTTCCGGCCCCCACAACACCAGCCGGGTCGGCCACGTTTCCGGGCTTGTACTCGCCGCGCCAGAGTCGCATATTGCGCGCGTTGCCGTCGTCGATGTCGGTGCGGTCGGGACGATCCAGCTTGATCGCCACCATCGCGTCCTTGCCCGCAATGTAGGTGCGGACCGAAGTCAGACCAGAGGCCACGGCCACGGGCGAAGTCGTCGAAGTCGTGCAGTTGGTCGAGCGCATCCAGCGGCAGCCGCACAGTTCGATGTACTTCACTTCGTCGCCTTCCGGACCATCCGGCAGCTCTTCCAGCTTCATCAGTCCTTCCGGCGTGTGCTTGAGGATGTCCACGATGCTGTTGTTCGAGTTGTCGAGCGCCAGCAAGTCGCCGATGAAGAACGGGTGAATCTTCCCGCAGTAGTATCCCTTGTCCATCGGCAGGATGTTCTGACCTTCCATCGAGAACGGAACCTGCTCGATCTGCTGTTTGGTGAGCTGATAGTTGCCGGTCAGCACGTCCTGGTTGGCCGTCTTCGAGTCCAGCGTCCGCAGGTAGTCGAAGTAGGCCATCACAAGATCGTCGATGGTCAGAGCCAGCCGGTAGGCCATCTCCCGCTCGTAGTTCACGAGGTCATCGCTAATCGAAGTGATGAACGCCTTGTCCGAGATATTCAGGAAGTCCGCCCACTGTCCAAGCTGGTAGTCCTGATAGTTGATCGTGACGGTGATACCGCTGCCCACGGTGCCCTCGGTCGCCTGAGTGGTGTTCGCGGTCAACGGCTGAATCAGGAAGTTGCGGAACACCTGTCCGGCATGGGCAGGCATCGGGAAGCGGGTGCAAAGACGCAAGTGAACCGTGCGCGCCTTCAAGTTCTCGATGAAATTCTTGTTGTAGTGCGTGGTAAGTGACGCCTGGGGCGTATTACCGCTCTGCATCGAAGTCGGCGAAAAGCCGTCGTTGCAGTAGGCCGAACGTGCCTGCATTGCGTAGGCTTTCGATCCCATCGCCAGTGTCGAGCAAAGCGCGGCAAGCACCGCCAGAAGCGGAGCAAGCAAGGCGAGGGCAAGTTGAAGCATCGGCCAGAAGATATAGCGCGTCATCCACACTGCCGCGCGTTCGATCCAGTTCCAGTTCATGATCGGCTCCTTCCCGCTACGCTGTAGCGGGAGAGAACTCGCGGTCGTACCATTCCCGGAATCCGGCTTCGCGCTCCATTTTCTCGCGGAACACGGCGGACGGCATGGCGTCGATCTCGGCTCTCGTATATTTGGGTTCACGTTTTGCCCCCGGTGCCGTTGCGCGCAATGTCGTCGAACGGTAACTGGTAGCGCCTCGTGGCCTCACGATACGGGTAGCCGAATTTCCATCCGGCGCGTTCTGTGGGGTGACGGTTTGGGTTGACGAGTTGTTCTCCGGTTCAAACAGCATCCCGAAGCTGACAAGCTCACGATAGGCCGTGTCGAGCGTTTCGGCGGTAATCCTTGCAAGATCGCCGCCCGCGCGCAACAGGGCCGTGTTCATCAAAAGTCTCTGGTTCCGCTCGTCGCTGGGAAAGTCGGGATGGTTGCGCTCCCATTCCTGGGCAACTCCAGCCGCCCGCTTTGCGTCAGCTTCGAGCTTCATCTTGTCTACGTCTACGCCGGAATCGCGCAGCAAAGCGCGAATTGCTTCCGGCGATTTTGCTGGATTGCTCAAGTCCAGCGTTGCCTGCATCCGCTCGTCGGCGGTCAGTCTTTTGGTGGCTGCCGCTGGCGTTGTGACCGTCGCCTGGGTGGGCACGGGAACCTGCGCGGTCTGGGAACGCTGTCTGTTGATGAGCTGCTGGGCGGCTTCCGCCGTCTTGGCAACTTTCTCCAGTACCTCGTCCTTCGTCCATCCGTAAGTTCTGATCGGATGAGTGCCGTCCTCTGGGTCCATCACAAGGCAAAACTTCGTGCCTCGTCCCGGAACTTCGATGTTTTCCCAAAATCTCATAGCGTGTCCTCTCCCGTTTTCGCTCTGAACTTCTCCACTTCCATGAGCCGAATTTCAGCCTCTACCAGATTTTCGGCCATCGCCCGGAACTTTTTCATCATCCCCACGTATGCCCAATCTGCTGCAACTCGGTCGCGGTTCGCAAGCGGATCGTCCATAGAGGTATCTTTCACCAAATCTTCCTGCCCTTTGATCGCTCTGTCAAGCACTATCAGGAAGATAGGCCATCCCGATTCGAGCCGGAGACGACGCAAGTGCTCCCGGTCGTCGTCGTCCAGCTCCCGAAGATTCCGCTTGACCGGCGCTCTAACCGGCTGGACTTCCTCCTCGGAATCCCCATTCTTGAGTGCCGCCAGCCTTTCGGTAAGCGGCTCACCCTTGATGAATTTTTCCAAGTCGTTCATTTTTCATCCTCGCCACTCATCGCTCCAAGCTCGTCGGTTTTAGTCAAAGAAATGATGTCTTCTTTGCTAATACCTGACCAGTTCGGAAATTTTGACTTTATCAGTTGAAGGGTTATTTCAACCGCTTCATCAAAAGTGTTGGCCAGAATAACCGCTTCTTCTTTTGAAATCCTTCCGAATTTTGCTTTCCAGATTCTTTTGAATGTCATTTTGTCCTCGCTGTGTCATTTTGTCACTGCTGCATCATATCCGGCAAACCATTTTTCAAGGCTTGCTCGTCTTCGCCTCTCTCCACCAACCCCTCGGCGCGCATCATGGTGATTCCGTCCGCCGTGCGTTCCATCGCAAGCTCAGCCGCCTTGTTTGCCAAGTCCACTTGGCCCTTGGTTTTGATTTCGGCCTGCTTGTTTTCGCCTTTCAGCTTCTCGACCGTGGCCGCCGCCTGCACCTTCTGAGCGCCTGGGTTCATCTGCTGGAGCTGCTGCTTTTCTTCGTCGCTCAACGGGCGGAAGATGTCCGGCTGCTGTTGCAGTTCGCTTACCTGCATCATCAGGTCCATCATCACGCCGAAGTCGATTGTCTCTCCGCGCTGGTGCAGATATTCAAGTAGCTGGGGCTGCTGCACGATCTGGAGGAAAAGCGGGATGAGTTGCTGGATTCCGGCTTTCGCGGCCAACTTCTGACCGGCAAGAACGGAAACCTCGAACTCGGCATTGAGAAAGTCCTCTTCGTCGATTGCCTTCTCGATCACCGCAGCATACTTGTCGCTCAGGATGTCCCTGATCTCTTGCAGGGGCATCTCTTCCTTGGTCCAATTCATCAGGAATTTTACCCAAGGAACAATCACGCCCTCGGCGAAAGACTCGACTGGATCGGCTACGCTCTGGTCGCTCATACCGGCGATGCGATTGGCTCCCGTCGCCGTGCGCGCCGCGCTCGATCCCGGACCGCCCAGATTGCCCTGCTGGAAAGGCTGACTCGCACCGGAATTCTGCTCGGCCTCCTGCTGAATCATCGCCAGCATCTTCCATGCGTCGGCGGGAATCTCCGGCATGGGAAGAAAGCCAACCGACTTGCGGAAGTCTCCGCCTGGGGGAACGTCTACCTGCCAGAATCCTCCCATGCGGTTGATGACGTTTTGCGTCGGCGCGTTATCGCCGCGCGGCGTGACAAGTGGAGCGTTGAACGGGTAGGCCAGCATCTTCAAGCTCTCGTTCTTCACGCCTTGCCTGACGCGCTGATCCGGCCCATTGATGCGTCCGATTCCCATGCCATAGCCGGAATTGTCAATCGGCCACCATGTAGATGTCGGATGGCAGAGACTATCGAACCTGTGTTCGTCGTTGCGGATGGTGAGCTTGCGCCCTTCATAGACAAGGATCGTCTTCACTGTGCGCTTGTCCCACTGCTCCAACAAAAGCAGGACGGAGTTCAAGGGGTTTTTATCAGTCGTGCGATTGCGCGCGTCGGCATGGACAACCATGCTCCCCTGGCTCGTCATCGAGTCTTCGATCTGTGATCCGGCCGGCGCTGAACCTTCCTGGCGCTGGAAGAAATACCGCTTCAACGTCTCTTCGGGTGGAATGTTCTTGTAGCAGTCGAGCTTCCTCATCTCCTGCAAGTCGCCAAAGTTCACATAGTCCACGTCGATGCAGTATCCGGCGCTTTCGTCGGGATCGTCCGGCGTACACCACTTGGGATCATAAAGAGTGGTTCCCAGTCTCCGATACTCGAAGAAAGGCCAGCTCTCGATTACCTTGTCCTCGACAACCTCGAACTCGTCGCTGGTTGTCGTCGGAACCTGCTTTGTCTCTCCGCTCGGCAAGGGAACCTGGACCGGCTGCTCTTTTCTGCGCCGCTTGCGCTTCAACACTTCGCGCTTCTCAACTCCCATCTTGCCGATGCCGGTTCCTTGTAGCGTCTGGCAGTTGATGAGCAAGCTCCCGTTGTATTGGAACTTGGCGCGGCGCGAAAGTGTCATCACAAGTTCCGTCCATGCGTCGGCCTGAATCTGTGTCGTCTTGCCCTTCGGCCTCAACATGAAAAACGTCTGCTCGGCAAAGACTGCGCGGCGCACGGCGCGGGCCATTGTCCGCGCCAGCTTCGCCACCATGAAGTCCGGTACTCGCGCCGGACGGCCTTGCTCCACTCGCAGAAAGCGATTCGGAATCGGAGACTGGTACAAAAGATCGGCTTCCTGCCATTCAAGCAAATAGGAATTATTTTCTACATAGTTTCTGGCTTGGTTATAGTTTTCAAACACCAACTGAGCAACGGCATCATCGTCAAAGCTGGGCGCAGCCTCGTTGCCTTCCGTCACCACGACTTGTTCTTCCCGAATCTCTGTCATCGGGCTTCCGATTGGCATCACGCCTGGAACATCGTTTCTTTCAGCCATTGACAACCTCCAGTGGAAAATTCAAATGTGCAAACTCTCCAAAATGTTTTACTGCCGCCTCGTCGTAAGCTCTTGCCGCCATCTCTGGATCATGAAAACATCCTATATGTAAACTTCTTCCTTTTACGCATATACGTACCTGATATGTAGATGAATTTGAATTTTTTCTAACCCCTTTCAGCCTGAGGATATTATTCCTTCTCAGTTTTCCGTTGCGCGCATTTTCTATATGCGTAGCAAATCGCAGATTTGATTTTTGATTATTAAGGGTATCTCCAGAGTTACGATGGTCTACTAAAACTCCTTTTGGCGCTCCCATAACAATGCGGTGCATGATCTCTGTTTTAAAATTACCGTTTTTCCGGAATGATCTTGCAGCATAAAAACTTTTTATACAAGGATTCCATCGAGCTTGCCAACGAACTTTATTTAGGCGATCAAAATCCTCGTCATCAACCAGAGCAATCTGTCCGCGCGTTAGAACAATTTCTCTCACTATCCCTCCAACCCACCAAGTATATCCGTTAATCCTATATTATCTATTTGCTGGTAAGCTGCCGCCGTTGCTGCGGCTTCCTGCTGCCTGCGCGTCTCCAGCTCATCGACTCCACCCTGTTGCTGTCCGAAAACAAACTGCGACATGATCTCATGCCGACGCTGGATTTGCAGCTCCTCTTCTTCCTCGTCGATCTCGTTCCGCATCAGGGTTACGGGTACCTTGGAAGAAAGCCTGCTGATACAGTCCACCAAGCCATTTTCAGGGACCAATCCAAAATTAAGGAATTGTCTCCTTAATTCTACTGACTTCCCGGTGGCCGTTGATATGAAGATTCTCCCGGCGCGCGCCTGTGGCTCCAGATTGCGCAACCGCTCGAATCGGTCGTTGTCGTCCTCTTGGAAATCGAGCCACTGAATCTTGAGGCTCATGTTACGCCGGATTGCCTCGTTGCGGATATGCGCTTCGATGTACTGGATTCCGGGCAGGTCTTCCATCATCACCGTGCCGGTTTGGTGGCGCTTGCACTCGCGGACGATCTTCTCGGCAAGGCGGCTGGGGGTATAGGTTCCCTGCCATGCGTCGATCACATAAACTTTGCCGTTCCAGATGCGCGCCACGGCTCCCTCTGAATAGCGGGCCATGTAGTCCTTGCCGCCATAGCGAAGCCGCCAGCAAATGAACGCCTCGCCGATAACGGGAACGCGCTCTGACGGAATCTCCATCGTCTTGTAAAGCGGTTCGTCAAACGTCGGCACGTTGCCGCCCTGGGGATCGTTCTGCTGCTGGCAATTATGAACCGCAAAACCGTCACATACGAAGTTGTGCGTCTCTGTCTCAAAATCATAAACGTCACGTTCGCCTACGCTCTTCATCTCAACAACTACAGGATACGATCCTCCACCTCTTCTACCACATGTTTCTGCAATCTGTTTGGAGCTCCATAGGGTATCTAGAATCCTTCTTTTTTTAGCCATTCTGGCGTTTTGTAATAGACGCACCAATAAGGATCTTCCGCCAGAAAGGGAAAATCGTTGTGACGTGTGGGTGTTCCCAACCTCGAAAGAAATTCCAAGTCGATACAGTACGGATTCGATTTCTGAATACACTTCAGGGTTGCTTTTTAGTTGTTGAGAGATATGTATTCCGGCGCGAGAGATTGAACCCTCTCCATCGAAAATTCCTCCAAGCCAGTCGAAGTCACGTTGTTGTTCAAGTTTGGAAATAGAGGGAGCATAGAAAGACACCATTTTTGATCCCATACTCAATTTCACGTATCGAAGATCGCCACCATTAAGGGGGCGCAAGAAACGATGATCAAACGTTGGGTATGTCACCCGTCCTGTGTCTGTAGTAACCTTGGCGACTTCCGCACGCCTGGTAAACGTGCGTACAACTTTGGTCTTTTTCATCCTAACGCTATGGCTTCCTACTCTTTCAAAGCCAACCACCTCATCCCCTACGCGCACATCTTCGATATTCTTCTCGGTCCAATCCCCCATGAGGACACGGCAGCCAGCAGAAAAGCACATGAAGCTCTCATAGTCTTCGTAGAACTTCTGGCGCAAGCTGCGGTAATCCATCCCCGGCAGTTCGGGGAAGTGGAGAATCACGTCGTCCTCTTCGGGAAACTCACCCGGCAGCAACCTTTGACCACTGCGCACCGTGATTGCGCCGCGAATCAAAACCTCCCACTCTTCCGGGTCCATCTTTTCCAGCGTCTCACCGTACAGCTCGAACGGATGGTAGCGCGTTCCGCGCATGTTGATGTATCCACCATGCCGGAGCGTGTTTTTGTTTGTGTTGTAGGTGTCGATGACTGACTGGCGCACTTCCTGGCTGGCATGGATACCGCTGTTCGCGGTGTCTACCATGTCGTCGATGCACTCAACCCAAGGGTGCCATCCCGATTGCGAGGTTTTTGGTGAGGTAAAAGCAAGCGTGGTATCAAGATCGCCTAGCTTGCGAACCGGGGTGTTCCATGATCCATCCGGCTCTTTTTCAACTACCAATTCAGGAAAGCAAAGCTGTAGTGGTGTAGGCGCTTTCCCTTTCGGTTTCCAAAGATAGACCGCGATTCCGCGTGAAATTGCTGAGGCCAGCGGTTGCGTTGCCGTCTCGTTCAGGATCGTAATTTCTTCGGGAAAAGCAAGAACCCACTGTAGGCTATCGACGCGGCCAAGTGTCGTTTTGAATGTGCCGCGCGGATCAAGATGAAGGCGGTATTTTTTTGGGTGTTGCTCTTCGATTGAGAGCTGTGGATTCTTGGGAAAGTACAGTTTGACTGCTGGTTCGTGGATGCGCCGGACAAAGCGCGTGAAGCCCATCATCTGCGCCAGGAAAAAGTGGTCTGTAAAACAGCGATGGCGTAATTCCTCGCGGTATGCGCCATCGCTGATAATCCTGTCGGTGTCCAGAATCATATTTCCTCTTTTGGATTGCGCGGGCCGGTCCGCTTCCTGCCAGCTTCCTTTACCTTTTGGCTAAGGCCTACGCGTTGGCCTGTCGTATGCTGCTGGCACCCTATACGCCAAGGGTTCCCCGTCTTTCCGTGAGTGTTCAGAGCTTGTCGCCAAGTTGTCGGAGTCTCCCGCGCAAACTAAACTACTCCTCTTCGGGTTCTTCTTCGCCCTCGCCGCCCTGTGCGCTGGCTCCCTGGGCCTCTTCGCCCTCGCCGCCACCCTCGGCACCATCGCCGAAATGGTCGTCCATGTGTTGATGCAGGTCTTCCATGTCCTGCCTGGTTCCGGCAAAAACCGGGGGCCGGGAATGGATGTCGTCGGGATGATCCTTGTAGATGTGCTCGTGGCCGAAACTCCCGTCTTTCGCCCGCGTGGTGATGATCTGATGAAGGTGGAGTTTCTTTTTCTTGCCGCCTTCCTTCTCGCGCTTCTCGCTGCCGGGCTCCTTGCGCTCCCGTTCGCGTTCGCGCTTACCTTCGCGCTCTTCTTCGCCCTTTTTGGGCTTGCGCTCCTTCTCTTTTTCCTCTGCCATTTCCGCTCCTTCATGTACCACAGGGCTGGAAAGAGATTCCAGCCCCGTTTGCCGCCGTCTGTTGCGTCGTCGTCGTGTTTATGGGTTAGAAGTTAACGCAGAAATCCTGCACGTTGATCGTGTTCGCGGCGTTGGCCGTACCGAACGTGATACTCAGCACAAAGCTCAAGACCGGCAAAGTAGCCGAAGCTCCCGCGTTGCTGATGCCGGTGATGACGTTGGAAATGGCAGCCTCGGCAACGAGCGTGTTGTTGACCAGCGCCTTGACGGTGCCGCCCAGCTTACCGCTCACTGAGTCGTAAACCAGAGTGGCCTTGAGATACCACGGGCACTTTCCGCTGAAAGCGGTAATCGCGCCAGTCGTGCCAAGCAGCGTATCGCTGCCGACCGTGGTAGAGGTTCCGCTGTAGAGCTTGATCGTGACGGTGCTGGATGCGCCGGTCGAAACGTAGCCGGATGCCACGACATCGAACGGGCGCTGCTCCAAAAGGCTACCTGGCGGGATGCTGAGAACGAGCGCCTGGGTCGATGAAGCAAGCGCCGGGTTGAGAATGACCGTTTCCGTTGTGGTCGCCACAACTTGAAGGGCCGGAAGTACCGCTGCCGCAGCTCCAGCCGTATTGAGCGCCAGCAGTCCGGCAGTTCCGGGTGCCCCGCTCGGACCAAACAAGCGATTTGAAGGCATTTCTTTTCTCCTTTCGCGCCGGAGCGCGTCTTTCAGGCGGTTCACCCGCTCAGAGGAAGTGTAGACTATTCAGCGGCTTTTGTGTCAATCAACTTCTCGAACCTCGAAACCGGCTCAAGGATCGCTGAAATTTCCCCTCCCTGCTCTTCGTTGATCGCCTTCAAAAGCCCAACTGCCTCGGCCAGCGCCTTGCGCAGATTCTCCTCGCGCTTCACTGGCGGCCTTCCAAGGGTGGACCGACGATCACCCCGGGACTTGCGCCATGCAATAAATTCCCGGCGCTGCTCTGGAGTGCTTGGGTGGTAGCAGGCTGGACAGTGCGAACTCTCCAGAACGTATTTCCTGTACTTCCGAAGAACCTTGTGGCACTCCGGGCTGCATGTGTCCTTGCTTCTTCCCGTGGCGCGCTTTTTTGGAACCGGCTGTCGGCAGACGATACAGAACGGCACGAATTTTTCGATTCCATCAGGGATTAGCGGGTTTGTGTTTTTCTCTGGCTCTTCCATGCTTATCCTCTCGGTTGAACACTTTCGATTGTGATTTCAGTTTTTGGCCCAATTTTACGATCCTCTTTTCCGTTCATCAGAAAAACATGCTCTTCGATAACTTTTGCATCTGAAAGCTTTTTTCCTTTTTCATCAACCAGCATCCCGTTCTTGGAAATGCAGTCAAGGATCATCTTTGAAAAGTTATCAACGTCACCACGATCTCCTGGACCAAAAAAAATCTTAATGGAAACTGAAAAAGCCTTTCCAACTACAAACTGCCTTCGTGAAAACAATGGAAACGTATTTTCCCAACCTTTCGCCTCAGCAGTTTTTCTGTGAAAACCTCCCCCATGGGTAACGTAATGGTTAACGCTAGGAGGAAGCATTGGAATAGAAAACGTAAGTTTTTGCATAGTGCTATAATAACACTATGCAAAAAGAAAATTCGATCAAAACAACTAAAAAAACGATTGGAACGAAACGCGCTCGAGTTGTGTTCCGATTTCTTGATAGTGACCATCACGAACTGGTGAAGAGCGCGGCAAAGCGCGCCGGACTTTCGTTGAACTCGTGGATGGTTCAAGCCACACTAGCCCAGGCCCGCAAGGAGCTTGGAATCAAATAGGGTTTTCGGGACTTTGAAGATCGGTCAGGATGTACTCATTGGGAAGCTGCTGGCGCTTCCCATTTTTATTTTTGAATCGCTTTTTTACGACGATGGCTTTCTTTTCTTCCAGCTCTTTCATGCCGCGCTTGATCGTGTCCTCTGAGACGTTCACGATGGCTGCCAGCCTCTTGATTGGAACCTCTCGCGGGGTGTCGCCAGTGAATTCATATGCAAGGGCGGTGTAGGTGATGATCGCCTTCCAGCTCAACCCTAGATCGAATAGCGCCCTGTGAACCCAGCAAAACGGCATCGAGCGAATGTTTCGCACTCTCGCAGTGTTCTCGTTCATAATGAAAAACCTTTCTTTTTCCAATATAAAATTTGCTGGCGTATTTTTCTTAAATCTAAACACTCTTCACATAAAACCCTTCCTTTTTTTGCTTTTCTAAATCCATCATCAATGCATATACCTAAAAGCAATCTCTCTTTGCGAGAGAATCCTGTTGAATAATTGCGAATTTTTCCTTTTCTGGTTTGCATGACAAAACCAACCATAATAGATTTTTATGTGGATAACCTTGTGATTATTTTTTAAATTGTGGAAATCTTTGTGGAAAACTCAAAAAAACAGTGGAAATCTGTTGAAAAAGTTAGGATTTTATCCACAACATAGCGCATCTTATTGATTCTAAAAGAGTGACCATTTTACCTTTTATTTTGTATGGTTTACGTCTGTTTTGTGATGGGGGTGGGTGCTAATAGCGCCTAGGGGTGGGTGCTAATAGCGCCCCCAAGTACTTAGAATTTAAATAGGGATAAATAAATAGCTCATAGTATCAGTAGGGATTTTTTCCACATCGGCAAAATCTGACCGAGGCCCGTTATCCCCCTTAAACATCTCAATGCCAACCCTATACATAATCGAAACAATATAGTGAACTATAAATTTATTTTAGAGTACACCTGAAAGGCCCGCCA
>Ga0228698_1001067_pt1 | contig 14730 bp, 13 predicted proteins | sample McNCre117_Aug_MG_FD_178015 | JGI IMG/M metagenome (GOLD analysis project Ga0228698, IMG submission 178015) | Freshwater microbial communities from McNutts Creek, Athens, Georgia, United States - 1-17_Aug_MG | ecosystem: Environmental > Aquatic > Freshwater > Creek | place: USA: Georgia...
TTGCGCATCACTTCAGCCGCCTTCGAGAGCCAGGTCGGCATCATCGTGACCGACCCCAACACCTCTATCGTGCGGGCCAATGAGGCCTTTACGCAGCTATTTGGCTTCAGCGAGCCTGAACTATTGGGGAGCGATACATCGGTGCTGCGCTCTGCGCTGATCCCGCCGGGCACTTTGCGCAAAATCTGGCCGGTACTGCACGACCAGGGCCGGTGGCAAGGCGAACTGGCTTGCCGCCACCGCGAGGGTCAGGAAATACCCTGCATCGTGGCCATCACCGCCCTGCATGACGGGAACAACGCCGTGACCGGGTTTGTGGGCTCCTTTCTGGACATCACGATTCAAAAACGCTCTGCCAGCGAAGCGCGGCAACTGGCGCTGTATGACCCGCTCACCAAGCTGCCCAACCGGCGCATGTTTTTGGACCGGCTGCACACCGAAATCAACAGTGCCGTGCACAACAAGCTGTTGGGTGCGTTGATGTTTATTGATCTGGACGACTTCAAGGTCCTGAACGACACCTTCGGCCATACCGTTGGCGACCAATTGCTGCGGCTCATCGCTACACGTCTTTCTGCACTGGTGGGCGAGTCCGCGATGGCGGCCCGTCTGGGCGGCGATGAGTTTGTGATTTTGTGGCCGGGGCTGAGCCCGCTGGAATCGCATGCGCTGGAGCAGGCATCTGCCCAGGCGCAAAAAATCCGCCGCGCCATCCTGACGCCCTACGAGCTGAGCACCCACCCTGACGGCAATTCATCCGGCCGCTTCCTGAACTACAACATCAGCGGCAGCATTGGCGTGGCGCTGTTTGGCGACAAGGAAGAGTCCGTGGTGGAGGTACTCAAGCGCGCGGACGTGGCCATGTACCAAGCCAAACATGCGGGAAAAGACGCGGTGCGCGTTTACGACCCGCAGGTGCAAAGCGCACTCAATGCCCGGGTGGCGCTGAGCACCGAGTTGAATGCCGCACTGGCCCGCAACCAAATGCTGCTGCACTACCAGTTGCAAACCCAATCGGACGGCACCGCCATCGGGGCCGAATGCCTCTTGCGCTGGAAACATCCCACACGCGGCATGGTGTCGCCGATGGAGTTCATTCCGCTGGCCGAAGACTCCGGCGCCATCATCGGCATGGGTGAATGGGTCACGCGCCAGGCCTGCCAGACCTTGGCACGTTGGGCCAAGCGCGCCGATCTGGCGCCACTGACACTGAGCATCAATGTCAGCCCGCGCCAGTTCATCGACGCCGACTTTGTCTCGCGGGTCGAAAAAATTCTGCTGGAAACCGGCGCCAATCCGCGCCGGTTGTGCCTAGAAATTACCGAAGGCATCGTGCTCAAGGATGCCGACCAGGTGATCGAGAAAATGAGGCAACTGTGCGCCATGGGCCTCAGTTTCTCGATTGACGATTTCGGCACCGGGTATTCCTCGCTGTCGTACCTGCAGCGACTGCCGCTGCGCGAAGTCAAGATCGACAAAGCCTTCGTCCGCGATCTGCCCACCAACCCGGGCTCGGAAGCCATCGTGCGCGCCATCGTGGCCTTGGGGCTGAGCATGCGCATTGAGGTCTTGGCCGAAGGCGTTGAAACCAACGCCCAGAAAGACCGCCTGACCGCATTGGGCTGCGAACGCATGCAGGGCTACCTGTTCTCCGTTCCCATGGATCTGGAATCGCTGGAGCGCAAGCTCTCTTGAGGCCCAGCCGAGGGGCCCACCCGGCGGCCGAGGCTGCCGCACGGGTCGTCAGGATCTCTGTTGCTTAGTGGCGGAAGTGGCGCACGCCGCTGTACACCATGGACACGCCACGCTCATTGGCGGCAGCAATCACCTCGTCATCGCGCATGGAGCCGCCGGGCTGGATGACGCAGGTCGCACCCGCGTCCACCACCACATCGAGTCCGTCGCGGAAGGGGAAGAAAGCATCGCTGGCCACCACCGTGCCAGCCAACGACAGCTTGGCATGTTCGGCCTTGATGCTGGCAATGCGCGCCGAGTCCAGGCGGCTCATCTGCCCTGCGCCCACGCCCATGGTCATGCCGCCCTTGCAGAAGACGATGGCGTTGCTCTTGACGTACTGCGCCACCTTCCAGGCAAACAGCAGGTCTTGCAGTTCTTCGGGCGTGGGTTGCTTGACGGTGACCACCTTCAGGTCCGCCAGTGTGAGCTGGTGGTTGTCTGCGGTTTGCAGCAGGATGCCGGAGCCCACGCGCTTCATGTCCATGGCGTTGCGGCCGTTGTCCCAATCGGACTTGCCACCCTTGGGCAGGTCAATTTGCAACACGCGCACGTTGGCCTTGGCCGCAAACACCGCCAGCGCTTCAGGCGTATAGGCGGGCGCCATCAGCACTTCCACGAACTGCTTGGAAATCTCCTTGGCGCCAGCCTCGTCCAGCGGCGTGTTCAAGGCAATGATGCCGCCGAAGGCGGATGTCGGGTCGGTCTTGAAGGCCTTGCTGTAAGCCTCCAGCGCGTTGGCGCCCACGGCCACACCACAGGGGTTGGCGTGCTTCACGATCACGCAAGCAGGCGTATCGAAACTCTTGACGCATTCCCACGCGGCGTCGGCGTCGGCGATGTTGTTGTAGCTGAGCTCTTTGCCTTGCAGCTGCTTGGCCGTCACCAACGAGCCGGGCGCGGGGTACAGGTCGCGGTACAGCGCGGCTTGCTGGTGGCTGTTTTCGCCGTAGCGCAGGTCTTGCACCTTGATGAAGCGGCCATTGCTCTGGCCGGGGAATTGGCTGAGTGTGGGGGCCTGGTTGTCGGCTACACCGTCGCCAAACTGCACGGAGGACAGGTAATCGCTGATAGCGCCGTCGTACTGGCTGATGCGGTTGAACGCAGCCACGCTCAACGCAAACTTGGTTTTTTGCGTCACACCACCCGCCTTGAGTTCGGCAATCACGGTGGCGTATTGCGATGCGTCGGTCAGCACCGCCACGTCTTTCCAGTTCTTGGCCGCGCTGCGCACCATGGCCGGCCCGCCGATGTCGATGTTCTCGATCGCGTCTTCCAGCGTGCACCCGGGCTTGGCCACGGTGGACTCAAACGGGTACAGGTTGACCACCAGCACGTCGATGGTGTCAATCTGGTGTTCGGCCAGCGCAGCCATGTGGGCCGGCAGGTCTCGGCGGGCGAGCAGGCCGCCGTGCACTCGCGGGTGCAGGGTCTTGACCCGGCCGTCCAGCATTTCAGGGAAACCCGTCATGGCGGCCACTTCAGTCACCGGCAGGCCGTTATCGGCCAGCAACTTGGCGGTGCCGCCGGTGGAGAGCAGCTTGATGCCTTGCGCGTGCAGGGCCTGCGCGAGCTCAAGGATGCCGGTTTTGTCAGAGACAGAAAGCAAAGCGTTCATGGTTTTCACTTCAGTAGTTTGTGTTCAAGGAGTTTTTTACGCAGGGTGTTGCGGTTCAGGCCCAGCCACTCGGCGGCCTTGGACTGGTTTTGACTGGCATGCGCCATGACCACTTCCAGCAGGGGTTTTTCGACGATACGAACCATCATGTCGTGCAGCCCGTCCGGCTCGGTACCACGCAGGTCGCGGAAATAGACTTCCAGGCTGCTGCGCACAATTTCTTCAATCTGTTTCTTGCTCATACGGTCTCTCTCATTTGTTCTTCTTCGCTCGGTGCACAGGCCGATGCCGCGGGTATGCGGTCCATCTGCGTGTTCAGGCTGTCCATGAAAGCCTCCACTGCTGCCACCTGTGCCTGGCAGTCGTCCAGCGTATTCATGTGGGCACGAAACGCCTCGCCGCCAGGCAACTCGCGCACATACCAGCCAATGTGTTTGCGCGCCGAGCGCACGCCGATGAACGCGTCATACAGCGCGTAGTGCTCGTACAGGTGCTCAACCAGCAGGCGCTTCACTTCACTGACCAGCGGTGGGGCCAGGTGCGTACCGGTATTCAGGAAGTGCGCGATTTCGCGGAATATCCAAGGGCGGCCTTGCGCCGCGCGCCCGATCATCACCGCATCGGCCCCGGTATAGGCCAGCACGTCGCGCGCCTGTTCCGGCGTGCGGATATCGCCATTGGCCACCACTGGAATCTGCAACGCGGCCTTCACCGCGGCAATGGTGTCGTACTCGGCCTGCCCCTTGTAACCCTGCTCTCGTGTGCGGCCGTGCACCGCCACCATTTGCACTCCGGCACGTTCGGCCGCCCGCGCAATCACGACAGCATTTTTGTGGCTCTGGCACCAGCCGGTGCGCATCTTCAGCGTGACGGGCACGTTGCGCGTCGCGCACGCATTCACCACGGCTTCGACAATTTCAATGGCCAGCGTTTCGTCCTGCATGAGCGCAGAACCCGCCCATTTGTTGCACACCTTCTTGGCCGGGCAGCCCATGTTGATGTCGATGATTTGTGCGCCCCGGTCGATGTTGTAAAGCGCGGCCTCGGCCATCATGGGCGCGTCGGTACCGGCAATCTGCACAGCGATAGGGCCGGGCTCGCCTTCGTGGTTGGCGCGCCGGGAGGTCTTGAGCGAGTTCCACAAGTCTTTGCGGGAAGTCACCATCTCGCTTACCGCATAGCCCGCCCCGAGGCGTTTGCACAGTTGCCGGAACGGTCGATCCGTCACCCCCGCCATGGGCGCCACCATGAGGGCATTGGCCAATGCAAACGGACCGATACGCATATTGTTCGAGGAAGGCGGTTGGGGTGGGGAGGAAAAGCAGGCGGTAGGCCTTCCCCCATTCTACCTGCCCAAAATTTCAGCAATTGAAATTCCGGCGCTCGCTGGTTTCTATACTTGCCGCACATGGAGTCCTGGATCACCCCGCTCATCGCCCTGCTGGCGCTACCGGCTTACAGCCTGGGCACGGTATTTGTGGTGTCGTTTATCTCGGCCACGCTGCTGCCGCTGGGTTCCGAGCCGGTGGTGTTCGGCTTGATCCAGCTCAATCCGGATTTGTGGTGGCAAGTCATTGTCGTGGCCACGGTGGGCAACACCCTGGGCGGCGCTGTGGACTGGTGGATGGGCTTTGGCGCCCACCGTGTCGCCGACAAATACCGCCACTCGCAGCACCACGTTCGCGCACTGGACTGGCTCAAGAAGCTGGGGCCCAAAGCCTGCCTGCTGGCCTGGTTGCCGCTGGTGGGTGACCCGCTGTGCGCGGTGGCCGGGTGGCTGCGGCTGCCGTTTTGGCCTTGCCTGCTGTACATGGCGATTGGCAAATTTTTGCGATACGTGGTGCTTACCGCCACCCTGATGGGACTATTCGGCTCATGGAACTCTTTCTTCTGACTTTGTTTTTTGGCGGCATCTGGTTTTTCAACCGGCGCGAGCAATTGCTGCGCATCCATTTGCTGGCCAGCATTCTGGGGCAGTTTCAGGTGGAAAAGTTAATGGAAACCGTGGCCGACGGTTACCTTCGCGCACTGGGCGAGAAAGACCCTGAACGTGCGCAGCAGGTGTGGAACATGCTCGACCAGGCCGAGGTCAACTTGAGCGGTCAAATTCACGCGTTTGTCGATGCTGTGGCCGAATTGGATGCCGCCCAGACACGCTTCAGCACACTGCCACTGGCGTTGCCCTACGCGGTGCAACTATTCCCCAGTGCGACCGCCGATTTGCGCAGCGTGTTGCGCATTCACTGTGATGGTGTTGAACACATGGTGCGCAATGTGTCGGGGCTTTCGCAACGCGACAAAGCCTTCATGCTCACGGCAGAGCTGCTGCTGTTGCAGCACACCTGCCATTGGTTTTGCCGCTCCAAGGCCATCGCCGGTGCCCGCATGATGGCCAAGCACCAGACGCCGCACAAACAATTGGTGGCATCCGTCTCCGCGGCAACGCGCGAGGCTTATCTCAAGGCACTTGGCTGAACGGCAAGCGCATTAGCGCGACAGCAGCAGTACCGTACCGGTCACTGTCAAGGCCGCCCCGACCCACGCGCCCAGCGCAGGGGCACGGCCCAGGCGCCACCACAGCAATGGCAGCACCAGTACCGGTGACACGCTTGACAAAATGGCCACCATGCCGACGTCGCCCTTTTGCAGTGCCATCAGCACCAGGCTCATGCCCACGCCCATGCCCAGAAAACCAATGAAACCGACCTGCAGCAGAACCCGCCCATTGACCGGGTTCTGCGCCCGTGCGCCGGGGTAGCGGGACCACAGCAGCACCAGCTGCGCCAGGCAGGTAATGGTGACCCGCACCGCCGTGGCGGCGATCGGGTCCACTGCGCTCACCATGACAGGCTTGGCGATGAAAGAGCTCAGCGACTGGCAAACCGCAGCCAACAGGCCCAAGGCCACGCCCAGGCTCCAATGGCCGCGCGTTGCCTCCCAGGCATGGGCTTCCCCTTTATGCTGCCCCATCAAGGTGGCCGTCATCACACCGCCCATCACCATCAAGCCACCGGCCATGGCCTGCGTTGCCATGCGCTCGCCCAAGAACAGATAGCCAAGCAGGGCACTGAAAAACGCATGCGTGGCAAACAACACGCTGGTACGCCGCGGACCCAGGCGGTTCATGGCAGCAAAAAGCGCCGTGTCACCCACAAAGATGCCCACAAAACCACTGACCGCCAGCACCGCACACTGCGCCAGTGATATGCCCTGCCAGGTGCCCTGCCACAGCACCACGGGCCACAGCATGCCAACCACCAGCACCATGCGCCAACGCGTAAACGCCAGCGCACCGAGATGGCGGGCTGGCGTAGCCGATAAAATACTGGTGAAAGCCCAGCAAACCGCCGCCCCGAGGGCGAGCAGGTCGTAGGGCGAAAAAGGCAAAGGGCTGTGAACCGGGACCGGTTTAGGAGCTGAACAGGAAGTTCATCACGTCGCCATCTTTGACCACGTAATCCTTTCCTTCGGCGCGCATCTTGCCGGCTTCCTTGGCACCCTGTTCACCCTTGAAGTGAATGAAGTCTTCGAAGGCAATCGTCTGGGCACGGATGTAGCCCTTCTCAAAATCGGTATGAATCACGCCGGCAGCCTGCGGGCCGGTGTCGCCCACGTGAATGGTCCAGGCACGCACTTCTTTCACACCGGCAGTGAAGTAGGTTTGCAAGCCCAAGAGGCTATAGGCCGAGCGGATCAGGCGGTTCAGGCCGGGTTCGTCCTGGCCGAGTTCTTCCAGGAACATCTGGCGGTCTTCGTCGCTCATCTCGGCCATGTCGGCTTCGAGCTTGGCGCAGATGGCCACCACGGGCGCCTTTTGCGCGGTGGCAAAAGCGGTCAGGCGGTCCAGCAGCGGGTTGTTGGCAAAACCGTCTTCGGACACATTGGCCACGAACATGGCGGGCTTGGCGGTAATCAGGAAAAACTGCTTGAGTTCGGCCAGCTCTTCCTTACTGAAGTCGATGGTGCGCACCGGCTTGCCGTCGTTGAGCGCCACCAGGCACTTGTCCAGCAAGGCCACTTGCTTGATCGCGTCCTTGTCACCGGCGCGGGCCGGCTTGGACACGCGGGCGTGGGCTTTTTCCACGGCGGCCAGGTCGGCCAGGCACAACTCGGTCTGGATGACTTCGATGTCGGAAATCGGGTCCACCCGGCCCGCCACGTGGATCACGTTGTCGTCTTCAAAACAGCGCACCACGTTGACGATGGCGTCGGTCTCCCGGATGTGCGAGAGGAACTTGTTGCCTAGTCCTTCGCCGGTACTGGCACCGGCCACCAGACCGGCAATGTCCACAAACTCCACAATGGCCGGCACGATGCGCTCCGGCGTGATGATGGCGGCCAGTTGCTGCAGGCGCGGATCTGGCACCTCCACAACACCGACATTCGGCTCGATCGTGCAGAAGGGATAGTTCTCCGCCGCAATACCCGCCTTGGTCAGGGCGTTGAACAGGGTCGATTTACCGACGTTGGGCAAGCCCACGATGCCACACTTCAAACTCATATCAGAATCCTTTAGAAACGAGGCCCCCACCGCACCATGGCACCCGTTTGGGCTGTGGTGAAAGTGCCCGGCATTCGCACAATGCGGCACGGGCAGAGGACAACGCACAACGCCAGTGGCTTGTGGCCAGCCCGGCTTAGTTGTTCAGGTCATGTCCTGGGGAATTGGCGCTGATTGTACTTATCGGGGCCTGCTGCCCCGCCACACCAGCCCAACCCGGCGCTTTGCGCCTACAAGGTGCCAAACACCGAGTTGTTCCGAATGGCCGCTTTGGAGGCTTCAGACACCTCCGCAAACTGCGGAAAAACTTTGTTGTGCAAGGTCTGGAGGTCCACAAGGGCCGCAACGACTTCCGCCGGGAAGCCCTTGCGCGAATGGTCGCGCGTATCGTGCAGCAACACATGGGCGAAATCAGAGAACTCCTGGTGCCCCCAGAACAGCTGGATTTTTTTCCCGATATCCGGGTAGGAATCCGCAACCACTTTGTAGCTGATGTCACTCATAGTCGGTGTGCATTTCGCCGCACGGGCATCTGGTAGTTGATATTGCAGTCACGCCAAGTGCGCATATGTTAAGACAAGTGGCGCCGCGCAAGGCTTTCGGACACTAGCATTCCAGGATCGCCAGGCCCGCGCACCCGGTCAGGCCCTGCAGCGGCCTCCTACAATCCCCCCATGTCGAAAACCTATGACGTTTGTATTCGCGGCGCGGGCATTGTGGGCCGCAGCCTGGCCTTGCATTTGGCGGCCAAGCGGCTGCGCGTCGCCTTACTGGCGCAAAGTACCGCAACCAACCCGGCGCACTCCGATGTGCGCGCCTACGCGCTGAGTCCTGCCTCCCGCAGCCTGTTGGAGGCCATTCGCTGCTGGCCCGAAGACGCCCATGCCACGCCGGTGACGCAAATGCATGTCCATGGCGGCAACTCCGCGGCGCCGGTGATTTTTGATGCCCAAACCCAAGGCGTGGACGCGCTGAACTGGATCGTCGATGTACCGGTGCTGGAAGCCCTGCTGCAGGAAGCCGTGCGCTTTCAACCGCTCATCGAAATGGTGGATGCCCCTGTCAAGGCAGACCTTACCGTGGTCTGCGAAGGCCGCGCCAGCAGCACGCGACAGGAATACGGCGTCGAATTTGACGTGAAGCCCTATCAGCAATGGGCGCTGGCAGCGCGGGTGGATTGCGCCCAGCCCCACGGGCAAGTGGCGCGCCAGTGGTTTGATGCAGGCGACATCGTGGCACTGCTGCCTTTGGGCGGTGCACAAGGGACCCAGTGCGCCTTGGTGTGGTCGCTCAGTCCGGAGCGTGCACAGGCGTTGCAGGCCGCAGATTCAACGCAATTTAGCGCCGAACTGGAGACCGCCAGTCAAAACGCCCTGGGCTCCATCACCTTGTGCAGCGAACGCAAAGTGTGGCCATTGCAGGCCGCACAGGCGCGCCGCTGGGTCGGCCGGGCACACGGTCACAGCTGGGCGCTGGCGGGTGACGCCGCACACAACGTGCACCCTCTGGCAGGTCAGGGACTGAATCTGGGTTTGGGCGACGTGGCAGAACTGGTGCGCATACTGGACACCCGTGCCTACTGGCGCAGTGTGGGCGACCCCAAACTGCTGCGCGCCTATGAGCGTGCGCGCAAGGCCGACTATGCCGTGGTCGGCGGCTCAGGTGATGTCTTGCAGCAGATGTTCCAACAAAACCATCCCACCTGGCAAACGCTACGCAATGTGGGCATGCGCGGGTTTGAAATGAGCGGCCCGTTGAAGCGCTGGATCACAGCCCGCGCGATGGGCACATCTCCATCCACCACGGGTGCCTGAGCGGCTACCCATTGAAAAAAAGAAACCCCATGACTTCAACCCCTTTGCGCCGGCTCGGTCTGGCCTTGCTGACTGCCGCAGTTTCGGCCGGCTGCTTTGCGCAGGAAGCGACCATCCGCAAAAACATCAGCCAACGCTACCCCGAGCTCAAAGCGATTGACGAAGTCAGCAAGACACCGATGGCGGGCGTGTACGAAATTCGCATCAACGGAACCGATGTGTATTACACCGACGCGCAGGGCGACCACTTGCTGGTCGGCAACCTGTACGACACCCGTCAGCGCCGCAACCTGACCGAAGAACGCGTGGACAAGCTCACCGCGATCAAGTTCGACACGCTCCCGTTCAAAGACGCGTTCACCATCGTGCGCGGCAATGGCGAGCGCAAACTGGCGGTGTTCGAGGACCCCAATTGCGGTTACTGCAAGCGTTTCGAGCGCGACCTGCAGACCATTAATAACGTCACTGTGTACATGTTTCTGTACCCGATCCTCGGGCCGGATTCGGGCAAAAAGTCAGAAGCCATCTGGTGTTCCACTGACCGCGCCCAACTGTGGCAAGACCATATGGTGCGTGAAAAAGCCATCCCCAACACCACGCCCATTTGCGACACCAGCCCGATCAAGCGCAACGTTGAATTGGGACGTGCCTACAAAATTAACGGCACCCCCACATTGGTCTTTGTGGACGGCACCCGCGTGCCCGGCGCCATCGATGCCAAGCAAATCGAAAAACGCCTGACTGACGCCAAGTCATGAGCCGCACCGTGCGAACGGCACCGGGCGTGCACTACCGGGTAGAAATTGCCGATTTGCATGCGCACCTGTTCAGCATCACGCTGTCGGTGCCCGCTCCAGAGGCCGAGCAAGTGCTGCAATTGCCCGTGTGGATTCCTGGCAGTTATCTGGTGAGGGAATTTGCCAAAAATTTGCAAAACCTGCGCTGCACACAAGCCGGCCGGGCCGTGTCAGTGATGCAGCACGACAAGGCCAGCTGGCGGGTGCAATGCCAGCCCGGTGTCGCTCTGGAAGTGCAGTACGAGGTGTACGCCTTTGACAACTCGGTGCGCACCGCCTGGCTCGATGCGACCCGTGGTTTTTTCAACGGGACCAGCCTGTTTTTGCAGGTTGCCGGCGCCCAAACGCTGGTTCACTCGGTAGAAATCGCAGTGCCCAAACAAGCGCCCGCTTGGCAACTGGCCACGGGCCTGGAGCCCGAGCGCGTCAACAAGTCAGGCTTTGGCCGCTACCGCGCCGACAACTACGATGCGCTGGTGGATTGCCCTGTGGAAATGGGCGCGTTCTGGAGCGCTACGTTTGAGGCCTGCGGCATCCCCCACCGCTTTGTGGTGTCCGGCGCAACGGACAGCCTGGATGGCGAGCAGTTGATTGCCGACACCAAATCCATTTGCGAAACCGAAATCGCCTTCTGGCACGCGCATGAAGACAAGTCCAAAAAGGCTTCCGCGGCACCATTCAAGAGCTACCTGTTCATGCTCCATGCCGTCAATGACGGCTACGGCGGGCTGGAGCACCGCAACTCCACCGCGCTGATCTGCAACCGCAAAGACTTGCCGCGCAAAGCCCGTACCACGCTGGCGCCGGTCAAGCACAAGCAGCCCGATGGCTACACCGTCCTTCTGGGTTTGATCAGCCACGAGTACTTTCACACCTGGAACGTCAAACGCCTGCGCCCCAGCGAATTTGCCCGGTACGACTACACCCAGGAAAACTACACCGAGTTGTTGTGGTTTTTTGAAGGTTTCACCAGCTACTACGATGACCTGCTGCTGTGCCGCGCCGGGCTGCTGGACAACGCCAGCTACCTCAAGCTGCTGGGCAAAACCATCAACCAGGTCCACCAGACCCCCGGACGTCTGGTGCAAACCGTGGCGCAGGCCAGCTTTGACGCCTGGGTCAAGTATTACCGCCAGGATGAAAACACCCCCAACGCCACCGTGAGCTACTACACCAAGGGTTCGCTGGTTGCACTGTGCCTGGATCTGACGCTTCGCAGCGAGGGCAAGACCACGCTGGATGCGGTAATGCGTGGGTTGTGGACGCGCTGCCAGGCCGGCCCGATGACCGAGCAAGACCTGCTGGCTGTGGTGCAGGACCTTGGCGGCCGCTCGTTTGCAAAAGAACTCAAGCGCTGGGTCCACACCACCAGCGATCTGCCGGTTGCCGCGCTGTTGGAGCGACACGGCGTCAAAGTACACAGCGAACCCGACCAGGTTGCGCAGCAATTGGGCCTGCGGGTGAAAGAATCCGGCGGGCTGCACATCCAACACGTGCTGCGTGGTGGCGCGGCCGAAAAAGCCGGGTTTGCAGCTGGCGACGAATGGCTGGCCGTGCAGGCCGCCGGCGCCAAAGCGAGTGGCCCATGGCGGATGCAGGCGCTGGATGATTTGACACTCTATTGCGGCAACGCCAAGAAGGTCGTTGCCACTGTGTCGCGTGACCGGCAATTGCTGACCCTCACGCTCAGCCTGCCGCCGGCCAGCTTTGCAACGCGCTTGACGCAACAGGATGCAAATGCTGTCAACCGCTGGTTAGGTTCCGCATCTACGATGTAATTTTTCACCCCACTACGCAGAGACACGTCTATGAATTTTGAGAACATCATCACCCGCATAGAAGGCGAAAAGGTCGCCGTCATCACCCTGAGCCGCCCCAAAGCGCTCAACGCGCTGAATGAGCCCTTGATGATCGAACTGGGGCAGGCGCTCCAGCGTTTCGATGCGGATGAGGCCATCGGATGCATCATCATCACGGGCAGTGAAAAGGCTTTCGCTGCCGGCGCAGACATTGCCGCCATGGCCAAGTTCACGTTTACCGACGTCTATCGCAACGACTTCATTACGCGCAACTGGGAAACCATCAACACCATCCGCAAACCGGTGATTGCAGCGGTCAGTGGTTTTGCCCTCGGCGGCGGCTGTGAACTGGCCATGATGTGTGACTTCATCATTGCCGCCGACAGCGCCAAGTTCGGCCAGCCCGAAATCAAGATTGGCATCATTCCCGGCGCCGGCGGCACCCAGCGCCTGCCGCGTGCCGTGGGCAAGTCCAAGGCCATGGACCTGGCATTGACGGGCCGCATGATGGATGCCACCGAAGCCGAGCGCGCCGGACTTGTCAGCCGTGTGGTGCCACAAGACAAACTGATGGACGAGGCACTTGGCGCTGCCCTGACTATTTGCGGCTTCGGGCAGCTCGCCACCATGGCCGCCAAGGAAAGCGTTAACCGCGCCTTTGAAGGCTCCCTCACCGACGGCCTGATGTTCGAACGCCGCCTTTTCCACGGTTTGTTTGCCACCGCTGACCAGAAAGAAGGCATGGACGCCTTCGTCAACAAGCGCAAACCCGAGTTTCGCAACGCCTGAGAAGGTTCTTGTCAGCAAGCCGGAAAAAGTCCTATTTGACTTGCTATAATGATGCCCTTCGGTGATATAGCTCAGTTGGTTAGAGCGCAGCATTCATAATGCTGATGTCGGTGGTTCAAATCCACCTATCACCACCAAACCTCCCGCAAGGGGCAAAAAGCCTGCTACTTCACCGTAACAGGCTTTTTTGTTGCCCGGACGCCAGCGGGTGGCAACCAATGGGCGCGTGATAGCATTCGGGCCTCTTACCACAGCCTCTGGATACACACCATGAACCGCTGCAACGCTTTCTTTGTCGCCCCACTGTACCGTCGCAAATTTTTGGCCTTTGCCTTGGCTTTGCCCGTGCTGGGCATGTCGCATGGGGCCTCTGCGCAATCCAATGTTCGCCCCTTTCCGCCGCAAGCCGAACGCGCAACCATGGTCGTCATCCAGCCACCGATCATTCAGATGAATGGAAAACCCGACCGCCTGTCGCCGGGATCGCGCATCCGTGCCGCCAACGGCATGGTGGTTTTGTCGGGCAGCATCATTGGTCAATCCCTGGTGGTGAACTATGTGCGCGAGCCGATGGGTTCGGTCCACGAAGTCTGGATACTGACTCCGGAAGAAGCCGCACTCAAGCTGCCAACGCAGCATTGATCAGCACCCCGCGCAAATCGTGCGATCGCACGTTTGCGAAAGCCCGGGCGGCGGCGCGCGCCGCCACCCCACCCTCACGTTGACGCCCGCAAATTACCGAGCTCCCCATGTCCAAAAAAGTCTTTATCAAAACCTTCGGCTGCCAGATGAACGAGTACGACTCGGACAAGATGGCTGACGTTTTGGGCGCGGCCCAGGGCTATGAGCCCACGCAAAACGTGGAAGAGGCGGACCTGATTCTGTTCAACACCTGCTCGGTGCGCGAGAAGGCGCAGGAGAAAGTGTTCTCAGACCTGGGGCGCATCAAGCACCTCAAGAAGAAGGGCGTTCAGATTGGTGTGGGCGGCTGTGTCGCCAGCCAGGAAGGCGCCGAGATCATCAAGCGCGCACCGTATGTGGACGTGGTTTTCGGGCCGCAGACGCTGCACCGCCTGCCTGAAATGCTGGCCGCGCGGGCGGCGCAAAACAGGCCGCAGGTAGACATCAGCTTCCCCGAGATTGAAAAGTTTGATCACCTGCCGCCGGCCAAGATCGAGGGCGCCTCTGCATTCGTGAGCATCATGGAAGGCTGCAGCAAATATTGCAGCTATTGCGTGGTGCCTTACACCCGCGGCGAAGAGGTGAGCCGGCCGTTTGAAGACGTGCTGGTGGAAGTTGCCGGCCTCGCCGATCAGGGTGTGAAGGAAATCACGCTGCTGGGCCAGAACGTGAATGCCTGGCGCGCCCCGATGGGCGACACCTCCGAGGTGGCAGACTTTGCCACCCTGCTGGAATACGTAGCCGACATCCCCGGCATCGAAAGGCTTCGTTTCACCACCAGCCACCCCAATGAATTCACGCCTTCGCTGATTGCGGCGTATGACAAACTGCCCAAGCTGGTCAGCCACTTGCACCTGCCGGTGCAACATGGCAGCGACAAAATCCTAATGGCCATGAAACGCGGCTACACCGCCATGGAATACAAGAGCACGGTACGCAAACTGCGCGCAATTCGCCCGGACATGGCCATGAGCAGCGACTTCATTGTGGGTTTTCC
>Ga0228698_1001068_pt1 | contig 14724 bp, 11 predicted proteins | sample McNCre117_Aug_MG_FD_178015 | JGI IMG/M metagenome (GOLD analysis project Ga0228698, IMG submission 178015) | Freshwater microbial communities from McNutts Creek, Athens, Georgia, United States - 1-17_Aug_MG | ecosystem: Environmental > Aquatic > Freshwater > Creek | place: USA: Georgia...
AAAATTAGGACGAAAGCTATTGACTTGTGCGATCGAGGCACGAACACCAGCGCGTGATCTCTATACCGTTGTGCCAGCCACCCTCGTATATGCGAATGATTACAAAGCAATCGCGCAGAGTTGTGATCGTATTGAACTTATGACGTACGATCAACAGAATGCCGATCTGACATTAAATGCAGCTCATGCGAGCGTTCCATATACGCCTGTTGCTGACAATGTGTGGGTGGAAAAGGTGGTAAAATTAGCCCTCACCGATATGCCAGCTGATAAGGTGCTGCTCGGTATTCCAACGTATGGTCGAGCTTGGGATGTGACGGTTACACCTTCTGGCTATCAAGATCCCGTACGAGTATCGACGTTAAATGCAACACGGGTTGCTGAGCTTTCTGTAACGTATAAAGCCCCAGTTGGTCATAATAACGACGGTGAGTCAGTCCTTAGTTATTTCCCCGACGATTCACCTTTTCGAATTTTAACGGTGTTGTCAACACCGAAAGGTACTGCCACGGGGTACGAAAACGTAGCCAAGGCTGCACTCTTTGCCAAAATGGCCAAGATGAATGTAAAGGTGCGTTTTGTCACCTACAGTGACGCACTTTCTGCTGCAGATAAAATGGTTATCGCAAAACGATATAAATTGCGTGGCGTTACGTTTTTCAAGATAGACGGGGAGGAGGATCCTGCGATTTGGAGTTTGCTATAATTACCGGATGCAATACATTGGGGTGATTGATTGTAATAATTTCTTTGTCTCGTGCGAACGGTTATTCCGGCCAGATTTACGGAATAAGCCTGTTCTTGTACTCTCGAGTAATGATGGGTGTGTGGTGGCGCGGAGTCAGGAGGTAAAGGACATGGGAATTACTATGGGTGTCCCTTATTTCCAGATAAAGGACATTGTTAAAAAAGCCAATGTTACGGTCTTTTCTTCGCATTTTGCACTCTATCGAGATATATCAACCCGCGTGTTTTCAGTAGTAAAGTTACTCTTGCCAGATAAGCAGCAGTATTCAATCGACGAAGCCTTTTTCACTTTTGAGGTCGAGTCGGTTGCAGTTGCTGAAACTGAACTACAGCGTATTAAATCACGTGTAGAGCGCTCAGTTGGCATTCCTGTTTCAATTGGTCTCGCGCGTACTAAAACGCAGGCAAAATATGCTAATCGATTGGCAAAGAAAGCAGGGGATGTCACCATTCTTTCGCCTGAGGCATGGAGTGCCCTAGGCCCACAGATTCTACTGGCCGATCTCTGGGGTGTGGGGAGACGAATGGTGGTACGCTACCGTGACGCACAGCTTGTAACGGTGAGCGATTTGCTCGCAGCCCCACGTCCTCGTATTGATGTATTGTTCGGTATTGCCGGACTACGTTTACAGGCTGAACTAGCAGGTCAAGTGATGTATCCTGTTGAGAAAAATGACACTCTACAAAAGAGTATTATGAGTTCAAGATCCTTTAAAACTGCAACGAGTAGCCTGGCTGTATTGAAAGATGCAGTAGCGTACCATGTCCGCCATGCAGCAGAAGAATTACGTCATCTGGGGCTGTTCGCAGGATCACTCTCGGTGAGTATTCACCCGAGTCGCCATGGTGATTACGTGCTCCGTGGCGGTACACTACAGGTGCTACTCAATATCCCGACGGCTGATACGGCACTACTCATGAAAAGCGCCATGCAGCTTGTAGAACAACTCTTTGAGCCTGATGTACCGTACAAAAAAGCCGGCATACTGCTCAGTCAGCTTACGAGTAACACTGTGGTGCAAACGACACTTTTTGAGTCACTCACAGCGTCGCCCAAGACCACCATGCTCATGCAGACAATGGATACGCTGAATGCGAAATTCGGACGTGACATGCTCCAGTTTGGACGGCATACTGCAGCGCAAACCTGGTCTGCAGGTCGATCGGAATTATCTCCTGCATACACTACAAACTGGAGTGCGGTGCCAGTTGTACGATGTTGACAAGAAATGATGGTCTTAGACAGGTGTATTTAATGTCTTACAATTTTTTGTCGTATACTTTTTTAAAAAAACGTTTAAAAATAGCTACTCTACAGGAGTCCTCAGGCTTTGCCAATCTGGTTATCAACACACGGTAGAGGACAACACTACTGGTGACAGTTATACTGTGAGTAGAGCAGTTGAAGTGGTACAGAAACATTGGCTGATTTTTTCACAAAATGTGTATGTACCGCTCCACACAACTTCAACTGCGTTGTACCGCGACTCTCCTAGTAACAGAGCTCACGACTACAGAAAAAGTTATTTAAAAAATAAATTTATAACATGTTCAAAGCTTCAATTTCAGTTGAATCTTTGCACCGAGTGGTCGCGATGCTCGTTGCAATTGCTGTGTTGGCTTGGTCTGTTGGTGCATATTCAAATGCGCAAGCAGCTAACCTCACTAGCATAAGTGACACCTTAACCGATAGTAATGCAACTAGTACATCGAATCATACGATTCAATTTACAGTTCCAACAAGTTCACCAGGCGTCATTGCCGGAGGAACGATCGTTGTAGCATTTCCTGCTGGGTTTAACGTTTCAACCATAGTATTTGGTGACGTAGACTTTGCAATTAACGGAACAGATCAAACCCTCGCAGCAGCTCCATCAGGAGCAACTTGGGGAGCAGTAGTATCTGGTCAAAACTTAACCCTCACGTCTGGATCCGGTGTTGTCACTGCGGGCCAGGTTGTCAGGATCAAAATTGGAACAAATGCTACCTTTGGTGTAACAGGTACACACCAGGTAACCAATCCAGGTGTCGGCTCATACGAGTTCGTAGTAACCGCGGGGGCAGCCGACACAGGTCGGACACGAGTCGCAATTCTTAATAACGTTCTTGTTACAGCTTCAGTAGACACTAGTTTCACCTTCACCGTTGCTGGATTTGCAGCAACAACAACAATCAACGGAACTACTACTACAGGAACTACTACAGCAACTGCAATTCCATTCGGAACGCTTACCGCTGGAGTTATCAAGACTCTCGGTCAGCAGCTGAGTGTAACAACAAATGCACGTAACGGATTTGTAGTCACTGTACAGCAAAGTCAAAACTTGCTTTCATCAACAGGTGCTGACATCGATGGATTCATTGATGGCGCCTACACCAATACGCCAACAGCATGGGTAGCACCTTCAAACAACATCACTAATGAAAACACTTGGGGTCACTGGGGTCTTACGACTGACGATAGTGACTTGAATGCTCAAGTTGGTGGTGGTAGCTTCGCTGGTACAGGATTCGTAGCGGCAAGTACAACACCTCGTAATATCTTCGCTCACTCTGGTCCATCTGATGGAACTACAGTAGACAAAGGTACTGCAAAGGTAGCGTACCAAGTTCAGATTTCGCCACTCCAGGAAGCGGGTACTGATTACAATACCATCCTTACCTACATTGCAACTCCAACTTTCTAATTGCTTGAAAGACAGTTCAAACAAAAAACTCCCTCTGGGAGTTTTTTGTTTGTCTCCTGTTTATAAAATTAAAATATGTAAAGTTGTAATGCTATAATTGCCAAATATACACATAATATGTTTGTTTACATGCCACGTCTCGTTCGTTCATTGTTTTTATTTGCGTTGGCTATCGTATTCTTGCCAAGTGCTGTATTCGCGCAAACTGGCTCTGGTATTGGTTTGAAACCAGCTACCATTGAAGAACAAATGAAGCCTGGTGATACGAGACAGTTTGCGGTACAAGTCTCGAATATGAGTGGCACTGATCAAACCTACTATCTCTATAAGAAAGATATTAGTGGTGTGAAAGATGGTGGTGTACCAGTTTTTACGGATGAGAATTTGACCAAGACAAGCTTCGAGCTCAGTCAATGGATTTCACTCGCTTCAGATACAATTGATATTCCCAAAGGTCAGGAGCGAACACTCAACTTTACGTTAGCAGTACCAAAGGATGCTACTCCAGGAAGTCATTTTGGTGGTATTTTTGTTTCTCTCCAGCCGCCAAAGTTACGTGAAAGTGGTGCGTCTGTGGGGTATGAAGTGGCAAACATTGTCAGTATTCGTGTGGCGGGTGATGCTGTGGAAAAAGCCCAAATCAGACAGTTTTCAACTGATAATTATGTGTATGGTAAACCAGAAGTGACCTTTAATATTAGAATGGAAAATAGCGGTAACACGTTGTTACGTCCCACTGGTCCGCTCGAAATTACCAACATGTTTGGGAAAAAAGTAGCTGATTTGGTGTTCAATCAAGAACTCTCTGGTGTCTTCCCGGGAACAACGCGTGAATTTAATTTATCGTGGAAAGAAAGTGGCACAATGTTTGGTCGCTATGAAGCCGTTATTAGCCCTGTTTACGGTGAAGATGGCTTTAAGCAGACGGTATCGAGTACTGTGACATTTTGGATTTTGCCAATGAATATTATTGTACCTGCCTCAGGTGTATTGGCAGTTCTTCTTATTGGTACGTTTATATTTGTTCGCATTTATATCCGACGAAAATTGATACATTACGGTGCGGTGCAGAATGGTCGTAAATTAGTGCGTCGCCGCAAGAGTTCGAGTTCGTCACCACTTCTGTTGATTTTGATTGTGATGGTGGTGGTGTCTATGCTCTTTATGTTGGTGCTGCTTGCACTGTTTGCGTAACAAAAATACGCGTCAGTGCGGTATACTAACTACGTATGTTGGAATTTTCTACCTATCATAAAGTGCTACGGGTTTCGGTTGCGGTGTTAACCTGTGTTGTGCTGTTTCAGAGTGGTATTGTGCATCCGATAACCGCACAGCTCTCTGGACAAACAGCCCGGTACATGGCGAATGCTGTTGGTGTTACTGTGGGGGTTGCTCCAACTGAATTGAATCAGATAACCGCAGATATTACCAAACGCGAAGTGGCATTAGCCGCTCGTGAGAAAGATGTACAAGCTCGTGAAATTAATGTTGGGATTGCTCCGGGCGGCGCTATGATTACGCAGACCACAATGACGTTTGTACTTGCAACAGCTGTTTTTATCCTGTTGGTACTAATGATTCTTAATTACATCCTTGATTTCATGCGGGCTCGCCGATTGCGTTCGGTATCGACGTCACCCTTAGTGCCGTAACGTAGTACATTCTATGCGTTTTAGTACCATCACAAAATCATTCGTCAGAACAAGCATTGTGTTGGTCGGGGTTGTCGTGCTTACGAGTGTTAGTATTGATGCGACCGACTCATTTCGTAGTTCACAATCAGCCCTCAGTATCTTGGCACGAAAGTTCACTACCCCAGGTTGTTCCTCAGGGACTGTTTCGATGAACAGTGGAGAAAAAACGTTGTGTGTCGATAGTTATGAAGCAAGTGTGGGGGTGGGGTGTCCGGTTGTGGAGCCACAGTCAGATATCGATACCGCTACGAATGCCAACGATATACACTGTAAACCAGTGTCGCAGTCAGGTAAAAAACCCTGGCGTTTCGTGACAGAGGTGCAGGCAGATCAGTTGTGTGCACGGGCTGGTAAGCGACTGTTAACGACTCAAGAATGGTATCTGGCGGCCCGTGGTACCCCTGATAGTGCTTCGAGCTGTAACACAAATGGGAGCCTCCAGACCACTGGCTCGTTACCAACGTGTATTTCGGGGATTGGTGCGTTTGATATGGTAGGAAATGTCTGGGAATTGGTGACTGGCACTGTTGTAAACGGCATGCTCGAGGGCGAGATGTTGCCATCGCCTGGCTACGTTGCTGCTGTGTATACAAACGGCGTAGCTCAAAAAACAGAACATGAACCCAATGTGATTTATAATAAAGATTATTTTTGGAGTGATGCATCAGGTACATTTGCACTCATGCGAGGCGGGTATTATGGCAGTGGGGAGGATGGTGGTATGTATAGTGCGCATGCAGATATCGTGCAGAATTTTTCAGGAGGAGCTCTGGGGTTCCGTTGTGTGCAGACTTTATAGCTTGACTAAGTTAGAGAGCGTCTCGTTCTTCTCTTGGCGCTGCCTTGCATCTGACACTGTTGCATGTCTGGGTGATGTTTGACTCTTACAATGAGTAGTTGAGATATGCTCTGGGAAATTAGCGAGGAGAGGTTGGGTGGAGTGGTATACTGAGGTTACGTATGCGATGGGTAAAGATTGGCGTGGTGGTAGTGGGGGCGCTTGTGGTAACAGCGCTTGGGATTGACGCGTCTGATACAGTTACGGGGTCACGAACGACACTTCTGGCGTCACTCATGGGAACTACACATACTGCGGTGTGTCCGGATGGTATGGTAGAGCTTAAAAACGAGGCGCGAACAATTTGTATTGATGCGTATGAGGCTGGAGTTGGCTCGGATTGCCCTATTCTAGAACCTCATTCTGTTCAGGATACGCTCCAAAACCTCCAAAACGCTGCGTGTAAGCCGGTGTCGCGTGCTCATGTGTATCCGTGGCGCTTTGTGTCGTATCGGCTTGCTGAGCAGCTCTGTGCGCGAGCTGGGAAGTCGTTACTTTCAAATGGTGTATGGTATACATCTGCGCTCGGGACACCTGATTCTGCGTCTGCGTGCCCAATACATGAACAGCTGGTATCGCGTACCGGTGAACATACTGGCTGTGTTTCTGGCATTGGTGCGTTTGATATGGTGGGAAATGTTTGGGAATTGGTACAGGGGGAGGTGATTGACGGGAAATTATTCGATACCCAATTACCTGATTCTGGCTATGTGTCAGCAGTGAGTGGTGAGGGTGTACCAACCGCAACGGTACCTACACCAAATCCTCTCTATGGTGCTGATTATTTTTGGCGTGAAGCGTCTGGTACGTATGCAATCATGCGTGGAGGTTTTTATAACGGGCAAAATGATGCGGGGTTGTACAGTACGCAGGCAGGGATTACACAGGATTTTGCGGGGGAGGCTGTAGGTTTTCGCTGCAGTTTAGTACTCTAGGACGCGTGCTGATACCCCATCTGCGTTGTTGCCTGCGTCGTTCGGTTGGTCACCGTACAATAAGTACGGCTCCCGCTCTTACTCCTTGTCGCCTAGCATCTGGGGTATCACCCTGTGTCCTACTGAATTTTTAAAATTAAAAACAAGTGACTCTTTTGAATGGTTGGATATTGGGGTGATATACTACACATATATGAAGCTTGGGCGGATTACTTTGATTGTGCTGGCTACGGTGGTTTTGACGACTTTGGGGGTGGGTGCGGCTGATACGTGGCGGGGTGCCAGTGGGTCGTTACTCGCACAGTTGATGGGTGTACAACCAGCTACGGGCTGTCCTGTTGGTATGACTACGTTTACAACTGCACAGACTTTTTCTTGCATTGATACTTATGAGGTGAGTCCAGGTGAAACGTGTACTGTTCGTGATATTACGAGTGCTGACGGTACTGCACAAGACATAACCGACCCTGATTGTAAGCCGGTTTCTCTGTCGGGGATGATGCCCTGGCGTTTTGTAACCCGGGCACAAGCTATGACGGTGTGTGCAAAGGCTGGAAAGCGTCTTCCGACAGCTCGCGAGTGGTATGAGGCTGGTCTCGGTACTGAAACTGCGAACTGTAATGTGCATGGGGGAGGAGTGGTTTCGACGGGGAAATATCAAACGTGCGTGGCTGCGAGTGGTATTCATGATGTGGTGGGCAACCTGTGGGAGTGGGTAAGTGATGACGTAATAAACGGGCAGTATCAAGGTCGAACCCTTCCGCCGTCTGGGTATATTGTCCAAACAGATAATGGGGGAGTGGCGACTGTGACGAGTCAAACTAGTGCGTCATCGACAGGAGGATACCTCTGGAGTGATGTTGGTGGTTCCTTTGGGTTCCTGCGTGGCGGGTTTTATGGGAGTGAATCTGATGCTGGCCTCGTAACGCTACAGGCGGCTACGAGCCCCAATTTCTCTGGTGTAGCCGTTGGTTTTCGCTGTGTGCAGTAGTGACATACCGTAAGATTTTGTGATAGGGTTCGTCTACGCCATAATACTACTATGACAGAACATACTCCGATCATACAGCAGAAGATCATTCCAACGACGCCATTTGCGTATGCTGTATTGGTAACAAAACCCCATGTTTGGTGGATGGTGGGGGCTTTTATATTGGTCATAATCGCTGCGGCACTTGATCAAGGTATGAGTTATCTGTATAAACTCATAATCGATGCAGTTCAAGCAAATAATGTACATCGAGTGTATTGGCTCGGTCTCTGCTTTCCAGTGCTAGTATTTTTGGTGCAGATTTTGTTTCGAGCGAGTGGGTATCTTGGAATGCGGTGGTCAACTAGTGCGCAAAAAGAGGGGTATGATTATATGTTTGCACATACGATTAACCATAGTCATAGCTTTTTTAGCAATCGTTTTGCTGGTGCTCTTCATAGCAAAATTCGTAACATTGTAGAAGGGCTTGATGATTTAATTCCGGAGCTGCTGTGGACGTATACGTATGCAATTGTGGCGCTGCTTGTCACGCTTAGCTTTGTGATATCAGTTGATTATAGTGCCGCCGTCATTTTTGCGGTGCTGGTTGCAGTATTGCTATTTCTGAATATTCGACTCGCACCGCAGAAAGAACGTCTGTCTAAGTTGAGTGCAGAACAAAAAACCAAACTTCAGGCCAGTATTATAGATGTATTTTCAAATGTTAGTGCCGCAAGACAGTACGCCCAAATGAAGCGTGAGACAGAAACAGTAGCCGACCTTACAAAAAAAGTGAAAAAGGCGCGCCAAGGCAGCTGGTTTCAAACAGAGTATATTCTTTTCATTAATGGTACGGTTCTCTTTGTTTTCAGTCTGACCTTGTTTTGGGTACTTATTAACAAATGGAGCGAAGGCTTAGTGACTACGGGGCAATTTGTATTAATCGCGTCACTTATTATCCAGCTCTCGGGCACGCTTTTATTTATTGGGCGAGCCTTTAATAGTACGTCGCAAACGATTGGTGAAATGAAAGAAGGGTTGAGTGAGCTCATGATTCCATATGAAATCGTTGATGTGGAGCAAGCGACCGATCTCAAGGTGCAGCATGGTGGCGCAATCATCTGGTCAGATGTCTCATTTAACTTTGAATCGAATCCAAATTCTGTATTTTCACACTTTAATCTGGAGATTCCTGCGGGGCAACGAGTTGGTCTGGTGGGTGCCTCTGGCGCAGGTAAGAGTACGTTTGTATCGTTACTCCTTCGCCAACACGAAGTATCTCATGGTTCGATTACCATTGACGGGCAAGATATTGCTCAGGTGACACAAGCATCGCTTCGGGCAAACATTGCGGTTGTGCCGCAAGAACCAGCTCTGTTCCATCGTTCGATTCGTGAAAATATAGCGTATGGTAGGACACATGCCACGCAGAAGGAAATTGAAACTGCAGCAAAACAGGCATGTGCGCATGAATTTATCATGTCGTTGCCAGCCGGATATGATACTTTAGTAGGAGAACGTGGCGTAAAATTATCAGGTGGACAGAAACAACGAGTCGCGATTGCCCGAGCTATGCTCAAAAATGCGCCAATTCTCATATTGGATGAAGCAACATCAGCGCTTGATAGTGAAAGCGAGGTAGAAATTCAAAAAGCACTCCACGAACTCATGGCAGGGAAAACAGTAGTAGCAGTTGCGCATAGACTCTCAACACTCCGTGAAATGGATCGTATATTAGTACTGGCAGAAGGTCGTATTATCGAAGACGGTACCCACGACACGTTAAAAGATGTTGGTGGCACCTACGCAAAACTTTGGGCACATCAGGCTGGCGGTTTTTTGGTCGAATAGCAGCTCGGATAGATAGAGATGTGTACGACTACCTATTTCACCATCCCCTTCAAGGTACAATACTAGTAATGTCGAACGTTCGACGATTTTTTTCAGTACTGGCGCTCGTTTCCCTGGCGTGCTTGGTTTTGTTGGTGTTTGTGTTCCCGGACCTTATCTTTGCACGGGGAATTAGTCATTATAAAGATACGATTACAAATTCCGCGCCCGGTCAGGCTTCAAATCACACCTTTGACTTCGTATTAGACACTGACATGAGTCCTGGTGCGTATATTGAAGTTGCATTACCTGACGGCTTTAGCGTGACCGGTGACAGTACGTTTTCTCCGTTACGTAATGTGGAATTGTTGGTTGATGGTGTACCACGCACTGTGGGCCCGGTACTCAATGCCACTGATGATTTAGTGGAGATTACTCCAGGTGTTGCGGGCACTATTCGCTATACGCTCAATTCAATTTGGGGAATTCCTAGTGGTAGTCATATTGTGTTAAAAATTGGTAACCAGACTTCGCGGTCACGTGGTCAGACTGATTTTTTTGATACTGACCTACAGGCAACAACCACTATTCCTGCGGACATACCACCCATTACCAACGCAACCACAACGGGGAGCTTTTCAATACCGGTACATATATATGATGGCGCTGAGATAGCTGATGCGAATTTTGTCATTTTTCTGCTTGAGCAAGTTGGTGTTGGACCAGCTGATACCACAGAAACTGTCCCGCCAGTTTTATTTAATGGTGCACCAACAGGAACGCTGCCTGGTACAACGCGTAGTGTGGAGCTTTCGCTTGAAACAGATGAATTTGCGATTTGTCATTTCAGTCTGACGCCGAACGTGCCCTTTGATAGCCAAGCTGAGTCTTTTGATCCATCAAATACCGTTATTCAAAATGAAACAGGTATCATCGATGCGGGGTTTTCAATTTTCCATAGCCGTATCGTGACGGTGGCTCCGGATTCAGTGAATCGTTACTACATCCGTTGTATGGATGATGAACATAATAAAAATACAGAAGACTATCTGATTCAGTTTACTATTAATGCGCGCCCGACTGGTATTTCAAATACGATAGGTAGTACAACTGGTGATGGTACCGGGGCAGGGAATAGTGGTGGTGGAAGTGGCAATGGTGGCGGTGGTACAACCGGTGCTTCAAATGGAGTTGCACCAACTGCTGGCGGACAGTCGGGTGGAGGGGGAACTGGAGGTGGTGGAGGGGGTGGAGGTGGTGGGGGGTCGGGTAGTGGATCAGGAGGCGGTTTTGAATCTACCGCTGGTCCGTACCAAAGTGGTGATGCGCAGGTAAAAATCTCTGGATTAACTGCGCCGCGTAGTACGGTCACCGCAATTGTTGATGGTAAAATTGCACAAAACACCACAGCCGATACAAACGGTACTTTTAATGTTACGTTATCTGCAATTGCACGTGGCGCGTATACATTCGGTATTTATTCGACAGATAGTAATAAAATTAAATCGTCAACATTTAGTACCTCGTTTACAGTCACCGGTGCTCGTGAGTCTGCACTTTCTAACATTTTACTTGCGCCGACGGTGCAAGCTACCCCAAATCCGGTTAATCCTGGTCAAGTGGCCACTCTCTCGGGTTATACGGTACCTAATGCTGTAGTGAGTATTGAAAACCAAAAAGATGGCAATAATGCAACACTGAAACAGTTCACTGCACAATCAAATGGTAGCGGATTGTGGTCAGTGTCTGTTGATACTACAGGGTATCAATCAGGTACCTACAAAGCTCGGGCAAAGGTTGCTACGCAAGATGGTATTGTAAGTAGTTTTTCAGCATATACAACGTATGGTGTTGGACAATCTGCCACCAAGACACTTAATTCTGACTTGAATCGTGATGGCAAAGTAAACTTGACCGACTTTTCAATTTTGCTTTTCTGGTGGAGTACAAATGGAGGCACTTCGGATCCGTCTGCAGATATAAATACCGATGGTAAAGTAAACTTGACCGACTTCTCAATCCTACTCTTTAATTGGACAGGATAATAAGCAAAACAACAACCGTAAGGTTGTATGTTTTTGCTTAGTTCCAACTTTTGCCCTCCCTAGGCAAAAGTTCTGGAACATGAAGTACCAAAGCTCATTACATAGTATTTCGGTGTTAACTTTTGCTTAGTTCCAACTTTTGCCCTCCCTAGGCAAAAGTTCTGGAACATGAAGTACCAAAACATGACACCGGTACTAAAAGTTTCATATGTTTATTTCTAGTCACTCGCGTGTAAAGGTTTATATGTGGGTAAATCATCTATAGTGATATGTACATGTACTATACTTAAGTAAAGTATGTCATTTCTACAACGACTCAAAGGCCGCGGAGTACGCTCTGATCAATCACTGCAATCCAGTGAGGAAGAAACAGCTGTCGACAAAGTTGCGCAGCTTGATGTTGACGTGTTTCAGACTGAACGTTCAATCGTGATCTATGCACAGGCAGCCGGTGCCGACATGAATGATGTGCATGTGTCGATCGAAGGGGACGCTGATATTGTTTTGATTGAAGGTCGACGTATCCGGCCTGAATTCATTGTGTTCCCAAAGAGTAAACCGCACGGAGCATTTTTTACTGAAGAATGCGTTTGGGGCGATTTTTATCGACGGATAATTTTGCCTGAGAGTGTTGAAATAGAGAAGGCGGAGGCAAAAATTAAAAACGGTGTCCTCATTCTTGTGTTGCCGTTATTGAAGCCAGACGAAAAAGAGAAGGTGAAATTGAAAATAACCACCGAGCGTTCTCGCTCAAAGGTGGCGTAGTGTGGTTGGTTGCGTCTTAGTTTGTTCTTATGTTCTCAATCTCATCTAAAAAAGTTTCAGGTCTACAGCTACTCAGTATTATTGCGAGTCTGCTTTTTTTGGCGGTCAGCACTGTAGTGCATGCGGCTGATATTACCGTTGCGCCTGCGACGGGTAGTTATACGCCTGGTCAGACATTTACAGTCGCCGTTCGAGTGGCACCAGCCGGCGCAAGTGTGAATGCCGTCGAAGCGTCGCTTAAGTTTAACCCAGCAGTTCTCTCGGTAGTGAGTTTAAGTAAAGAGGGCTCAGTGTTTTCACTTTGGACTACCGAACCAACATTTTCAAACACTGCTGGTACAATTACTTTTGGTGGAGGTAGTCCGTCACCATTTACCGCGCAGTCTAATCTGATCTCGGTAACATTTCGGGCGGTTGCAGCTGGATCGGGAGCCCTGACTGTGTCAACTGCATCAGTACTGGCTGCTGATGGAAAAGGAACTGATGTGTACAAGACAGGTTCGGGTGGTACATTTACTGTTGCCGCAGCAACGACACCACCTCCAGCTGATACTCCAAAAGCACCTGCAGATACTCCAAAGCCAACAACCGATAAAGCGACAGATAAAACTACAACTCCAGCAAAGACTTCCGATACCACATCAGACAAAGCCATAGTGTTTGGAGATCCACCACGAGCTCCTGAAGTTGGTTCCCAAGCGTTTCTTGATCCGGAGGTATGGTACAAGATTACTGACGGAACGTTCAATTGGACACTCCCATTTGACGTAAACGTAGTGGGTGTAGAACTATCATCGAGTAGTGAAAATCAGCCTGATAAACACGAGACAGCGGTCCATAACCCACCAATTGATGAGTTTAAAGTGACGAAAGATACCGTGAAGGATGGAGTACAGTACTTGAGTATAAAATATAAGAACCAAGTTGGATGGGGTGCAGTTCTGAACCGCAAATTGCAAATTGATACGACGCCACCTGAGCAATTTACCATCGATGTGCGGGCTGCCAATTCAACAACTGGCTTCCCACAACTCAACTTCGCAGCAAATGACCTGACGTCAGGAATCGACTACTACGAAATGTCGATTGCCGACAAAGAGCCGATTCGTGTAACACCTGACGAAGCAAAGTTGGGTTACCTCCTCAAGGAACTTGTTGATGGAACGTATACTGTTAAAGTGGTTGCGTACGATAAGGCCGGAAATAGTCGTGAGAGTACCGTGGCAGTGTTGATTACTGCGGGTTGGGTCAAACCGACTGACGTGGTCAAAAAAGCAACTATTTGGGACTTGTTCACCGCTACAAATCTCTTCATAGTCTTCCTCATCATTGTCATCTTCTTCCTCTTTGGGTACATCTGGTATGATCGTAAACAAAATAAGATGCGAGAAGAAAAGTTACGACGAGAGACACGAGAAATTCAAGATCAAATGGAAAAAATCTTCTCTGCACTCCGAGATGAAATTTATGACCAGATAAACCTCATATCGAAGCGACCGCGCTTGTCGAAACATGAAAAGGAAGCAGTAGAGGGACTGAACCAAGCGCTTGAGGTATCCGAGACCTTGATTGAGAAAGAAATCAATGATGTAAAAACCATTTTGAAGTAAATTAGGCGTCCAATCCACATAAAAATGTCGTATAACGCGCGTGCTTTAGAGCACGCGCGTTATACTATAATGAGCCGCGTATTCTATGTGCGTTGGCGAGGTATTTCACTGTGCTTTTTAAGCTTACATTACTCAAAAAAACCACGTACCTTAGTTTGCTAGCGATTGTGGTCGCTATCAGTGCTTTTGTTGCGTACGCAGCCTATATTGACCATACAAAATACAAAACTGAAAAACTCGTTATTATTCCTGATTCGGTGACGTCTGATAGTTGGTCTGGTGTGAATTCTGTACTTGTACAAGACATTTCAGAATATTCGCTGTATCAAGACTTTACGACCGATAATTCCGCATTTATTTCTGAGCTCGGTTTGTATTCACGAAATAAACCAGACCCTACCAGTAGTACTGATGTGTCACAACCGGTCGCTACTTCAACGGTACCTGCCGATGCGTCGACCTCAACACCAATCAGTAACGGAAGCGCTTCATCGACACCTGAGTCGCAATCTTCTCCTGCTACCACCAAAGAACCTGAATTACCAAAAGTTGAACCTCCGTCGCCTGCGCCGACACCTGAGGCAGCGCCTGAACCTGTAGTAG
>Ga0228698_1001069_pt1 | contig 14714 bp, 14 predicted proteins | sample McNCre117_Aug_MG_FD_178015 | JGI IMG/M metagenome (GOLD analysis project Ga0228698, IMG submission 178015) | Freshwater microbial communities from McNutts Creek, Athens, Georgia, United States - 1-17_Aug_MG | ecosystem: Environmental > Aquatic > Freshwater > Creek | place: USA: Georgia...
GTCGGCCACCGCCTGCGCCAGCGCCTCGCCCAGCGCGCGGTAGAAGGGCGCCTCCGGTCCGGGCATCAGGAAGCCCAGCGTCAGCGCCGGGGCCAGCCCGCGCAGGCGCTCGCGCAGCACGCCGGCGGCCCGGTAGCCCAGCGCCTGGGCGGCGTCGTGGATCTGCACGGCGGTATCGGCGCGCACCGCGCTGCGGCCGTTGAGCACCCGGTCCACCGTGGACAGGCTGTGCCCGGCGGCGCGCGCCACGTCGGCCATGGTCGGCCGGCTGGACTTCTTGCCTGACATCTTTTCGTCACCCACGCAGGAGCCACCACGGGCCCGACGCCTTGGATTCTGCGGGCAGAGCGACCCGGTGGGCGCAGGAAAACCCCTCAACCCCTCAGCCGTGTTTGACGGGTTTTGACAGTTTCATGGCGCCGGATTGTTTGGAAATTTATTTTCATTCGTACGATGGCCAGCACCGGTCCGGACCGCGCGTGAACCGCGCCTGACCCGCGCCCGCCGGCCCCCACGAGACGGAGACATCGCCATGAAGATTGCCCTCGACCCCTACATGATTCGCCACCTCCCGCTCACCGAGCTGCCGCGCGCGGTGGCCGAGCTGGGCTACGACCAGATCGAGCTGTCGCCGCGCAGCGACTTCCTCGACTGGTGGGTGATGCCGCGCGCCACGAAGGCGCGCATGGCCAGCTTCAAGGCCGCGCTGCGCGCCGCCGGCGTCGGCCTGGCCACGCTGCAGCCGATGTACCGCTGGGCCAGCCCCTTCGAGGACGAGCGCCAGTGGGCCGTGCGCTGCTGGAAGAAGGCGATCGAGGTGGCCGTGGAGATGGACTGCCGGCTGATGATCAGCGAGTTCGGCCGCGGCGCGTCGCCCGAGCGGAGCGTGGGCGAGCGTCCCGGCGCCAACCCGAAGGAGCTCTGCGAGGCGGCCTGGTTCCGCTCGATGGACGAGCTGCTGCCGATCTTCGAGCGCGAGGACATCACGCTGTCGGTGGAGCCGCACCCGGAGGACTGGGTCGAGCAGCTGCAGCCGGCCGCCGACATCGTCCAGAACATCGGCTCGTCGCACCTGAAGCTGTCCTACATCGCGCCGCACACCTTCTACTACGGCGACGACCTGGCCGGGATGATCCGTGAGGCCGCGCCGGTGCTGGCCCACGTGCGCGTGGCCGACACCTTCAACCACAAGAAGTCGAGCCAGCTGCGCTACATCGTCAACCCGCCGGGCTCGACGCAGGTCCGCGTGCACCAGCACCTGGACATGGGCCAGGGCGAGATCGACTGGGACCTGTTCTTCCGCACGCTGGGTGAGGTGGGCTTCGACGGCGTGCTGTCCGCCTGCGTCTTCGCCTGGGAGGAGCGCGCCGAGGACTCCAGCCGCTTCATGCGCCGCGAGATGCAGCGGCACATCGACCAGTACTTCGGGCGAGGCTGAGATGACCATGACCATCGGCTGTGCGCCCTGCTGCTGGGGCGTGGACGACGTGCGCAACCCGCACCTGCCGCCCTGGCAGCGCGTGCTGGCGGAGGCCGCCGAGGCGGGCTTTCGCGGCATCGAGCTGGGCCCCTACGGCTACCTGCCGCTGGACGCGGCCACGGTCGGCGCGGAGCTGGCCCGCCAGGGCCTGAGCGTCACCGCGGGCACGATCTTCGACGACCTGGTGTCGCCCGCCAACGGGCCGAGCCTGCTGCGGCAGACGCGTGAGATCTGCGCCTTCCTGCGCCAGCTGCCGCCCATCGCGGCCGTGCCGGGTCAGCGCCAGGCGCCGCCCTACCTGGTCGTGATGGACTGGGGCCACGAGGCGCGCGACTACGCCGCCGGCCACAGCAACCGGGCGCCGCGCCTGTCCGCCGAGCGCTGGGCCGGCATGGTCGACCACATCCGGAGCATCGCCGCCGTGGCGCGCGACGAGTTCGGCCTCCGCGCGGTGATCCACCCGCACGCGGGCGGCCACATCGAGTTCGGCGACGAGATCGACCGCATCGTCGCGGACGTGCCCGCCGAGCTGGCCGGCCTCTGCCTGGACACCGGCCACCTCCACTACGCCGGCCTCGACCCCGTGACCTGGCTGCGCCGCCACGCCGACCGGCTCGACTACGTGCACTTCAAGGACATCGACGCCGACGTGTTCCGGCAGGTGCTGGGCGAGCACATCGCCTTCTTCGCCGCCTGCGCGCGCGGCGTGATGTGCCCGATTGGCCGTGGCGTGCTGGACTACCCGGCCATCCGCGCCACGCTGATCGAGCTCGGCTACGCGGGCGCCATCACCATCGAGCAGGAGCGCGACCCGCGCCACGCCGACGGCAGCCTGCGCGACGTGGCGGCCAGCCGCGCCTTCCTCGCCTCGGTCGGTTTCGACTGAGCGAACCCACCCCCACAAGGAGTTTGCTGATGATCAGCGGAGAACTGCGGCTCGACCGCGGCGCCATCCCCTGGGCCATGGTCGGCGGCGGCCCCGGCAGCCAGATTGGCTACATCCACCGCTCGGCGGCGCTGCGCGACGGCTTGTTCCAGCTGCGCGCCGGCGCCTTCGACCTCGACCCCGAGCGCGGGCGCCGCTTCGGCGAGCGGCTCGGCCTGGACGGTGAGCGCTGCTGCGCCGACTGGCGCGCGCTGTTCGCCACCGAGGCGCAGCGCCCGGACGGCATCCGCGCCGTGTCGATCGCCACGCCCAACAACACCCACTACCCGATCGCCCGCGCCGCGCTGGAGGCCGGCCTGCACGTGGTCTGCGAGAAGCCGCTGTGCTTCACCACCGCCGAGGCGTTGGAGCTCAAGGCCCTGGCCGCCGCGCGGCGCAAGGTCGTCGGCGTCACCTACGGCTACGCCGGCCACCAGCTCATCGAGCAGGCGCGCGAGATGATCGCGCGCGGTGACCTGGGCGAGATCCGCATCGTGCAGATGCAGTTCGCGCACGGCTTCCACAGCGAGGCGGTGGAGCTGGCCAACCCGGCCACGCGCTGGCGCGTCGACCCGGCCTTCGCCGGCCCCAGCTACGTGCTGGGCGACATCGGCACGCACCCGTTCTACCTGTCGGAAGTGATGCTGCCGCAGCTCCAGATCGAGCGGCTGATGTGCTCGCGCCAGAGCTTCGTCGCCAGCCGCGCGCCGCTGGAGGACAACGCCTTCACGATCATGCAGTACGCCGGCGGCGCGGTGGGCTACGTCTGGTCCTGCGCGGTCAACGCCGGCTCGATGCACGGCCAAAAGATCCGCGTCATCGGCTCCAAGGCCAGCCTGGAGTGGTGGGACGAGCAGCCCAACCAGATGCGCTACGAGGTCCAGGGCCAGCCGGTGCAGATCCTGGAGCGCGGCATGGGCTACCTGCACCCCGCGGCGCTGGCCGACGACCGCATCGGCGGCGGCCACCCCGAGGGCCTGTTCGAGGCCTGGTCCAACCTCTACCAGCGCTTCGCCCTGGCGATGGACGCCACCGACCGCGGCGACGCCGCCGCGCTGGCCGGCCTGCGCTACCCGGACATCGACGCCGGCGTCGAGGGCGTGCGCTGGGTCGAGCACTGCGTGCGCTCCGCCGACGCCGGCGGGGTCTGGGTGGACTACCGCTGAACCCGGCGGTGGGGCTGGCGTGCGGTTGAGCGGGACCGCGGCATCATCACGGCTTCGGCGATCGCGCCCCTCACGCCAGAACCCGAGCCCCCCATGACCGCTCTCGATGCTTCCCCCGCCCACGACGACGTCCGCCTGATCGACTGCAGCGAGGCCGAGCACGCGCCGGCCATCCTGGAGATCCTCAACGAGGCGATCGCCACCTCGACGGCGCTGTACGACTACGCGCCGCGCCCGCCCGAGGCGATGGTCACCTGGTTCGCCACCAAGCGCGCCAACGGCTTCCCGGTGGTCGGCGCGGTGGATGCGTCGGGCCGCCTGCTGGGCTTCGCCAGCTGGGGCACCTTCCGCGCCTTTCCGGCCTACAAGTACAGCGTCGAGCACAGCGTCTACGTGCACCGCGACGCGCGCGGGCGCGGCCTGGGCGAGCGCCTGCTGCGCGAGCTGATCCGCCGCGCCGAGCAGGCCCAGCTGCATCTGCTGGTGGGCTGCATCGACGCCACCAACGCCGGCAGCATCGCGCTGCACACCCGGCTGGGCTTCGTGCACGCAGGCACGATCACCGAGGTGGGCTTCAAGTTCGGCCGCTGGCTGGACGCGGCCTTCTACCAGCTCAAGCTGGCCACGCCCACCGAGCCGCGCGACGGCTGAACGAGGCTTGGGCGGCCCAAGACAGAACGCCGCTCGATCACCAGCCGGGTTGATCCGGCCCGTCGGCGTGCTGACCGAGGTAGCTGCGCAGGTGTTCGACGAAGCAGGTGACCTTGGCCGACAGGTTCAGGCGCTCTGAGAAGACCGCATAAATGTCGGCCGGCGGCGTTTCGTGGCCCGACAGCACCTGCACCAGCCGGCCACTGCGCAGGTACTTGGCCACGTCCCATTCCGCACGCATCAGGATGCCCAGGCCATCGAGCGCCCAGCACAGGGCGACTTCGCCGTCGTTGGTGCAGAGCCGGCCATGCACCTTGACCGTCTCGGTGCGACCGCTGCGGCTGAGGCGCCAATTGCCGTAGGCGGTCTCGTTCTGCCTCAGGACGATGCATTGGTGCTGCGTCAGCTCCTGCGGATGCGCCGGCTCGCCCGCTGCCTTCAGATAGCCGGGTGAGGCCACCAGCAGGCGCCGGTTGGGCGCGATCTTGCGCGCGACCAGGCGCGAGTCCGGCAACTCACCCAAGCGGATCGTGATGTCGATGCTGTCGTCCGGCAGGCTGATCGGGCGATCCGACAGCTGCAGCTGCAGCTCGACGTCCGGATACCGCCGGCTGAACGCCGCCATGGCCGGTCCCACGTAGGAGCGGCCGAATCCCAGCGGCGCGTTGATGCGCAGCAGCCCCTTGGGTGCGGCACGGCTGCTGGCCACCAGCCGCTCCATCTCGTCGATGTCTCCCAGGATGCGCTGCGCATGGGCGAAATAGACCTCGCCCTCGCTGGTCAGGCTGATGCGCCGCGTGGTGCGGTTGAGCAGCCGCACGCCCAGGCGCTCCTCCAACTGGGACAGCCGCCGCGACACCGCCGGTGGCGTCAGGTTCAGCTCCCGGGCCGTGGCCACCAGGCTGCCGACCCGGACAAGAAGACAGAAAAAGCCCAGCTCCGAATCGCTGCTCATGGTCCGCGCCCTCGCATGGGCCAGGACTGTACGGCGGGTCGTTTCCGCATGGCCGTTGATTGATGATTTTTTCTTACTTATGTTTTAACTTTGGGTCGATTCATGTCCATTTTGGGATGTCTTAACCTTCATCCATCCCCTTTTTCCCGTCAGCGACGCGACGGGCCCCGCCAGCGGCCGATGCCCGTCAGGCGGCTCACTTCTGAGCGGAATGAGGGCGAGGTTCAGTGCCTTCGGGCACCAAGACAACGGAGACATTCCATGAACATGGATCTGGAAAAACGCACCTTGCGGCGGATCACATGGCGCATCGTGCCATTCATCATGCTGCTGTATTTCATTGCCTACATCGACCGCGTCAATATCGGTTTTGCCGCGCTGACGATGAAGGGCGACCTGGGGTTTACGGCCTCCATTCTCGGGTTTGGCGCCGGCATTTTCTTTTGGGGCTATTTCCTGTTCGAGGTGCCGTCGAACATCGCGCTGCACAAGGTCGGCGCCCGGTTCTGGATTGCCCGGGTCATGGTCACCTGGGGCCTTATTTCCGCCGGCATGGCCTTCGTGCAGGGCACCACCAGTTTCTACGTGATGCGGTTCCTGCTCGGCGCGGCCGAGGCGGGTTTCTTCCCCGGCATCATCCTGTACCTCAGCTACTGGTTTCCGGCCCGGCACCGCGCCGGCGTGACGGCGCTGTTCATGGCCGCCGCACCGCTGTCGACCGCGCTGGGCTCGCCGATCTCGGCGGCGCTGCTGGAGATGAACGGCGTCATGGGCCTGCAGGGCTGGCAGTGGATGTTCATCCTGGAGGCCATTCCGGCGGTGCTGCTGGGCGTGGTGGTGCTGTTCTACATGACCGACCGTCCCGAACAGGCCACCTGGCTGAAGGACGACGAGCGCCAGTGGCTCGTGCGCAGCATGGCGGCGGAGAACGCCGGCAAGGGCGGTGACCAGGCCAAGCACGGCATCGTGAGTGGGCTGACCAATCCCCGCGTGCTGGCCTTGGCGCTGATCTACTTCGGCACCTCGGCGGGTCTGTACACGCTGGGCATCTGGGCGCCGCAGATCATCAAGCAGCTCGGCGTGTCGTCGATGACGGTCGGCTTCCTGAATGCGATCCCGCCGATCGTCTCGGTGGCGGCGATGGTGGGGTGGTCGCGTCACTCGGACCGCACCGGCGAGCGCACCTGGCACGTCGTGCTGGCCTGTCTGGCGGCGGCCATCGGCCTGGTCGTGGCCTCGGGCGCCAACAGCCTGGTGGGCCTGATCGCGGCGCTGACGTTGGTCAACGTCGGCATCAGCTGCGCCAAGCCACCGCTGTGGAGCATGCCGACGGCGTTCCTGTCGGGCGCCGCCGCCGCGGCCGGCATCGCCACGATCAACTCGATCGGCAACCTGGGCGGCTTTGCCGGGCCGGCCATGATCGGCTGGATCAAGGACCAGACCGGCAGTTTCAGCGGCGGCCTCTACTTCGTCGCCGGGCTGCTGGTGATGTCGGCGGTGCTGACGCTGATCCTGGCCCGCAGCAGCGGGCCCGCCCTGCCCCAGGCCGAGGCCGAGGCTGTGACGCCCTGACCGGCGGTCCGATCGCTGTCGCGCCACGGCCCCCCTTTCTCCGATTTGCTCCGACTTTCTCCAATTTTCTCCCGAAGGAATCCACCATGGATCAGGACAAGGAAGTCGCCATCCAGTCCCTCACGGACACGATGGCCAAATTCACCGCCTACATTGGTAAACGCCTGCCCAAGGACGTCAAGGCCAAACTGGCCGATCTGCGCACGCTGGAAACCAACCCGCTGGCCAAGTCGATCTACGACTCGATGCACGGTAACCAGGAAGCCGCCGACAAACTCGACCGGCCGAGCTGCCAGGATACCGGCGTGATCCAGTATTTCATCGAAGCCGGCGCCCGTTTTCCGCTGCTCGGCGAGCTGGAAGACATTCTGCGTGACGCGCTGGCCGGCGCCACCAAGCTGGGCCCGCTGCGCCACAACGCCGTCGAGACCTTCGACGAGAAGAACACCGGCACCAACACCGGCACGCAGATTCCCTGGCTGGACTGGCGCATCGTGCCGGACCGCGACGACTGCGTGATCGACGTCTACATGGCCGGCGGTGGCTGCACGCTGCCGGGCGCTGCCAAGGTGCTGATGCCGGGCCAGGGTTATGAAGGCGTGGCTGAGTTCGTCATGGACGTCATCACCGAGCGCGGCGTCAACGCCTGCCCGCCGCTGTTGGTCGGCGTCGGCGTCTCGACCTCGGTCGAGACGGCGGCTCGGTTGTCGAAGCTGGCCATTCTGCGCCCGGTCGACTCCAAGAGCAGCAACCCGCGCGCTGCGCTGATGGAAGACCTGCTGGAGCAGGGCCTCAACGAGATCGGCATCGGCCCGCAGGGCCTGACCGGCAACCACAGCGTGATGGGCGTGAACATCGAGTCGTCCGCGCGCCACCCCTCGACCATCGGCGTCGCCGTCAACACCGGCTGCTGGGCGCACCGGCGCGGCAAGATCCGCATCAACGGCGACCTCTCCCACGACATCCTGTCCCACGAAGGAGTGGTGCTGTGACCACTGCAACCTCGAACAACGCTGCAACCCACGCAGCCAAGAAGATCCTGACGACCCCCATCCGCAGCGAGGACCTGGCCGACCTGAAGGTGGGCGACGTGGTCTACCTGACCGGCACGCTGGTGACCTGCCGCGACGTGGCGCACCGCCGCCTGATCGAGCAGGGTCGCGAGCTGCCCGTCAACCTCGAAGGCGGCGCGATCTTCCACGCCGGCCCGATCGTGCGCAAGAAGGAGGATGGCGGCTTCGAGATGGTTTCGATTGGCCCGACCACCAGCATGCGCATGGAGAAGTTCGAGCGCGAGTTCATCCGCCAGACCGGCGTCAAGCTGATCGTCGGCAAGGGCGGCATGGGCCCCGAGACCGCTGCGGGCTGCCAGGAGCACGGTGCGGTGCACGCCATCTTCCCGGGCGGCTGTGCGGTGCTGGCGGCCACGCAGGTCGAGGCGATCGAGGACGCGCACTGGCAGGACCTCGGCATGCCCGAGACGCTGTGGGTGAATCGGGTGCGCGAGTTCGGCCCGCTGATCATCTCGATCGACAGCCAGGGCCACAACCTGATCCAGCAGAACAAGACGGTGTTCAACGAGAAGAAGAAGCCCGTGCTGGAGAAGATCAGCCAGCAGCTCAGCTTCATCAAATGAACGCTGCCCTGCTGCGGCCTGCCAAAACTGGCCGGGCTCAGCGCGCGTAGAACGCCGGCCGCTCGGGCAGCGCGATCGGGGTGATCTGCCGGGTCTGGCGCGCGGCGATGCAGGCCTCGGCGGTGAGGCTGGCCACAAAGCCGTCCCAGGCGTCCGGGCCGTTGACCTCGCCGCGCGCGGTGGCGTGGATCCAGTCCTGCAGCTCGACGTCGTAGCTCTCGATGAAGCGCAGCTTCCAATCCATCAGGAGGCCGCTGCCCTGGCGCGCGGCGCTGCGCAGCGGCACCGTCAGCGGCTCGGGCAGGCTGGCCACGCCGGTTTCGCCGACCACGTGGCACTGGATGTCGTAGCCGAAGCGGCAGGCCACGAAGACTTCGGTGTCGATGCGGATGCCCTGGCGCGTCTCCAGCAGCACCGTGATCGGGTCGTGCAGGCCGGCGTGGGCGTGGCGGGTCCGGCGGCCTTCGATGACCTGCACCGAGACGTACTCGTCGTTCAGCAGCCAGCGGAACACGTCGATCTCGTGGATGAAGGTGTCGGTGATGTTCATGTCGCCGACGTAGCTCTCCGGCACGGCCGGGTTGCGGTGCGCGGCGTGCACCAGCAGCGCGTCGCCCACGGTGCCGGCGTCCAGCGTGGCCTTGAGGGCGCGGTAGCCGGCGTCGTAGCGGCGCATGAAGCCGACCTGCACCCGTTGCTTGCCGTGCCGCATCTCGGCCTCGACGATGCGGCGCGCGCCTTCGGCGGTCACGGCCAGGGGCTTTTCGCAAAACACCGGCTTGCCCGCGGCGATGCAGGCCAGCACCTGTTCCTCGTGCGCCGGGCCCCAGGAGGCGACCACCACGGCCTGCACCGCGGGGTCATGGATCAGCGCCTCGGCGCTGGCATGCACGGTGGCGGGGATCTGCGCCCGGTCGGCGAAGGCCGCGGCGGCGTCGCGGTTCAGGTCGTTGAGGGCCACGACGCGGGCGCCGTTCAGGGTGAAGTGCAGGCGCCGGGCGTGCTCCTGGCCGATGCCGCCGCAGCCGATGAGGCCGATCTGAAGGGTCATGGGGGTCTCCGGTGGGAAGGTTGGGGTCGTGGCATGATGGTCCGTTTGGAAAAATATTTTCAACCTGACGTGGACCAAAAATGATCACCCCGCCCACCGACATGGCCGCCTTCCTGGAGCGCATCACCGCCGAGTACGACGGCCTGAGCCGGCAGCTCAAGGTGATCGGCCGCCACGTCGAGGCGCACCGCGACCACCTCGGGCTCGATGGCATCCAGACGGTCGCGGAGCAGTGCGGCGTGCAGCCCTCGGCGGTGGTGCGCTTCGCCAAGCACTTCGGCTTCTCCGGTTTCACCGAGATGCAGCGGCTGTTTCGCCAGGGGCTGTCGCAGCAGATCGCGCCGGGGCGGGCCTACAACCTGCGGGTGCGTGACGTGATCGAGGCCGGCTCGGCCAGCCTGGAGCCGGCGCAGATCGCGCACGAGTTCCTGCACGGCAGCATCGCCGGCATGCAGGAGCTGCAGCAGGCGCTGGACGAGGCGGCCTTCGGCCGCGCGGTGGAGCTGCTGGCCGAGACGCAGGCGATCTGGATCGCCGGCTCGCGCCGCTCCTTCCCGGTGGCGGCCTACCTGGACTACGCGCTGCAGCACACCGACAAGCGCATTGGCCTGTTCAGCGGCCTGGGCAGCATGCAGGAGGGGCAGATCCGCTCGCTGCGAGCCGGCGACGTGCTGATCGCGATCTCCTTCATGCCCTACGCCGAGGAGACGGTGCAGGTGGCCCAGCAGGCCGCCCAGCGCGGTGCCAAGCTGATCGCGATCACCGACAGCCGCATGAGCCCGCTGGCGCGCGAGGCCGAGGCCACGCTGATCGTGCAGGACAGCGCCACCTTCGGCTTTCGCGCCCTGACCGCGACGATGGGCCTGGCGCAGAGCCTGTTCGTCGCGCTGGCCTACCGGCTGGAGCTGTCGTACCGGCCAACCACGCTGGTGGGGGCGCGCAGCGGCGAGGCGCCGAGCTGACGCCGGCGCCTCTCAGGCGTTACGGCACACGGCGGGAATCGATCCATGACCGAATCGGCCGCGGCGGAATTGCAGCGCACAGTGCAGCGCCTGTTGGGGCGTTGCCTGATCCGGCTGCAGCAATACGAACACCTGATGAAGGCCATCCTGGCCGCATGCCAGATCGCGGCGGATGCCGAATCGATTCGGTCTGCCCTTGACCGCCGCGTTGCAGCGTACTCAGGGAAAACCTTGGGGACGCTCGCCAACGATCTGTTCGAGGAGGTGGTTGTCTCTGAGTCGGATGACATCGAGCAGGACTCTGAGATCGATGAGCCGACTGACCGCATGTCGTTTGCCTTCAGAGCCCGAATGATGCTGTCGCCCGAGCGGGTGCAGGAGAGCCGCGACACGCTGAAAGAACTGGTGGCGATGCGCAATGCGCTGGTGCACCATTTCATCCAGGAATTCGACATCTTCACTGCAGACGGATGCATGGCGGCGATCCGTCATTTGGAGAACTGCTACGCCCGAATCGACACATGCTTCGTCTCGCTGCAAGGATGGGCGACGACCATGGAGACGGCGCGGGCTGAGCTGCTTTCGGCTTTTCAGTCGAAAGCCTTTCAAGACCTGTTGGTTGATGGAATCGGTCCCGACGGGCGGGTCGATTGGCCCGACAGCGGAATCGTTCGAGCGCTTCGAGAGGCCGTTCAGGTTCAGGGCCAAGGCGCTTGGTCACGACTGGATCGTGCGCGCCAGTGGATCGAGGCGAATCAGCCCGAGCAGGCGCCCGGACGCTATGGCTGCAGGTCGTGGCCACAGGTGCTGCATGAATCTCGCCTGTTTGATCTCGAATACCGTCAGGACGATGACGGTCGTCGGGTGGCCTGGTTCCGGCTGAGGGCGGGCTGAGGGCGTCCTCACGCGTCAGCCGTCCACGTCCCCGACCGGACCGCCGCCGACCTACCCGCAGTTCTCCGCGCAGAACAGGCGGAACTCGTTGGGCTCGGCGGGGCCGGGTTGTTCGACGTAGCGGGTGGCGTGCAGCAGGTGGTGCAGCGCGGCCTGGACCTGGCCGTCGGGGTCCTGGTCGATGACGAGGTCGAGCAGGCCCAGGCGCAGCAGGCGGCGGTGCTCGTCGTGCAGCTCGTGGCCGACCCACACCGGGCGCTCGGGCGGCGTCAGGCGCTGCAGCGCGCTGGCGAGGCCCGCCGAGCCGGCACCGCTGTGGTACAGGCCCGCCAGCGGCTGGCCGTCGCGCGCGGCCTGGGCAAGGGCCTCGCGCAGCGCGAAGTGCACGCGGTCGGCGTCGTCCAGGCATTCGATCGGGTCGCTGCAGCGCAGCGCCGGGTGGCGCTCGGCGATGACCTCGCGGCAGCCCTGGATGCGCTCGGCGTGGGCGCGGTAGCCCAGCGTGTGGGTGAGCAGCAGCACGCGCCCCGGCCGGCGTGACAGCCGGCCGATGAAATGGCCGGCGGTGCGCCCGGCCTGGCGGTTGTCGATGCCGGCGTAGTGCAGCCCCGGCACGTCGGCCACGCCGCTCATCAGCGTCACCACCGGCACGCCGCGTTCGACCTGGTTGCGCAGCGCGGCGCGCACCTCGGGACCGTCGTGCAGGGCGGCGATCAGGCCGTCGCGGCGGTGGCCGGGGTGGCGCAGCGCGGCCTCGACGGCTCGGCCGTCGGCCGTGTCGACGCGGTGCAGGTGGATCAGGATGCGCGGGTCCAGCGTCTGCGCGCTGCGCTGCAGCGCCAGCTCCAGGCGGCGCACGTAGGGCGTGGGGCTGACGGGCAGCAGCACGTCGAAGCGCGTCAGGCCGTGGCGCGGGTCGGGCAGCACCCGCGGCACGCCCAGCTGCTTGGCCGCGGCGACGACGCGCGCGCGCATCTCCGGCGAGACGCTGCCGCGCTCGTTGAGCACGCGGTTGACGGTGGTGGGGCTGACGCCCGCGGCCGCGGCGATTTCGATGAAGCGGGCGCTGCGCTTGCGGCGCGGCGCGGGGCCCGGATCAGCGGGGCGGTTGGGCGGGGCGTCGCTCATCCCGCCTTCATGCCACGACTCCGGCCTGGGTGGCAACCCCATCGGCCAGCGCGGCCACGCCCGCGCGCAGGTGCGCCATGCTGGCCGCCAGCTGCGCCTCGATGTCGGTGGCGGCGGCGACCTCCTCGGCGAAGGGCTCGAAGGAGACGTAGCCCCGGTAGCCCAGGTCCAGCAGGCGGCGCAGTTGGGCGACGTTGCCCAGGCGGTCGTCGCCGTCGACCAGCACGCGGTGGGCGTCGAGCAGGTCGTCGCTGGCCAGGGTCGCATCGACCACGCCGGAGAGGTGCACCAGGCCGGTGTGCTCGGGGAAGAAGGCGTCCTCGCCGGCCAGGTGGTGGTGGAAGGTGTCGTGCACGAGGCGGAAGGTGGGTCCCGCGTCCACCTCCTGCAGCGCACGCACCGCGGCGGATTTGCGCCGCAGCGCGCAGACCGGGAAGCCCAGCGGCTCGACCAGGCCGACCAGGCCGTGGTCGTCCAGGATCGGGCGCAGCCCGCGCAGGGCCGCCACCAGGTCGGCGTGGCGCTGCTCGGCGCTGCGGCCGTCGGGCGAGTTGAGCGGGCACATCACCAGCGCCTCGGCGCCGCAGTCGCGGGCGTAGCGGGCCAGCGCGGCGGCCTGCTCGGCGCGCTCGGCGTTGAAGACGTCGAAGGGATAGAGCGCGTTGATCGAGCGGATCGTCAGGCCGTGGGCGCGGGCGATCGCGCCGACGTCGCTGGCCGGCATGCCGTCGCGGATCTCCACGCCCGGCAGGTCGTTGCGGATCTCGATGGCGTCGATGCCGAGGCGGCGGGCCATCGCGGCGAAGTCGGCGAAGGTCGTGCGCGGCACGGCCATGCGGTTGAGGGCAAAGCGCAGCTCGTTGGGGGCGGTCATGGGGTCCTGTCTCCGGGGCGTGGCGCTCCCCACTCGGGGAGCTGCTGCGCACTCTAGGTTCGCGGCCCCGGCGCCGGGGCACCCAGCTTGGCCATTTTTGGTCAACCTCCGCTCCTCACCCGGCCAGGAGATTGGGCACCGTGCCTTGGATCCCTGGTTTCCACGGGAAAACCATTGTGGAAATACATTTCCAATTTGCGAGGGCGTCGCTATAGTCCTTCGCAACCGTCCACCCCCCCGTCCGGAACCTCCTCATGAAGAAGATCGCCGTCTTTGGCGCAGGCCGCATCGGCCGCATCCACGCCCGCAACCTGGCCGCCCTGTCCGGCGTGCAGCTGGTCGCCGTCTGTGACCCGGTGGCGGAGTCCGCCGCAGCGCTGGCGGCCGACCTGGGGGCCAGCGTCTCGACCATCGAGGCCGTGCTGGCCGACGCGAGCATCGACGCGGTGGCGATCACCTCGCCCACCTCGACGCACTCGGACCTGATCACCCGCGCCGCCGCCGCCGGCAAGCACATCTTCTGCGAGAAGCCGGTGGACCTGTCGGTGCCGCGCGCCATCGAGTGCGGCCGCCAGGTGGCCGCAGCCGGCGTGGCCTGCATGATCGGCTTCCAGCGCCGCTTCGACCCGACCTTCAACGAGGTGAGCCGGCGCATCGCTGCGGGCGCCATTGGCAACCCCGAGATGCTGGTCATCACCAGCCGCGACCCGGGCGCCCCGCCGGTGGAGTACATCAAGGCCTCGGGCGGGATCTTCCGCGACATGCTGATCCACGACTTCGACGTGTTCCGCTGGATCCTCTGCCGCGACGGCGACGAGGCCGCCTGGCTGAGCGCCACCGGCTCGGTGCTGACCGACCCGGCGGTGGGCGCGGCCGGCGATCTGGATTCGACCGCGGTGACGATCCGCACCCAGCAGGGCCGGCTCTGCCAGATCAACACCACGCGCCGCGCCGCCTACGGCTACGACCAGCGCTTCGAGGTGCTGGGTTCGGCGGGCCTGCTGCAGGCCGGCAACCACGCGCCCAGCGAGGTGCGCGAGTGGAACGCCGCGGGCATCACGGCCGACAAGCCGGAGGCCTTCTTCCTGCAGCGCTACGCCGCGGCGTACCGGCTGGAGATTGAGCACTTCTTCGAGTGCCTGCAGAGCGGCGCGCCCTTCCGCACCACGGTGGCCGACGGCGTGAAGGCGCAGATCCTGGCCGACGCCGCCGCCGAAAGCGCCGCCAGCGGTCGGCCGGTGGAACTCTGAGCGGGAGGCGTTGATGACCCGGACGACACAGCCTCTGCGCGCGGGCATCGCTGGCCTGGGCCGCCTGGGCCGCCGCCACGCCGAGGCGCTGGCCTTCTCCACCCGCCACGTCGAGCTGGTCGCGGCCTGCAGCCCGGTCGCCGCCGAGCGGGAGCTGGCCGCGGCCGAGT
>Ga0228698_1001071_pt1 | contig 14694 bp, 11 predicted proteins | sample McNCre117_Aug_MG_FD_178015 | JGI IMG/M metagenome (GOLD analysis project Ga0228698, IMG submission 178015) | Freshwater microbial communities from McNutts Creek, Athens, Georgia, United States - 1-17_Aug_MG | ecosystem: Environmental > Aquatic > Freshwater > Creek | place: USA: Georgia...
GCGCATTTACAACTGTCATAGTACTCGTCGCAACCACCGGAGTGATGTTGGTGTTGGTTGGGACAAATGAAATCGAGTAAGGGATGTCGGTAAAACGATTCTTTTCAGAATGTACCAGCACATCAACGCCACTGACACTACCGAGGGTTACGTCGTCCCCACAGGTAACTGGCTTGATATCGCTACCGATTGTGCGAACGTCAATCGCGATGCCGTCAGTACAGCTATAGGCAAAGACGAAATCGCCCGGAGTCTTTGGTACATGCCATGAGAGTCCAAATGACTCGTCAGCATTTGCAACGGCTTTGTTGCTTGCGATATCAATCTGGATGTCTTCGTAGTTGTAGACTACGTCAGCAATCGAGGCGAGTGAGGTAATAGCTTTTGGGGCAACGTGAACAAGTTGAATACCAAGCCACGCAATAAGGATAATCAGTGCTACAAAACCAGCTACTGCTAAAGATTTTAAAACTCGGTCTTTGCTCGAAGTGTCAGTTGTCGTTTGCATATATGTAGATAAATCGACGCTACCATAATCTTATTGTATTGTCAATCAGTCATTTTTTAGCTATCAGGGTGCAAACGTCCTCCCGATGATGCAGTCCTAGGCGTGCAAATAAAATGTTGTGAGCCGTACACGCGTACGGTGAACAATATTTTATGCGGCACAACAACGGAATGAGATCGGGTGGACGTTTGTATTGACTTTTCTATACAATGTGCTATTATAGTGCAACTATGCAATCACTTTTTGCAGCTCTGAATGAGGCCATGGAACGAAAAGTCACCTTCCTAGGTACCTTTTTCGTGATTTTTACGATTACGTACGCAGTGTTAGCGGCCGTAGATTTTTTGCCTGAGCCAGTCAAGGGTACAGAAAAAGCCCCAATTGCCACCACTACCGTGAAAGCTACGGTTCCGACTCCGGTCGTTGAGGCTCCTGCGCCTGTTAAAACGCCAGTTGCGCCTACTACGCCGGTAACTCACCCCGCTCCAGCAGCCCCAACAACAGTAAAGCAGACTACAACGGGGGAATTGCCAAAAACCATCACTATTGACGCCCTTGGGCGCACCGTAACGGTCTATAATCCCGCGTCTCGTTCGGTGTCGTCGCTTGATACTGCACTGTTAAGTGGTGTGGTTCGCCACCCTGATTCGGCTGAATTAGGTCAAAATGGTAACGTCTTTATCCTTGGGCACTCGAGTTATTTGCCAGTTGTGCACAATAAGAACTACCAAGCCTTTAACGGTATCCAGAACCTGAAATGGGGAGATACGATCCGGGTTGATTCCGCCACCACTGAATACGTATACCGTGTCGAAAAGGTCTACAAAGCCAAAGCGTCAGGTCTCGTGATTCCGGTTGCCGAAACAGGGAAGCGTCTGACACTTGCCACCTGTAACAGTTTCGGTACTACGGATGACCGTTTCATTGTCGAAGCGAGTCTCCTCTCAACAAAACCCCTCTAAAACCCTTGAAAATAAGCCTATTTTTCTATACCAGACACGTTTGACAATACCACATTTCTATTGACAAATCCTATCAAGTATGATAGGATAGGAGAGTAACAAGCTCCTTTAGTTCTTTGAAACGAAGTAGGGGCAATCAACTCGATTTGGCAGGAGGCCAACATGATCAAGAATTTCTTCCTCGCGTGCTGTGTTCTCGTTCTCAGCGTCTTCGCTTACTGCACCCCGGTGCAGGCCTGCACCACCAAGTGCGGCGTGACGGTGCCGAAAGGCGACTTGGTCACGCATGGCACGATCAAGAAGCCGCTCGATCTCTGGGTCGAAGTGTGCTATCCCGATGTCGATTGGCAGTCTCAGCAACAGCGAACGGGACAAGTTCCGTTCTATGTCAGCTTGGCGGTCGATGGTCAGAATGGTGTCCTTCGCGGAATCCCGCGCTTCCAGACCTACGAAGACATGGCCGACGCCAAACTCGAGAAGGTCCAGTGCTACAAACAGCACTACCAGCCCGGGTGGGTCATCATGACGGTGACCCAATGCGAGCGTCCGGGATTCTACAGCTTCTTGAGCACCAAGGTTCTGTCTGCGAATGACAACAAGAAGCGGGTCTATTTCGAAAAGCGTCCCGAATTCGCTGGTTACGCGTACCCCGTGCGCTGATGCAACATGATGGTGAAGGGTGGACTTGTTCCATCCTTCGCCACCTTCATTATTCTTGCGTACAATGGTGTAGGTAAGGATATAGAGGTTTACTCAGTAAGATTTATAACAAAATTATTTATGGAAAAAACGTTTAATAAAATCTCAATCTCAGTAGCATTTTTTGCTATTTTGTTTGGTGTATTTAACTTCTCGTCAGTTTCTCATCCATTTGCAGAGAATGCTTACGCAGTTGTTGGTGGTTCAGGTAGTTGTGGTAGTTGTGGGGGTGGTTCAACAGGCGGTGGTAGTGATCATCATGATCCAATTATCCCAGCGTGTTCAATTACTGCAACTCCTGCTTCAGTGGTAACTGGTAACAGTTCTGTATTGAAGTGGACGACTACGAACGCTGTTTCTGCTTCACTGGATCAATCAATTGGTACAGTCGCGATTGGTACAAATAAGACATATTCAGTTACGCCAACCGGAACACTGACCTACACAATGACAGTCCGTAGTTCAGATGGTCATACGGCTACCTGTGCAACGACGGTTACTGTGACGGTACCGGTACCTGCGCCAACGTGTACGCTGACCGCAGCACCTACTTCAATTGTGAGTGGAGGCACCTCAAAGCTCACATGGACTGCAACGAATGCTGTTTCAGGAACTATTGATCAGGGTGTTGGTGCGGTGAATCCGAACAATACTGCTGGGTTCCGTGACGTCATGCCAACAGTAACAAAAACCTTTACCCTTACCGTACTCAACTCTGCTGGCGTGTCTGCAACGTGTAATGCAACCGTTACGGTGACTCCAGTTGTCGTACCTGCGCCAACGTGTACACTTGCAGCTAACCCTACGACAATCGTATCGGGTAACAACTCTCGGCTTACCTGGACGTCAGCAAACGCAGTGACTGGTTCGATTGACCAAGGTGTTGGTGTGGTGAGTCTCACGAATACTGCCGGACAATCAGTTGCCCCAACTACGAACAAAACCTACACCATGACGGTTACTAACAGTGTTGGCGTTACTGCAACATGTGCAGCTGCTATCACAGTAACAACTCCGACACCAGATGCTCCAGTATGTGAATACTTCCGCGCTAATCCGACAACTATCAATCGTGGTGATGCAACAGTACTCTCATGGTCAAGTCTCCGAGCAACCTCAGCGTCAATCAATAACGGCGTTGGTAGTGTTGCGGTAGCTGGTACCTATACCGTATCTCCCGTTGAAAGTACAACCTATACGTTGTCGCTCGTTGGTGCTGGTGGAACTGCACAGTGTACTGTTCCGGTCACTGTGGTACAGCCACAATCAAATCTCTCATGTTCTCAGAACGTGAGTTTGAGTCTCGACGATAACTCATTACAGGGTGGTCAGAGTACGGTCTTGCACTGGAGTACGAATGGTGTGTCAAACGTATCGATTACTGAGTTAGGTTCAGTTGCGACACAAGGTTCAGCAACGATTGCACCAAATTCCAGTCGTACCTACACGCTCACTGCATCAAACGGTGGTAACTCAATTAGTTGTCCAATCTCAGTTGATGTTTCAACCGGATCACACCACCACTCAAGTCCTTCTCCACGTTGTTCACTGCGCGCCTCTGATACTTCAGTGACACTTGGTGAACGAACAACACTGACGTGGACTTCTACGAGTGCGTTTGATTTGACTTTAAAGGATGATACTGACAAGACACTCGTTTCAACTCTTGATCGTTCAAGTAGTGACAAGAGTGACCTCTTTAACGGAGAAATGACATTGCGTCCTGAAAAGAATACAACGTACACACTCCGTGTAGTACGTGGTAGTAGTTACGAAGAATGTCGAGTTGAGGTGAAGGTAGCGAGTGTCGTAGTATCACAGGTTCGCGATCAGCAGCCACTGGTGTCAGGTATTGCCCTTACGCAGGTGCCATATACTGGATTTGAGGCTGGTCCAATCATGACCTTTATCTTCTACGGACTCCTTGCGCTCTGGGCACTCTACTTGGCCTACGTACTCGTAGTACGACGTGGTGCACTCTCATTTGCAACTGGGTACACAGCTCCTGTAGTTGCTACTCCGGTAGCACACATTGATGCAGCTGATCTTCATGGTGTGTTTACGCCAGCCACAGTTACAACTCCAGTTTTTCATCAGACGGCTCCAGTAGTTGCGACCACAGCAACACCAAGTCCAGTCACAGTTGGGTATGCGGCAACGGTTGCAGACACTGCAATGACTGATATCGAAAATCACGCACATACTGCCCGAGTACTGCTCTCAACTGATGCGATTGCGACGTTCACTGCTGCGACAGCACCGGATACTCGCATTGCAACACTTGATGTACTCCTCGCGACTGCCAAGGTAACCTATCCGACTGAAGATGGTTGGGTCATCCTCGGCGAAGAACGAATGAAGGCGCTCCTTGCAGCACACGTTGCATAAGGAACCTTGTGTGACGAATAACAAAAACCCCTCGGCAATTGCCGAGGGGTTTTTGTATGTGTTGATTTCACTGTTGTCTTTGCGAGGAATGACGCGGCAATCAAGAGTTTTGTGACGTGGCCCTGGATTGCTTCGTAAGCTTGCAATGACAAAGGTAGGTAATTGTTGGAATTATTTTCCAATTACATCTTTTTGGTTGCAATTTCAGCGGCCAGCCGTGGTGCGAGGTCGGTGAGGTTGATACTTTCTGAGGTGCCGTCGCGACTTTCGAGGGTGACAGTTTGGGCTTCGACTTCTTTGTCGCCGATGACGATAAAGTAGGGGAGGCGATCCTGTTTCGCTTTGCGGATTTTCTTGCCCATTGATTCATTTTCGTCGTCGACAGTGACGCGCACGCCAGCTGCTTTCAAAATTGTACCAATGCCGTGTGTGTATTCGTTGTGAGTTTCCATTACGGGAATCACGCGAACTTGTTCTGGCGCGAGCCAGAGCGGGAAGTTGCCACCGTAGTGTTCGATCAAGATGCCGAGGAAGCGATCCGGTGAACCAATGAGCGCACGGTGAATCATAACCGGTGTCTTCTTGCTACCGTCTTTGTCTGTGTACTCGAGACCAAAGCGGCCTGGCATACTAAAGTCGAGTTGCACAGTTGAAATCTGCCAACGTCGTCCGAGGGCGTCAACGGCCATGATGTCTATTTTTGGACCGTAGAACGCAGCCTCGCCTTCAGCTTCTTTGAAATCGATTCCTTTTTGGGTAAGAAGTTGTTTCAAGATACCTTGAGAATGTTCCCAGGTTGCGTCTTCTCCCAAGTACTTTTCCTTGTTCTGTGGATCACGGAGCGAGAGGCGCATCCAGTAGGTGATGCCGTAGGCGTTCAAAGCTTCTTCGATAGCATCAAGCACGTTTGAAATTTCACTTTCAATCTGGTCTTCACGACAGAAGATATGCCCATCGTCCTGCGCAAATGCGCGCAGGCGAGTGAGGCCTGAGAGTTCACCCGGTCGTTCGTCACGGTAGAGGTTCGCAAAGTCACTGTAGCGGATAGGGAGGTCACGGTAACTGCGTGGGCGTGACGCATAAATCTGCGTGTGTTGCGGACAGTTCATTGGTTTCAAGAACATCTCATCTTCAACGTATTGTGACTTGACGGTCAGCATATCTTCTTTGTACTGATCGTAGTGACCAGAACATTTGAAGAGTTCTGCTTTGTTGACGTTCGGAGTGTGGACTTCACCAAAACCGAGTTTCTCGTTGAGGTGTCGTGAGTAGTTGATGATGCTGTTGCGTACGATGTTACCGCGTGGTGTCCAGAGCGGCATACCACTCCCAACCATATCCGAGAAGGTAAAGAGATCCATTTCTTTGCCGAGTTTTCGGTGGTCGCGCTTTTTTGCTTCTTCGATCTGGTGTTGGTAGGCAGCGAGGTCTTCGGGGGTGTCAAAGGCGAGTCCGTAGACACGAGAGAGCATCGGATTTTTCTCGTCACCACGCCAGTAGGCACCCGCGACTTTGTCGAGCTTGAACGCATCGGTGTTGAGGTCTTTGTTCGGATGCTCCGAGTGGCCACCCCGACAGAGGTCGGTGAATTTCCCGACTGTGTACAAAGTGATTTTCTCACCTCGTTCCGCAATTTCGTTAATCAATTCGAGTTTGTACTGATTGTCAGCGTAGATCGTACGAGCTTCGTCAGCGGTGACTTCACGGTGTGAAAATTCCGTCCAGGTGTTCAGAAGTTTCTTCATCGTCTTCTGGACGTCTTTGAGTCCATCGTCGCCAAGGGTCGGTCCACCCGTGAAATCGATATCGTAATAAAATCCGGTATCAATCGCGGGACCAAGGGTGAGTTTGGCATGTGGGTAGAGTTCCATCACTGCTGCACCGAGGAGGTGGGCTAATGTATGACGCTTGTTTTGAAGTTGTTCTGACATAGTAAAGAAATAAAATTAATAAGTTGATACGTCTTTGCGAGGGGCGAAATGAAATGGAGCGACGTGACAATCCAGAGTTTTGTAAGCGGACTCTGGATTGCTTCGTCATTCCGCTTCGCTTCATTTCTCGCAATGACGGATAAGGGAACGTAAAATCGCCCAAGCGACTACACGAAAGGTTCGTGTGTTCGCTCGGACGATTGTTGATCGCGGTTCCACCGGGCTTCAGGCGAGTCTGCTCGCTCTGCTCTCAATTTTCAGATTAGGCTTTAGGGCACCCTGCACAGGCAAGACCTGTGCAGGGTTGGTGGTTGGTAGCCACCACAATCTCTGAAACTCTATCCTAGCGCGCGGGAGGGGATTGGTCAAACGGAAAATGCAAAACCCGCGCCAGGTATTCTTGGCGCGGGGGTAGAACTTAGGTTGGTGGTTGAACCACGGTACGGGTCATAGTGAAACCGATACGTAACCATTCGTATCGAACAAAGCTGATACCGAGTCGGCGCCCTTCATGGAAGGTTGATGTCGGCGTCATTTGCGCTGTGTACCCGTGCTGACCATACTCGCTGATGGTATTGAGCCACCAGACGAGTGTTTCAAGCAATGGTTGGGGTAGGGTGACAATTGCTCTTTCGGGGATATTCCCCGGTCGTGCCATTGCCACCAAGTCGTTGCGTACCAGCGTTTCGTAGGCTAAAAGTGACTTTTTGTCGACGAGCCGCCGTTCATGCAAAATCGGGAGATCAAATTTTGGTTCGTCTGAAGTTTGGTATTGGTAAAACTGGTCGGCATACTTTTCCATCAATTCCATAACAGACCAGGGTTTGTCGAGTGGAATGTGTGATATGTTCATCACAAAGGCTCCTTTGTTGCTCTCTAAACCTAGACTACCGTATTTTCAGCATTTGTGGAAGCAAACGCCTTCACCCGATCAATCATGATAGACGGTTCATCGTTGCGGATGGTGAGTTTGCCTTTGATGGCGACACAGTTGCCGGGGACGAGGAGATCTTTTTGTTCGGCGTAGGTTTCGGGGAAGGCGACCATTTCAATTTGGTCTTTTTGGTCAGCGAGTTGGACGAAGGCCATCTTGTCGCCTTTTTTCGTGAGGAGTTCACGGACGCCGGCGATCATGCCGGCAGTGACGAGGGAGCCTTTTAGTTGCACCACCGTAATTTCTTGTTTTTCAGCAACGGCGTTTTTGATAAAGCCGATACTTGGGCGTTTATCGAGTTCAGCTTTGAAATCATCGAGGGGGTGACCAGAGACGTACACGCCGAGCAGATCTTTTTCCCAAATTAATTTCTGCGCCTTGGTGGCGTCGGGTGCATCGACAAGCGCGAGGTCGTTTACGCTACTGCCACCACCAAATCCGAATAATGAATCTTGGGCTGATTCAGCCGCCGCGACTTGTTCACGGTTGAACGAGAGCATGAGGTCGACGTTGGCGAGGAGGTGGCCGCGGGTACCAAACACGTCAAAGGCACCAACCATAATGAGGGCTTCGAGCGATTTTTTATTGAGGTTACGATTCTTGATGCGGGTGAGGAAATTTTGCATCGAGGTGAATTTGCCACCAGTTTTTCGCTCTTCAATGATAGCTTCAGAAATGCCTTCACCAAAGTTTTTGATGGTGGTGAGTCCAAAGCGAATGGTGTTCGCGCCTGGTACCACCGAGAAGTCACCGAATGATTCGTTGATATCAGGTGGGAGCACAATGATGCCCATGCGTTCACACTCGTGAATGATTTCGTAAATCTTTTCGACGTCGCCCGCGTCGGCGGTCAGTACTGCGCTCATGTATTCAACGGCGTAGTTGGCTTTCATGTAGGCAGTTTGGTAGGCAACGCGACCATAGGACGCCGCGTGCGCTTTGTTGAATCCGTAGGCAGCAAATGGTTCAATCAGTTTCCAGAGTCGGTCGCCCGCGTTTGCCGAGAGTTTGCCGTAATCACGGAATCCGTTTAAGAGTTTATCTTTCTCTGCCTCCATCACTTCAGGAATTTTCTTACCCATCGCTTTACGAAGCATGTCCGCCTCGAGCCAGGTGTAGCCCGCGAGTTCACGCGCAATGGCCATAACGTCGTCCTGGTAGGTGATAACTCCGTATGAACGTTCGAGGATTGGTTTCAGACGTGGGTCGAGGTAACTCACGAGACTTGGATTTTGTTTACGTTCAATATATTGAGGAATCGATTCCATCGGTCCTGGACGATAGAGGGCCACCATCGCGTTGATGTCGTGGATAGTGGTTGGTTTCAGTTGTTTGAGGAACGACGTCATGCCAGAGCCGTTCAATTGGAACAGACCCATGGTCTGGCCAGTTGCCAAAATCGCAAACGTTTTCGGGTCGTCGATTGGAATTTGTTCGATGTCGATTTTGACGTTGTGAATTTTCTGCACGCGCTTTACCGCATCGGCCAAAATGGCGAGGTTTTTGATACCAAGAAAGTCGAACTTTAGCAGTCCCACGCCGTCTTCTCCCACAGATTTCATTTCGTACTGCGTGACGAATTTACCAGTTTTCGGGTCGGGTTGGATGGGTACGAATTGACTCAGTGGGGCAGGGGCAATCACCACGCCTGCGGCGTGTACACCGAGGTGACGAACGCGCCCTTCGATTTGTTTTGCGAGGTCGAGGACTTCGCGGGCTTCGGAATCTGATTTGTATAATTTTGCGAGATCGGGTTCGATGTCGAGGGCTCGTTTAATGGTCATGGCAAACCCCTGACTTCCCATTGGAATCAATTTCGCAATCCGGTCACCAACAACATACGGATGACCAAGCGCCCGTGCGACGTCGCGCACGGCCGCGCGTGCCATCATGGTTCCGAATGTACCAATCTGCGCTACTTTATCTTCACCGTATTTTGATTTGGCGTACTCAATAATTTCGTCACGCCGATTATCGGCGTAGTCCATGTCGATATCAGGCGCAGAGGGACGCTGTGGGTTCAAGAAACGTTCAAACGGCAACTGGTATTCGATTGGGTCTACGTTGGTAATCCCGAGTACGTAGGTTGTGAGTGATCCCGCTACCGATCCACGAATAGTGGTGTAAATACCCCGTTCACGTGATTCGCGGAGGAGGTCTCCTACTACGAGGAAGTATTTCGCGTAGCCTTTGGTTTTGATCACGTCGAGTTCATAGTCGAGGCGCTCTTTAATGATCGGATTTGTCATATCCATCTTGCGCCAGGCAGCGCCTTCGTACGAGGTGACGCGGAGTTCTTCATCTGGTTCACGTCCCGATTCAATTTTGTAATCAGGGAAATACCAGTGTGTTCCGATTTCAATTTCGACATTACATTGTTCAGCAATTTTTATCGTATTTGCGAGTGCGTCTGGTGTGTCAGCAAATCGCTTCGCTGCTTCGGCTTGGGTAATGAAACTAAAATCTTCGCTCACACCCTGGTCACTCGTGAGGTCAACGACACCACCGTTTTGAATCTTCATCATCGTCTCGCGCGCGATGCGGTCTTCGGGCTTCAGGTAATACACGTCGTGGGCAGCCACGAGGGGAGTGTTCGTGCTGCGTGCGAGCGCAATCAGTTTGTCCTGAATCGGTCCGTGTTCGTAGAGTTCGGGGTGGTGCGTGATTTCGATGTAACAATCTTCCCCGAATACACTCTTGTACCAGTCGAGTCGTTCGGCCGCTTTGTCTGCATCTTGATTTTTAAATGCTTGCGTCACTTCGCCAGCAAATGATGGGATAATACAAATTAAATCTTTTGCGTGTTTCGCAATCAGTTCTTGGTCGAGACGGGGTTTGTAGTAAAAGCCTTCGAGGTTCGAAGCGGTCACGAGTTGAATCAAGTTCTGATACCCTGCGAATGTTTTCGCAAGGAGGACGAGCCGTGCCCGCGGTTTATCAATCATTGCTTCCTTATCAAAACGTGTTCGCGGTGCGAGATAGGCATCGAGACCGAGGATTGGTTTGATGTGCTCTTTGGTACATGCCTTATAGAAATCAATAGCGCCGTAGAGGGCGCCGGCGTCTGTGATTGCGAGTGCTTCCTGGCCGTCTTCTTTGGCCGCTTTGGCGAGTTCTTTGGGTGTCGGTACGGCCCCGAGGAGAGTGTAGTGTGAGTGAACGTGGAGGTGAATAAATGACGAGTTTATTTTTTGGGTTTCAGACATGGGAGCAGTATAGCATCCGCTCGGCAACCCCTCAAAATTCGACACGGATAAAAGTCCCTGCGGACTTTTTCCTATGCTCAGCGACCGGTCTTGCCGTGGCACTGCGGTGCCTAAAGAAACGGCAAGCACCAGCTGCGGTCGCTTCCGCAATGTCGAATTTTGAGGGGTCGCCTCGCTCTAGATGGAGTGGTGTTTGAGTTTGTTGAGATAGTCGTTTACTTCTTTGTAGGTTGTAAATATTTTTGTTTTATCTGAATGTAACTGAGCGAAAGCCCGCATATCTTTGCCGTGGGTGTAGGTGCGTTTGATGATTTCTTTGGTGAATTTTAGATCGTCCCATGTTGAAAGTTCTGAATGACGAGCGGTCAAGAAAATACGCTTGAGATGGTTGTAGATGCGACGAGGTAGGGGAATGTCGATAAAAATAATGTGGTCAGCTGCGGCGGCGATTGATTCCTGGAATCGTGCTTGCCAGCCTTCAATAACCCAACTGTCATGTTCGTGCAGAAACGTTTCGATTCGTATGCGGATTTTTTCACGCACCTGGTCGCGGCCGGTCGTATCTGACCTCGGTACCTTGTGTCCATCTGCTTCAAACCACAAACGATCGAGCTCGAGGTAAGTTATGGAAAGTTTCAGGCTGATATTTTTTGCGAGGGTACTTTTTCCACTACCACAATTCCCAATAATACAGATTTTCATGGGTTGATTATACCAGGTAAAAGTCTGGTATTATAACGCGTATGAAAATGAAATGGGTGGTTGGTATTGATGAGGCCGGACGCGGGCCACTCGCTGGGCCAGTTTCGGTGGGGGTGGTACTCGTGCCTATAGATTTTGACTGGAATTTGATCCCAGGGGTGAATGATAGTAAGAAACTGTCTGCAAAAAAACGGGAGAGTATATATGAGCGAGCGCTCGAGCTTGCGGCAGCAGAGAAGTTGCAGTATTCGGTGCTGATGCCGTCGGCCAAAGCTATTGATAAAAAGGGGATTGCGGTAGTGATTCGTACTGCGATGGCAAAAGGGTTGGCGAGCGTATGTGCTGCTGCACAGGTAGGTGTGTTGGAAGTTTCGGTAAAGCTCGACGGATCGCTGTATGCGCCGGTTGAATATATACACCAAGAGACGATTATCAAGGGGGATGCAAAGGAGAAGGTGATTGGACTCGCGTCCATTATGGCCAAGGTGACACGGGACCGGTATATGGAAAAAATTGCTCAAAAACCGGCATTTAAACCGTATGATTTTGCCCGTCATAAAGGTTACGGTACCCTCGCGCATCGGACTGCCATAGCTAAAAACGGGTTGTCCACCGAGCATCGTGCGACCTATTGTAGAAACATCAGAAGGGTGGTATAGTTTACTTTATCGCCAAGGTTTGGCGAAACTGCAGAGGTAGTCTGCAGTAGCATATGCAACGGGGACGAGAAATGAATCCTAAATTGCCAAAGGAAGTGACTGACAACATCTGCCGAGGCTGCAAAGATCAGAACAAAGACGGAGAAAGTCCCGACAAAGTTCATTTTTGCCGCCACGTACAGCGTGATGTTGATCCGGTGATTGCAACGTATGAGCGTGGCAATCGGAATCGGAACAAGTTATGTCCGCACCGCAAGATTCAGACACTGGCGCCCATGGTCCCGCCGCTTGAAGTTGGGACTTGGCTGCGTCGTACTGGTTGAATAGACTTGCAGAAAGTTGGTGGACGACTTTCTGAACAAAGGGTTCGCTTCGGCGGCCCTTTTCTTTTATGTTTACATTGTCTGGTTATTTGGGGTTCGTTTTTACCCTCGAAACCATTAAACTATGCAACTATTCAGCCTTTTTCTCCTCCTCTTTCCCATTTTCTCTTTTCTCTATCTCTCTGGCTTGCAATTTTCGCCCTATCTGATATAGTTGCGCCACTATGGTAATTCGAATGCGACATACGCGGTCACACACCGCGAACCGACGATCTCATCACGGTCTAACCAGTCCGGAAATGGCTGTCTGTAAAAACTGTGGTGGACATCACCGCCCACACCACATGTGCCTTAATTGTGGTTTCTACAATGGCCGAGTAGTGATTGATCTCGCGGCTAAAAACAAGGCTCGAACAGAACGTATGCAGGCCAAGCGTGAAGCAATCAGCGCTCAGTTTGGTGATACGGCAACTGCCGCATCAACCGAGGCTGCAAAGTAATACGAGCAAAAATCCCGTGCCTGAGGTGCGGGATTTTTGTGGATAATACCCACAGAGTCGTTTGCGGTGCGGTATACTCACGTCAGTAGTAGTTTAGTACATTTTTTATGGCCAATAGACATTTGTCACGCAGCATCGTTCTTCAATCACTCTTTGAGTGGGATTTAAATGCAATCGACCGAAAACAAGTAGCCGAAGTTTTGGATAGAAATATAGAAGAATTCGCCCCGAATAAAACCGACCGTCCGTTTATGGATAGTCTGCTTTCGGGTATTCTGGGCAAACAACCAGAGCTTGACCTTGTCATTGAAAAGGCTGCGCCTGAGTGGCCAATTGATCGTATTTCACCGGTCGACCGTAACATCCTCCGTCTTGGGCTCTATGAGCTGTTGTTCTCAGATCGCAAAGAAGTGCCAGCCAAGGTAGCGATTAATGAAGCAATTGAGCTCGCAAAGCAATTTGGTGGCGATAATAGTAGTCGTTTCGTAAACGGTGTCTTGGGTGCAGTCTACAAAGAAATCGGCGAACCAGGTAAAGAAGAAATTGGCAAGAAGCGTAAAAAAGACGTGCCTTTTAACGAAATGCCAATTGAACGTCTCGGTGGTGCGGTTGTGTACGCTGAAGATAATGGGTATATGTATCTGGCACTCGTGCATGATATTTTTGGTCACTGGACGTTGTCCAAAGGCAAAATTGGTGACCGACCTGAAATTGCCAACGAAACGTTTGAAGAGGGAACCATCCGTGAAATCAAAGAAGAAATGGGTCTCGATATTACAATTGAAGCACCACTCGGACAAAACGAATACGTTGCCACTCATCCAGAAAAGGGCAAGGTTCGCAAGCAAGTCCAGTACTTCCTCGCGCATTCACCGTACACGGCTATCACCATGGAGCAAAAAGGAGGGCTCGACGATGGGCAGTGGTTCAAGGTGGCCGAAATCCTCGACCTCAATTTCTATGAAGATATTCTGCCGATTGTGACGAAAGCTATCACGATGCTGGTTAGCAGAAAAAGTCGTTAAATGTTAAACTCTACAGGACTATTCATCTAATATTCACTGTCCTATTTTTATGGATGCACGTACTATTGAAACAGATTTAGAAGCCTTGGAGGGTATCCTGGGGGTGACGTTTGTTGATAAAAATTTGCTACTCTCCGCGATTACACATCGTTCGTATTTAAATGAACATCGGAATGCGACGCAAGACCATAATGAACGTCTCGAGTTCCTCGGGGATGCAGTACTTGAACTCGTGGTGACTGATTTTTTGTTCCGCACCTATCCTGATAAGCCAGAAGGGGAATTGACGGCGATTCGGGCGGCTCTCGTGAATACAGTATCGTTGTCCGCTTCGGCAGAAGCACTTGGGGTGAATCAGTACTTGCTTATGTCGAAAGGTGAAGCGAAAGACGAAGGACGGGCACGGCAGTATATTCTCGCGAATGTGTTCGAAGCGTTCATTGGTGCAATGTTCCTCGATCAGAGGTTTGAAGTGGCGCGCGGCTTTGTGGCACGAGAACTGTTCCCAAAGACTGATGAGATTGTAAAGAAGCGGCTATGGCAAGATGCCAAGAGTCGGTTCCAGGAATTGGCGCAAGAGCACGCGTCGGTCACTCCTACCTATAACTTGCTTGGACAATCGGGTCCAGATCATGACCGGGTGTTTACGATTGGTGTCTTTCTCCGTCAGGAAAAGATTGCCGAAGGACAAGGGCGCTCAAAACAAGAAGCAGAGCAAGAAGCGGCACTCAAAGCCCTCTCTGCAAAAGGATGGGATGTGTAAAAGAATGCACAGAAACAGTCGGGCCACAGGTCTGGCTGTTTTTGTATGTGGTAGACTAGGAATATGATACGGTCTTGGCAAAAGGGGTTTACGC
>Ga0228698_1001072_pt1 | contig 14683 bp, 16 predicted proteins | sample McNCre117_Aug_MG_FD_178015 | JGI IMG/M metagenome (GOLD analysis project Ga0228698, IMG submission 178015) | Freshwater microbial communities from McNutts Creek, Athens, Georgia, United States - 1-17_Aug_MG | ecosystem: Environmental > Aquatic > Freshwater > Creek | place: USA: Georgia...
CATTGACGCGGCCAACGAACGTGGCGTGTCCATGGTGTTCAGCGGCGTGCGCCACTTCCGCCACTAAGCAGCCCTTCAATCTACGCGCTGTAAAAGCCGCCTTCGGGCGGCTTTTTTGTGTCAAATTGGGTTTTACTACGCTGGTGGCCCAACGAAACGGCGCAAACCCAGTAAGCATGCGGGTTTCGAGAGAGGTAGAGTGCAGTTTCTAGAGAAAACAGCCCCTGTTACATCCTCGCTTCAAAAATCAGTAGTTTTTGCCGGTCAGAGCTGCTTTGCCAGGCCAGGCGTGTCATCCCCTGGCGATTCCGGCGCGTTACCATAGGCACAAGCGGCAATCGAAGTGGGCGCCGTGCAAAATCAGCAGCCAAGACTGCAAGGGGAGAATCCGCATGCGGAAAATGGGCTCAGTATTCTTGGTCGCTTTGTTTTTTTGCCTGTCCGCACACGCCGCACTACCCTTTGAGCAGTTGCTTTACAAGGGCCGAGCCGTACCCTTCTATAACGATTCAAACAACCCGGAGCAGCAAAAGTACATCGACGGTATCCGGAGCTCGCGCCTGGCGGAGCGGATGGCCAACTTGGTCAGTGGCTCGCTCATGATGAAGTCGGACATTGGTGTGGGGTTCGAGTCCTGCGGTCAAGTAAACGCCTTTTTCAACCCCCAGCGCCGGGTAATTGTGATTTGTACTGAGTTCATCGACATGATGGCCAAAACAGCCTTCAACGATAAAGAATTCATGATGAAACTGCCCAGGGAACAGTTTGGGAAGGTAATTGATGGCCTTATCTGGGGAATTTTCTTCCATGAATTGGCGCATGCCATCATCCACACCAATAACGTCCCGGTGACTGGTCGCGAAGAAGATGTGGCTGACCAATTCGCTGTTTGGTATGCGGTCAATTTTGTGGACCTCAGCCAGACCCCCATCGTGATGCCCACCATTTGGTTCTGGAGCAGGCTCGCCAAGGAGCGAGACATCCCCTCAATGACCGAGCAAGAGCGTCGGAGCTTCATGTCGAACGAGCACAGCCTTGATGAACAGCGTATTTACAACATGGCCTGTTGGGTGCTGGGCACGGGGTCCGAGGGCGGGGCTAAGACAGCGCAATTCGCTGGCTTACCGAATGAGCGCGCGCAAAGATGCCCCGGAGAGTACGCTCAAGTGGACATGGGCATGCGAAACCACTTCAAGAAGTACTTCAAGGTGCGTCCACTGCGCGGCGCTTGGTAACAACGACGACGGAAACTAACTATGAAACTTGCTGCAATCGCCGCTTCGGCGCTACTGATTTTTACGGTCAATGCATTCGCGGGCGAACGAATCGCAGTGGACCCTCTTGAGAAACCGACCGGCAAGCCCGGCGCAGGCGTTAAGAAGTCTGAGCAGGTTACGGTCACAGGCCCGTTGCGTATCGTCGCCATGCAAGGTGCAATACTGACCCTTAGTTCGACGAACTACGGACAAGTAATTTTGTTCAGTCCCCTGGACGTCGATGCGTCCACAGAGCGCAAGCTGAGAGACATAGAGTCCTCAGGTGTATCCGTCAAGGCAACAGGAACCCTGAATACGGTGTGCTCCGAGAGTCAGCTGAAAGCAGAAACAATGGGGTGCCGGCGTTTCGACCTGACCAAACAAATCGTCATCGAAAAGCCGTAACCCGGGTCAATCGACCGTAGCGGATGCCACCGACTCTGGCGATGCATCGGTCCGCGCCAGCAGCTCCAAGGACGGCAAACCGCGAACGAGGGCTTCCATTGCGGCGAAATCCGGAGTTCCGGCGGGGGTTACCGGCAACCGCAAGATTGAAGACTTCATTGCTTCTAGCTTCCACTTTCTGCCATAGTTGTAGCGGTATTTCTCTTGCCTAATCAAGGTTACCAAGAACAGCGCCACTTCTCGGGACATCTCGAAAAGGGGGTAAAAAACGTTGACCGAGTCAGAGGCCCAAAACGGCTCAGGCTGATAAAACGCCTCGGCAATCGACCCGTCATAGCTCACTGTAATTTGGCCGCCCGGATGCAATGGGTCTTGGCCAATTCTGCCCGTTTCGCCATTACCATATTCAGTCGCCCCGATAAACGCAGTGTCGCCAACTGTCATGTCCGCACTTGTCAGTCGTTTTCCCTTTCGAATATCAAACAGCTCGTCATACCTGAATTGCCCCCATGCTTTCGTCTCAAGAGGTTCGGCACTCGCCATGGCCAACTGGCACTGCGAAGTGCTCAAGTCGTGCCACAAGCTCCCGGGCTCCCCTATCGGCCCCCCCCCAACCCACTCTGGCACCTCACTAAGCGCGGGTATCAGTAGCGACGACAAGCTGCGGTTCGCTTGACGGCCATAGCTGAACCTATATCGGTTTGCTTGAAGACAAGTTGCGTAGTACAGCAATGTGTCCCGGGACATAGGAGCTCTAGGCACAAGGTACGAAACATCCCTGCCAGTGTAGAACGGCGCTTCTTGCAGAAATGTTGAAAGGGGTGACCCTCCCAACGCCACAGACAGAACTCCTGCTTGAATAGGGGTAACGTCGGCCATAGGTGCAACCATAGCGGAAACACCGTTGTTCGCACCAGAGCGGGACACGAACGGCACTCCGGAATCTGTCTCCGTAAGGGCGTTGAGCTCTAGGCTTGTGCCATATTGCACCAAAAAGAGTTCGCTAACTCTGACTAGCTTCATTGCGCCTCCGCATCGTCGAGGGGCTTCGTGGCCGTCGGATTCATCAGCTGGTAAACCAAGAATTTTCGAACTTCCGCTTCGAAATCTGCTTGCGAAATTTTGGAATAGTCGGTTTCAAGGTAGGCCTCCGCGCACCACTCATCCGCGTGTGTCACAGACGCCTTTACGCATTCCCCGGCAACTGAATCTCGGTCTCGGAATTGTTCCAGCCATGTCTCGCGAATGCTGTCCCAATTGCCTTTTTTATCTAGACGGCCATCGTTTTTCGTCTTTACAAATCCGTCGTTTTTCCAATATCCGAACCACGTTTTGTGCTTACTGTCATGAGGTTTGTGCGCCTTGAACACCATGATGCAAGTTACCGTACCAACGGGGTAGAACAGTTCGTCCGGCATTGACATGACGGCTTCAAGGGTGTGCTCCTTCAAAATTCGTTCTTTTAAGGCATGCGGTGCCACTGCGCAGCCCATTGGAACGATAACAATGCCGCGCCCGTTCTTTTCTAGGCAGTCGAGCATGTGTTCAATGAAATTGAATTCGTGCAGGTCGCCACCTTTTTGAGAGTACGGCGGATTGATGAACCCCACGGTTGGCTTAAGCGCCTTCACCTTCTTCGTCACCTCGGCGTCGAAGCACGACGATTGGAACAGGTTTGCCTTGCCGTCACCGCGCAAAATCATATTGGACGCGGCTAGGGCGTACATGTTGGGTTGTTGCTCAATCCCAATAAGCTGGTTGGCCTTGATGTTCTTGCGCTTTGCTTCAGTGACTCCGGACAAGTTGAGCATGCGATGCATGGCTGAAATCGGGAAGCCAGCGGTACCGCAGCAGGTGTCCAGCACCACGTCGTCCGCGGTCAGCTCTGCCAGGTCACAGAACAGCTCTGTCACGTGGCGGGGAGTCAGCACAATGCCGAGGCCCTTACCGTCACCGCCGGTGTATCGGAGAAATTCCCCATAAAACCGGCCAACAATATCTTCGCCCACCTTCGTTATGAAGGGGAACACATGTTCATCAATGTCTGCCACCATCTTCTGCAGCGGCGTGCTTGTGGAGCCTTTCATCGGGACGCCAAGGGTGGGATGTGCCGCGATGAATGAATACGGGTGCAGCATGGCTGTCTTCTTGGCCTGAGGGATGTCCGAGTCCTCGATGACGCCAGTAATAGCCTGGGTCAACTTCACAGGAAGCTGGGCCCCTTTCATATCGCTGAAGCCTGAACGGAAGCTTCGGTCCTGGAGCGCAATCAGAATTCCAGAAATCAGCAGTGGCTTTTCCGACTCTGACAACTTTGCGTAGTCCCGCATGAAGTTGTGCAGGTCACGCGCAAAACTCATCAAGTCAGACACGCGGCGCTTTTCGACACCAGGGTCGCGCGATGCGTAGTTGTGCATCGTTTCAAGGTTTTCCAGCGCAACAACCGCCTGGTCGGAGTAATTCAACAGCGGCTTGGCGGCATCAGCGCCCTTTGGCACCATGTACGCGCTGACCTTCAAATCTTTCTTGGTTTGACCCGAAGCAGCGATGGCAATGACGTTGTATCGCTTGGCCAAGTGGTACGCGTAATGCACGGCCCCATCGGCGGCGTAGTCCACCGGCTTGTCCAATTCTGGGGACTGGTGGTAGGCAGTATCTGCCTTGCATTCGAACACCACCACCATATCGGGGTAGGCACCTGAAGTAACGATGAACTCGGGCGCGCCCTTGCCGCCTTTGCCTGTTTTGCTGGCGCCCTTCAGAAGGCGATTGATATCTTTGTTGTCAGACTTTTGTTCCTCAACAATGATGCCGTTGGCTTCTGTGTATCCAAGGGCTTCGAGGTGGTCGCGGATGAGCTTTTCTGTTTTGCGTTCTGACATGTGGGCTTTGAATTGGTTCAAAGACCCGTCTAGAACTCCCGTTTATTCCGAGACGGTAGCCTGTGTGCTGCAGCGGGGGCTCAGCGCATGCACTGGGCCTCACGCGCTGTTAAAAACAGGTTCGCCAGCGCCAGTTTGATATCCGCTGCCGAGCCAGTGCCCAGCAGAAGTTGGTCTGCTCGAGCTCCGTATCCCGTGCACTTCGGTGTGCTGAGCAGCAGGGGGCGCTTGCTGTCGTAATACGCGCGTAGGACAGGGGATACCTTTTCAGCTGGGGTCTTTTGAGCAACACACCCTGCTAAGTAACCCTTGTAAATGGCGCCTTCGACGGCCTTGACCCGTAGCGAGGGGGTCGCGTACGCGGCCTGGTTTGTCGCCACAATCAAATCCACGTACTCCCCGCAGTTCGCTTTGTTGGTGAACCGCAAGTCATGAGGCTGTAGATACTGAATATCGATGAGACTACGGTTGCTACGGGCCGTTACATCGTCACCAACTCCCCCTAAGAGTCCCTTTCCGATTTCAGTGCCGATACCACTGATGGCAGTGCCGAGCGGTAAGAACGCCGAGGTGGCCGCTCTTCCCGTGGATTCCAGCGCCGAACGTTGTGTTGACGCGGTTTGCGCAACAACAGGGGGGCTAAACCAGCACATTGAGGCCGCTAGGGCGAGAGCAGACCACAGGAATCGATGTTTTGAAAGGGGCGACATACAGAATAGAGTGAGTCAGGGATTGCTGCGTATAGGCAGCTCATGGGAAGTTGACAGGCAAAGTGGCATTGCGTTATATTCTGGTGAACATTCATTCACCAAAGTAGCATGTCTGAACCAAACCACCTCAGCGCCTTACGCACATACTGGAAGCGCCACAAGGCGTTTCCCTCCATGGCAAAGCTCACGGAGGTGCTGGGTATGTCGTCAACGGGAGGCGTGTTCAAAGCGATAGGACGATTGGTGGACGCCGGCTACCTAGAGCGGACTCAGGGACGGATAGCCCCAACGAAGAAGTTCTTTTCCCTGCCACTGGTAGGTACGGTTCGCGCGGGAGTCCCGCAGCCCGCCGACCAGGACGAATCCCCTGAGCTAATGAACCTTGACGACTATTTGGTGAGCCATCCGGAACGCACCAGCTTCTGCCGCGTCAAGGGCGAATCCATGCGGGATGCTGGTCTCTTGGACGGGGACCTTGTTGTCGTGGAGGCCAACACCCCGACTAAGCCGGGAGACATTGTTGTCGCCGTCGTCGACAACGAAGTGACCATCAAGTTTCTTCGTTTTGAAAAGACCTGGTACTTGGAGCCGGCAAACCCTGCCTACGATGTGATTACTCCCGAGGGTTCTTTGGAGGTGCTCGGGGTCGTAGTCGGGCTTGTCCGCAGGTTTGACAGGAGGTAACAGCTTGACTTCCTCCGTCGCGGTCTAACCGCCGAATTTCCACGCAGCCATGAATGGCGCCTTAAGGGCGTCGGGGGTCGCTGTGTCCTAAAACTTTTAGATTGCTGCTCAATATTGGAGGGCAAGGGGTTGTTATGCGCAGAACATGCTCACTTTGGCCGTCTCGGTACGGCTTGCGAAAGGGTAGGTACGTTGATGGTCTTTACGCCCATTGCATCCAGCAGTTGCAGGGCAAAGGCAAAGCTGAACTTTCCCTGGTTGACGCGATTGATAAGTACCTGGACGTCGACAGGCACGCCCTCGGATTCAAGCCGACGGGCGAGTTCCTTGTAAGAGACGTTCTGGCTCTCACGAAGGTCTTTAATGATGGACTTGGCTCGCGCCTCGTAAAAGTCGCGCGATTTCACCAGAGGGACACGTACATGGTTTTCAGTTTGTCCACATCCTAGGCTTAAGTGCTTCGTTTTGACCGCAATAAATGTTATTCCGTTTATGCATAAAAAATTGGCGGGCTTCGACCTACACGCGCAACAGGACAACAAGGCAAGGTATGAAAGTAGAGATTCAATTGGTCAACGAAAAGGGATGCGCCATCCCCACAAAGCAACGTGCGGCAATGCCCCGGTTCCGGGGTGTGCTTCATGTGTGCGAAGCCCGGGTGCAGAGCTTAGGCCGTATTGTTACGACTGCTGAGCTGTGTTCTGGTACTGACAAGTCCAGCCAGCCCCTCGTGCCAGCCCTGCTTGACGCCGACGTTATGTTCTTGCGTGACCAGCAAATGCGCATCCGCGGGGTTGAACTGGTGAATGGCATTCAATACGGCCAGACTTGGGATGTGCGGGTGCTGCCATGCTAAAGGTATCGCTTCACTCGAGCGTTCCAACAAAGGCTACCGCTTTCAACGTGCTGGGGCGCCTGGACATCGGATACGAAAAGCTGGCTGCCATGGCAGACTACAAGGCGCTGATGTTCACCACCGGGATTGGAGAACAGCCTCCCGTTGCGCTGGAAAACTACCCACGATGGTCAGCCAGTGTGTGGGACCTAATTTCGCGGTTCATATGCCTAACCTTCAATCGGGTCGAGGCCATTGAGCCCCAGGAATTGCCACGGGAGGGTAAGCCGGCGTTCATAGAAAACCTCACGGCTGTCATTGAGCATTGGCCAGATGGGCTGAACCAGCACGTAGCCACCGTGGGTACCGCGCACATCCGCATGGCCAAGCGCAAGGGACACTATTGGGCTACGTTTGAGTCGGACCTGCAGTCCAAGCTGGAGAGTTCCCTGTTTGTCCACACACCATTGGGCATCAATCCTTGGGACCTGCTCGCGAGGGCTTACGCCTGGACGGTCCACGAGCAATTTGTGCTGCCGTCGCGCCCCAAACTCTGTGTGCCGTTGCCAGTTCAAGATGGTGACCGGTCACTCGTTGCCTTGGACACTGTGCCGGACCCTGCCCGGACAGGGCTTGTGCGTTGGATGGTTAAGAAGGGGCAGCCCTTCTCACAAGTTAGCTTCCTGGCGGGGGACTGCGTCACTGAAGCCCAATTCGTGCAGTTTCTGGAGAAGGCAATATGAGCGCCGAAGCACAAAAGCCCAAGCGTCGAACGTCAGTGCACCGACCGAGCTCAGATGCCAGCCGGTTTCACATGTCCAAAGAGGCGGTCGACCGCTCCATAGGGGACTACTTCCACATGTCCGACTTGGAATGCATCAAGCACCTGGCTCGGGCCCGCTGGGGTAGCCATAAGGTAGTGTCCTGTCCTCATTGCAACAGCAGCGCCACGCACTATTGGTCCGCCAGCGAAAAACGCTGGAAGTGCAAGGGCTGTGGCAAGCGGTTCAGTGTTACGTCCAACACCGTGTTTGCCAACCGGCGCATCCCTATGCAAACCCTCCTGGCGGCCGTTCATGTCTTCTTGTGTGGTTCCGCCGGGCAGCCAGCGCTTGAGATGCGCCGTATCCTGAACATGAAGGGCTACAACACCGCATACACGCTCATCAGCAAAGGGCGGGAGGCGCTTGTGCGGGGCTACAACACGGGCCTAATCTCCGGTGTCGTGGAAATGGATGGCGCGCACATTTCCGGGCGAGGCGCCAGCCAAAAGCGTGGCAAGCCTTTGAAGTATCGGGTCATGGAGGAGGCAGAAGCCCAGGAGGATGCGCTACTAACAAACAGCGCTCGCCAAAAGAAGCGCCGAGATGCAAAGGCGGCCGCCATTGCCGCCGGCGGGGTGCTCCACCCGGAATACGGAAACGTCTTTCCCGCTGCACGCCGTATCACAATGAACTTGCGTAAGCGTGGGGGCAAAAAGGGAAAGGGAACCATGACCACGCGCATCGGTATCTGCCTGGCCGAGACACCTCAAGCGGCGGAAATCATGGCCCGCCAATTTGTGGCCATCCCCGAGTCCATTCTGTCGACTGACACGGGCGTGGCGTTTTCAAAATTGGGCAAAGAGTTTCAGGTTCACCTGCAGGTCAACCATAGCGAGACGTTGGTAGGTCCGGAGGGACAGCATGCCAATAATTCAGAGAGCTTCAGCTCACGCATGGACCGCGCCGAGAAGGGCATCTACCTAAATATCGAACCCAAGTACATGAACGACTATGCAGTGGAGATGGCGTTCCGGGAAGACCACAACCGGCTAGCGCCAGGCGAAACGTCAGACCGCTTCTTGCACTATGCGCTTGGGGTTGGGCTGTCGCACCATTTTCGCGGCTATACCCACGGACATCACCGGAACCATGAAGTGCTGCTGACGGGGAATCAGTACGCGGCGCCGAGTGGGCCGGCCAAGGGGCGGTCACCAGTATCTATGGCAAACGGGAGACCTCCGAGATAAGGGTAACCAACAACAGTGGTAAATGCATCACTTTGGCGCAACGAAAAATAAATAGGAATTGCTATCCAAAAAGCAGCACCACGCCTGCATTTTTGGAAACACCTAGTTATGAATCAAGACATAGAAGTAACTCTAACTGTTCGCAGCACAACGGGGGCGGCGTTTAATGGCGGAGCCGCAATATTGCGTTGGATTCCGCGGCAAGGCGATTACCTCGAACACGACCTCGGCGAGGGGACATCTCATCTTTACCGTGTAATTGCAGTTGTATTTCCGACAAACCCAAACTCGGCGCAAGAAACATTTGACGTGCATGTCGTCGATGAGGGACCGAGTAACGGTGCGCTCGAAAAGGCACTTTCACAGCAGTCCGCCGCTCTGTCTAAGACAGAGCGGCTGATTATCCGGAATCAGCACGAAATTTTGAGTCACGTCGACAAACGTGAACATGCTTGGCATAAGGAGGCTCAAGAAGTTTTCGAGCGAGGGTATGAGTGTTTTTATCAGGACTACTTCGGGGATACCCAAGAAGTTCCCGCAGATGCGGAAGTATGCCGGCTCGTGTTTGACGTACTACAGATGTACGACGCACTACACCGCTATTTGAGTACCAATGGCGAGGATTCATTGCGGAAGTCTCCCTACGCCCAGTTCCCGGGATTTGACGGTAACGATGAAGCGGTGTACCTGGATTTTGCGACCTTCGTGATGGGTCCAAAGAAGCGATTTACCTACCTGCTAAAAAATCCAAACCAGGGATGCGTTAATTCTCATCACGCAACACTTTCCGCCTATCGAAGGATGCTTCATGTTTGGAAAAATCTTCCAAATAATCTATGGCTGGATGCGGAGTCCGCTCTTGCGGTCCTCGACGCAGCGACGAAAGCCTGAACACCCGGAACACCCAGTTACTCTGTTGCGCAGGGCGCTGAAGTTTCATTGCGTTGATGGCAATAGGAGATTACGACCGCATTTGCGGTCGTAATCTCCTAATCAAGGTGCTAACTCTTGACTGGAGGAGTTGGTACTGTTTTCCAGCGTTGTAACTCAGCCAGCGTCTTGGGCGGCTCCTGCTTCCAGCGCCAGTAGCCCACCAACGGGGAATGGCTCACTTGATTGGTCTTTCGCTCAATCAAGCCTTGGCTGGCCAAAACCTTGAGCGTATTCCGAAAGGAACCGTCGTACCATTTTTTACGCTCGGCAAGATGCTTGAACGCCAACGAAAAGTGGTTAGTCGTGAGTAGTTCTAATTCCCTCGTGCTAAGGTAGTCTGGAGCTTTCCCACGCAGTGTTTCAGACAAGAACTCTCGTAAAGCCCCCCGCTTTCCGTAGTTGCCTTGCCAAGCGTTGATGGGCCCAATCTGCTCTGGGTCGATTCCCGCGTCATACAACTGAACCACGCGGTCCATCGATTCCAATTCAAGGGATATGCGTTCCTTGCGCGTGATAGCCGCTGCCAACGCTGTCTCAGCAAATGTGAGCTGGCTGCGTGCTTCGAGTAGGGTTCCTTCTAGGTACTCAATTGTTTGGTCACAGCTTAGGCACTCCCCGGCAATGCGAGCACGCTTTTCTGCGAGCCACTTGAGCGCGGATGGGACTTTCTTCATGTTTTGGGCTTTCATAACGGAAAAGGGTAGCCCAGTAGAGCTACCCTTTTCGAATAAAAACCCACGGATTTACCGCATGGTGAAAGTTACAAATCTTGGGCCACCAGCGTAGTAAAACCCGTCAAATTTCCCTCTGGCCCACGTGCAATGTGCGCTGGTAGCTATGTATTTCATAGCAAATCACGAGTCGTAAAAGGCGCTGTGGGGGCTTGTTCTGGTGATGTGTCGCTGCAGCGGGGGATTGGGCGAAAATCGCACCTATGCAACACCACATCACCTCCAGCCTGCAAGAAGCCCACTCCGCCCTAACCAAGCTGCTCGCCAACCCGGCAGCCTTGGCCACCATCGAGCAGGCGGCGCAACTGCTTATCGCCACCTTTGAGAACAAGGGCCGGGTGTATTCCTGCGGCAACGGAGGCTCGATGTGCGATGCCGTGCACTTTGCCGAAGAGCTGACCGGCCGCTACCGCAAAGACCGCAAATCACTGGGCGCTACCGCGATCAGCGACGCCGGCCACCTGACCTGCGTGGGCAATGACCACGGTTACGAGCAGGTGTTTGCCCGCTATGTCGAAGGCCACGGTCGCCCCGGCGACTGCCTGCTGGCCCTGAGCACCAGCGGCACCAGCAAGAATGTGATCAAGGCAGCCGAGGCGGCCAAAGCATTGGGCATGAAGGTCATCATTCTGAGCGGCAAGCGCAGCGAAAAGCTGGAGCCGCTGAGCGATGTGTACATCTGCACCCCCGGCGGCACCTACGCCGACCGCGTGCAGGAGCTGCACATCAAGGTGCTGCACATCCTGATCGAGCTGATTGAGCGCCACTTTTTTCCGGAAAACTACGTCGGCGAATAAGTCGCGCCATCGCCACCAAAACAAAGGGCTAGAAGCCGAATCGGCTTCTAGCCCTTTATCTATGTGCGCGAGCAGCTTCTATTTCGATAGCAACTTGAATACCTCGCCTGCCGCGGCGACGGTTTCTGCAATGTCTGCATCGGTGTGCGCAGCGCTCATGAAGCCGGCCTCATACAGCGCCGGGGCGATGTAAACACCGCGGTCCAGCAGGCCGTGGAACAGCGTGTTGAAGCGCGCGTTGTCGGTGGTCATGACTTTGGCGTAGTTCTGCGGCAGATCCTTGAACAGGAAAAAGCCAAACATGCCGCCCTCGCTGTCTCCGCAGAAGTCCACACCTGCCTTGTCGGCTTCCGCCTGCAAGCCGCTGATCAGGGATTGGGTTTTGCGGCTCAGGTCTTCATAGAAGCCAGGCTTACTGATTTCAGCCAGGGTCGCCAAGCCGCACGCGGTAGCCACCGGGTTGCCGGACAGGGTGCCGGCCTGGTACACGGGGCCCAAGGGCGCCAGTTGCTCCATGACCGCGCGCTTGCCGCCAAAGGCTGCTAACGGCATGCCGCCGCCAATGACCTTGCCCATCACCGTCATGTCGGGCTCGAAGCCGGGCAGGCTGCGGGCATAGACCTGCTGGGCGCTGCCGGGGGCGACGCGGAAGCCGGTCATCACCTCGTCAAACACAAACAGGGCGCCGTACTCGGTGCATAGCTCGCGGCAGCGCTTGATGAAGGGCACGCTGGCGCGCACGAAGTTCATGTTGCCGGCAATGGGCTCAATCATCACGCAGGCCAGCTCTTTGCCGTGCAGGGCGAAGGCTTCTTCCAGCTGTTGGATGTTGTTGTACTCCAGCACCAAGGTGTGCTGCACCACTTCGGGTGGCACGCCGGCGCTGGTGGGGTTGCCGAAGGTGGCCAGGCCGGAACCGGCTTTGACGAGTAGCGCGTCGGCATGGCCGTGGTAGCAGCCCTCGAATTTCAAAATCTTGCTGCGGCCAGTGGCGCCGCGCGCCAGGCGGATGGCGCTCATGCCGGCTTCGGTACCGCTGCTGACCAAGCGCACCATGTCCATGCTGGGGACCAACGCCAGGATGGCTTCGGCCAGCTCGACTTCGCGCTCGGTCGGGGCGCCGAAGGAGAAGCCGTCGAGCGCCGCTTTTTGCACCGCTTCTAGCACCGCAGGGTGGCCGTGGCCCAGGATCATGGGGCCCCAGGAGCCGATGTAGTCGATGTAGCGCTTACCGTTGGCATCCCAAAAGTAGGCGCCTTGGGCGCGCTGCACAAAGCGCGGGGTGCCACCTACGGCTTTGAAAGCACGTACCGGAGAGTTCACGCCACCAGGAATCACGCGCTTGGCGCGCTCAAAAAGTTCTAAGTTACGGTCTGTCACAAAATTTCTGCCAGTTAGTGTCGGGTGGAATTGGGGGGGACTTCAAAGTCGGTATCGATGGCGGAGAGGGCGCCATCTTCCTCGTCGTCAGACTCGGGTTGTGCCCAGAACAAGCGGTCGGGCAACACATGACCCATGCCGGGGCGGAAGCCGTTTTCCAGGCAGCGGTCGAGGTAGCTCAGCGCTTCGGTGACGGCTTCATTCAGCTCGGTACCGCTGGCAATCAGGGCCGCGAGGGCCGCAGAGAGGGTGTCGCCTGCGCCGGTGAAGATGGCCTCAAAGCGTTCGAACTTCTCACTGCATAGCACGCTGGTGGGAGAGGCCAGCACGTTGTCGATGAACTGGTCGGGCAAGGGGATGCCGGTGACCAAGGTATACGCCACGCCAAACGCGTTGGCCGCCTTGGCAATGTCGCGTGCGGTGGGGCTTTTCTCAGAGCCCCAGTCGGGGAGCAGCCAACGGGAGAGGGTGCTGTGGTTTCCCACCAACAAGGTGGTCTGCGGCAAAAGTAACTCGGTGCAAGCGTCCTGATACAGATCAATCTTGTCTTCCTCCCACCACGAGAGGTCCGGCATGTAGGTGACGACCGGTACATCCGAGTAGTCGGAGGCCAGTTCTGCGATGGCAGACAGGTTCTCCGGCGTGCCCACAAACCCGACCTTGAAGACCTGCACCGGCACGTCTTCCAGAATCACCCGGGCTTGCTCGGTAACGGCTTCGTCATCAAAGGCAAAGTGGTCCACGATCTCGGTGGTGTCGCGGGCGTAGGCCCCGGTCACCACAGGCAGTGCGTGGGCGCCCACAGAGGCAATGGCGGTCAGGTCAGCGGCGGTGCCTGCACCACCGCTGGGGTCGTTGGCGTTGAACGCCATGACGCATCCTACCGGGCCGTCATCGTCCGGGGAGTCGTCCATTTCGGGGGAGGGAGTTGCCGACATCTAGAGGCCTTTATTAGGGTAAGTCATCGTGCAGAATGGCGTTCTTTAGTCGGGCGGCGGTCTTTTGGACAAAACCTGCTCTATACAATCGTTGCATTCTATTTGAAGGCCCTATAAGCTGTGACTGATACTAAAACTTGGATGTGCTTGATTTGCGGTTGGATTTATGACGAGGTCGCTGGCGCGCCTGACCACGGCATTGCTCCCGGTACCTTGTGGGCAGACGTTCCCATGAACTGGACTTGCCCTGAATGCGGCGCCCGCAAAGAAGACTTTGAGATGGTGCAAATCTGATGTCACACGCCGGGTGTGTAATTTGCGTGTCTTGACCTTGCACCTCAGTATTGGAGCCAAGCCCCTTGAGCACGACAACACCCACCTTCAAAGTTCTGGTCATTGACGATAGCAACACCATCCGCCGCAGCGCCGAGATTTTCTTGAAGCAGGGCGGACACGAGGTGCTCTTGGCAGAAGACGGCTTTGATGCCTTGGCCAAGGTCAATGATTACCAGCCGCACTTGATTTTTTGCGACATCCTGATGCCCCGGCTGGATGGCTACCAGACCTGCGCCATCATCAAGCGCAATGCCAAATTCTCCGAGGTGCCTGTGGTCATGCTGTCGTCCAAGGACGGCGTGTTCGACAAGGCCCGCGGCCGCATGGTCGGCGCCCAGGATTACCTCACCAAACCGTTTACCAAAGACCAATTGCTGCAGGCCGTGCAGCAGTTCGGCGCTGTGTCCCTAGGAGCTGCTTGATGGCTATTGAAAAAGTGTTGATCGTGGATGACTCCAAAACGGAGTTGCTGTTCTTGACAGAGGTGCTGCAGAAAAACGGCTTTGCAGTGCGTACAGCTGAAAATGCCGATGAGGCCTTCAAGCGTCTGACAGAAGACCGCCCTGACCTGATCCTGATGGATGTGGTGATGCCCGGTCAAAACGGTTTCCAGCTGACCCGCGCCATCAACCGCACCCCCGAGTACGCAGAGATTCCTATCATCATGTGCACCAGCAAGAGCCTGGAAACGGACCGTGTATGGGGCATGCGCCAGGGCGCCAAAGACTACATCACCAAACCCGTTGATCCTGCGGAACTGTTCGCCAAGATCAAAGCGCTCGGTT
>Ga0228698_1001073_pt1 | contig 14682 bp, 11 predicted proteins | sample McNCre117_Aug_MG_FD_178015 | JGI IMG/M metagenome (GOLD analysis project Ga0228698, IMG submission 178015) | Freshwater microbial communities from McNutts Creek, Athens, Georgia, United States - 1-17_Aug_MG | ecosystem: Environmental > Aquatic > Freshwater > Creek | place: USA: Georgia...
CCATATGCATTCTTGAGGGCTGCGATTGTTTTAAACGCGCCATGGCGCCCCGCGATAACGGGCATGGCAATCGTCCACGGTTCGCCCGAGTTAATAATATGGAACGCAGGCGACGCCAGCTTATCCAAGAAGCTCATCTGCAGGAGCCGCCCGGTTACGTCATGGAATAACCCCTGAGGGTTAGGCTGGGCGTTGTCGTAAACACGACGTTCAAATTCCTTGAGGCGCTGGCGACGCTCGATTTGGAGGGTGTCGCTGTTGGCATCGGCGTAGCGCTGTTCGTCGGCGAACTTGTTCATCGCCTTAAGCGTGGCGTCAATCTTAGGCTGATGCTTAAGGCGCGCAAGATAGCCCGCCGCAGAGCTTGCGTACTGCTGGGCGTTCTTAGTTAGCTCGGTCGAGTAACCGCGGACGTTCCTACGCGGCAAGCGCTTGGTCTGGGCGCGAGTAGTACCCATGGAGGCAATGCCAGCCTCGATAAGTTGCCTGCGAAGCGCGTGCTGGGCATCTTTACCCAGTTCCTTGAACGAGTTGCGTTTCTCAATGGCGTTGAGCATGTTCTGGATCTGCTGCGGCAGGAACTTATTATTTACTTCCTGTGCATCAGTGCGCTTCAAGTCGAGGTGCGCGACATCCTGCAGGCCGCTCTTAACGAGTTCGTTCTTGGCGCGCTTAGCCTCTTCGACAGTCTCGTGGAATTCCACATGGCTATCGTTGACCGTGACGCGCCACTTCTCGTCGGTGTTGGTTTCTTCTTTGGTCAAGCGGCGACGCTTACCATCTTCGTCGAAGCCGAACTTGGATCCCGTCTTGGGGTCCACGTTAACGCGCTGCACGCGCTCAGGGCGCAGGCCCTTATCGGCCAGCGTGCCCTTAACGAAACGCTCCGCTTCGTCGCGAGTATTAAACTCAAAGATATTACCCTTCGGGGTAATCTGCAAGGGCGTGCCGTCGTCAGCACTAAAGCGCTTGGCGCCAGCCGGGGTAGCAATTTCATGGCGGCCCTGCACGACGATATCGCCGCGGCGCATCAAGGGTATATAAGGCCCAGAAATCTGCGAAAGCTTATTCGCCTCAAGGATCGCCTTGAGCGCACCGTCGCCACCAAGCACCTTCTTGTCGGCCTCTGTCGTCTTGCCTTCGAAGATCCGCTGAGCCAGCGCGGGGCTCCCCTTCCCGTCAGGAGACAACGCATTGAGCGCGTTGTTGATCAGGCCAAGGCTCTGCTTGTTCTGGGTATCCCTAAAGTAGTCGTGCATGCGCTCCCTAAGCGCGGCAAGCTCGGGGGCTTTCTTAACGAGGGCATCGTAACGGGCGCTAAGCTCGGGGTGCATTGCACGCCCGTACCACGTACCCGGCTTCTCGGCCTTAACATTACCCTTTTTGTCTTTCTTTACCTCTAGGGGTTTGGATGCATCCACACCCGCGGTGGTCTCGTCGTGGAGAAGGTCGCTAAACTCCTGCCATAGCGACTTACCATTCGCGTCGATCTGGTCGTACTTGCGCTGCGCCTTATTAAGATCGTTAATAAGCGGCTCTGCGCGTTCTCTGAGGATCGTGTCTTTCTCGGTGGCCATACGGCCCATAAGTTCCGCGAGAGTGCGAGCATGCTGGTCCGGGCCAAACAGGTGGTCCGACGTGTTAGCAAGTTGGATCGTCGTTGCCAGCTTATCCAGAAACCGCTGCTTGCGAAGCTTCCAGTTATCGGCACTAGGGCGGTGTTCGTCCCAATAGTTTTTTACCTTATCGCGTACGGGCGCTGCATTCACTCGTGTGTCGTACCGAGCGCCGTTCATTTCTTTGGCTACAGTACGCATAAATTCTTGGGTGAACATAGCGTCGCCGCCAATCTTCATGGCGACTTCAAGGGCATTCACCTTGTAGCGATTAACACCGAGGGCCTTAGCAACTACAGTTACAAACTTATCCCAAAGATTTCGTACTTTACCCCACCGGGTTGCAATACGCGGTGAAACAGTAACCGCCTGCAACTCCGCTTGGAATTCGGGGTTGGCCATTGCCTCAGCAATAAATTCGTGTTCGTCGGTAAAGCCGTACTCATGCGCCAAATCAGGGTTGTGGGACAAAATATCGTCCATGATAGTTTTGACGTCCCGACGCAAAACTTTGTCACTATACAGCGCGTTAGAAGTAGCCGCGTGAATAGCCTCATGCAAAATAACAACTGGGTCGCGGGCGTGGCTTTCCCGAACAACAATAATCGTCTTTTTGCCGCGCGCAAAGGCTTCATCGGTTGGCGCATAGGCTGCTGCAGCACCCGCGGAGTGTTCGTCAAAAACGTCGTCCGGAATAACGTGAACCGTTGCATCGCCTACAAGTCTGGTTACTTCTTTGCGTATGCCGATTACACGCTGGGCAGTTTGCAAACCAGATCGATCCGGCGGGTACCAACTAGGAGTAACGTTATCTAGAACACCCTTAAGTGAATGCGCAGCATATTCTGTGGTGGCTTTCTTTAGGAGTTTATCCGCGTCAAACACTGGGACGACGCTATTGCCGCCCGTACTGGAATTTGGATCCCGATAATTTTTCGCATCGATAGCCGCGTGCGTGGCCTCTTCAACTTCGTTAGTGCGCGTCGCAGCATCTTTGCTATTAGCGTCGAAGTTATCCCCGCCTTCCTTCGTTACGCTGGCATCCGTCTTTTTAGCGGTAAGCTCGTCGTTACGCATGATGCGGTCGGCATGCGCGGCGTCGACATCGCCCTTACGCATCGCCTGTTCCGCGGCGACGTACTGCTGAATTATTTCGTCGTGAACGGTCTTGCCCTTAATAGGGACGCCGTGCACGTCACGCGCTGGGGTATTGGGCTTAGTCTTCTCGTACTTCTCTGCGAGGCGACCAGCCATGTGCACAAACGACGCCCACGGCGTCAGGTTACGTTCATCCGGAGCCAGCTTGGAGTGTGAGGCACGCTTGCGCTCGACGCCACTATTTTGGGCAACAATAACCACGCGCTTAGCACGCGACATAATTTCGGCACGGGCTTCGGGATCACCACCCAGTGCTTTAGCCTCGGTATCAGAAAGCGCTTCCTCGTCTACCTTACCGCGCTCATCTTTCCACAGATCTTCAAGAACTTCTTTAGCCTTGGCATCGTTGGCACCATTAGCCCGCAGGCGTGCTTCGCGCTTGCGCTGCTTATCCTTTTCATTCAGCGCACCTTTAGCTTCTTGAGCAATACGAGTTTCGCGCGCCTCGGGGGTTTCAGCGCCCTCTATGCTGCCATTACCCTTAAGTACAACCGGCTTGCCCTCGGCACGAAGGCGCGCGTTCTCAGCGGCTTTTTCGCGAGCAGCCTTGGCGTCGAACACTTGGCGCTTCTTAACAGCACGCTCGACTTTTACCGCGGTCGAACCCTCAGGGGTAACACCCGTAGCAGTGGCGACTTTTTTGCGAAGCTCGGTAACTGGCTTCTTAACAGTGAGCTTGCCCTTTACCGGAGCGATAGGCATTTCCGCAATAGGTGCTTCCGGAACAGGCACAATTTCGGCGGGTGTTTCAGTAGTGGGGGCAAGCTTCGCCTCTACCTGCTCGACAGTCTCATGCGGCTTAATGGTAGTATCTGGCGTGGCAGGAGCCTCCACCTCGGCTGCGATTGGCAGATCAGTCGGCAGCGACTTAGCAGCTTCGCTAGGCTGTTCGCCGGGGACGTTGGAAGGCTCCCTTGCGGGCTCAGCAACAGGCTCAGGGGAGCCAAGTTTGGCTTCGATTTGCTCGACGGTTTCATGCGGCTCGATCTTAGCAGGAGCCTCGGGAGTTACCTGCGCGGGTTCTTTAACCTCAGGGACTTTTACCTCAGGAGCCTTGGCCTCAGGCGCGGTAGCTACGCTCTCCGCTTTCTCGATTTCCTTGGTCGCTTCTGCAATCTGCTTGTCCAGCGCGCTAGGGCCATCATCCACAGCATTGGGCTTATTGTTCTCGGTCTTGGCCACAGCCTCGACTTCCGGCGAGGGTGCGTTACCCTCGGTGGGAAGATCCACAACATCGCGCTTGGCTTTGTCGGCAAGGCGGCGGTCAGCCCACGTGCTAGCACTCTTGCCTAGCGAACGCCGGGCGCCGCCAACGCCAGCCATGGCCCCGCCCAGTACACCCATTTCGGCAGCGGCGTTGCCAGCGGCGCGGGCGATATCCCCGGAAGAATACCCCTCACGCCCACCAGCCTCTATACCACCAGCCTGAGAAGCCACTTCCCCTGCAGCACCCATGCCAGCGCCACCAACAGCGCCATGCATAACGCCATCAAGGGCGGTACGCATAACACCGCGGCCAGCAGCGCCGTGGAACGCTGCGCCCAGACCACCGCCACCCGCCGCGCCTGAAAGCGCCGCAGCCGTGAGCGACCTACCGTTAAGCAAGTCGTCGGCCAGCATCTTACGGGCGTCTTTGGGTGAGAAACCCCACTCGATATATTCGCGATAATTCTGGAACTTGGTTTCAAGCTCGGGATCCGTCATAGCTTCCAGTTCGCCATGAACGTCCGACACACGCTGCGCTACTGCCTGCCCAGCGCCCAGCAGCGTAGCACCACCAACACCCTCCGTGGCAGCGAAGCCCGCCATGATCGGCAAGGCACTCGCGCCCTTCATAGCGAGGCTGCTCAGTGGGTTTTTGAAAACACTCTGCTTGCCCGGGCCGGGAAAAAATTCGGCATCGCGATCAGCACGGCGGTCAGCCGGTATTGTCTCGTCGACCGCGGCGGCAGTCTTACGGGCAAGGCCCGCGCCGCGACGCCAAACATTGCTATCGCTGTCGTCGCCAGTGGCGGCGGCTACAGCCTCACCAACAGGAGCAACGATATCTTTAAGGGCGCCCTCGCCAACAGCCAGCGCCGTTGACTTAAGCAGACTACCCCGGGGCTCTTCTTTTTTGGGCTCGTCGAAAAGAAGGCTGGGGTCTGCCATATTACCTCTACGGGTTAGCTACCGCCACCCCACCGCGGAATTGCCCGCTTAGGGACGTTAACAGTAGTACGCCCACCAATGGCCTTGTTTGGGTCAATCGGACCTGTGACATCGGCCTCTCGGGCGATCATAGGGCCATTCGGATTTGCTTTCAAGTATTCATAGCCCGCTCGGGCCAACCTTGTCGGCAGGAGATTAGCGCCAAGCACGTGGGCGGCGAAGCCAGATCTGCCCTTAGGGTTATCCATCTGAACCCCGGGCAGGCCCTCGGGGCTAGTGAGATAGTCGGCGGCTTCACCCGGGGCAGCAAGTACATCTGCCATCGTGACGCTGGTATGCTTCTTGATGTTATCCAGTAGGGTCGCTTCCTTGGGATTTTTGGCGGCCTCTTCCTTCAAGCGATAACGCTTCTCCACGACAGAATTGATCTTCTTGTACGTCGAAGGCGCAAGGTGAAGCTCCACGGACTTGTCGCCGTTAAGCTGCACGATGACGTTGCCAGCAAGGTCTTTACCCTTGGGGGTAAACGCGCGCCAAGACTTATCATCTTCGCCCGGAGTGCCCGAACGAGTAAGCTCGCTAATCATCTTAACCGCATGGCCCACTGGTAGCGCGCGGTTGCGCTCAAGCAGTTGGAGCGTCATGGCGCTACCTTCGTCCGGCTTAAGCGCACCATCTTTGAACACGTTGGGGTCCGCATCGGGTTTCGCCAACGCATCGATTTCCGGCTTAATATGCTCTTGCACAAGGCGCTCAGAAACCACGGGCGCAATCGGCTTGTCGTAAACAGACTTAGCCTCTGCACGCAGAGCCGCTACATCGCCAGCGTGGGCTTTGGCGAACTCTGCCATATGCTCCTTGCGGCGGTGGTCCCAGTCCTGAATGTCGCGGTCCATTTCCGCAGCTTTGCGCGTAAGGCCCGTCTTATCTGACCTACCCTGCTTGGTCGCAAAGTAGGGCGAATTTTTCGGGTCGGCCAGTAGCGCCGTGTAGGGGTTCTTGCCCCCATAGGGCTGCAACGGGTGCGGCTCGTTGAACTCGGGCGCTTTCGGCGGCGTCATCGCCACCGGCTTATCGTTGTGCAGCACAACATCAGGGACGCCGGGAAGATCTTCTTCCTTTGCCGCTTCGCGCAACTCAACGCCCGGGTCACTCTGCTTAAGGTAAGCACGCGTCTTATCGATGCCGTTCCTTAAGTTGGTCTGGCCCGGTTCGAACGCCCACTTATCCTTGCCAATCTGGGTCCACTTACCGCCCTCGTGGCCATCCTTGCCATGATAAACGCTCTCGTCAGAGAACGTCGGGTGCGACGGCTTCTTGAACTTATCCGGGTAGTGTCCGTCGTCGGCCTGTTTCCCAGCAGCTTTCCAGAACCCCCGCATATCATAGTCGGAAGTATCGCGGCGGATCTTGTCGTTGCCCGCCCACTTCTGGAACTTCTCTTCATCCTCGGGCGACAGCTTCGTGTCGTATTTACCCGCGGGGGCAATCGGCGGCTGCGCTACCTCAGGACCAGACACGGGCACGCTTTCGGCAGGGGCAATGCCCTGTCGCAGCGTCGGCTTATTGAGCCGCACCGGGCTTTCCGGCGGGAGCCTATCTTTCAAGTCGGGCGGCGCGTCGAGGCCGTGGGTAGCATCTTCTTCGGCATCGTCTACTTCCCGGGGACCGGGGGTGCCCCCGTCACCCTGAGGGACGGGGGCGGCGGGTTCTTTCTGTGTAGCTGGTCGAGGGATCCGCTTAGCCTCGATAGCTTCTAGCTGAGCAGCCAGCGGCGACGGGTCCGCGCTAGCGCCCAAGGCTTTTGGCTGACGGAGCTTGTCGGTGCGTGCCTTGTTAAGCTCGATGCGGCTCTTAAGAAGCTCTTCCTCGCGTGCAGCCTTGGCGTCCTTCTGCATACCGGGATTGGTCATCGCAGCGCGCTGCATGATGACATTCCAGTACGTCGACCGATTGCTCAGGCCAAGAGCCATATCGAAAAGCTCTTTAGGGCCGAACTTATACTCGCCCACGACTTTACCCGTGCGGGTATCGGTCCACACCGCGGTCTTGCCGTCCTGCCCGATAGTTACCTTCCGGCCATCGGGGATTTCATCCAGCGCCTTTACGATATTATTCGTGGCGCCGTTAACATCGCCCGCACGGAGTTGGTCGCGGGCAGCAGCGCCCAACTTGGCGCTCTCACCAGCGCCGTACTGCATAAGCTCAAACGCAGCCTTGTTGGCTTTCTCGGTCTGGCCAGTCTGCACGTAGTGCTGGTAGACAATTTCGAGGCGGCGCATGCCCAGCATGCTCTGACCCAAAGGCCCCTCAAGCGCCTGCTTATCAGCGGACGTTGCCTTAACGATATCGTCCACCTGCCGCACACTGTCGGGCTCCGCAGCACCCACACCCCTGTAGAACGCTTCACGGCCACGCTCTTGGTGGGGGTCTTTACCCACGGCAACGCCATCGCCCTTCATGTGGAAGACGTGCATGCCGTACTGAATACCGCCGTCGAGCGCTTGCCCGAGGATATCGTTGCTTACGTTGTTCGTGCTGTAGTCAGAGTTGTCCCGGCGGTTAAGGCCATCGCCGCCTGCGTTCGTGTTGGGCTGGCGCTCGCGGGCCGAAGGAACAGCACGCTTGGGGGCCAGTGACACGGGCTCACCAGTAGCTTGGCGCGAACCAGCCGGGGGGCCTTCCTTTTCGGGGTCGTACGCCGCAGTGCGCTGTTGGTCAGAACCACCTTTACCCGTGCTACCCGCGCTACCCGGGTTACCTCCGGGGGCAGGCATGTGGATACCCGTGGGCTGACCCTTGTCGTCGTAGAGTACGGGCGCGCGAGCTACCTCAGCACCGGGATACTCAAACGGCGCCGACCTAGCTCTTTCGGGGTCTGGCCCAGCCGGGATAGCGCGCATATTGGGGCCAGAAGTAGCAACGTCTTTATTGCGACCACCCGCATACCACGAGGTGGGCTGGCCGTTTTCGTCGTATACTTCTTCCGAGGGCAACATCGGAATGCGCGGCTTGGTTTCTTCCTCAGCGACCTGCCGGGCACGGATGTAATCGTTGGTATTGCCCGCAGCCAGACCACCGCGCTCGTAGCCCGGAATGGCGCGAATAACGCCGCCAGTGGAGGCCGCAGCCTCAGCATCCACGGCCGTGGTATCGTCTGCCGAAGCAGTACCCGCCGAAGAAGTGTCGAGGTCGGGCAACGGGGAAGAACTAATGGGTGCATATTCCGTGCTGCTCGCAGGGGCAGCGTTCATAATCATGCCGTTAGACGGCGGCTTGCGGATGCCCATCCAATCGAGCAAGCCCCGGCGGCCAGTGCCACTCACCACTTTCCACGGGCTGGGATTGCCGTATTGGCGACGATACATATCCTCGTGGCCTTGCGTCCAAGCACCATCCTGCTGCTTGCTGCGGCCCTCGTAGATGTCATTGCGTCGGCTTTCCTCGGCAAGCTTAACGCCCTGCAAGAACGACGCGGCAAACTCTTTAAGATCACGGCTCATATTTTGGCCTCTACTTCGCGGTTCGCAGCTTAAGCAGCGCGACGCTGGATTGCCATACTCGGAATAGCTCGGGCGGCACCGGGGGATACGTACGTGGGGTTACGACTTACCCCCATAGGTACAGCCCGCACCTGAGGCTTAGCCGTGGCCTGCGCCTCTTCTTCCTTGGCCTTCTCAATAAGCTTTTGGAAGTGTTTCTGGCCAAACCACTGAACAGCCTGCTTGGGGATCACCATTTCGTCCGGCTCAAGCATCGCCGGGACGGTATCGCCCGGCTGGCCCGGAGCTACACTGGCGCTCTGGGGCACAGCTTCACCCGTCTCAGGCACGGGGCCGCCATTGGCAAATGCCAGCTTACCGTGTGCGCTACGCGGTACTGCGGTGGCACCCCTAATAACCGCACCGGGGAGACGCGCCGGAAGGCGCCCGACAACGCCACCCTTGGACAAGAACTTGGACGCGAGACCGAGACCCGCACCGACGATAGCGCCCCATCCCGAGCTAGCGTTGCTGTTGGCATTAAACTGCCCAAGCTGCCCAGCGTACTGGGCGCTGAGGGTCTGCGCTGAATTGGCCAAAGACTGGTTACCCAGCCCGGCCCAAGCAGTCGGGTTACCCAGCGCGGGCATATACGTACCCGTTGTCTGGTTGGCTACACCAACACCAGACGTACCTCCGGAGGTACCCGTGCCATAAGACTGGTTTACCTGACCCGGGAAACCCTGACCCACGTTAATGGCGTTGGCCCGGAGACCCTGCGCCTGTGTGCGGATAGCCGTGTCGGATCCCTGCTCGGCACCCACCTGTGCCACAGCACGGGAAAGCTTGGCGCCACGGTTGAGGGCCGCGAAACGAGCATCGCCCGGGTTGACGCCATAGCTTTCGAGTTGCCGGGTAGCGGCTGCATCGGCAGCATCGAAGCCCTGTGCAACCGTAGCGCCGACAGAGCCGCGCTGCTGCGCAAGGCGATCATCGCTATCCCAGTTTGACGCTTCGTCAGCCTGCTTCTTTGCAAGCGGCAGATACACCTGTTCGTACCGCGCACGGTCGGTGCGCGCGTTGGTGTTGGCCTGCGTCATCGTGTCGAGAAGGTTGGCCTGTACCTTGTCGGTGAACGGCTTCTGGTCAGCGTACTGCTGCTTAGCCCAAGCCAACTGATCCTGAGACGTCTTGTACTGCATGTTTGCAGCCGCCGTCTGGGCATCGGCGAGAGGCTGGTAATTGGGGGCCGCCGGGGCGCTAGAACCGCTCATTAAGCAGTACCCTTTAAGGTTTTAGGGGTATGGCTGAGCCACCTACAATCCGCACGATACATCGAAAGGATGATCAAGTCACCCCCCGGAGTGGCGTTTTTTAGCCTAGTTTCCTCTTTGAAACCAATCTTTTTATCGAAGTCGATAGCGTGCTTATTGGTACTGTCCACTGGGCCGTAAATGACATCCACCCCCAGTTGGTTGAACGGATAGTCAAAAATCACCCATAGAAAATCACGGGTCAGCCAGTTGGGCATAAACGATGCCACGTGCATCTGGATGGAGCGCTTTAGGTAAGCGTCAAACATGACACCCCCCGCTAGTTTACCCCCACGGGTAATACTAATGCAGCGGTCGAACCCTTCCCGAAATGGCTGGTCCGGATCCAGCGCACGGGTAATTACCTCGCCGTGCCACGGATCATCAAAAGCAATTTTAATCAGACTATTTTCAACCACCGGGTGCCATCCCATACGCTCCACTGCACAGTCTCTCCGGGGAGGGCAGCGGGGCGCACCCAACCGTCACCTTTTTTGCTTGCGACGGGTGTACTGCGGTTAATAAAAATTTGATTGGCGGCACCGCTGGTCCCGTCGCTACCGATCAAAATCTGAATGGTATTTTTAAGCGCAACAACAACACTCCGAAGCGAAGCAAGATCCTCGCCAACCTCGGGGATGGGGGTGTAAGGACCAACCATTTAGCTATCCTAAATTTGTAAAAGCTCGCGCGGCGAAGTGGCAATCTGCATGTTGTTGATCAACAGGTTGCCTTCAATTTCGAACTGATAATAGTCGTAGCGATTTCCGGCGGGTAGCCGAAACATTTTGCCCGACGCTAGCTGGCCCTCGCCAAGCTGTTGCTCAAGTATCAGGTTACCGTCGCCGTACACCCTAAACGTCGACAGCGGCGGACCACCAACGGGCATCACCGATCCATCGGGGATAAGCTGTGGATCTTCAAAGAAGATCTTGGCGCAACTAAAATTGACCAGTTTACCCACTTGGTAAAGCTTAGAGCGCCACTGGTAATTACCCTGCGAAGCATTGGTCGTAGTATCTAGGTGGAAGACACCATCACCAATAATCATCAAAATTTCATTGGTCCACACGTCCCTAAAGACGTTGTAGACGGGATCATCCGACGTAAGTTCGTTAAAGCCAATACGAGCGTCGGCAAGTTCGATAAGCGCGCCACTGCGCGTGCCTGTAAAATCGGCCAGTTCAAACGCCGTATTTTCGAACGCGGTACTTTCGAAGCACCCGTCACCAATACCTGAGAAGGTAACATACGCGTTCGCCAGCATAGCCGCGTTCATGCGCGTAATATTAAGCAGCTTTTGCCATTTATCTTTAGGCACAAGCCCCGTGGTGACTACATTCGCCGCGTTGGGTCCAACGTTCACTAGCCCTGCGGGCGAGCTATAATAAACACCACTCGGGCCGGACACGATGGAGCCCTGCGATACACAAGGTTCGTTAAGACCAGTGATCTTGGAGAGCACCATACCTGAGGGGTTAATACCCGTAAGAGAATAGGGCACGCCTTCGGTGCAAATTACCGCGGTCTGGCCGTACACACCGATACCGACGATATTAAATTCAGTAGAAAGCTGATAGGCGGCAGGCCATGCATGCGGCTGGAACGGCTCGCAAAACCAAATTTGGTTGTTGAGCCAACCGATCATCATGCCGTTAGGGAAGTTAACGAAACCCTGCAGCGAGGGGGGAGGATCCCAGCCCTGCGAGCTTAAATTTTCGTTAAGCACGATAACACTGCTCAAAGCAGCATCCGCGTATGTGAGCGTGCCAACTGCAATCTCGGCCACAAAGTAGAGGTCAGCCACGCCTTGGTCAGAAGTGATCGTGCGATAAATTCGCGTCTTAGTGATGTTGCGGTCAGTTGCAATAGCACCGATAGCCGGAACCGTGACGGTCCACGTGGCGTCAGGCTTGTTGGTCGCAATTACAGAGGGCGGGCTAGGAGGGCTTTCCTCGCCGTACGCTGAGACGCGAGTATAGACGTAGGATCTTGTCTCGGTGAGCACAGAGACGCCGCCAGCAATCGCTACAGTCGGAGCAGACGTAGGCGCCGGGATACCAAGTACGTAGTCGCTACTGCCCGCAGCAATGCGCGACTGCACGTTGTACCTTGGGGGGTTAACACCATCGGTGTAGTAGTACCGTGGGTCAGTAGCGCTGGTAACGTTGCCCTTTAGGAACGACGCATTGACCGCGCCACTTTCTAGCCAATACGCGTCAGGCAAATTAGCGACGCCAGTTTGCGACTTCGGAATTCGAAAAGCCGCGCGCTTGGTGGCGTCGCTTAGGGTATGGATAAGCTTAGGCACGCGCATGCCCGACAGCTTACCGTCGTACATCCACGTATTCTTAGCTAGAGCGCCAGCGTTATCCGGCAGCAGCCGGTCATCGGTCGCTGGCTGCATGCCACCAAAAGCTTGGATTTTGATGGCTACCATTTATCAGCTACCTTTCGGGGCGGCGTAACTCAGGTCTTCCAGTCCCGGGGGAGCGTTCTCGACGACGCGCTTAAGGGCGGCTTCCGCGGCCACAGCACGGCCAAACTCAGCATCGGCACGGCGGCGCTCGATGGCCATGCGCCCGGCCTCAAGCTCGGCTCGCGTCTGTTCCGAAATATAGCGCACAGGCGCCGGGGGAGCCGCTTCCGCCTTGGGCGCAAAGGACAGGGCGATATTGTTATCCACCTGCGGTTCGGCAGGGCGTGCCGGTTGGGTAGCAGCCACAGCATCCACGATGGACTTGCCCAGCCCCATTTCCAAACGCGTACGCTCAGAAATAACAGGCGTGGGGGAAGCTTCCACCGGCTGCGCCATTACCTCAGAAAGCTTAGGCATGGGGGGCATAACGGGGTTAGCAGCCACGATGCTTTCTTCGGTAGGAAGCTCGTCGCTGGCCAGCATCTTGAAGGTACGCGGGCCTTGGGTAAGCGCTTCCGCCGGAATTTCGATGGGAGCATCCGGATCCCCGGGCTGGCGCCCCTCAGCATCGTTAGCGGCAATAACCGGCGGGGCAGTTACCTCCGGGGGTACCTGTTCAGGAGCGGTCGGCTCCGCAGGCGCGACAACTACCGGCGGGTCTTTACGCTCGGTATTCCGGATGAGGTTATCGATAAGCATATCAGGGTTGTTCATGGTAGCTCCAACTAGGGGGTCGTGGGGGAAAGACACTCTTTGTCGCGCACTTTGTCGAAACCGAACAGCCAATCAACAAGCGGCGACCACAACCCGGGATCCGCCTTGAAAGCTTTGGCCTGCGCTTCGGTAGCGTGATAGCGCGTCGTCGACGTGCACATGGTATTGACCGACGTCACGACGACTTGCTGCGGGTCGCAGCCCGCGAGCACAAGACTAGCGAAGGCCGTCAACCCGGTCGTCGTAAGGCGTCTTGCGGACTTCTTCATCTGCTTTTTCCTTGTCGGTGCGCGCCTTCTCGGTTTTGGTAATCGTGTCAGTCTGTACTGCATCGATTACTTTTGTCTCACCGGAAGCTTCGCCCTTATTGTACTGGTTGTTTAGCACCCAAGCAACAACGCCAGCGATCATCAACAGCGCAAGCGCAAGCGCGCCATATTTAACGAGCGGCTTGGCAAACCAACTAGCTAGTAACTCCATTGGGGGCTCCCGGGGGGTCTTCGAATTGATCGTTACGGTTGGCCCAACCCACAGCGTTCACTGCATTTCCGGGCCTAGATCCGATCTGGCGAAGGTACATTTCGAGGCGTTCGCACTTGACCGCATAAAAGAACGCTGGCCAATTTTTAACTTTGCCCAAAGCGTCCAACGACTTTGGACCAAAAGCACCGTCGATAACGCCGCTGTAGAGGTGCCAGTGGTACAACACCGACTGCGCATGCTTGGCGAGGTTGCCCACGCCAGCGTTTACACAGTCGTCAAAAAATAGCTCAACCGCGCTTTCGTCGGGTATGGCCTCTAGCCACTTCGGAAAATAGTTAGCCCGATAAATTTTGGACGCTTCACTAAGCGTAAGCTGTTGGACATCGTAAGCTGACACGGGGGCTTTGCGCCAGTCGTGCAACGTCGCCAACGTAATGCCGAACTTGGTGGGGCCGCCTTCATCCGAAGGGTAATTAGTGTATTGGTCACCACCTTCGCGGATGATAACCCGGCCAATGAGCGCGTCGTAATCGATCACGGGCTAGTCCTATTGGCCATCGTGGAGATAGTTTCGTCTTTAGCCTGACTGCTCATTGTAGAGCCAGTAAAGTAATTACCGACATCCTTGAAGCTGGCAATGAGAGCGCCCAGCATGATGAGGAGATATTTTTCCTGAGTGCCGTCGACCTTCACGATAAAGATAAAACCGAGGCAAGTGAAAAACGCCAACGTGACGAGCGTGCAGTAGATCACGGCGCCGGTAATGCGGATGGTATCCTTGTTCACTGCAGGCCCTTCCCGCTACCGAATTTAGCCCAGAAGGCCAGCGACAATCCGCCAAGAACTACGATTGCTACAGCGCTGCCGATTTGCTTGAAGAAGCCCGTACGCACTACTCTGTAAATGCTGAATAGATCCCGAAGCCCGCGAATATCGTCCGGGGCCATTTCGTCTTCTAGGCCAACAGCCGCCAGCGCTTTCTTAGCGCCGCGAGTAGCCGCAGCCTCAAGAATATCTTCGAATTGGGCTTGCGGCATAGAAATCACGGCCAACCCCTAGTAGTTGAAGTGCGGAACAACTTTAATTCGGCCCGCAGCACCATTGCCACCAGCAGCAGCGCCAGTGCCAGAGCCGCTAGGGCCAGTGGTTGCTGCCCCAACCGTATACGTAATGCTCGCGGGTGGATTTGCGATAATAAAGCGCACGCACTCGCCACCGCCACCGCCACCGCCGGGCTGAGTATTATTAGCAGAAGAAGCGCCACCGCCACCGCCGCCAGTATTCGTAGCGCCTGCATTTCCCGAATTTGCACCAGAAGCAACATACTTGGTAGAGGCGCCGCCCTG
>Ga0228698_1001074_pt1 | contig 14672 bp, 9 predicted proteins | sample McNCre117_Aug_MG_FD_178015 | JGI IMG/M metagenome (GOLD analysis project Ga0228698, IMG submission 178015) | Freshwater microbial communities from McNutts Creek, Athens, Georgia, United States - 1-17_Aug_MG | ecosystem: Environmental > Aquatic > Freshwater > Creek | place: USA: Georgia...
CCGCAAGCGGTTCGTCTTGCCCAATTCATCCGGAAAGTGCGCTCTTCTTTTATGGGTACAACCGACAAGCCTTTGGGTGCACGGCACACTTAGCGCTTCTATTGGGATGGGATGCTTAAAGTTTTGCAGATTTCTGTGAGAACCGAACCAAGGTCGTTCGATCAGCCGCCACCGAAGATCGTTTCCCGCCATTGCCCCGAGAAAACATTTCAAACTGCACAGGGCGCAGGCATTTTCCGGGATCGATCCAATAATTTACGGTCCAAAAACTTCCACCACTTACCCAACCCGAGCCCATCACCTTAAACGCATTGAACTCCCCAGCGGGCGTGCGAAAAGCCTCTCGTCCCACGACCTTAAAGTCCAACGACATGACACTGGTTTCTCCGCTCCCCTTGCGCCAACTGAATTGCGTACTCCATTTGGCACCGATGGCATATTCAGCAGGGAACAGTTGTGCGGGTGATAGAAACCGGGGATTTTCGGACTTTGTTTCGTTACCAATCAGATCCAGTATCAGTGAACCGTTGTTGAAGATGATTTCCGTGTCCGCCACCTCCGACACGACCTCCCGGAAAGACCTTTGCAGGGCTCCTGAAATGGCATCCCGCAACTCAAACGAATACCAGTCGCCAACGGTGTAGCTGCCTGCTGCATTGGCGGAACCCGCGGTATTCGGGTTGCCTGTTGCGCTAACTGTTTCTACCCGTTTCTCTCCGTTTTTCTTGAGCAGTAGGTCCAGATGCACTTGCGCAAGTTGCGAGAATTTTCCATTGGGGTAACGCGTCAGATAGGCGCTGAATGGCTCCGGAGTATTTGCGTTTTGAATGGCTTCCCATTCGGAGGCCTCCTGAGCAAACTGCACGCTTCTTTGTGCATCAGATTCCTTGCCAAAACGCGCGCCCGACGAAAAATAGAAGTCCTCTTCCAGCGAAGTGCTCTCCCACGGTATTTGCTGTCCCTTGGATTGCAGCCGAACCTGCAAGCGCACGCGCTTAAACACATCTTCCAGCTTGGCACCGGGAACACGCATTTCCCGCAAAAGGTTTTCGGTGAATAGGCCGTTTGCCCCTGAACCATCACTGGCCGTGTTCCCTGGTGCAGTAGCGTAGGACAACAGGGAGCCAAGGGGAGCGTCAAACTGGCTCAGACCTTTTTGCTCCACGGGCAGCGCGGCTCCAAACGGATTGTCGCGACAGGCGTCCAAGATAATCACATTCATTGGGTTGACCGCCTTTTTCAGCGCCTGCAAGAGAATGTTGAGCTCCAAGGTTTGGCGGGGAATATCGTCGAGCGAAGTGAGCGACGCATCCACTGGCACCAGATAGTTGCGCCAACCCAATTGCACACCATGGCCTGCGTAGTAAAAAATTCCTACTGCTTTGAGACGTGACAGTTTTTCGCCATACGACTGAACCGCAGCTTTCATGCTTTCAAGCGATGCGTCCGTAAGCAACTGACAGGCAAAGCCCAATTCTTTCAGTGCATTGGCGATGTCGGTGGCATCGTTCACGGGGTTGTACAAGGGGGCTTTGGCATAGCGATTGTTTCCTATCACCAACGCTTGTCGTGGTGCATCATTGCTCGTGTCAGCCAGCGCGAGAATCGGGATTGCTGGAAGGGCGCCGACACCCAGCAGTCCAGCGGAAAGATTTAGAAAATGTCTGCGGTTAGCCATAGTGCGCAATATTTTTAAACGGCCCCGGGTTTGAATCGGCCCGTTGGATCAAGTCAGGCGGGCATCGCAACCTGACTGCCTGTTTGCCGATAGCAATTCAGCTTTGGCATGTGGAATATATCCAATCGGCGCCAGCCGCCAAGCCAAGAAGGCGCTATGGCACAGCCAAAGAAATCGATGCCGGTATGAAGCTGCGCTGCAACCAGCCCATAGTCCCGCTGGACCAGACCGACATGGTTGGAATTCAGCCTCCACCAAGGCCAGGGGTTCTGGGTCCATCCCTTCGAACTTGCTCGATGGCAAACACAACCGCTTTATGGAAGGACCGCTGCCTAGTTCAGCATTTCGTCTAAGCCATGTGAAAGCTCATGCAGCGCAGGAATCTGTGGAGTGTCTGCATTGTTCAGTGTCAAAAAATGTGGCAACACCCAGCCGGGATTGATGCCAAGACGGACGCCCACAGCGTGGGGGTATTGCGCATGAATTTCCTGGGCCGGCGTTTCCAGAATCGTATTGCGCGCATGCCAACTTCCAAGATGGACGGTGGCCGCCTCACGAGAGAAAGTGGCAGCGGACAAGGGGTCAGCAACTTGCTGCATGGGCTCCGCCAGCGATTGCGGAAAATTCCATACACCAGCCAAAGCAGCCGTTACATCCAAATAAGTGAACCCCAGTGAGTCGGTTTCGCAACGCAGCCGAGCGGGGCTGAGCACATGGGCCTGCTGGTCCAGCGCCACGGCAGCGGCGGGTGCCACACTGTGCAGGTGCAGCTGTCCGATACCGTGCATCAGACCCAGCGTGAAGGCCAGATCACGGTTGCCATCGCTATGCTCAGCCAGCCAACGTGCCGTACAGGCGGTGTACAAGCTATAGGTCCAAAACTGGTGCAAATCCATTCCGGATATGTTTGCATAGGAGCCCATCAGGCCACCGGCCAGTACTATTTGTCGCACCATCGCCATGCCCAGGATTCGAATCGCATCATCCACGGTTTCGATGGATCGACTGACCTGAAAGTAGGATGAATTGGCGAGTCGCAACAAGCGGGCGCTCAGCACTGGATCTGCTTCTATCAGCTCGGCGATTTCGGCCAAAGTCACATCTTCCGAACCAAAGCTGGCGATTACACGCTGCGTTACCCGCGGTACCGTGGGCAATTTGCTGGGTTGGTCAATCAGGCTTTTCAGGTCCATGCGGGTTTTCAGGGGTTCGTTGGGGAAGTTGCAGATTCAGCAGGCGCCTCACTGGGAACGATCGGCAATGCGATGCGAAAGCAAGTGCCCTGGCCTGGGCTGCTCTGCACCTCCAGATTGCCACCATGGCGTTTCACGATATCCCAGGAAATGGACAGGCCAAGCCCGGTTCCCTTGCCCACGGGCTTGGTGGTGTAGAAGGGCTCGAATATGCGCTTTTGTATCTCCTGGGGCATTCCTGTGCCGGTGTCGCTAATTTCAATCCAGATGCTGTCGAACGCCGCTCCGGTGCGCAGGGTGATGGTGCCGTGCCCTTCGATGGCCTGTGCCGCGTTGACCAGCAGGTTCACAAAGACCTGACCCAGCTGCGCCGCATTGCAGACCACAGGCGGCAGGGCTGCATACTCTTTGACCACTTCGGCCTTGTATTTGATCTCGTTGCCGGCAACCTGCAGCGCGCTGTCGAGCACTGCATGGATATCGGTAGAGGCGCGCTCTGCAGTGTCCATGCGAGCGAAGTCGCGCAAATCGTTGACGATGCGCTTGACCCGCGCCAGCCCCTCCTTACTTTCACGCAACAGATCCGGCGCATCCTCACGGATGTAGGCTAATTCGGCATGGGCGGGTAGGCTTTCAATGCCCGCACGCAAGGCGGCGGGCATGCCGGGTCGGATCTTTTCATAGGCCACCAGCAGGGTGAGCATGTGCTCCACATAGCCAGACAGCGAACCCAGGTTGGAGCTGACAAAGCCGATCGGGTTGTTGATTTCGTGGGCCACTCCGGCTGCGAGCTGGCCCACAGCCGCCATCTTTTCGGACTGAAGCAAGCGGGCCTGTGTCTGCTGCAAGCGGGCAATGGAGTCCACCAGGGCCTGGCGCTCCTCAACCAAGGCCGTGTTCGCATCAGCCAGTTCGCGCGTACGCTCCCGCACCCGCGTTTCGAGCAAGCTGTTGGCGGCCTTCAGTTCCCGCTGTGCCTCCAGCACCTGTGCATTGGCCTCGGCCAGCGTGCGGTTGCGTGCGGTCAGCAGTGAAAACAGATCCACCAGCGCCGCGTTGTACACCGCTTGTGGCGCTCCCTTGGACGTATCCAGTGCTTCAAAAGCCTGAGCCGGCGTGTCGCCCCTGCGGATGGCCAACACTTGCACTGCCATGTGTTTGTCTTCTGACAGGATATGAAAGGTCAACCAGCTGGTCAGAAAGTGCAGCAGGTCGTTGCCACAGAGCGAGTCACCTTTCTCATACTGCGATCGCATTTGGACAACCTCGTCCACAAACGTCTGGTGCGTGTGTTGATGTTGCGCAAAGTACTCCGGTAACACCCCGGCTTGCCGCATCAGGTTTTCTTCGTACAGGAAGTGACTGGCCGCATAGCCCACCAGTTCATCCAACAAGGGGCCAACCGTCTGGTGAGCCACTTCGCCGCCGCTGGCCAGGTATGGGGCCGCCGCGTTAATCATCTCTACCAGCGCCTTGTGTTGCACATCCACGGTGTCAATGCCAGACACAAAGTGTTCGCTCCAGGCCATTAGATTCATGGCGCATTCTCCGGAGCTTGCGGGGCGGACATAGGCAGGGTGACGCGAAAGACGCTGCCTACACCCGGAGTAGATTGGACCGTGATACTGCCACCGTGGCGCTGGACAATTCCGAAGGAGATGGAAAGGCCCAGGCCGGTGCCTTGACCAACAGGTTTGCTGGTGTAGAACGGTTCAAAGATGCGCGCCAGCTTGTCCGGCGCGATTCCGCTTCCCGTGTCCTGCACCTCGAACCAAACCTTGTCATCCTGCAATCCGGTGCGCACGGTGATAGTCCCGCGCTCAGCAATAGACTGTTCGGCGTTGGTCAACAGATTCATCACAACCTGGTTAATCTGCGAGGCGACACAGTGGACCAGGGGCAACGGGGTGTATTCCCGCACCACATTTACCTTGTACTTCAACTGGTTCCACACCACGTTGATGGTGCTTTCAATGCCGGCCTGCAGGTCGGCCGGTTGCGCTACCGCATCGCCGGTTCGGGAGAAGTTCTTCAGGTCCAGCACGATCTGGCTGACGCGCTGCACGCCCTCCACCGATTCTTCAATCAGCTTGCGCACGTCTTCCACCACGTATGTGTAGTCAATGTCTTTCTTGCGCTGCTCTATGGCAAGCAGGGCCGCATCTACCGCCTCGCCTTGCAGGTGTTTCATCTGCTCATAAGCCCGCACGATCACAAGCAGCGAATCTACGTAACCCGCCAGCGAGCCCAGGTTGGATTTGACAAATCCAATGGGGTTATTGATTTCATGCGCCACGCCACTGGCCAGTTGACCGATGGAGGCCATCTTCTCGGATTGGAGCAGTTGCAGCTGCATATCGGCCAGGCGCTGATTGGCCTGTACCAACTCATTCACCCTGTGTTTGAGCGAGGTCTCCAGTCGCCCGCGCCGGGCAATGCGCCACAAGTCGTTTCCCAATAGCTGCAGAGTTTCAACATCAAAAGTCTGGTAGTCGGTTTCCTTGTTGCCAACGCCCAGCATCATGCGTACCAATCCACCCTCAATAACCGGCACCGAGATCAGGCGCTCCACGGGAGCATGGCCGGCCGGCAGCCCGTGTTTCGCGGCATAGCTCACATAGTCATTGAAGACCACTGGCGCGCGCTTGCGTATGCAGTCGGCCCAGATGCCGGCATTGCTGACGGGGTAGTGGGCATCAAAAGCGGCGGTGCAACCCTTCAGCGCGTTTGAAGTCCAGGTCACCAGTTCCAGGGTTTCCTGGTCTTCGTTGATGAAATGCAAAAAGCCGATCTTGCTGTCCGTTAGCCTTTCTGCCATTTCCAGGCCGGAGGTCAGCAGCTCTTTTTCTGGCAGTTCAGCGGCCAGCGCATGGATACGCAAAAGTGCTGCGGTGCGCTCTTTGGAACGGTACCGGTCTGTGATGTCCAAGCTCAAGCCGGCAAGGTAACGCTGACCGGTGCCGTCGTCGATTACGAACATACTGGTTTCGTTGTGCCGTCCCTGGAAGGTCTCCTCAAACACATGGTGCTCGCCTGAGTCCAACACCTGCCGGTCCAACGAGGTTACAAATTCAGCGAATTCCGGAGGAAATATGTCGTGTGCCGATTTGCCGATCAGACTCTCGGGGTCCACCCCAAGTACGGCACCCAACTGCCGGTTGGCCATCAGCAGGCGCAGCTCGCTGTCTTTGACAAAGGCAGTACCAGGCAACTGGTCAATAAAGCACTGCATCAAGGACTGCGTCTGGTGCACCTTTGCTTCCAGCATGCGCCGCTCAGTGACATCATTAATGGCGGACACCAGATACATCTGTCCCTTGAAGCTCAAGGGGCTGGTGAACACTTCCACATCGCGCACATCGCCGTTGGCCAGGCGGTGTTTGAAATCCAGATGCGAACTCTCTGTGGACGCTGCCCGGGCCATGACTTCACGAATTTCACCCGAACTTTGGACGATGATGTCCTGTATCAGCTGGGTGGTGATGGCTGCCTGGTTCCATCCATAAAAATTCATTGCGCGAATATTGGCATCCACGATCCGTCCGTCGCTCGGGTCGATCACCAACATAGGCATAGGGTTGCTGGCGAACAGTGCGTTGTAGCGCACCTCACTTTCCATCATCGCAAACTCACCTTGTTGGCGCTGCGCGGAGCGCTCCAAGGCAAGTAGCGCCGCACTGATGTTTCCAGTCAGTTGCAACAGGAGCTCGCGCTTGCGGATATCAAATATTTCGGCGCTCCGGTCGTACACCGATAGCACACCACAAACCGATTCCCCCACAAAAAGCGGCAGGGCGGCGGCACAACGCCACGACTCGCCGTGGGCTACTGAGCGCAGACGCTGAAACAGCGCGACGTGTTGCACATCGTCAGACCATATCGCCTCACCCATTGAAACTGCCAATTCGGCCATGCCCGAAACCGGATCTGCAGCGGATACCCCGCGCATACAGTCCGCGGCGCTACCGACTTCGCCGGCATGCGCCTGTGACCATATACGCTGATCCCCTACATCGAGCATGCCGATACAGGCCAGTTGCATGCCGCCGGTTTCCACCAGGCTATTACATACGGACTGAAACATGGCTGCCTGATCGATGCAGCGGATGATGGCATGGTCACAGTCCAGCAGCGCGGCATACAGGCCTAACAAACCGGGCTGTGGTGGGGGTACATCCATGGCGTGATTCCGGGGCCGGGCGTGCAGTGCTGGCAATCAGGTGTCCGCGATCGGCTCACCGACCCAGATGGTGGCGCTCAAGCGTCCGCCTATGGAGCGTTCGAAGCTGGAGATTTTTCGGATCACTGCCTCATCCAACACATGGCCCGCTGTCAGCAAAAGCAAGCCAGTGGGCGAGGTCATGTCGCGCGCCAGCACCATGCCCGTTTCAAGTTCACGCGAAGTTACGTTTCGGGTAGTCGCGGTGCTGAGCGGCATATCGTCTTGCACCAGGTCGCGGTAGATGTCCAGAAAAGCCGTAACGACCACAGGATCGTAGTGCTGCCCGCTGCGTTGCCGGATCAAGTCCTGGGCCTCCTGGCGACTCAGCTGGCGCGGCTCGAGCAGGCCGATTTGCAGGCTGTCGTAATCACTGGCTATGGCCAGAATCCGGGCCCCCAGTGGAATGTGTTTTCCCGAAATGCCTTGCGGATAGCCAGAACCGTCAAAGCGCTCCAGCTGCGCCGCAATATTTTCCACCGTGGTCCTCAATTCGGCCAGCGGCATCAGCAACTGTTCGGCCCGGGCGGGGTGCTTACGAAACACTTCCATCTGGCGCGGCGTCATGGAGGCGACCGGAGTTTGCAACAGCTCGTCGTCAAAGCCGACCATGCCGATGGCGTGCAGCAAGCCGGCGACGAAAACCTCTTGAACATGCTTGTTTTCCTGTCCCATGGCATGGGCCAACCGGCGTGCCGTGTCGGCCACGCGTCGGGAGTGGCCGGCCAGGCGGTTGTCCCGCAATTCGATCAGAGCGGTGAACATCTTGATCGAGGTGAGGAAGTTGGATTTGAGCCGTTCGTTGGCCGACTGCAGTGCGCCGTTCGCCTGCTTGAGCTCCGCGGTGCGGGCCTGCACCTTGACTTCCAGACTGGCGTTGACGACTTTCAGCTCTTCATTCTGCGCCGTCACCAGCGCCTCGAGACGCTTCTTTTCCTGCTGCAGCGCACTCCGTTCCAATGCATCCTGCACGGTCAGGATGATGTCGTTATCGTCCCAAGGTTTGGCGATGTAGCGGTAAATCTCACCGCGATTGATGGCGCCAGTAATGGACGCGATGTCGGCATAGCCCGTGAGCAGCAGGCGCAGGATGTCGGGCTTGCGTTGGCGTACGTGCTCTAGAAACACAACCCCATCCATGTGGGGCATGCGCATGTCGGAAATAACCAGATCGATGGGCTCGGTTTCCAGCAGGTCGAGCCCGGCCTGCCCGCTTTCCGCTGCGATAACTGCAAAACCATGGGAGCGAAACAGGCGGCGCAACGCCGACAAAATGCTAGGTTCGTCATCCACACACAGGATGACAGGGCGCTTGGTGCCAGTTGCGGCAGGTTCAATCATTTTCTCTAGGCTCCCGACAGAAGAGTCCCTTTTCACAGATCCGAAAAATGAATGGCTGATTGCAGGATTTCAGCCACATCACCCAGCGACTCCATGACGGTTTCCAGTGTACCCCCGAAGGCCTGTTCCATAGGCTGAGAAAATGCCACGGGCTTGTCATTGGCCGCAAAGTCGACACCGGCGTGCTTGCAAATCTGGTTGGCCGCCTGAATGCACTTCGACAGCGTGGGTGCCGTCCCGTTACGAACATACTGGTGACGAATACCGTCCACCAGTTCGGCGGGAAAGCGCCAGTGTTCCAGCAACATAGCCCCTACTTCGGACTGATCAATGCCCGTGATCTCCATCAGAGCACTGTGAAGCGATACCTCATGCCACAGCGCGTATTCCAGCGCCTTGCGAAACTGCGCTGGCATGACCTGGGCCAGCACCACCTTGCCGAAATCATGCAAAAGCCCGGCGATGAAAAAGTCATTGGCATCAATTGCCGGGAAGCGCGCGCCCAATCGCCGTGCAATGGCAGCGGTGGCCATGGAATGGTGCAGGTAGGCCTTGTTGTCCAACACGCCATGAAGTTGCCCCGGATTCAGGCTTAACGCCGCAAGACTCAGGGCCAAGTTCTTGATCGTGTTGAAACCCAGAAACACCACTGCATGCTCGATCGAAGTGAGCTGCCTAGGCAGACTGTAATAGGCCGAATTGACCACCCGCAGCACCTTAATAGTGACGATCGGGTCGCGCTGGATCACGTCCACCAGATCACGCGGCGCACTGGTGCTGTCGCGTGCGAGCTTGAGGATGTTTTGCACACTGGCGGGAAAAGCCTGGATGCGGTCAATGGCATCCAGCAGTTCCTTCACGAAATCGGGACTCAGTGTCTTCATTCAGCCAACTTTAACCGCCGGCCTTGCCAGAAACAATTGCATCTCCTCTTGTTCCACTCGGTTCGCTGTAAATTTTCCAATCTGATTGATTCGCGACGCCGACACAAAACTCCGGCCATGTTCTTTTTTGTCCCTCCGGCTTTGGCATTCATACCTAGGAATCATGTTTAGAACTATTCAGCCAAGTACATGACAGAGGCAGGTAAATTGCAATTGATTCCGGCATGAAACATACCTCCCTTGGCCTTGATCTGGCACCCGGCGCGCGCGCAAACAATCCCTGATCGACGAGATGGAGCAAGTGATGCCATGGGGTCAACTGTTGGCACTGATCGCGCCGCGCGTACGGGTGGCCAGGACGGGACGCCCACCGTTTGATCTGGCAATGTTGCTTCACATTCACTGTTTGCAGCAATGTTTTGGCCTGTCTGATCTGCTCGTCGAAGAAGCGTTGTTCGAGACCATGGAGGGGCGTTTGCCTTGAAATTGAGATCTCCCCCAATGGCTGCACAGATACCCTTACAAGATATTTTTCTGTCTGTGATTGCCTGTAACGTATAAGCGCGCCACGGTTCCTGTAAAAGCGGTATGCAGCCCTGCGGAGAGCGGCGTCAGTCAAACCCAAAAGCCGGCCACCTGCACCGCTAACTATATATTTCCAACAACCCCATTCCAGTGGGACCGCTTCAACTAACTGGCCGCCCGTATACGTATGAAAACCGACTTCAAAGGCAACAAACAGTCTCTACCCAGCAAACTCTGTGCTGTGTGCGGCCGGAGCATGACCTGGAGAAAAGCTTGGGCCAAGAACTGGGAAACGGTGCTTTACTGCTCGGATGCTTGCCGCTCCAGAAAGAATTCGGTCGTCAAAAAGGCAACACATGGCTGAAACAGACTTCTTGCGGGCGGCACTTCCTGCCAAGGTTCGCCATCTGGTTATCGTGCTAGGTGACCAGCTCGACGAGCAGTCCTCGGCGCTGGAAGGCTTTGATCCGAAACAAGACGTAGTCTGGATGGCAGAGGTGTCCGAAGAGTCTACCCATGTGTGGTCGGCCAAGCAGCGTATTGCAGTGTTTTTGAGTGCCATGCGGCACTTTGCCGAGACCTTGCACGCGCGCAACTTGCCACTGGTTTACATCCAGTTGAATGAATCCGGCAATCTGGGCACTTTGTCGCTAGAGCTGAACCGTGTGATTGCCAAACTGCAGCCCAGCGCATTGGTACTGAGCGCCCCCGGCGACTGGCGCGTGCTGCAGGACCTTCGCATGGTGGCAAGACAAAACGCCCTGCCCCTGGACCTGCGTGATGACACCCATTTTTTTAGTACCGTGCGCGAATTTGCCGCCCACTCTCATGGCCGTAAACAGCTGCGCTTGGAATATTGGTACCGCGAACTCAGGATAAAACACGAGATTCTGATGGAGGGCAGAGCGCCGGTTGGTGGGCAATGGAACTTTGATGCCGACAACCGCGAAGCCTTCGGAAAAGCTGGCCCGCAGAACGTGCCGCCGCCAACCCGCTTTGCACCAGACTCCATCACGCAAGAAGTGCTGGATCTGGTCAACAAGCGCTTTGCCAACCACCCTGGCACTTTGCACAGCTTCGGCTGGCCAGTGACACGCCCGCAAGCGCTGCTGGCCTTGCAGGTTTTCATAGAACAACGGCTGCCCCTATTCGGCCCATACGAAGACGCGATGTGGGCGGGCGAAGCCTGGCTCTACCACTCGCACTTGAGTTGCGCACTCAACCTCAAGCTATTGAATCCGCGCGAGGTTGCGATGGCCGCCGAAGATGCTTACTGGAATGGCCACGCACCACTGGCTGCCGTGGAGGGGTTCATTCGCCAAATACTGGGTTGGAGGGAATATGTGCGCGGCATCTACTGGACGCAGATGCCAGATTACCTGGAGCGCAATGCTCTGAATGCGCAGGCTGCATTGCCGGGTTGGTACTGGACTGGACAGACCGACATGGCTTGCCTCAAAGACGCCATCACACAAACTCTGGAGCATGGCTACGCTCATCACATCCAACGCCTGATGGTGACAGGGCTATATGCGCTTTTACTAGGCGTTAGTCCGCAAGCAGTGCACGCCTGGTACCTGAGTGTCTATGTGGATGCAGTGGAGTGGGTGGAATTGCCCAACACCTTGGGCATGGGCCAGTTTGGAGATGGTGGACTGATGGCCAGCAAGCCGTATGTGGCCAGCGGAAAATATATCCAACACATGAGCAACCACTGCAAGGGCTGTCGCTACGACCCTGCCCAATCGACGGGCCCAGGTGCCTGCCCCTACACCACCCTCTATTGGGACTTTTTGATGCGCCATGAAGACCTGCTGAAGAAGAACCCGCGCATGGCCATGCAGCTTAAAAACCTTACCCGCCTTGACGCCCTGCAGCGCAATGCCATTGCCACCCAAGCGACAGCGCACCGCCATGCCCAGCTTTGAACCTACTCTGCACATCACGCAGGCACGCTTGGTCGAGGTGCAACCGAACGCATACGCGCACCCGCAGTGCACTGGACGGCTCAGTCACGCGGCTCTTACCTTGTATCACCCACGTGATTGCCCAGCCTAAGGGATGTGTACTCTGGTGTGCATGTCTGCCATCCGCTAGATGCGAAACACATGTTTTTTTCAATGGGAATGGCGTGCCTATTACAGGCATGTGCGGGCGCAACTTGGAGAATGCACGCGCTGGAATTGCGGCCAACGAACCGGCTGGCAGTCAGCTCTATGCGACCGGTTATGTGCCCAAAGCAGCAGGTCAACGCCAAGAGGCATCGGAGCCCCACCTCTGCATCAGAGCAATAACACGGGCCGCAATGATGCGAGATCAAATACCGCTAAAGGCATCCTGATATCTGCGATTGAACACTAGCGGTAACTGCCCCGCACTCGGCTAGTACACCGAGAGGCCTGATTCAACTTACGGTGGTATTTACGGGTACCAAGCTATTTGTCACAAAAGTACTTCTATGCCGGCGCAAGTCTTAAGTGCGATTGAATGCATGGCTATGACCTCATGGTCACACTCGAACGTTTCAACGGCCTCTTGGCTACAGACTGGCTAGGATTTGGCTACAGATTGGCTACAAACAAAAAGGGCCCACTTTCGTGAGCCCTTACTGTTGCGGAAACCCGCATGCTTATTGGTTGCGCGAGAAGGATTTGAACTTTGGGTTATGAGCCCGTCAAACCTAACAGGTAGGCAGTCTGGTTTTGTCCAAAATTCTTCACCACATTCCACACCATTTTAACCCTTTTCCCTCTGTAGAAGCAACTTTCTCATGCTTGGACAACAAGCATTTTATGGTGCTCACTCTGCCAAAACGCTTGTCCGCTCGTCCATTGACCCCAACACACCTACATATTACCCCATGTCGCATTTATTTCAAATCTGACCTGTAGGCTCTATGCTACTCCGATTAAATACGCATTGCAATTTTTTCTATCGTATTTTTAATAACTAATTTTCATTTTGAGAATTTCTTTTATCCAATGCTCAACTACAAATCTTAATTTTGCTTTAAATGAATTGGATTCGTATATTATGTTGCAATACATTATATAATTTGATTTAATGAATTAATGCGATTATCAAATTTTATTAATTATTTAACTTGCAATTAAATATATACTAATTAACTTATTTAAATATAAAACTATTCATTTAAAGTCTAATCATTGTTTGCCGAGTTCATCTTGGACTACCAAAATTAATCTTCAATAACTGATTGGAGCAATACTGACTGAGTGCGCTCTTTACACGTCATTTAACCTTATTGATGTCTGCTTGCAGTTTTCGCAGCCGTTCAATCAAACTCGCAAAGTCTTCCGGTTGACCAATAAACATACCCGAATCGATCATGCGCTGATAGTCGTCCTGCAGTGCATACAGCGCCATTTTCCCCGGAATGAGCTGAAGCAACCCTTGCAGACAGGCATCATAGTTGGCGTAGCTGGCGTTGAAAAACACCTTTTTGTGTCTGACCACATCAGCCAAGAGTTCACGATTACCCAACGCTGATCGACCGATGTCCCGATCTGCCATCATCGCCATGTCATACCAATGACGGGACATACGCTGAGCGCTGGCCCGGAATTCCCCCCGCTGGCATTCCACGTGAATTAGCGTGGCTTTTTCCCAGAAAGTCCGCTCAGGCGCAAGTACGTTAATCGCCGGATTGGGAAATTCAAGTTCTGGCAATTGGCTGGCAATGTCAGGCGTAATTTGATACCGCACGCTAGGTTCGGTGATGTTGCGACCGCCGAACTCCACCAGAACACTGCTACCCATATAACCACCCTGTGCATCCAAGACAGACGGGTAATGAACTCTTAGCTGCTCGCCATCATCACTGACGTCGATAGCTATCGTCTGTCCAGGAAGTGCTTCTTCGAATACGCGCCGAAAATGCGGTGCCACCACAGCGTGCACATGGCTTCTCACAAAGTCTTGCAGATCGTCGCTAAATTTTTTTAGTCGAGTGCGTGATACCCCTGAGGCGAACGGATCAAATGAGTTGTCGAGACCCCGGTAATCCAGCGTGATGTCAACATCCTCGGAGAACCTTGCGATGGCACCGAAGACCTTGGACAAGGACGTTCCGCCTTTGAATGCCATAGTCAGAGCGCCAGGCATGGTGAACAGCGTCTGCAACACCCAGCAAACCCAGACATCCTTTTCCAAGACTATGGGTGATCGTCCCATGGTTGGTGCCAGCGCTCGGTAAATCTGCGACTGTTCGCGCGCCTCTAGCTCCAAAAACGCTTCAGGCATGATTTTTCACCTGCTCGCAGCGGTAAACGGCATCACTCATCCAGGCCGGCATGGATGAAGCTGCGGCTTTCAGTGTATCAAACTCGCTTGAGCCCAGCTTTTGCCGGATCTTTTCTACCAACGAGGGTGTGACTTCCGTTTTACCTAGATACCACATGGCGGAGAGTGCCAGCCCGGCGGGTCGTCCGGCCAAGGCTAGCTTGCGACGGCTGACATGTTGCAGACGAATCTCCATCTGCCCGACCTGTACACGCCGGGATCTACCTGACGTTATATATATAGGCTGTGTTGGAACCTGCGTTGTCAATTCCAGACGCAAGGCGGCCTCCGCGCCATGGACCTGAACTAGGGAACCGGACGATTTGGCCAGTGTCTGGGCCACTTGCATGGGCTCCGGCATTACCCTGCCCACAAAGCGACTTACCTCGGGGCGAACATATATGCCCCGGGACACGCGCTCAATCAATCCCGCCTTCGTCAATCGGGTAAGGGCTTGGTCAATCGACGCGCGCGTACCGCACCCCATAAATGCAGAAGGTGTAAAAGGTTCACCGTTCGGCAGCAGTTCA
>Ga0228698_1001075_pt1 | contig 14638 bp, 9 predicted proteins | sample McNCre117_Aug_MG_FD_178015 | JGI IMG/M metagenome (GOLD analysis project Ga0228698, IMG submission 178015) | Freshwater microbial communities from McNutts Creek, Athens, Georgia, United States - 1-17_Aug_MG | ecosystem: Environmental > Aquatic > Freshwater > Creek | place: USA: Georgia...
CAGAGGGCTCCGAGTTCAGGATTCGCCCGTTGCCGGGAATCATGGAGGGCAATGACCCTCGCTCTGGAAAAGTCCATGCCAGCAAGAGTGGCCGCTCTGCATTGGACGACATGGCTTTGGAGGCTCTTGGAAACAAGGAATTCCTGGCCAACGTTGGCCAAGATGCGCTGGATGGGAATCTGCTGACAATCTTCAATGCTGCCAGAACCGGTCTCGAAGAAGGTGGGGCGAATACGCTCTTCCTGGCCATTGGCCTGCTCGAATGGACTGAGGCCGAAAAGGCTGAGACCAAACACCTTGCTCCCATTTTGCTAGTTCCAGTAACCCTGGAGCGTCAATCTGTTCGCTCTGGGTTCCGCCTCCGTCGACATGACGACGAGGCCATTGTCAATCCGACCCTTCTGCAACTGCTCAAGAACAGCTTTGAATTGCGCATTGCGGGCCTGGACATCATTCCAAACGATGACAAGGGAATAGACGTTGCAAAAGTCCTCCAGTCTTTCCGGCTTGCAATCCGTGAAATAAAAAAGTGGGAAGTCCTCGAACAAGCCCATCTGGGAATCTTCTCTTTCAAGAAGTACCTGATGTGGAAGGACTTACAGGACCACACTGAGCAGCTAAAGGCCAACCGTGTGGTCAAGCACCTAATTGAGAACCCAGGAGAGGCCTTTGCGCGCGAAAGCAATGCTGGTGAATTCGACCGACTCGATGAGACTCACCAACCGCAAGATATCCTGGCCCCGTTGCTGTCCGATTCCTCCCAGCTGAAGGCCATCTGCGCCATTGATGCTGGACGTGATTTGGTCCTTGAGGGACCACCTGGCACAGGTAAGAGCCAGACCATCACCAACCTTATTGCGCACAACTTGGCCAAAGGCAAGACGGTCTTGTTTGTGTCGGAGAAGATGGCGGCACTGGAGGTCGTCCACCGTAGGCTGAATGACATTGGGCTTGGCCCCTTCTGCCTGGAACTTCACTCATCCAAGGCACGCAAAGTCGAAGTGCTCCAGCAGCTCGGCAAAGCGCTGGACATCACGGCAGAGCGTACGGCCAGTGATTGGGCACGCGAGGCCGAACGTCTGGGGCAACTGCGCCAGGACTTGAATGGACTGGTGGATGCCTTACACAAAGCCAATCCCAACGGCTTGACCGCCTTCTCGGCCATAGGGACATGCATTCAGTTCTCAGGCAAAACGCCGTCCACAATGCCTTGGCCCGACGCGTTCACCCACTCAGAAGAGCAGCTCGATGGGCTTCGGGAGACTTCTCGGCGGATATCTGCGATGGCAGAGGACCTTGGACCTTTGAGCGGCCACCCGCTTGCCGCCATCGGTAAATCTGAGTGGTCACCGAGCTGGAGTGACGAGCTGAGTTCGGCATCCAAGCTGCTGGACACGGCTATTCAAGTTTTGACAGAAAAGTCTCAAGCGGTTGGTGATTTCATCAAGCATCCGACACTGGGGCTGAGCCTTGAGGGCTACGCCGCCCTCGACCAGCTTGCCGATGTACTTCTGGCCGCACCAAAAGTACCAGAAGGCCTTGCTAGGCAAGCCCATGACACCCGCGTGCGAGCAATGGTGCAGTCACTTACCAAGCACGGAGCAGCTCGTAGCGCTCATTGGGAAAAGACGGGGCCGGGATGGACACCTCAACTCGCAAAGCTGAATGCAACTGACTTGAAGTCCCAGTGGTCTCAAGCCAAGCTGACATGGTGGCCAAAGTCTTGGTTTGACAAGAGGTCCTTCTCCGGAAGATTGGTTGCATTTCGGACCGACAGCACTCGCCCAACAGCACTTCAGATTGAACCCATGATTGACGCATTGGCCGACGTCAATGACGAAGACCAAGTTTTGCTGTCTATGCATGCCGAAGCTGAGACGGTCCTGCAAGGCGCTTACAACGGCATCCAAACGGATTGGGCCGCCTTGACTGCGCACGAGCTCTGGGCGCAGAAATTCACGGATGCCGTCACGCAGGTCGCAGGCACAGACCCACAGGCTATTAGCGCCCTGCGTTTGAGCCTACAGGCCTTGGTAAGTGAAAACCGGGCCCACTTAGCGCCATCGGGACCGGTCGGCCGGGCCTTACTGGCGTATCGCGATGCTTGGCGTGATGTGCGCCAGAAGAAAGACGTCCTGGACACCCTTGTACAGCCAGTTGAGCCCCTGTCAGGACCAGCAGGTGCGGATGGTGCATTGGCACGTATCCAAGGCGTTCTTACTGGCTGGAACTTGGCCAAGCAGAAGCTGCGGCCTTGGTGCCTATGGCGTAGCGTGCGGGACAAAGCAATATCTCAAGGACTCCAGGGCCTGGTCTCCAGTCTGGAAGCCGGCGCAGTCGAATTGCCTGACCTCGAAGCGCATTTTGATTTCAGCTATTGCGACTGGTGGCTGAAGAAAATCATGGACATCGACCCCATCCTGCGTGGGTTCCACAGCGCCGACCATGAACGCAAGATTCGGGAGTTCCGCCAAGCGGACATCAAGTTCCAAAAGTTGACCGAAAAATACATTGCTGCAACTTTGTCTGGTCGAATTCCTACGGCAACTGGGGCGATGGTCGGTGCAGACAGTGAACTCGGCAAGTTGCGGCGGGAGCTGCAGAAGCAACGCAAGCATATGCCCGTGCGCCAGTTGGTCCAGGGCTTACCGACCCTGCTCCCAAAGCTCAAGCCTTGCCTGCTGATGTCACCACTATCGGTTGCCCAGTACCTTGATGCCGGATACGCCCCATTTGACCTTGTGGTTTTTGACGAAGCCTCTCAAATCCCCGTATGGGATGCCGTTGGCGCTATTGCTCGTGGGAAGCAATTGGCGGTTGTTGGCGACCCCAAACAGCTTCCTCCCACCAACTTCTTCAGCAAATCGACCGATACCGAAGGCGCTGGGGACGAGCAAGTGGAAGACCTGGAAAGCATTCTGGACGAGTGCCTCGGTGCTGGCATGAATCGACTGAGCCTGCAGTGGCACTACCGCAGTCGCCATGAGAGCCTCATCACTTTCAGCAATGTCCACTACTACGATTCGTGCTTGGTTACATTCCCATCACCAGTTACGGATGATGTGGCCGTCAAATTCGAACGGGTCAACGGAGTCTACGACCGCGGTGCGACTCGTACCAACCGAATCGAGGCTGAAGCCATCGTCAAAGGCATCGAGAAGCATTATCTGACGCCCGCAAAGGCGCACCTGACGATTGGCGTGGTCACTTTCAACCAACCGCAGCAAGCCCTTATTGAGACCTTGCTGGATGCGCGCCGCCGGGCAAGCCCGGAGCTGGACCGTGCCATCGCTGCTCGCTCGCATGAACCTCTGTTCATCAAAAACCTGGAGAACGTGCAAGGCGATGAGCGGGACGTCATCTTCTTCTCTATCACCTTCGGCCCTGACGCGGCTGACAAGACGACCATGAACTTTGGCCCCCTCAATGGTGAGGGTGGACATCGGCGTCTCAATGTTGCTATTTCACGCGCGCGTGAGGCGGTCGTCATCTACAGCACCTTGCTGCCAGAACAAATCGAGCTTTCGAAAGTGCGAGCTGCCGGCGTTCGGGACCTGAAGCACTACCTTGAATTTGCAATCAAGGGACCGCGTGCGTTGGTTGAACAAAGCATGCCAACTGGCTTGGCGCCGGATAGCCCGTTCGAGACCGCGGTCATCAAGATACTGCGCAACCACAACTGGGAAGTGCACCCCCAAGTTGGTTGCTCGGGATACCGCATTGATATCGGTGTGGTCGACCCGAGGGCGCGCGGACGATATCTGGTCGGTATCGAATGTGATGGCCGCACATATCACTCAGGATCTACAGCAAGAGACCGGGACCGGCTGCGTCAACATGTGCTCGAAGGCCTTGGCTGGCGCATTCACAGGATTTGGTCCACTGACTGGTGGCTCAATCCCGAAGGTGAAGTTAAGAAGATTCTTGAGCGGTTGCAAGCCCTTATGGAAGAGGAGGAGCAAGTCGCGGACGAACCTTTGGTGGAAGAAGCTCCAATAGAAGCCCCGGAGAAAATTCCTCCTGAGCCTGCTCTTGAAGAAACCCAGCCTGTGGGACAGGTTATGCCAATCTTTGCGCCAGTAACGCTCAGCACTAGAGGTCCTGATGCGTTCTACGAGTTTAGAACCGGCGCACTGCTCACCGAGCAAATGTCACAAGTAATCAAGGGCGAAGGCCCTGTTTCAGAGGCAGTGCTATTCAGAAAAGTGGCCCGTGCCTGGGGTCTAGAACGCACGGGTTCTCGAATTGTCGAACGACTGAAAGCGTTGGCCCCCGTATCTGCCAGCAAGACCTATGAGGACTCGAACACTTTCTACTGGCCCAAGTCTGTACCGCATGCGTCCCTGAGTCACTTCCGCATAGCCGATGACACTCTTGCATCCAAGCGCCACATCGATGAGGTGTGTCTGGAAGAGATTTCTGCGATTGTGTTGCAGGTTCTACAACAAGCAGGAAGTTCCCCGCGTCAAGACGTAGCCCGGTCAGTTTGCCGCCTTGTGGGAATGTCTTCGGCTACTGCACCAGCCGTAGCGCGGGTGGCGCTGGCCATCCGCGGCCTTAGGGATACGCTGAAGATTATTGAGACCGATGGCAACATTCGTTTGCCCAGCTAAGCAACCACTATAAAAGCCATAACTCAGGGAGAGTGTGTATGGGAGTTTCGTTCGCCAAGAGCGTCAAGTTCGGCGCCGTTCGGTTCAATTTTTCGGGCAGTGGCATTGGTATGTCGGTCGGCATACCCGGGCTGCGAATAGGTACTGGACCTAGGGGAGCCTATATCGGCGGCGGGATGGCGGGGTTCCGCTATCGCAAGAGCCTGGGAACTGGCTCCAGACCCGGAGCTACGGCAATGCGGCCTGCTCTGGCACCCGAGCAATATTCCGAATCTGCGCCTCAGCCCAACATCATTGCAACCGTTGAACACGAAGCGAAAAGCGTCCTTGAGTTGACGGACGCCACCAGCGACTCTCTTATCCAATCTATGAACGAACAGCGTCAGAAAACGGCGCTCTGGCCCTTTGCAGCGGCCATCTTGGTCATACTCTTGATGATGCTCAGGAACATGAGCAATCAGTGGCCTGAATTTGTAATGCCTGCTCTGATTGCACTAAGCATCGCATTTGTTGTCTGGGTGCATTGGCGAGACAAAATGCGAAAATTGACCGTCCTGTTTTTTGAACCGGACGAGGCCACCACTACACACTTTGAAGCGATATCCCGCGGCGCCCAATCTGCTGCCAGCTCCAGAAGGCTCCAAGCGGTTGCCGCAACGTCAAAGTATTCCGACACCAAATACTCCGCGGGGGCCTCAAGCGGCTTGAAGCTGACAAAAGCCAGCTGTGCGACCGGCCAAGCTCCAGGAGTTGTCGCAAACGTCGACGTCCCGATTTTGCAAGCGACGAAGATTACCTTGGCGTTTTACCCCGACCGGATTCTGGCCTTTCAAGGGAAAACGGTGGGTGCCATTGACTATGCTGAGCTGCAGGCGAACAACTCCGCAGTTACCTTTGTCGAGAGTGGTTCGGTGCCATCAGATGCGACCGTAACCGGCAAGACCTGGCAGTACGTGAATAAGAAGGGAGGGCCAGATAAACGGTTCAAAAACAACCGTGAAATGCCTCTTTGCCGATACAACGAATTGCGGCTCACTACCGATAGGGGGTTGGATGTCTATCTGATGTGTTCACGCGACGGCGGATTTGATGAGCTGGTACAAGTGCTTCGAGAGCGCAAGTCCATTGCACAAAAATCAGCTTAATACCTGAGGGTAGGTCCATGGAAAATCACTTCAGACAAAAGCTATTCCACATTCTCCACAAGCCCTCTCCTCAGAACCCCTGGGCAAAGTACGTCAACTACCTGTTAGCAGCATTCATCGTTACGAACGCATTGTTTGTTGCGATTGAAACTGTGCCCACTATTGGCCCGGCATTCCGTCCCTACTTCCTGGGTTTTGAAATCTTGTCGACAAGCATATTTGCAGTCGAATACTTGGCGCGACTCTGGGTTTGCGTGGAGCAAGGAAGGTATGCTGAACCAGTGAGAGGACGACTGAGGTATGCGTTCAGCCCACTGCCAATTCTCGACTTGATAGTCATTTTGACTTTCTGGTCCTCAGTTGACTTGCGCTTCTTACGCGTAGCGCGAATGGTGCGTCTTCTGAAGGTCCTCAATCTGGCGCACTTTGAGCAATCGTTGACACGTGTAGGCGCGGCTTTGAGTCGACGGAAGGAACTACTGATAGTGGCAGTCGTGATGATGGTGTTATGCATCTACGCATCTGCGGCCATCCTCTATCAACTCGAACATTCGGCCCAGCCCAAGGTGTTTTCGAGCATCCCTGAGACTTTGTGGTGGGCAATGACGACCCTGACGACTATTGGGTACGGTGACATGGTTCCTGTCACACCCTTTGGAAAGCTATGCGCCGGTTTGATTTCCGTGTTTGGCATCGGGGTGTTTGCTCTTCCAACTGCCATCGTCACGGCCGCTATTGTGGAAGCGGGTGCTAGTGACACTGGGTCAGTTCTATGCCGGCATTGCGGTGAAAAAATGTGAGCGTCTAGCCATCCCATCTTGACTCACGACCATTTCGGCCGTTACTTCGTCAGTTGCTGCTCCCCAGTAAACGCGATGCATTCGACCAGATTGAATGCGGCGAGCAGCAAGTACTTTTCAGCTTCGGTGCGAACACTTAGCAGGTCATGCTCGCCAAGGTAGCCATAGACGAACGCCAGCAAGTTGCGTTCGGCATGCTCATCACAGAATTGTTTGACCAGGCGATTGGCGGTTTTCGCCGGCAGTCCCTCATTGAAGCGCATGCGCGCGTTTAGCCGCTGCAGGCATTTCTCCTGCACGTCTTCCTGGACGATGGGCCATGTATGTCCGCTGCGCTTCATGGCCTGGAACGTTACCAGCAGGATGTGCAGCGGCAGCTCCAGCTGCAGCATGTTTACACCCATGTTGGACAACACGAGGATCGAGGCCAGCAGGTTGGGTTGCTGCAAGAAGATTTCGTCGGCCAGCTGCACCTTCTGCGCTGGATTCATGGCGTTAACGTCGCGCATTGCCTGCACCAGTACCGCCTGCGTGATCAACTCCATGTGCTTATACCGTTGGTCTCAGGGCTGCCAGCGATGGGGCAGCAGTTCGTCGATGCGGCTATTGGGCTGCGTTGGCAGACGCTCAAGCACGTCGCGCAGATAGGCCCACGGATCCAGGCCATTGAGCTTGGCCGATTGCACCAGACTCATCACCACAACTGCGCGCTGGCCAGCGAGCTCACTGCCAACAAACATCCAGTTCTTCGCACCAAGTTTCCAGGGCTTGATCTGTCGCTCGATGTGGTTGTTGTCGATGGCCACCGCGCCGTCGTCCAGGTGCAGCGTCAGCGCCGTCCATGCGCCCAGGCTGTAATCGATGGCCTCAGCGATCTTGCTGCCGTCCAGCACACGCCTGCGCTGCAACTTGAGCCAGACCTCCAGTTCATCCCACAGCGGTTTGCTCAGCACCTGCCGGGACTGGCGGCGCTGCTCGGCGCTCATCTGCGCAAAGCTTGCCTCTGCGTGGTAGATGCGCGCCCAGCGCTGCAGCGACTCCAGGGCCACGGCGCTGGCGCCTCGGCTGAGTTCCTCGAAACGCCTGCGCGCATGCACCGCGCACAGCGCCGATTTGCGCAGCGGGTACACCGACGCATCGAGCGCCGTGTTGTAGCCAGCGTATTGGTCCGTGATCAAAGTGCCCTTCCATGGCGGCTCTGGCCGAGGGGGCCCTTTGCTGCCGAGGAAGGCGACCGGGTATTGCGATCCGCGCCCCAGGCAAAACTCGTAGATCACCCCGGGCTGCGGATCATGGTGGCTGCGCGCCCAGGCCCAGACATAGGCCTTGCGCGTCTTGCCCGCGCCGGGATCGAGCAGCGGCACCGGTGTTTCGTCGGCATGCAGCACCAAGGCGCTCAGTATGAAGCGCCGCAGTGCTTCGTACAAGGGCACCAGGGCCGCACCACCGGCACCCGACCAGGTGGCCAGCGTCGAGCGTGGGGTGTGCACGCCCGAGCGGGCATTGATCGGCTCTTGCCGGTAGTACGGCAGGTGGTCCACGAAGCGGCTGATCAGCGTGTGTGCCACCAGTCCGCTGGCAGCCATGCCGCCCTCGATGACGTCTGGTTCGGCAGGCTCCTGACGCAGGGTCTGGCAGCACTTGCAAACCCACTTGCCATAGATGTGGCGATGCACGAAGAACTCGGCCGGAACTATGTCGAGCCTCTCGCTGACGTCCTCGCCAATGCGCTGCATCGGCTGGCCGCAACCCGGTGTGACGCAGGTGGTGTTGGCTGGATCGTGGCGGTGTTCCACACGCCGCAAGTGTGCCGGCAGGGCCTGTCGGCGCGGCTTGCGCGCTGGGACCTTGGGCGCCTTGGCATCGCCCACTGGAATATCTGCCTGCAGCGCGCCGAGTTGTGCCTGCAAACTGGCCTCGTCTTCGAACAGGGTGTCCTGAAACAGGGCGCGCTGCTGGGCGTCCATGGTCTCGGTCTTGGCGCCAAACTTCCAGCGCTTGAGGCGTGCGAGTTCGAAGTTGACCTTCTCCAGCCGGGCATCGCGCAGTGCAATCTCGCGGGCCTGCGTTTCGACCTTCTGCCGCAATTGCGCGATCAGCGCCACCACGTCCGCACCGACCTGGGTCAGATCAATGGGAGGGGCGCAACTGCTGGACATGGGCGCAATGATGCCCGAGTCAGAACGCCCAGACTATTAGCGAATGCGATGTCAACCAAACCGCCCCCCGCTGCAGCGATAACACCCCTCAATCAGGTGCAGCTGATGACGCTCAATTCCTCCAGTCGCTGCCATGGAAGACCCAGCACCAGAGCGTCAAACTGCTGGCGGCTGAGTTGCAGTGCCGGCGCCGTCGCTCCCTGGCGTTGCACCCAGGCAAATTGCCCGGTGTGCAGGCGCCGGGTGGCGCACCACACACCAAAGCCGTCATGCACCAGCAGCTTGATGCGACTGGCCCGAGCGTTGGCAAACAAATAGCCGTGATGGACCTGCGCCTGGCCCAAAGTGTTGACCACCACGCTGAGCAGCCGGTCGGCACCGGCACGCATGTCCTGAGAATGTGTGCACAGCCACAACGCGTCGATACGAATCATGCGCGAGCCACCATCTCGGCCAGTGCGTGCAGTAATGCCGCAGCCGATGGGGCGCTGCCACGGGGACAGTTCAGTTTGATTTGCACGGCCCCCAGATCCAGATCCAGATGGATGTCCTGAGTGCCCAACGACACACCGCGTTCAGGGGCACTACCGCCCAGACCGACCGGCAGGAATTGCATGGGTGCAAAGGGCGATGGGGCCGCGTGGGCTACTGCCGGCGAGTGCTGACAGGAGCGTTTCATGCCAATGCCGGCCAGCCACTTGTGCGCGACATTGGCGTTGATTCCATGCGCCAGTGCAACGGCGGCAATGGAGGCACCAGGCTGGCGGCAAGCCGCCAGAACCTGGGCCTTGAATTCTGGAGAGTGGGTGCGACGGATAGGAGTTTTAGGATGCATAGGTGTCCACCAAATTAGGTGGACGCCATCGTCTGGTCAAAATGCGGGGAGTTCAAGATGGGAGGACTGGACGCTCACCATCCGTTAAGACCTGCGCAAGGTACTTTTTTAGCCCTCCACGGGGACCATACTTGCCCGCCCACGCCTTTACGATTCCGCCGGCACTGGGGTCCCCGTTCGCGTAAGCAAGTCCTATGCAGCGGTCCAGCGATTCCAGAGAAACTTGATGTTCGGACTGTCTCTGCTCGATGCCCGCAAGCGTTGCCGCACAGCGTTGTAGTTGAGTTTGACGTCGAGTTATCTCGGGCAATAGCCCGGCGCGTCGCTGCTGGCAGCGGACAATTTCCCCAAGTATTGCCGCACGCTCGTTGAGAAGCCACTTGAGGTCGGCAGGGGTGCGGGTGCGGAAAACGTGCGGTTCGTTTTGGTGCTCTGTGATTGGCAATTTCGGGCTTCATGAGGGTTACGTTACCCTCGTACAGCTACCAAAATCCCCGGTTTTTATGCCAAACAGCCCCCAAACTCAGGTTTCCAGGGCGTTTCCGAAAACATTGGGTCAACAGACTAATAACACCCCTGTATATCTTTAATCTGATTTCGCCAGTTTGTCTTGTGTCTGGGTCGCGAAGTCGGATGCACTGTGACGCTCGTGCAACTGATCTTGCAGTGGTCCCGTAACCCGGTTTACTTTGCGCCCCCGCACAACCGCGGGACGTTTGGCAATTTCCTGGGCCCAACGCTGCACATTCTTGTATTGGTCCACTTGCAGAAACTCGGCAGCACCATACAACTGCCCCAAAGCCAAACCACCATACCAAGGCCACACCGCAATGTCGGCAATGCTGTAAGCATCGCCAGCCAAATAGGGCACCTCGGCCAGCCGCCGGTCCAACACGTCCATTTGGCGCTTCGCTTCCATAGAGAAACGGTTGATTGCGTACTCCGATTTGAACGGGGCATAGGCATAAAAATGGCCGAACCCTCCGCCCAGATAAGGCGCGCTGCCCATTTGCCAAAACAGCCAGTTCAGGCATTCGGTGCGCTGTGCAAAATGCTTGGGCAAAAAGGCGTCAAATTTTTCAGCGAGATACAGCAAAATAGATCCGGACTCGAAAACACGAATCACTTCGGCGCCGCTGTAGTCCAGTAGCGCAGGTATTTTGGAGTTTGGATTCACCCCGACAAATCCGCTGCCAAACTGGTCGCCCTGGTTGATGCGAATCAGCCAAGCGTCGTATTCTGCCCCGTCGACTCCCAGCGCCAGCAATTCCTCGAGCATGACAGCAACCTTGACGCCATTGGGTGTTGCCAAGGAGTACAGCTGTAAAGGATGCTGCCCTCGGGGCAATTCCTGGTCATGTGTTGGCCCGGCAGTGGGTCGATTAATGTTGGCAAATTTGCCACCATTTTGCTGGTCAAAAGTCCAGACTTGAGGGGGAATATAGGTATTGGAATCAGACATCACAGAGGCACCCGACGGTAGAGATTCAATAGTGTGACTTTGCGGCAATCAGTGCGCGCAATGCCGGCAACGCCTGCAACATCGCCTGGCGACCGGCCTCAATCGAGCGTTTGCGCGCACCGAAATCTGCACTGGAAATTCCCGTTAACACGGGCCGCACCACAACGTCAGCCTCGCGCAGTTCAAAGGAGTTGATGCTTTTGCCCATGATGGCAAAAGTCTGGAGCAATATCTCCAGGGTTCCACCCACCAGGTTGCCTTCGGGCGGGCTGGATATGTCGACTGCAATAACCAGTTCTCCACCCATTTTTCGCGCTGCTGAGACTGGCACCGGGGACACCAGGCCGCCGTCAACGTAGTCCCGACCTGAAATGCGAACCGGCTGAAATACAGCGGGGACTGCGCTGGACGCCCGCACCGCCGTACCGGTATCGCCGCGCTGAAAGAGGGTTGCGCTACCGGTGTTCAGGTCAGTTGCCACAATGCCCAGGGGCAAAGGCATTTGCTCAATTAGCCGCCCCCCGACTGCCCCACTGACGTAACGCGCCAAGGCCTCACCGCGCAGCACACCCCGGCTGAATATCGGTAAAGTCCAGTCGGTAATGGCAGCCTCATCCATAGACTCTGCAACCTGCTGCAACTGCGTTCCATTTTTGCCACTGGCATAAATTGCCGCTACCAGACTGCCGGCCGAGGTGCCGGCAACCATGGCCGGCTTGATACCGGCCTCTTCCAATACTTGAATCACCCCGACATGGGCAAAACCACGTGCTGCACCGCCACCCAATGCCAGGGCTATGCGTGGTGGCGTTTTTCGGGGAGGCGGCTGCACGGGTTGCGTCGGCTGCGCCGAAATGGGCCCCGATGCCGGCACACCGGGCGAAGTCACTTGTGCAGACGCCGTCGCGTCCCCCGCACTACCCATCTGTCCGTCGGTCAACTTCGGTTGCGAAGCACAACCAACCAAAACTGCCATGGCGAGCACGCTCGCCATGGCAGTGTGAGCAAAGGAACGCCGCAAAATGAGCGCTGTCAACCCGCGGTAGCCTCTTCTGGTTTGGACTTGCCTTCCTTCTTTGGCAAAGGCTGAATGTCCAGCGTGACCTCCGGCTTCGCGGTATCCGTATCGTCCAGGTCCACCGTCAAACGACCACCATCGGTCAGGCGACCAAACAATAACTCATCGGCCAAAGCACGGCGAATAGTGTCTTGAATCAGGCGCTGCATAGGCCGTGCGCCCATCAAGGGATCGAAGCCCTTCTTGGCAAGGTGCTTACGCAACTTGTCAGTGAAGGTAACGTCCACCTTCTTCTCGGCCAACTGGGTTTCCAATTGCAGCAAGAACTTGTCCACGACCCGCAAAATAACCGTTTCGTCAAGCGGCTTGAAGGGAACCAGTGCATCCAGCCGGTTGCGGAATTCAGGTGTGAACACGCGCTTGATGTCGGCCATTTCATCGCCGGCTTCACGTGGGTTGGTAAAGCCAATGGTGGCTTTATTCATGGTTTCAGCGCCGGCATTGGTGGTCATGATGATGATCACATTGCGAAAGTCAGCTTTGCGCCCATTGTTGTCCGTAAGCGTTCCGTGGTCCATCACCTGCAGTAGCACGTTAAAGACGTCCGGATGGGCCTTTTCAATTTCATCGAGCAACAAAACGGAATGCGGCTTCTTGGTGACCGCCTCGGTCAGCAAGCCCCCCTGATCAAAGCCCACGTAACCCGGAGGCGCACCGATCAGGCGGCTGACCGCATGGCGCTCCATGTATTCGCTCATGTCAAAGCGAATCAGGTCGATCCCCATGATGTAGGCGAGTTGCTTGGCCGCTTCGGTCTTGCCCACGCCGGTGGGACCGCTGAACAGGAATGAGCCAATTGGCTTATCTCCCTTACCAAGTCCCGACCGGGCCATTTTCACAGCAGAGGCCAACACGTCGAGCGCCTTGTCCTGACCGAAAACCACACTCTTCAGGTCACGCTCCAGGGTTTTCAGTTTGCCCCGATCGTCATTGGAAACATTGGCAGGGGGAATGCGTGCAATTTTTGCGACGATTTCCTCAACCTCAGTCTTGCTGATCGTCTTCTTGCGTTTGCTCGGCGGCAAAATACGCTGCGCCGCGCCCGCTTCATCAATGACATCAATGGCTTTGTCTGGCAAGTGCCGGTCATTGATGTACTTTGCGCTCAACTCAGCCGCTGCCTGTAACGCGGCTACCGCGAACTTGACGTTGTGATGCTCTTCAAAACGCGACTTCAGGCCTTTGAGAATTTCCACGGTCTGGTCAATCGTGGGCTCCACGACATCGACCTTCTGGAAGCGCCGCGAGAGTGCCGCGTCTTTCTCAAAAATACCGCGATATTCTGTGAATGTGGTTGCACCAATGCACTTGAGCTGGCCTGAGCTCAGGCCAGGCTTGAGCAAGTTGGACGCGTCCAGGGTGCCGCCGGATGCTGCGCCCGCGCCAATCAGCGTGTGAATTTCGTCAATGAACAAGACCGCGTTCGGCTTGTCTTTGAGCGCTTTCAAAACGCCCTTCAGTCGCTGCTCGAAATCACCACGGTATTTGGTACCCGCCAGCAATGCCCCCATGTCCAGCGAGTAAACCACGGCCTCGGCCAAGATCTCAGGGACGTCGGTCTGCGTGATGCGCCAGGCGAGTCCTTCGGCAATCGCCGTCTTTCCAACGCCTGCCTCTCCCACCAAAAGTGGATTGTTCTTGCGGCGGCGGCACAAAATCTGAATAACCCGTTCGACTTCGTATTCGCGACCAATCAGGGGGTCGATTTTGCCGTCTTTGGCAAGCTGATTCAAATTGACGGTGTACTGCTCCAGGGGCGACGCTTTTTCATTTTTCTCCGCACCGCCCTCCTCCGATTCGGAGGGTGCCTCATTCGACTTCACGGGTTCGGGCGGATCGCTCTTCTTGATGCCATGCGCAATGAAATTCACCACATCCAAACGCGTCACGCCTTGCTGGTGCAAATAGTAAACCGCGTGGGAATCTTTCTCGCCAAAAATGGCCACCAGCACGTTGGCGCCGGTTACTTCCTTCTTGCCGCTGCCAGTCGATTGCACATGCATGATGGCACGTTGAATAACACGCTGGAAACCCAGCGTAGGCTGCGTATCCACCTCGTCGGTTCCGGCAACCTGCGGCGTATTGTCTTTTATAAAGTTGCTAAGCGATTTGCGCAAATCATCGATATTGGCGGAACATGCACGAAGCACCTCGGCCGCACTGGGATTGTCCAGCAATGCCAACAATAAATGTTCGACCGTTATGAACTCGTGGCGCTGCTGGCGCGCCTCGACAAAGGCCATATGCAGGCTAACTTCCAGTTCTTGGGCAATCATTTCAAATCCTTTTTGCCTTGCGTTGAGGAAACACTGTAATCCGTTTTAGGAGCTCTTGTAGCAAGGTCAGGAATTTCCGTCAAAATTCAATAGGCTCACTGATGCATTTAAGCGGATGGCCGGCTTTTTGTGCCGCTTCCAGTACCTGATCAACTTTGGTTGCAGCAACATCTTTGGAATAAACACCACACACGCCTTTGCCATCCAGATGGATTTTCAGCATGATTTGTGTGGCGGACTCCAAATCTTTCCCAAAGTACTCCTGAATCA
>Ga0228698_1001076_pt1 | contig 14600 bp, 10 predicted proteins | sample McNCre117_Aug_MG_FD_178015 | JGI IMG/M metagenome (GOLD analysis project Ga0228698, IMG submission 178015) | Freshwater microbial communities from McNutts Creek, Athens, Georgia, United States - 1-17_Aug_MG | ecosystem: Environmental > Aquatic > Freshwater > Creek | place: USA: Georgia...
TGGACGTGGGCCTGGGTTACATCACGCTGGGCCAAAGCGCGACCACGCTGTCGGGCGGCGAAGCCCAGCGGGTGAAGCTGGCCTTGGAACTGAGCAAGCGCGACACGGGCCGCACGCTCTACATCCTGGACGAGCCGACCACGGGCCTGCACTTCGCGGACATCCAACTGCTGCTGGGGGTGCTCCACCAACTGCGCGACGCGGGCAACACGATCGTGGTGATCGAGCACAACCTGGACGTGATCAAGACGGCCGATTGGCTGATCGACATGGGCCCCGAAGGCGGCTCGGGCGGCGGCCGCGTGGTCGCCGAAGGCACGCCCGAAGTGGTGGCCGCGTGTGCGGAGTCGCACACGGGGCACTACCTGAAGCGCTACTTGGCGGTTTGAAGTTCGGGTTTGATTTCAGGCTTGGTTCGCGGTTGGTCTTGATGCGCGGTTGACGCTGGTAGCGGGGGCGGCCTCGGAACAGCGCCTGACACCCCCCGCCAGATACCCGTATAAGTATTTGGACAACGTTGGACCGGACGCACAGCGCCGCTCAACTGTTGGGCCGCCACGCTGTTGCTGGCTCACGGCCTGAGCCTCAAGGCCGGGAAGCGGCGGCCGGGCTCAGTTGACCTGCGCGGAGCGTCAGGTCCAACGCGTTCCCCCATATTGCACGGGGGTGGGCTGGTGATCTTCCGTGCGTGGCCATGGCGTCGGAGGCCTTGGTGGTGGGGGAGTGTCTGGAGAGGCCGTAGAGGCGGCGAGAAGCGCAACGGAGAGGGGGTGTCGGCGTATTCGCCGACTCGTGCTCTGACTCGGGCTGACTGTCTGAGTCCAGCCCGCCCCCCCTCGCAGAGAGCATCGCAGCGAACTCCCCGCGGAGCGGGGAGCGCCGGCCCGGCCGGCGCCAGACACTCCCCCACCGCCGAGGCCGCCCCCGCTACTTCTGACCCCAGACCACACTCGCCCCCACCCGAAAACAAAAAATCGCCTCCATGGGATGCCCCGTGAAGGGCCCGCATGGAGGCGTTCAAAAGGCCTCGATCCGAAGACCGAGCCTCACCCATGCGCCACCGCCAGGGAGGCGGCCGGTGGCGCTCGCAGGAGGGTCTGCGATCGTTGGCGGGGTGGCCGTTCGGGCCACTCCCGCAGAAGTTGTCAGGTCAGGTCAATTCAGGCCAGGCCGGGCCGGCAGGCCACCCGGCCCTCGGTCAATCCGCGCGCAACACGCCCTTGGTGGTGCCGCCCAGGTCGCCCAGCAGGAACATGGTGTAGACCTTGCCGCTGGTCAGCGTCTGCCCCGTGGCCGACACCACCGTCGTGCTGCCGCTGCTCACTTCCAGGTCGGCGGCAGCCGAGCTCGCCGCGACGCTCGTCGGCGACGAGCCCGCCCCGAAGGCCACGCCGTCGGCCACCACCTCGCCATCGATGGTCATCATCGCGGCCTCGGTGCTGCTGTTGAGCCCGTTGATCAGGCGCACCCGCACCGGCTTGGACGTGCTCGTCGACGCCGTGTTGTCATCCGTCAGCAGCGTGATCGTCGGCGCACCCGCCGTGCCGGCCACCAGCAGGGTCACGTCCGAACCCGCCGCGCCGCTCAGGCTCGGCAGCGTCAGCGCCGTGCCGTTGATCGTCACCGTGCCGCTCAGCGTGCCCGCCGTCACCAGCTTGTAGGCCCCCACCACCGGCGAGGTCACCCCGCTCGACAGCGTCGTGCCATTGATCGTCGCCGCCACCGCGCCCGCGTTCGCCGCGTCCGCCACCAGACGCAAGCGCATCGAACTGTTCGCATGCGCCACCAGCGAGCCCTGCTGGTCCAGCAGCTTCGCGTTCAGCAGCACGCCGCCCGAGCCCGCGGTGAAGATCATCGTGCCGATCTGGCCGCTCTTGAACGTGATCGACGACAGGTCCAGACGCACGTCCGTGCGGTCCCCCGCCGTGGTCACGCACAGGTGCCACTCGGTGCCCGCGGTGGCCGCCGTCACGTCGCTGTAGCCGTCCTGCAGGCCGCTCAGCGACGACACCACCGGCGTGTCCGAGGCCGGCAGGCTCGCGCAGGCATTGCCCGTCACGTAGACATCCACCGCCCCCACTTCGGCCGCGGCCGTGTGGAAGAAGCGCAGGCGCGCGTTGCCCGAACTCGGCGAGGACTGGTTCTCGTCCAGCATCGTGCTGGTCAGCACGCCGGCCTTCTCCCAGGCCACCAGGGTGTAGGACTTCTGCTTGGTCAGGCTGCTGGTCAGCGTGGCCGAGGTCGTGCTGCTGCCGTGGTTCTTCAGGTTGAACGTGTAGCTGCCTTCGTCATAGCCGCTGTAGCCGCTGATCGCGTCGGTGGCCGTGGCCTCGATGTCCAGCGTCGTGCCGTCGTACAGGTCCAGGCTGCTGAAGTCGCTGGCCACGTTGAGCACGCGCACATGGGCGTCGAGCGCGCCGCCGCCACAGGCCTGCAGGCCCAGCAGAGGCAGCAGGGCCAAGCAGGCCACGGCACGGCGGGCCCAGCGGCGGTGAGGGGTCAGGGGCGCGGCGGTGCCGGGCGTTGCGATGCGGGTCAAGGCGGGCTTTCTGGTGCGCGGCGGGCCGGCTCACGCGGCCCGCCGCGCCCGGGGTCTCTGGGTGGGGGGGTATCGGCTGGGCCGACCCGGGCCGTCCATCGGCCCGTTGCCCTGCACTGTGCCCAGCGGCCGTTGCCCGCCGATGGCCGGCGCTTTGCGTTGCGCAAACCGCCCCACCGATTCCGGACACACAGCCCCACCCCCGACACGGTTCACGGTGAAGTGCGACACTGCGCCTCCCATGGCCCCACCCCGGGGCCCCATCCCGGCACACGCCCGCACCAGCCTGCACGAGCCCGCACCATGAGCCTGAGCATCGACTACTACCTTGCCCCCATGTCCCCCTGGGCCTGGTTGGGCCACCGCCGCTTCGCCGCCATCGCCGAGGCCGCCGGAGCGCGCGTCCAGGTGCTGCCGGTCGACCTGGGGGGCAAGGTATTTCCGGTCAGCGGCGGGCTGCCGGTGGCCAAGCGGGCCCCGCAGCGTCAGGCCTACCGCCTGACCGAACTGCGCCGCTGGAGCGATTACCTGGGCCTGCCGCTGAACCTCAGCCCGCGCTTCTTCCCGGTCAACCCCGACGACGCCGCGCGCCTGATCGTGGCCGTGGAGATGAAGGACGGCAGCGCCGCCGCCATGGGCCTCACCGAGGCCGTGCTGCGCGCGGTCTGGGCCGAAGAACGCAACATCGCCGACGAGGGCACGCTGGCCGCCCTGCTGGCCGAACAAGGCCTGCCCGCGGCCCGCCTGGACGACTCCCACACCCAGGCCGTGCACGAGCGCTACGAGAACGACAGCCAGCGCGCGATCGACGCCGGCGTGTTCGGCGCGCCGACCTACGTGGTTGACGGCGAACTCTTCTGGGGCCAGGACCGCCTGGACTTCCTGGAGCGCCACTTGCAGCGCCTGCAGGCGCGCTGATACCCGGTCAGGTATGGCCGCCGGGCCGGCACGGGGCCCGGAAAAACAAAACCCGACGCTGCAGGACGCAGGGTCGGGTTCTGGTGCGGCACCGGCCGCCCACCCGGGCAGGCGGCGGCGATGCTGGCAGGCGGGATCAGCTCAGGTGGCTGTTGATCAGCTTGGTCATCTCGAACATCGAGACTTGCGCCTTCTTGAAGATTTCCTTCAGCTTGGCGTCGGCATTGATCATCGTGCGCTGGGCCTTGTCTTGCAGGCCGTGCTTCTTGATGTATTCCCAGACCTTCTTGGTCACTTCGGTGCGCGGCAGGGCCTTGTCACCGATGACGGCGGCCAGGTGGGCCGACGGGGTCATGGCCTTCATGAAGGCGGCGTTCGGGGTGCGCTTGGCAGCGGGGGCCGCCTTCTTCGCCGGAGCGGCCTTCTTCGCGGCGGCCGGAGCGGCTGCCTTCTTCGCCGGAGCGGCCTTCTTGGCGGCCGGAGCCGCCGCCTTCTTCGCCGGGGCCGCGGCCGTCTTCGCCGGAGCGGCGGCCTTCTTGGCCGGGGCGGCCTTCTTCGCAGTTGCCATGTTGATTCTCTCCATCAAGAGGATGTTGATGTGCCGGGTCTGGGCGAGGGTCGCATGAACCCGCGTTTCTCCAACGGTCCGCAGCGTGGGATATGGTACTGCCTGCTGGGGGGCGTGAGAAGCCGTTTCTCCTATGAAAATGCGCTTTCTCAAGAGGGAAAGAGCCCTTTTTGTGGCCCTCCGGCCTCAGGTGGGCACCGGGTGCGGGATTACACCCCCCGAACACCATACCCCACCCCGTATTTTCACCACGACAGCCCAGCCCCGGAAGGGACGCCTCTCCTCTTGAGATCAGGCCGGATGCCCCACAATCGGCACCATCGCCCCCGGATCACCGACATGAAAACCATCGTCCGCTGGATGCTGCTGGCCACCGCCCTGCTGTTCGTCGCCCACCTGTACCCGGGGGTGCAGGTCACCAGCTTCGGCTCGGCCCTGATCGCCGCCCTGGTGCTGGGCCTGCTCAACACCCTGGTGCGCCCGCTGCTGGTGCTGCTGACGCTGCCGGTCACGGTGCTGACCCTGGGCCTGTTCCTGTTCGTGATCAACGCGCTGATGTTCTGGACCGCGGCGGAGATGCTCGACGGCCTGTCGGTGACCGGCTTCAGCGCGGCCCTGGTGGGCTCGCTGATCTACAGCGTGGCCTCCACCGTGATCGACGCGGCCATGGAGCAGTTGTTCCGCGACCGCGACCGCGACGCCGCCTGAGCAGGGCCTGAGCGCCCACTGGCTCAGCCTCCGGGCGAGTTCTTCGCTTCGCGGTCGAACTCGCGCTTGGCCGCTTCGAGTTCGCGCAGCCGCGAATCGATCACCGAGGCCTCGACGAAATCGGTGCCACCGCTGCGGGCCTGCTTCTGCCCGACGCGCAGGCGGTCGATCGCGCCCTGCAGATCGCCCAGCGCGGCCCGCGACTCGGCCTCGGCCCGCACCGCGCGCAAGCCCTGGCCCAGCGGCTGGGCGCAGCGCGCCAGCCAGGCCCACGCGGCAGCATCGGCCCGGTGCTCGGACACCCACACCTGCAGGCGCTCGGTCATGCGCTGCAGCTCGGGCGCCATGTCGGTGTCGCCGGCCTGCTGCCGCGCCACCAGGCCTTCGGCCTGGGCCATCAGGGTGGGGCGGCTCCCGTCCTCGCCCAGCGCACGCCCGGCCACGCGGATCGCCACCGCGTTCTGCCGCGCCGTGGCCAGCTCGAGCCGCGCGATCAACAGGTCCCGCCGCACCGTCGCGCTGCGCGCATCCCAGGGCAGGCCCGCGGCAGCCAGGGCCGGTTCGCCGGCGGCCACGCGGGCCGCCATCTGGGCCTCGGCCCCCGACAACCAGCGCTCGGCCAGGTCGAAGTCGCGCAGTGCGATCGAGGCCAGCGCGGCGCCGTAGTACGCCGGCAGACGATCCGCCTCGGGCATCGAGGCCGCCTGCGGCCCCAGTTGCTGGATCGCCCGCAGCGCATTGACCGCATGGTCCATCAGCACGCGGCTGCGCACGCGCATCAGCGCATGCTCGGTCGGGCGGCTGCGGTGCAGATCGACGGGGGTCGCGCCTGCGGCCGCGCTGCGTGCGCGCAGCCGGGCCTCGCTCAGGCGCTCGATGGTCAGCGGGTGGCTGCGAAGGTAGGGGTACTGGTTGCTGTCGTTGAGCCGGCTGGCCGCGTCCATGCGCTCGAACATCGAGGCCATGCCGGCCGGCGCGAAGCCGGCCGTGCTCATCACGTCCAGGCCGAAGCGGTCAGCCTCGCGTTCCATCTCGCGCGAGAACGTCAGCTGGCCGGTGGCCACCGCCGCCTGGCCGCTGGCGATCACGGCCATGGGCACGTCGGCATTGCTGCTGCGCGCCGACAGGATCAGGCCCAGCAGCATGGCCACGTTGGCCGCCATGCTCTGGCGCCGCGCCGAGGCCATGCCACGCGCGATGTGGCGTTGCGTCACGTGCGACAACTCGTGCCCCAGCACGGCGGCCATCTCGTCGCTGCTGCCCGAGGCCCCGATCAGGCCCAGGTGCACGCCCACGTAGCCGCCGGGCATCGCGAACGCGTTGAAGCTGCGGTCGCGCACCAGGAAGGGCTCCCAGGCGAAGCCGCTGTCGAGCTCGGGCGTGATGTCGCCGCGCTGGCGGGCCGCGGCCAGCAGCGGGCCGAAGATCGAGTCCAGGTACTCGCGCACCAGGGCATCGTCGACCACGTCGGGGTCGCGGCGGATCTCGCGCATGATCTGGTCGCCCAGGTGACGCTCGGCCTGCACCGAGAGCTCGTCGGCATCGGCTTCGCCCAGCGAGGGCAGGCGCGGCGGCGGCGTCAGTTGCGCGTACGCGGGCGCGGGGCCCAGGCCGGTCCAGGCCGTCAGCGCCAGGCTGGCGGCAAGGGCCAGGGCGCGGACCCGGGGCCAGCCCGGGCGCGGCGTCACGACGGGGTTCACGGGGCGCACGGGCCCGGCAGGCGGCAGATGAGACAAGGGCGATGTTCCATGGACGGCCGCGGCCGCGGCCCGCCCCGATATCATGACACCCGCCTGTATCTGCCGTGTATCGGGCCCGCCCCCACACGGCCACGGGCTTGCCCACCCTTTCCCGGATCCCGCCCCATGGCCGACACGAGCTCCCCGCTGACCCACTTCGACCCGCACGGCCAGGCCCACATGGTCGACGTGGGCGCCAAGGCCGAAACCCGGCGCATCGCCCGCGCCACCGGCCACATCCGCATGCTGCCGGCCACCCTGGCCCTGGTCAGCGCCGGCACGGCCGCCAAGGGCGACGTGCTGGGCATCGCACGCATCGCGGCCATCCAGGGCGCCAAGCGCTGCGCCGACCTGATCCCGCTGTGCCACCCGCTGCCGCTCACGCGCGTGGCCGTGGAGTTCCGCATCGACGCGGACGCGGCCACCGTGCACTGCACGGTGCAGGCCGAGACCGTGGGCCGCACCGGGGTCGAGATGGAGGCCCTGACGGCCGTGCAGGTGGGCCTGCTGACCATCTACGACATGCTCAAGGCCGGCGACAAGGGCATGGAGATGGGCGGCATCCGCCTGCTCGAGAAGCAGGGCGGCAAATCCGGCCACTGGGTGGCCGGGGCCTGATCAGCGCAGGTCGCGCCAGGTCAGCGCCTGCGTCGGCGCCGAGCACTGCCAGGGCTTGAGCGTCACCGCCGCGTCGTTGCAGGGCGCGAAGAACTCCTTCGAGTCCTCCTTGTCGAACTCGCGCAGGCGCGCGGCCACGTAGCGCGCACGCTCCAGGTCGCCGCTCTCGGCCCAGGCCTCGGCCCAGGCCACCATCAGGCGCCCGTCGATCAGCGCATGCGTGGCCACGCGCAGCGCGGCCAGCTTGCGCTCGGGCTTGTCGGTGGTGGTGGCCTCGGCATAGGCCGCGTGGTACGCGAACAGCGGGCTGTGCATGCTCCGCGCGATGCGCGCGTCCAGGGCCACGTCATCCGTGGCCGGCGCGTAGATCGACGAGGTGCGCCGGTAGTCCTGCGTGGCCCACACGGCCGACAGCAGCATCAGCACGCCCGCCACGCGCAACCAGACCGGATCACCCAGCAGACGCAGCACCTTGGCCGAGGGGTAGGTGGCCGCGGCCACCGGCTGCGGTTGCGGCGCCCCCAGCGCGAAGCCCCAGGCCCAGGCCGCGGGCAGCAGGAAGTACGAATACCACAGGGGGTATTCAAGCAGGCTGTGCAGACCGATCAGCGCAATGATCATCCACGCCGCGCGGGCGCCCACGCCGGCCGGGCCCGGGCTCTTCCAGGCCCGCAGCAGGGCCTGCACCAGGCCCAGCAGCAGCAGGCCGATGACCAGCAGGCCGCCGGGCACGCCCAGTTCGACCAGCAGCTGCAGCATCAGGTTGTGCGTGTGGTCGAAGAAGGCCGTGGGCCGCCCGGGGAAGGGCGACATGGTCCAGGCGAAATTGAACTCGCCCCAGCCCACGCCGGTGATCGGGTTGGCCTTGATCAGGGCCAGGGTGTTGGACCAGATGCCGTAGCGCGAGCCCGACACGTCCTTTTCGCCCAGGCGCACTTCGGCGCCGAACACCGCATGCTGGCTGGCGGCCCACAGGTCCAGGCCCCACCACATCAGGCCGGCCACCACGGGCACCAGGACCACGGCCAGCCGCACCGGGCGCGAGAGCCGGTAGTCGATCAGGCCCCACACGGCCAGCAGGCCCAGGCCGACCATGCCGGTGCGCGAGGCGCTCAGCAGCACGCCCAGGATCATCAGGGCGCCGGCCAGGGCCAGCACCGCGCGCGGCAGCGTGCGCCATTCGGCCAGCGGCACCAGGGCCACCAGGCCCCACACCAGCATCGAGGACAGGTGGTTGGGCTGGCGCAGGTTGCCCACGGCCCGGCCGACCAGGCCGGAATGGGCGATCAGGAAGCCGTCGGTGGCCGCGGGCCAGAACACCTGCATCATCGCCACCAGGGAACTGAGCACCCCGGTCAGCACCAGGGCCAGCGCGAAGGGGGAGAAGCCGGTCGTGGCCGCGGGAACGCCCTGGATACCCTCGTGGGTACCCCACGGGAGATCGCCCGCCGACTGCCGCGCCCCGTGCACCAGGACCAGGCCGGCCATCAGCAGCAGGCCCAGCGGCGGCACGGCCAACGAGGTGGGCAAGGCACCGAAGCCCCAGGACGCCAGCACGCCGGCGGCCATGCCGGCCAGCGCCAGCAACGGCGAGGCCAGGGCCAGGCGCTGGCCCACCGGCACCATGCCGCGGGGGCCGCAGAACGCCAGGCACAGGCCCCAGCCCCCCACGGACAGCAACTGGTTCAGCAGCGTGGCCGAAGGCGTCATGCTGTACGCGAACAGCGCCGGCACGGCCAGGGTCAGCAGGAAGGGCACCAGCGCAACGATGCGATCGTCGAGCGAGCGGGAAGCGGCAGAGTCAGCGTCGGACATGTCGGCGGCAGGCAGGGTTCGGGTAGCCCGGACGGCCGAGACGGCCGCGCCCGGGGCGCAACCGCGCATTGTCCCCCGAACGGCGGCAGCCGCAGCGCCCCGGCCGGGCCGACCCGCCCGGCGCTCAGACCGCGCTCAGGCTCGGGCGCGGTCTCAGGCTCAGGCGCCGTCGCCCGGCTTGACGCACGCGCCCGCCGGCCAGGGCGGCAGCACGGGCGATTTCTTGCGCCAGATCCGCCAGCCCCGCTCCAGCGCCACGCACACGTCGTGCGGCTGCATCCGGGCCATGTGGCGCAAGCGGTCGCTGGCGCCCTCGGCGTCCCCGGCCAGGCCTTCCAGCATGGCGGCCCGCTCCAGGTAGAAGCCCCGCGGGTAGCGCTGGGTCACCCGCTCGACCAGCGCGCGGGCCTCAGGGGTCAGTGGCGCGCCAAGAGGCAGGGCGCCGAACCGGTTCAGATCCTCGAGGGCATCGAACAAGGGCAAGCCGGCCGGGGGATCGTGCGACTGCAGATAAACATTGCCCGTGGCCATGTCGATGTCGAGCAGCGGGCGCGCTTCGGCCTCGATGGGCCATTGGTGGGCCAGCACGGCGGCGATCACCAGCCCGCCCACGGCCAGCCCGCCCATCACGGCCGTCGGCGCCTGCGCACGGGCCACCGCCGCGGGCCGGCGCGGCGTCACGCCCAGGCCCAGGATCAGGCCCAGGGGCCACAGCACGAACAGGTAGTGCAGCGGCAGCTCGAGCATCCCGTGCACCAGCAAGGCCATGGCCGAGCAGGCCAGGATCACGGCCGGCCAGGGCCGCTGCCGCCCCAGCAGCGGCGGCAAGGCCACGATGGCCAGCCAGGCGCCCACGACCAGCGAGGGAAGAACACCGAACCACACCGCCAGGTCCAGCAGCAGGTTGTGGCCGCTGGAGTGGGCCCCGGGCAGGATCGGGTGGGTCAGGGCGTTCGCGTACTGCGCGGCGCCATTGCCCTGCACGCCCCAACCCGTCCAGGGCTTCTGCAGCACGGCATCGGCGAACAAGCGCCAGACCTGCAGACGCGAGCCGTCGCGCAGGTGCTTCACCGCATCGAAGGCGTCGCCCGCCATCTGGTGCTGCACGCGGTCCACGGCCCAGGCCGCCAGCAGGTAGACCAGGCTCAGCACCGCCAACCCGACCCAGGACGCGCGGGGCACCCGGCCGCGTGATGCCCCGACCGCGTGCCAGGCCAGCACGCCCCACAGCAGCAGCATCACCAGCATGCCCATGCGGGCCTGCGACAGGGCCGCCGTCGCGCCCAGGATCACGGCCAGGCCCAGGGCCAGGGCCGCCTGCAGGCGCCCACGCGCCTGCAGGCGCCAGGCGCCGATCATGCCCTGCAGCATCAAGGTGCACAGCAGATTGGGTTGCTCCATCCAGCCGTAGGGCCGCACCCATTGCAGCGACGCGCCCAATTCCAGCGTCAGCACCCCCACCCATTGCAACCAGGCCACCCCGGCGCTGGCCAGGGCCGGCAGCAGCCACGCGGCGGCCAGGCGGTCGGCCATCGCCTCGCGTTCGTCCTGGGGCGGGCCCTGGCAGGAAACGAAGCTCAGCAGGAAGCCGGCAACCGCCAGGGCCAGCGTCCACACGTCCATCCAGTAGCGGGTCAGGCCGACGGCCTTCTGGCCCAGGGCCAGCACGATCAAGCCGCCACACACCAGGGCGGCCGGCAGCGATTCGCCCCCCAGGCCCAGGCCCAGGTCACGCCGACGCGACCACTGCGACAGCAGCACCAGCCACATCGCGATGCCCGCCAGCCACTCGCGCCAGAAGCTGGGCCAGGGCGGATCGGCCTGCGGCAGCATCAGCGCCACGGCCAGCAGGCCGAAGCCCAGGAGTTGCACGGCCTGCGTCCGTGCGGATGCGGGCGTCGGCGGGCGGGCGCCCAGGTCGGAAGGAGTCGATGCGGCGGGTGGGATCGGGCTCATGGGCGGACGACGGAGACCGGGTGCGGGATGCGGGTTGGGCACGGCGCGTGTGGCTCGGCGCCCGGCGCACGGCACCGGCAGCACCGCCTTGGCCGGGCCAGCCCCCAAAGAGGAAGGGGGTGCGCAAGGCCCCCCCGGTATGTCTGGCAGCCGGCCAACGGCCGGCTGCCCGGGCCAACGACGCCCTGTTGTGGATTCTGGTACGGGCCGCGGGCCTTACTTGCAGGAGCCCGGCAGGTACTTCTTGTCCATGGTGCCGGCGGAACACTTCCAGGTGTTGATGGTCATCGGGATCGATGCGGCCGTGGCGGCCGTGGTCATGGCCGCGTTCGCATACGGCGTCAGCGTGATGGTCTTGTTCGAGATCGCCGAATCGGCCGTGGTGGTGGTCACGGTCACGACGCCGTTGGCATCGGTGGCCACGGACGCGACGTACTTCGAGGTGGACGAGCTGGTTTCACAGCCCCAGTTGCCGATGCCCGGGCCGGCGGAGGCCGTCTGGTAGACCTCGGAGATGGTGGTGCGGCACTGCGAGGCCGCCAGGATGACTTCGGCCACCTTGGCCTTGACCGTGTAGGTCGAGTAGGCCGGCAAGGCCACGGCGGCCAGGATGCCGATGATCGCCACGACGATCATCAATTCGATCAGGGTGAAACCTTGCTGGGCAGCGCGATTCATGACAGACAGCCTCATGTCGGGGAAGGGGACAGGGCCGGCCGGCTCGGCAATTCTTGCTCTTGGGTGGCTGGCCAGCCCCGGATCGGGACGAGCCCCCCCACGCCCCGCCGCGGGCCCCGGCATCACCGGAGGAGCGCGGACCCGGGAGGGCCGGATAGGGGAATGGGCCGCGCACGGCCCATTCGGTCTTGCTCGGGGGCCGGCTGCCGCAGGCAGCCACCACCCCCATCAGGCGGCAAGGATTACTTGCACGAACCCGGCAGGTACTTCTTGTCCATCGTGCCGGCTTGGCACTTCCAGGCGGCGATGGTCATCGGGATCGAAGCGGCCGTGGCGGCGGTGGTCAGGGCGCCGTCGGCGTACGGGGTCAGGGTGATGGTCTTGCCCGAGATCGCCGATTCAGCGGTGGTGGTGGTCACGGTCACGATGCCGTTGGCATCGGTGGCCACGGACGCGACGTACTTCGAGGTGGACGCGCTGGTTTCACAGCCCCAGTTGCCAATGCCGGGGCCGGCGGTGGCCGTTTGGTAGACCTCGGAAATGGTGGTGCGGCACTGCGAGGCGGCCAGGATGACTTCAGCCACCTTCGCCTTGACCGTGTAGGTCGAGTAGGCCGGCAGGGCCACGGCAGCCAGGATGCCGATGATCGCCACGACGATCATCAGTTCGATCAGGGTGAAACCTTGTTGGACGGTACGCTTCATGGTGATCTCCGGAAAGGGACGGTAAAAAGGGGACAGTTGCGGAGATACCTATAGCGAAAGGCGTGCCAGCTTTTTTCGCCCCGTTCCGGCCCCCGGAATCCGTGAGTTCGGCCCGTCAGATGACCATTCCTGTCAGCCCCCTGGGGAACACCCGGGGCAGAGGACGTCCGCGGGCTGCCAATTTTTGTCACCCTGCCGGCATTACCCGGCCCGGATGCCCGGCCCGGGTGCCCGGAATCGTCAGGTGCGGGCGCCGTCGAGCTCGAACACGTCCCCGCGCATCAGCTCCATCACCGCGCGCCCGGTGGGCAGGGCCCGCAGCGCCTGCATCACGGCGTCGATCTCGCCGGGCTTGATGTGGGTGATGTGCACGCTGGCCCCGGGCGGGGCCAGGCGGAGTTCCTCGGCCAGCGTGCCCGGGCAGTGGTGACCGCTTTCGGCCGCCACGTGCCGCTCGGCTTCGCTGAAGGCCGTTTCGATGATCAGGTGCTCGACCGGAAACTGCGCCAGGCGCTCCCACAGCGCCGGATTGGGGCCGGTGTCCCCGGTGTAGACCCAGGCGCCTCGGCCGGGCGAGGCCGCGTGCACGGCAAAGCCGCAGGCCGGCACCGCGTGCAAGGCGGGCAGCACCTCGATGTGCCGGCCGGCCAGCTGCAGTTGCTGCCCCACCTGCACCGGCACCAATTGAAGCGCCGGGCGCTCAGGGGTGGGCAGGCGCGTGAAATCGGGCCACAGGCGGTTGTTGAGCAGGTCCTCGCGCAGCACCTCGAGCGTTTCAGGCAGCGCATGCACCTGGATCGGCGCGGCCCGGCGCGCCTGGCGCCGGCGCATCACGCTGTCGGCCAGCAGGGGCACGGACAGCACGTGGTCGAGGTGGGAATGGGTCAGCAGGATGTGGTCGATCTTCTCGAGCGCATCGAGCGTGAGATCGCCCACCCCGGTGCCGGCATCGATCAGGATGTCGTGATCGAGCAGAAAGCTGGTGGTGCGGTTGTCGCGACCGATCGAGCCGGAGCAACCGAGAACCTGGATTTTCATGGAGCGGGCGGAGGAAGAAAGGCCGGCGGCAGGCAGTGCCCCGGGCAGGACCCGCGCGGGCCGGGGGCATGTGCCCACGCCTGCGTGCAGCCCTCCATGGTGCCCGCCCGGGCGCATGGATGCAAGCCGGGCATGCTCATGGCTGGGGATGCGGCGGGCGCGGGGGTGTGGAATCCGGCGCATCGGCGGCACCGGCCGCAGCGGCTGTCGCGGCCGCGGCGCCCCGGTCGACCACCGGCTCGGTGGCGGGCCGCAGCGTCAGCACCGTGACCCCCTGCACCCGGCCGCGCACCGGCACGGTGGCCACGACCTGCCAATGGGCCGGCGGGAGGGCCGGCGGGCGGGCCGGCTCGCGCACGGGCACCGGGGGGCTGGCCAGCAGCGCGGCCGCATCCAGGGGCTGCTCCGGCGCCAGACGGCACACGGCCCGCCAGGTCGACTCGGCCACCAGCAGGGGCTCGCGCAGCTCGCGGGTCATGCTTTCGATGCGGGCGGCCAGGTTCACCGTGTCGCCCACCACGGTGTACGAGCGGCGCAGCGCCGAGCCCAGATCGCCGACGCAGACCACGCCGGTGGCCAGGCCGATCTGCGGATCCAGCGCCGGCAGCCCCCGGGCCTGCAATTCCGCGTTGAGTGCCGGCAGCATCGCCCGCATCGCCAGCGCGGCCTGCACCGCGTGCAGCGCGTGTTCCGCGTCGGCCAAGGGCGCGCCCCAGAACGCCATCACGGCGTCACCGATGTACTTGTCCACCGTGCCGCCATGCGCGTGGATCAGCGCGCTCATGCGCGAGAAGTAGAGGTTGAGCCACTCGCGCAGCCGCTCCGGCGCCAGTTGCTCGGACAGGGTGGTGAAGCCGCGCAGATCGCAGAACAGCACCGTGAGCTCGCGGTTCTCGGCCCGGCCCGCCTGCTCCAGGAACGGGCGCGGATCCTGGGCCATCTCGCGCACCCGCTCGGGCGGCAGGTACTGGCCGAACAGCCGGGTCAGGCTGCGCCGGGCCTGCCATTCGTGCAGGTAGTTGCCCGCCAACCCGCCGGCCCCCAGCAGCAGGCTGCCGGCCAGGGGCAAGGCCATGGACAAGGCCCAGCCGGCGCCACGCCAGGCCGCCAGGTCCACCAGCAGCAGGGCCGCCACGGCCGCCGCCAGGCTGACCAGGGCCCAGGGGCCGGCCAGGCGCCGCACGGCCTGCCAGACCCCGGCCAGCGCCAGGGCCAGCAGCAGCAGTTCGGCGGCCGGGGCCCAATCCGGGCGCACCGGCAGGCGCGCGTCCTCCAGACCCGCCAGCAGCTGGGCATGCACTTCCACCCCGGGCAGGGCC
>Ga0228698_1001077_pt1 | contig 14586 bp, 14 predicted proteins | sample McNCre117_Aug_MG_FD_178015 | JGI IMG/M metagenome (GOLD analysis project Ga0228698, IMG submission 178015) | Freshwater microbial communities from McNutts Creek, Athens, Georgia, United States - 1-17_Aug_MG | ecosystem: Environmental > Aquatic > Freshwater > Creek | place: USA: Georgia...
TTTGACCCTGCGCGCGGGCATCGCGGCTGATTTCCTGCAACTTGTCCCATGCCTCTTTGCCTGATTTGGTCATGATGTAAGGCACACCCATGGCTTTGAGGCCGAGCTCAATCACAGAGCGTGCCACCGCCGAATCGTCCGCAACCAAGATGGTTGTGCCGGGGGGTAAAACCAATTCCGGCCCCACAGCTTCGCGGTTGATTTCCTGCGTAGTGGCGGGCATCACGTTTTTAAGAATCTGCTCTACGTCCAGCACTTGCGCCAAACGCGAGTCCGCTTGCGCGCCATCCAACCGGGCAATACCGGTAATCAGAGCCCCTGCCTGGCTCGCATCGGCGGGCAGCACCTGGCTCCACTCCATGCGCACGATTTCATTGACCTCTTCTACCGCAAATGCCTGCACCGTACGGTTGTACTCGGTCACCATCAAAATGGTGCGGCCTTTGCGCGGGTTGCAGCCCACCACAGCAGGCAAGTCGATAACGGGGATGATCTGGCCGCGAATATTGGCCACACCGAGCAAGTGTTCATGCGACTGCGCAAGCTCCGTAATGTGCGGCAAGACCAACACTTCGCGCACCTTGAACACATTGATGCCAAAAAGTTCCCGCTGACCGGTGTTTTTGGATTCCCCCAAACGGAACAGCAGCAGCTCAAACTGGTTGTTACCAGCGAGTTTGGAACGCTCTTCGATTTCCTGCTCAACACTTTTCATGGCCAAGGGGTCTCCACTAGATTTTTGTTAGCGCACAGCATAGCCGAGCCAAGGCCGCTATCAACGCATGTGTTTGAACATCTTGGCGTTAAAACGCTCGTTGATGCTGATTCTTCGCGGGCCTTGATGCAACGCAAACTGCTCACCCACCGTCAAGGTGCCGGGCTCAACCACCGACAGGTAAAACCCACAGAACCCGCTCTGCGCCATCGCTTTAACGGCTGCGCTAAAGCCCATGGCAGCGTTGAATTTGAAGCAAGGCTCACGCGGCTGCTCTACCCGCAGCGCGCACTGCGCGAACTGCAGCACGTCGCCAACCCACACGTCCGCTTCCAGCAAACCCGCCAAACTCAGGTTTTCGCCCATGGAACCAAAGGGAAGCTCTGCGTCAATATCGGCCAAGCCTGCGGCGCGGCGCTGCGCCTGCCAAAAGCCGTAGTGCTCCGACGGATAGGCGTACACCGCCTTTTCCAGGCCGCCATGCACGCTGAGGTCAGCCTGTTCGTCTCCCTCCAGCCCCAGCGGCTTAACAGCCACCGGGCCGGTGACAGCCGTTTTGCGGATAGCGGTCAAAACACTGCGCCCACCAATCAAGGCCTTGCGCGCAGTGCCGGTCTGGATACCAAGAAGTTGCATCGTGCTCATAGCTGCTGGTGGGTGATGACGCCCGGACGGTTGGAAAAGCGCACAAGCGCATCCTGCTTTTCAATCTGAACAATGGCGCGCCGCGCGCCGTACACGTTTTCTTTGAGCCATTCGCACTCGGCGTTGAGTGCCACGTCGTCACCCAGGCGCGTGTGCCACACACGCTGTTCAGAATTCCAGCGGTAGCCGCGGGCCTTGAGCTTGTCTTTGGCCTCAAACGGTGCGTTGGTGGCCTGCAATCCGTAATTGGGGCGTGACACAGCCTGCAGCAGACGTGCCAGCCCGGTCTGCTCGGCTTGCGGCAGCTTCTGCGCCAAGACGGCCAGCAGGGCGTGGCAATCCATCTCGGCACGGTGCGCGTCGTAAAACCAGCCGTTCGCCTGCGCCAGACTCTCCAGCTTGGCAGAACTGCGGCCCTGGGCCTTCCAATCGATATCGGCAAAGGAACAGGCCCACGCGTATTGCGCAAACTGGGGCATACGGCTCTCCACAAATGGGCGGTCAAAACCCGCGTTGTGCGCCACGATGAGGTCCACCCCCTCCAGCAGTTCCGCAATGCGCGCCTCGTTCAGATGCTTGCCGCGAACGTCTTCGTCTTTGATGCCGGTGAGCGCCACGACCTCGACAGGAATCGGCTTGCCCGGGTCTTCCAACTCGTCAAACACCTGCACCTCACCCACGGGCAAACCAGTTGCCACATCGATGTCCACGCACAGCATGGCCAATTCAATGATGCGTTCTTTGCCGGAGTCCAGGCCGGTGGTTTCCGTATCCAGCAACACCGTGCGCATGACCTTGCCTGCGGGCTCGCCGGGCCACTGCAAGCGGGGCTGGAGGCGGCGCTGAATGCGGTAGTCCCCGTGGGCTTCCAATTGGCGAGCCAATGCCTCTAGGTCACGGGCAGGCACCGTTGCCTCTACGGCGGTGATATCTGCCTGCAAAGCCGCAACCGGCACCGCAGAAGGCAATGCAGGCGCGACTTTGGGCTTCGTGGTGCGCTTGGTACGCGCGGGCTTTTCAACAACCGGTGTGGCCAGTTCGGGAAACAATTCGAGTGCGACGGCTTGCGTGTTCAATGGGGCCCCTTGGTTCGGACGCGTGGCAAAAAGGAGCCCGCATTATTGCCCCTATCATCAAAGCAAGATTCGCTACCGCTACTGAGGAAACTGCATGTCTGCCGCCCCCACTTCTGCATCGCCCGCCGCCATCAAGCCCCTCAAGGGCACGCGTGTTCTGAGCCTGGCGCTCAACCTGCCGGGCCCAGCGGCTCTGATGCGCTGCCGCGCCATGGGCGCCACCTGCGTCAAGCTGGAGCCGCCTGCCCCTGCAGCAGCGCCCAAAGGGGCCACCAGCGACCCGATGGGTTTTTACTGCGCCGACGCTTACACGCTGATGCATGAAGGCATCAAAACGGTGCAAGCCGACCTCAAAACAGACAAGGGCCGCCAAGTGCTGCACCGTGAGCTTGCCAAGGCCGATGTGCTGCTCACCTCTTTTCGCCCTTCGGCCCTGACCAAGCTGGGGCTGGGCTGGAAAGAACTCCACAAGGCCTATCCAAAACTCTCCATGGTCGCCATCGTGGGCTCCCCTGGCGCGCGTGCCGAAGAGCCCGGCCACGACCTCACCTACGTGGCCGAAAACGACCTGGTCGTGGGCCTTGCCCTGCCTCCTAGCCTGTACGCCGACATGGGCGGCTCGCTCTTGGCCACCGAAGCCATATTGCAAGCCCAGTTGAACCGCCTGCAAAAAGGCAAAAGCGTGCGCCTGGAAGTCGCCCTGTCCGACGCGGCCCGCTACCTGGGCATGCCACGGGCCTGGGGATTGACGCAGCCCAAATCACCCGTGGGCGGCAGCCATGCAGGCTACGGCGTGTATGCCTGTAAAGACGGCAGGGTAGCGCTTGCGGCCCTGGAGCCGCACTTTGCCGCCGCATTGGCCGAAGCGGCAGGATTGCCCGATGCGCAACTGCGCACCATGATGCAGCCCGCCACGCGCACGGCCATCGCCGCCTTTGTAGCAGGCAAAACACGCAAGCAACTGAACGCGCTGGCCGTGGCGAAAGACATACCGCTGCACACTCTTCCTGCGGCTTGATGTTTTAGGTGCTGCCCATTGCGGGACGGCAGCTAATCACCGTAGTCCTGATTCCGGAGGCCTGCCTCAATCTGCAGGCAAGCCGCACAGGCAGCTAGTCAGCGCGGTTTGCGCCCCGTCTTGGCATTGCCCGTCACCCGGGGAGGCAAACCGGTGTGCTGGGTCAACATGCGCCCCTTCACCGGCTGAGCGCCAGCTTTTGCGGCGGGCTGTGTGCCCGGCTTGGCAAGCGCCTTGGACGCCACCGGGGTGGAGTTCTTTTTGCGCGCGCTCTGGTACGCGCCGTCACCCATCGGCTGGAAGGTGGGAATGAGGTGGTGCTTGCCATTGCCAATCAAGTCCGCCCGGCCCATGGTCTTGAGCGCTTCGCGCAGCAGCGGCCAGTTGTTGGGGTCGTGGTAACGCAAAAAGGCCTTGTGCAAACGCCGGCGCTTTTCGCCGCGCACGATGTCCACGGTTTCGTCGTCGCTCTCGGCGCTGCGGTGGATCTTGCGCAGGGTGTTACGGCCCGAGTGGTACATGGCTGTAGCGGTCGCCATAGGGCTGGGGTAGAAGGTTTGCACCTGGTCGGCGCGAAAACCGTTCTTCTTGAGCCACACAGCCAAGTTCATCATGTCTTCATCGGTGGTGCCAGGATGGGCGGCGATGAAGTAGGGAATCAGAAACTGCTTCTTGCCCGCTTCTTCAGAGTACTTTTCAAACAGCTGCTTGAACTTGTCGTAGGAGCCAATGCCCGGCTTCATCATCTTGGACAGCGGGCCTTGCTCGGTGTGCTCGGGCGCGATCTTGAGGTAGCCGCCCACGTGGTGCTGCACCAGCTCTTTCACGTACTCCGGGCTTTTCACGGCCAAGTCGTAGCGCAAACCAGAGCCAATCAAAATCTTCTTGATGCCCTTGAGCGCGCGGCCGCGGCGGTACATCTTGATCAGCGGGCCGTGGTCGGTGGTCAGGTTCTGGCAAATGCCGGGGTACACGCAACTGGGTTTGCGGCACGCCGCCTCGATCTCGGGGCTGCGACAGCCCAGGCGGTACATATTGGCAGTGGGCCCGCCTAGGTCGGAGATGGTGCCGGTAAAGCCCTTCACCTTGTCGCGGATGTCTTCAATCTCTTTGATGACCGAGTCTTCCGAGCGGCTCTGGATGATGCGGCCTTCGTGCTCGGTGATGCTACAAAACGTGCAGCCCCCAAAGCAGCCGCGCATGATGTTGATGGAGAAGCGAATCATCTCCCAGGCCGGGATTTTGGTGGCGCCGTCATGGCTACCGTTTTCGTCCGCATACGCGGGGTGCGGGCTGCGCGCATACGGCAGGTCAAACACCATGTCCATCTCGGCAGTAGTTAGCGGAATGGGAGGCGGGTTGATCCACACGTCACGTGCGGTGGTGCCTTCACCATGGGCCTGCACCAAGGCGCGGGCGTTGCCGGGATTGGTCTCAAGGTGCAGCACGCGGTTTGCGTGGGCGTAGAGAACCGGGTCACTCTTGACCTGCTCGTAGCTGGGCAGGCGAATCACCGAACGCTCACGTGGCGGCACCTTGAGCTTGGCCTTGAGCGCGGGGTTGGGGTGGAATGTGAGGGGTGCGCTCGCAGATCCAGTACTGGCAGGCACGTGAGGCTTGGCTGCTCCTGCTAAACCGCCTGCACTTTCGGCAGCTGCTGCAACTGCCTTGGCCTCATCTTCCTTGGCACAGGTTGCGCCCTGCCCTGCCGCCTGCTCACTGGTGGTCATGTAGGGGTTCACATGGGCTTCCACCCGGCCCGGCTCGTCCACGCTGCTGGAGTCAATCTCAAACCAACCTTTACCAGTTTCGTCATCGGGCCTGCGCACAAAGGCGGTGCCGCGCACATCGGTGATTTGCTCCACCGGTTCGCGTGCCGCCAGGCGGTGGGCAATTTCCACCAAGGCGCGCTCGGCATTGCCGTACAGCAGCAAGTCGCACTTGGCGTCCACCACGATGGAGCGACGCACCTTGTCGCTCCAGTAGTCGTAGTGGGCAATGCGGCGCAGGCTGCCTTCAATGCCGCCCAAAATCAGTGGCACATCCTTGTAGGCTTCTCGGCAACGCTGGCTGTACACAATGGCTGCGCGGTCCGGGCGCTTGCCCGCTACATCGCCAGGTGTGTAGGCGTCGTCACTGCGGATCTTGCGGTCTGCGGTGTAGCGGTTGATCATGGAATCCATGTTGCCCGCGGTTACGCCCCAGAACAGATTGGGCTTGCCCAGCGCCTTGAAGGCCTCGGCACTGGTCCAGTCGGGCTGGGCAATGATGCCCACGCGAAAGCCTTGCGCTTCCAGCATGCGGCCAATCACCGCCATGCCAAAGCTGGGGTGGTCTACATAGGCATCGCCTGTCACCAAAATCACATCGCAGCTGTCCCAGCCCAGCTTGTCCATCTCGGCGCGGCTCATGGGCAAAAACGGAGCTGTGCCAAAGCGGGCGGCCCAGTACTTGCGGTAACTGGACAGCGGTTTGGCGGCGCGCGCGAAAAAGGAGACGTCGAGGGGAGCGTTCATCAAGGGATACCGGGGGGAGATAGCCGGGGAGTGTACGGTTTTACACAAGGCATGGCCCTGCACAAGGGTACTTGGTAGGCACGGTTTTTACCCACTTTGCCCCTTGTGTGCACCAGCAAGTGGCACCGTACAAACCCCGAGGCGTTAGTTCCAGCAGGCATCAAATTTGCGTACTTTGGCCCGTAGAATCGATTTTCTGACCTATCAACCCGCCTGCGGCACACGCTCCAGGCACTTCAAGGAAACCCCATATGAAGAAACTGCTTTTGGCATTGGCTGCCACTTCCCTTCTCGCAGCTTGCGGCAAAAAAGAAGAAGCGGCACCTGCCCCCGCCGCAGCGCCTGCTGCCGCACCCGCAGCATCGGCACCCGCTCCTGAAGTGGGCCCGCTCAAAGTCGCTATCGACCCCACCTATGAGCCCTTCACCTTCAAGACCGGCGACGGCCAGCCCACCGGCTTTGACGTGGACATTGCCAACGCCCTGTGCGAGCAAATCAAACGCAAGTGCGAATTCGTCGAACAAGTCTGGGACAGCATGATCCCCGGCCTGAACGCCAAGAAGTACGACGTGATCATCAGCTCCATGTCCATCACCGACGAGCGCCTGAAGGAAGTGGACTTCACCGACAAGTACTACAACACCCCCAGCCGCATCGTGCTGAAAAAGGGCACGAAGTACACCGACCCCGCATCCATCAAGGGCAAGAAAATCGGCGTTCTGAAGGGCAGCACCCAAGAGAAATACGCTTTGGGTGACCTCAAGCCAGCTGGCGTGGTTGTGAACTCCTACGAAGCCCAAGACCAGGTCTATCTGGACATCAAGTCCGGCCGTCTGGACGGCACCGTGGCTGACTTTATGGAAGTGACCGGTGGTTTCCTCTCCAAACCCGAAGGTGCCAAGTACGAACTGGTGGGCCCCGATCTGAAGGACCCCAAGTACTACGGCTATGGTGCAGGCATTGCGCTGCGCAAGGGTGAAGACAAGCTCAAGGGCGAGCTGAACGAAGCCATCAAGGCCATCCGCGCCAACGGCACCTACAAGACCCTGAACGACAAGTACTTCGCCAAGTACAACATCGACGTCTACGGCGAATAATTCGCTGCCCCCACTAACGACAGCGCGCCACTTTAGCGCGCTGTCGTTTTTTATGGTTTCATCCGCCCATCCCTGAACGCCCCATGAACGCCTACTACATCGCCATTCTGCAAGGCTCGGTACTCACCGTCGGTGTGTCGCTGGCGGCCTTGCTGGTGTCCATTGTGTTGGGCCTGCTCGGTGCAGCGGCCAAGCTCTCTGGCAACCGTTTTCTGGTGTCCGCTGCCACGGTGTACACCACCGTCATTCGCGGCATCCCCGATCTGGTGGTGATGCTGCTGGTGTTTTACGGCGGCACCATTGGCCTGAACCACTTGATGGAAGCGATGGGCAGCAAGCGCACCATCGACATCAACCCGTTTTTTGCCGGAGTGCTCACCATCGGCTTCATCTATGGCGCCTACATGACCGAGTCGTTTCGTGGCGCCATCCTGTCCATTCCCAAGGGGCAAATGGAAGCGGCATGGGCCTTTGGCATGGGCCGCGTACAAACCTTTATGCGCATCACCGCACCGCAAATGGTGCGCTACGCCCTGCCCAGCTTTACCAATAACTGGCTGGTGCTGATCAAGGCCACTGCGCTGGTCAGCCTGATTGGTCTCAAAGAAATGACCTACTTGGCCAAACAGGCCAGCGCGGCCACCCGCTCGCCGTTTGCTTTCTTCTTGTTCACGGCAGCTTTGTTTCTGGTCTACACCACGGTGTCGCTGTACGCGCTGCGCAAAATCAATGCGCGCTACAGCCTGGGCACCAAGCGGGGCACGCTATGAAGTGGTCTGTCATTTTTGAGCCGCACAACCTGGCGCTGTATGGCGAGGGCATTCTCACCACGCTGGGCTTGCTGTTTTCGTCCCTGGGCATCGGTGCCGTGCTGGCGCTGATTTTTGCCTTGGCCCTTACTGGCCCCTGGGCACCCTTGCGTTGGGTGGTCAGCGCCTACACCTACGTCATTCGCGGCACGCCGCTCTTGATCCAGGTGTATTTGATTTACTACGGCCTGGGCCAACTGGAATGGATTCAGGCCCGCTGGGACGATGTGTGGCCCTGGACGCACTTCAAGGAACCCTTCTTCTGCGCCCTGCTGGCCTTCAGCCTCAACACCGCAGGCTACACCGCCGAGATGCTGGCCGGAGCCATACGCGAAACCAACGCGGGCGAGATAGAAGCCGCACAGGCCTTTGGCATGAGCCGCCTGCAGGTGATGTGGCGCATCGTGCTGCCCAGCGCCATGCGCCGCACCCTGCCCGCCTACAGCAACGAGGTCGTGATGATGTTGCAAAGTACCAGCCTGGCCAGCGCTGTTCCCAGCATGCTGGATGTCACGGCCGCAGCCAGCCGCGTGTACTCTGACTACTACCTTCCGTTTGAGGCCTACATCGCAGCGGCGGCCATTTATCTGGTGGCTTCCTTTGCGCTGATCGCTGTGTTCCGACTGGCCGAAAAACGCTTCCTGGGCTACCTGGCTCCCCGCAAACACTGACCGCCATGCAACGCACAGACCACGCCCTTTTGTCGCCCAGCCTGGGCAGCCACAAGACTCTCACCAGCGTTCACTTCGGCACACCCGGCGCTGGCAAAAAGATTTACATCCAGGCCAGCCTGCACGCCGAAGAGTTGCCCGGCATGCTGACCGCCTACCACCTGCACCCGCTGTTGGAAGCGGCTGAAGCGGCAGGCCAGGTGGCCGGTGAAATCGTGCTGGTTCCCGTGAGCAACCCCATCGGCCTAGCGCAGCGCGTGGACCACAAACCCATGGGCCGCTTTGAGCTGGACAGCTCCGAGAACTTCAACCGCCACTACCCTGACTTTGCCAAGGCCGTGTTGCCGGTAGTGAAAGACAAGCTCACCGCAGACGCCGCCGCCAATGTGGCCCTGGTCCGCCAAGCCATGGCCAACTACCTTGCCGCCTGGACGCCACAAAGCGAACTGCAGAGCATGCGCAAGACGCTACTCTCGCTGGCTTTTGATGCCGACATCGTGCTGGACCTGCACTGCGACTGCGAAGGTGTGATGCACTTTTACTGCGAAGAGAGCTGCTGGCCCACGCTGGCTCCCTTTGCGCACTTCATGGGTAGCCAAGCCATTTTGCTGGCCAAAGATTCCGGTGGCGGGCCGATTGACGAATGCCTGTCCGGCGTCTGGTGGCGCTTGGCTGAAGCGCTCAAGGCGCAGGGCATTGCGCACCCGTTGCCCCAAGGCTGCTGCACCACCACCATCGAATTGCGAGGCGAGCTGGACGTAACGCACGCCTACGCCCAGCAAGATGCACAGGCCATCTTTGCCTACTTGGAGCACATCGGCGTGCTGCAGACCGGCAACAAGCCCGCGGTGCCCGAAGCCTTGTGCCAGCCCACGCCGCTGGCTGGCTCGGAAACACTGCACGCCAGCGGCCCCGGAGTCGTGGCCTTCGCCGTAGAGCCTGGGCAGAAGCTGCGCACAGGTGACTTGGTGGCTGAAGTCATCAACCCTATCGAAAACACCGTGCAGCAAGTGCGTGCCGGCGTGGACGGTGTGTTTTATGCCCGCATCCGCGACCGCTATGTCACCGCAGGCTGTGAGCTGGGCAAGATTGCCGGCGCCCACGCCTTCCGTACCGGACCTTTGCTGGGCGACTGAACCCATACCCTAGAGCAGACAGACCATGACCACCACAACCACACTGAAACTCCAGGTCGAAAACATCCACAAGAACTTCGGCCCCAATGAAGTGCTCAAGGGCGTGTCCCTCACCGCACATGCGGGCGACGTGATCAGCATCATTGGCAGCTCTGGCTCGGGCAAGAGCACCTTTCTGCGCTGCATCAACCTGCTGGAAAAACCCAACCAAGGCCGCATCGAAGTGGCCGGTGAAAAGCTGCTGCTGGTCAAAGGCAAAAACGGCGACCTGGATGCTGCCGACCCCAAGCAACTGCAGCGCCTGCGCACCAAACTGGCCATGGTGTTCCAGCACTTCAATCTGTGGGCGCACATGACGGTGCTGCAAAACATCATTGAAACGCCGGTGCACATCCTCGGCGTGCCCAAAGATCAGGCGGTTGAAACCGCCCGCAAATACCTGGCCAAAGTGGGCCTGTCCGGCGTGGAAGACCGCTACCCCGCCCACATGAGCGGCGGCCAACAGCAGCGCGTGGCCATTGCCCGCGCGCTGGCCGTGGAGCCGGAGGTGATGCTATTTGACGAGCCCACCAGCGCGCTGGACCCCGAACTGGTGTCCGAGGTGCTCAAGGTCATGAAAAACCTGGCGCAAGAAGGCCGCACCATGGTGGTGGTGACGCACGAGATGGGCTTTGCCCGCGAGGTGGCTAACCACCTGATCTTTTTGCACAAAGGCCTGGTGGAAGAAGAAGGCAACCCCGCCACCGTGCTGGCCAACCCCAAGAGCGAGCGGCTGGCCCAGTTCCTCTCCGGCAGCCTGAAATAAGGCCATGCTGTTTGGGCTGCCTGCCCCGTTGCGGGGCCTTCTGGCCACGCTGCTGCTAGTAGCCAACATTCTGTTTTGGGTGCCGGTGGTGATGGTGCTGGCCCTCATCAAGCTGATGCTGCCTTTCAAGGCCGTGCGGCTGGCACTGGACCCGCTTTTGGTGGGCATTGCCGAAACCTGGATTGCCGGCAACAGCGCCTGGATGACAGGCCTGCACCGCACCGCATGGGATGTGCAAGGCATTGACGGGCTGGACGCGCAACACTGGTACCTAGTGAACGCCAACCACCAGTGCGCGGCCGATATTTTTGTGATGCAGCACCTGCTCAACCGCCGCATTCCGCTGCTCAAGTTTTTCATCAAACAGCAACTCATCTGGGTGCCCCTCATGGGCCTGGCCTGGTGGGCGCTGGACTTCCCCTTCATGCGCCGCCACAGCGAGGCCTTCCTCAAGAAGCACCCCGAGATGCGCGCCAAAGACCAGGAGGCCACGCGCCGCGCCTGCGCCAAGTTCGCCCTCATCCCTACCAGCGTGACCAACTTCATGGAAGGCACACGCTTCACCCCGGCCAAACACGTGCGCCAGCAGTCGCCCTACCGCCATTTGCTCAAGCCCAAAGCCGGTGGTGTGGCGCTGGCCATGAACGCCATGGGGAATAAATTCCAGGCGATTCTGGATGTGACCATCGTCTACCCCGACGGCATTCCACATTTCTGGACCTTTTTGTGCGGTGGCATGCGCAGGGTGATCGTGCGTGTGCAAAGCCGCCCCATCCCAAGCCACTTGCTGGGTACCGATTACGGCAGCGACGCGGCTGTGCGCGAAGCGTTCTCGGCCTGGGCGCAGCAGATGTGGGCCGAGAAGGACGCACAAATCAGCGCCTTGCTGGCGCAAGCCAAACGCTGAATCACCCACACCTAACTACCCTATTGGCTCCACGCCCCTTGCCTGCGTTGCACCGGCTAAGCTTGCCCCATGCGTCCTACATCCCGCTCTGATGTGTTCTGGTCCTTCTCATGGCTCGCCCTGCAAGGATTTGGCGGCGTGGTGGCCGTGGTGCAGCGCGAGATGGTGGAGAAGAAACAGTGGCTCACCCGTGAAGAGTTTGTAGAGGAATGGGCTGTGGCCCAGATACTGCCCGGCCCCAATGTGGTGAACCTCTCGCTCATGATCGGGGACCGCTACTTCGGCATTCCTGGTGCGCTGTTGGCGCTGGCAGGAATGCTGACATTTCCGCTGATCATCGTGTTGGCGCTGGTGATTTTGTTTTCTGGCATCTCGGAGTTGCCGCAGGTGCAAGGCGCTTTGCGTGGCATGGGCGCGGTGGCGGCCGGGCTGATTACCGCCACAGGCCTGAAGCTGATTTCTGCGGTGAAGCAGAACCCCATGGGCGTGAAGGTGTGCTGGCTGTTCGCCGCATTTGCCTTTGTGGCGATTGGCGTGCTGCGCTGGCCGCTGGCTTGGGTGCTGTTTGGTGTGGGCGGTGTGGCCTGCGGCTTGGCCTACCGCGCGATTGTGCGCATCCATACCCGTGCTGACGGCGGAGGTGCAGCGTGACTATCAGCCTGGCATCCATCGACTGGTTCCACCTGCTGGGGCACTTCATGTCGCTGTCTCTGCTGGCCATAGGCGGTGCCATCACCACCGCACCCGATATGCACCGCTACCTGGTGGATGAGCAACATTGGCTGAGCGACGGCCAGTTCACTGCGAGCATTGCACTCAGCCAGGCCGCCCCTGGCCCCAACCTGCTGTTCATCGCGCTGCTGGGCTGGTATGTGGGCGTCAACGCAGCAGGTGGTTTGGCCGCGGGCATGGCAGCCTGGCCTCTAGGCCTGATGGGCGCGCTGATTGCAATGCTGGGCATCTTGCTGCCCAGCACCACCCTCACCTTTGTGGCCGCACGCTGGGCCCACAAGAACCGCGAGTTGTTGGCAGTGCGCGCCTTCAAGACCGGCATGGCACCCATCGTGATCGGCTTGCTGGCGTCCACCGGCTGGATTCTGTCGGCCAAGATGGGCAGCGCGGCAGACAGCTGGCGCTTGTGGCTGCTGACCACGGTGGTCACGCTGCTGGTGTGGCGCACCCGCATCCACATGCTGTGGCTGCTGGCGGCCGGTGGTGTGCTGGGCGCCTTGGGCTGGGTCTAGCTGCTGCGGCCAGCGCTGCGTTGGCGCACGGCTTCGTACAGGCACACGCCGCTGGCCACCGACACATTCAGGCTTTCCACCGCCCCCAGCATGGGGATGCTGACCAGCTGGTCGCAGGTCTTGGCGGTGAGCTGGCGCATGCCGTCGCCCTCGGCCCCCAGCACCAGCGCCACCGGGCCTTTGAGGTCAGCCTGGTACAGCGTGTGGGTGGCGGCGTCGCTGGTGCCTATCACCCAGATATTGCGTTCCTTCAGCTCGTTGAGCGTGCGCGCTAGGTTGGTCACCATGAAATACGGCACGGTCTCGGCCGCGCCACTGGCCACCTTGGCCACCGTGGCATTGATGCCCGCCGCATGGTCCTTGGGAGCGATCACTGCGTGGGCACCGGCACCATCGGCCACGCGCAGGCAGGCACCCAGGTTATGCGGATCGGTCACGCCGTCCAGCACCAGAATCAAGGGCTGCACGCGTTCGGCCACCGGAAGCTCGGCGTTGGCGGCCTCCAGGTTTTCCAGCAGTTCGTCCAGCGAATGCACTTGCTTGATTTCGTGCACACGCGCGGCCACGCCCTGGTGGCCGTGGCTGCCAGCCAGCTTGGCCAGGCGCATGCCGTCGGCCTCGATCAGACGCACGCCGCTCTCGGCCACTTTCTCCAGAAACTGGCGCATGCGCGCGTCGCGGCGCGTGGGCTCGTAATAGATTTCGACGATGGATTGCGGCGCAGTCTTGAGGCGCACGCCCACGGCATGGAAGCCGAATAGAACTTTGGGGGATGACATGCACAGATTATCGACGCTGGGCTACCACACACGATTGCGGGTGCAACAATCCGCATATGTCTCCTACCGAATTACAAGGCTGCCTGACCTTTTTGCGCGAAGCCGAGCGCCTCAAAAGCGTGTTGCGCAGTGGCTTCAGTTCCAGCGGGCGGCCGGAGAGCACGGCCGAACACACCTGGCGCCTGTGCCTGATGGCCATGGTGTTTGAGTCGGAATTCAAAGAACTGGATTTCAGCAAAGTGCTCAAACTCTGCGTGCTGCACGATCTGGGCGAAGCCCTGCATGGCGATGTGCCCGCCATCGTCCAAGACCAGATGCCTGGCAAATCCGAACAGGAGCGTGCCGACCTGCAAACCCTTATGCAAAGCCTGCCGCCTGCGTTGTCCACGCACTTCATGGCCTTGTGGGGAGAGTACGAAAACGCCGCCAGCCCGGAAGCCCGTATCGTCAAAGGCTTGGACAAGCTGGAGACCATTCTTCAACACAACCAGGGCGCCAATCCGCCGGACTTTGACTACGCCTTCAACCTGGGCTACGGGCAAAAGTACATGGCAGCGCACCCCTTGCTGCAGGAGATCCGCACGCTGCTGGATGCGGACACCTTGCGCCGCCACCAGGGCGCATAGGCCTCAGACCGGCACTGACACCGGCGTAGCCACCCTGCCCGCCTCAATCGTGATGCTGCGCTGGCACCGCGTGGCAATGCCCCGGTCGTGCGTCACCAAAACCAAGGTGGTGCCAAGCTCGCGGTTGAGGTCAAACATCAGCTCCATGATTTTTTCGCCGGTGGCGAAGTCCAGGCTGCCCGTAGGCTCGTCGGCCAGCAAGACGGCGGGGCGCACCACAAAGGCACGGGCCAGCGCCACGCGCTGCTGCTCGCCACCACTGAGCACCTTGGGGTAGGCATTCAAGCGCTGCGACAGGCCCACGCGGCCCAGCATCTCGGTAGCGGCCTTGCGTGCGTCCTTGTGGCCGTCCAGCTCCAAGGGGAGCATTACGTTCTCCAGTGCGGTAAGGCTGCCCAGCAATTGGAAGCTCTGGAACACAAAGCCCAACTTGCGGGCGCGCAGCGCAGCGCGCGCGTCTTCGTCGATGGCAAACAAGTCCTGCCCGGCTAGGCGCACCGTGCCTTTGCTGGGCGTATCCAGCCCCGCCATGATGGATAGCA
>Ga0228698_1001078_pt1 | contig 14578 bp, 5 predicted proteins | sample McNCre117_Aug_MG_FD_178015 | JGI IMG/M metagenome (GOLD analysis project Ga0228698, IMG submission 178015) | Freshwater microbial communities from McNutts Creek, Athens, Georgia, United States - 1-17_Aug_MG | ecosystem: Environmental > Aquatic > Freshwater > Creek | place: USA: Georgia...
TGGCGGAGCCGGCATTGGCCACCACCATGGCGGGCACCAGGTTGGCGGGCAGCAGTTTCATCAGCGCGCCGCTCCAGTAGCTGGTGATGCCACCTGCGGCGTTGCGGGCCGTGACGGTGATTTGGGGGGCGCTGGCCCAGCCGGTGGGCTGGCCGATGAAGGTGTAGCCGGCGCCGGGTTTGGTGCAGGCCGCGTTGGCGGTGTGCAGCGAGGGCGCGGCGGCCAGGGCCAGGGTGTAGTTGTCGGGCACGAAGCGACCCACCGGCACACTGATCGAGCTGATCTGACGCGCCGCCGCGGCGGTATCGGCCACATCGGTGTCAGCGTAGCTGGCATCCACCAGCTGCAGCGCAACCGCGCCCACTTCGGCATAGCTGACGTTGTCATGGGTGTAACGCCCGGCCACTGCAGCCACGGTGGTGGCGCTGAGCGCGCCGGCCGTGCACCCGGCCGGCAGCAGGCAGCTGGTGGCCGACAGGGCGGGTGATCCGTCGTAGCCGGTCATCACATTGCCAGCGGCGTCGCGGGCCGTGCCCTGCACCGTGAAGGGGCGGCCGGCACGGTGCACCACACCACCGCTGCCGCCGGTGTTGTCCAGGCTGCGCGTGCTGCCAGCGGTGCTGCTGTCGCCATCGCTGGCGGCCAGGCTCAGGCTGGCCGGGATGGCTGCGAAGTCATCGCTGCTGCAAGATTCGATCAACCCGGCCGGCCCGGCATAGCTCATCTTCAGGCGCATGCGCCGTGTGGCGCTGGGCGGCGGCGTTATGCTCACATTGACCCGCGCCGTGCCGGTGAAGCTCACGGTGCCGGCCGAGCCCAGGTTCACCCAGCTGCTGCGGCAACTGCCACTGACGACGGCGCTGTTGTCGCGGGCATCCAGCCAACTGAGCGCCACCGTGCCATTGAACGAGGGGTGCAAGGCCGTGCCGGTCGCATCCAGCGCCACCACGGCCACGGTGCTGGCAGCACCCGCCACCTTGCTGCGCAGCACCCCGGTCAGCGCATTGGCTGCGGTATCGGTTTCAAAGGCGTTGAAGCCCGAAGGCATCACCGCGGCCATGCTGGTGCTGGCGAAGTTCAGGCTGAATTCGCTGGTATTGCCTGCGGCATCGGTGGCCGTGGCGGTGATGGGCGCGCCCACCGACATCACGTTGGCAGGCGTCATCAGCAAGCCGCCAAAGCGGCCCAGGCCATCGGCGGTGAGTGCACCCAGGTACACCGGGCCGTCGCCGTACAGGCCGGCTGCCTTGCCGGCCACAAACACCTCCACGCGCGAGCCGGCCCACAGGGCCGAGTCAGCCGGGCCGATGCGCCCGGCCACCACCAGCTTGTTGGTGGCCGAGTCATACCCGCCAGTGCTGATGACCGGGAAATCCATGCTGTTGTTGGCCTTGCTGGCATCAGCCAGCCCGTCGCTGCCTGCGCTGGTGCCTGCGCCCACCACGATGCCCTTGTTGACCGAAGACTTGATGCTGTTGCCCAGCACCCGCGTGCGCAGGCCGCCATTCACCCAGACGCCTGGGTTGCCACCTCGGATGACATTGCCCTCACCTGCGTTGACACCGCCAATCCAGTGATCGGCACCCGACCACACCGCCACCGGCACACTGTCGGCGGTCACACTGCTGCTGCCATCGCCGCCGACACCGAAGGTATTGCCGGTGACACGGTGCCCCGTGCCCTGCAGCCCGATGCCAAAGCTGTTGCCAGCAAAGCGGTTGGTGTCTGCGGCCGTGCTGCCGCCAATGCGGTGGCCGCTGTCAGTGGTGTAGACATCCACACCCACCCGGTTGCCGGCGACCGTGACGCCATCGGGTGCCAGCCCGATCCAGTTGCCCAGCACACTGACGCCCGTGGCTCCAGCCAGGTTGAACGCCCGACCGCCGGTGCCGGTGAAGGTGGTGATCGACAGGCCTCGGATCGTGCTGCCCGAGCCGCCCCCACTGAACGACAGCGCATCGGCATTGGCCGCAGCAGTGCCATCCACCCACACCAACGGCGTCGATCCAAAGCCTGGCTGGGTGCTGCCATCGATGATCACGGGCTTGCCCACCGCCGGCAAGCCGCTGGTGGGGGCGATCTTGCACCCCGCGCCTGGGCAGTTGGGCAAGGCGAAGGCAATGGTCTTGGTGGTGACCCAGTAGTTGGCCTCCTGCAAGGCGGCACGCAGTGTGCACTGGCCTGCGGTGCTGGTCTGGCAGATCCCGTCGCCCGGCGTCGCGTCGACACCATCGGCGTTGCTGTTGACCACAAAATCGACCACCAGGCTGCCGAAATTGGCTCCGAACTCGCTGGTGTTGCCCGAAGCATCGGTGGCCGTGCCCGTGAGCTTGCTGCCGGCAGCGATCACGGCCAAGGGCATGGTGACCGTGCCACTGAAATTGCCGCTGGCGTCGGTGGTCACCGCGCCCAGATAGGTCTTGCCTTCACCGTAGCCGCTGGCATCACCATCACTGAGAAACACCTCAACCCGGGCCCCGGCAAACACGCTTTGCCCGGCCGCGCTGCCCACATAACCGGCCACGGTCAGCTGGTTGCCACGGGCGCGGGCCGATGTGAACACCGGCTGGTCCATCTCGCGGTTGGGCCGCCCGGCGATGAGCGCACCATCGTTGACGGTGACGCCGGTGGTGCCGCCATTGGCCAGATCAATGCCCAGGCCGGTGTTGCCGTAGAAGCTGTTGCCCAGGATGGCGTTGCCGTCCGAGGCCACATCGATGCGCACGCCTGAACCCAGGTTGCCGGCGATCACATTGCCGGCTCCGGTGGCCGTGCCCCCGATGGCCACCGAGCGGACCAGGCCCAGGCGCATCGACACACCGTCCACGCTGTTGCCCAGCAGGGCCGTGCCCGCCGCATTGGTGCCGATGTAGTTGCCCTGGATCACCGTGCCGGTGGCGCTGCTGCTGCCGCTGGCCGTGCTGCTGTTGATCCAGATGCCGCTGCCCAGGTTGCCCGAAATGGTGTTGCGCGCACCGCTGCTGGTGCCGCCAATCTGCGCCGGGCCCGCGCCCGGGTCGAGCACCACGCCGCTGTTGTTGTTGCCCCGGGCCACGGTGCCGGTGATGTCCAGGCCCACGATGTTGCCCTGCACGGTGTGGCTGCCTGCCGTGATGTAGAGGCCACGTCCGGTATTGCCGCTGATGACATTGCCGGCGCCAGCAGCCGTGCCGCCCACGGTGACCCCGGTGGCCGTGCCCGCCAGCACCAGGCCCGCGCTGCCACCATTGGCCAGTGCCGTGGCCCCTGCCGCGTTCAGGCCGATGGTGTTGCCCTGCATGGACGTGCCGGTGGCGCTGGCCACCGCCACCCAGATGCCCTCGTTGCCATTGCCCGAGATGATGTTGCGTGCACCGGCTGCGGTACCGCCGATGGTTTGCGCGCCGCTGGTGCCAGCGACATAGATGCCGATGCCCGCGTTGGCGATGGCCGCCGTGCCCGCCGCATTGGCACCGATGGTGTTGCCCTGGATGGTGTGGGCGCCATCGGCGATGTCCAGGCCTCGGCTGCCATTGCCACTGATCAGGTTGCCAGCCCCGGCATTGACACCACCCTGGGCGTTGTTGGTGCCACCCGTCCACAAGGCCACGCCCGAGCCGGCATTGGGCACGGCCGCTGTGCCCGCCGCATTGGTGCCGATCTTGTTGCCCTGGATGAGGTTGTTGCTGCTGACCACATAGAGGCCGCCCTTGCCCGCCTGGGTCTGGCCCGAGATCACGTTGCCGGCGCCCGCAACTGTGCCGCCGATGGTGTTGCCGCCGCCGTAGGCCTCGATGCCGAAGTAGCCGGCGTTGCCCACGCGGGTGCTGCCATCAGCCCCCACGCCGATGTAGTTGCCAGTGATGGTGTTGCCGCTGCTGAGCGTGTTGATCCAGATGCCCGCGCCGGCATTGCCCGAGATCACGTTGCGCTGGGCGGCCGTGGTGCCGCCCACCACGTTGCCGGTACCCGAATTGAGCGTCAGGCCGTGCTGCGCCGTGGTGACCGCCGCGTTCAGCGATGCGGCCGTGCCCGCCGCGTTGGTACCCAGGTAGTTGCCCTGCACCGTGACGTTGCTGGCCGACACGAAGAGCGCAGGCGCCACGGTGCGGTTGATCACCAGTCCGCGCACCAGGCTGCCCGACGCCGTGATGTTCAGGCCGTAACCCGAGGTGGTGGCCGCGCCATTGAGCTCGACCACGGGCGCCAGTGCCCAGCCCGGCTGGGTCTGTGCATCGATCACCAGCGGCTGGCTCACCGTGGGCAGGGCGCTGGCCAGATTGATGGTGCCCACGCCCGATGTGAACTGGCTGGGCTGCAGGCTGTTGATACCCGGCTGCGTGGTGCCGGCCGCCAGCATGAACACCAGACTCTCGATGCCCGCAGGGCGCCCCACCTGGGCCAGGCTGGCGTCACCGCCCAGGGTATTGGCGTTGATGATGGCCTGGCGCAGGCTGCCTGCACCGCTGTCATTGGTGTTCACCACGGTGCTGAAGTTGAAGCCGAAGTCGATGCCTGCCAGGCCGCTGGCACCCACCACCGCCGGCGAAGTGGTGGTGGCAGCCATCACCTGGCAGGCCTTGGGATAACCCACCATCGGGTCACCGAAGGTGCCGTTGCTGCAGGCAATCGAGCCGGTGGCCACGCGGTAGGCCCAGCCACTGCTGCCCGCTGCAAACGTGCCGTAACGGACAAGCCGCGTTCCGGTGAAGGTGCACGTGCCGCCCTCGCCGGCACAGGTGCTGCCCACCGTGCTGCCGGTGGTCGCCGCTGCGCCATCGCTACCAGCCGGGAACATGCCGCCTACCCGGTCGATCACGGCCACCGCCGTGCCGCCCGAGGCATCGGTGCGGTAGGTCATCACCGGCACCAGGCCAGCGCTGCTGCCGCTGCGCTGCGACAGCACGCTGGCATTGACCACCCGCACCGTGTAGCCGCTGCTGGCCGACACCGGCAGCCGGTACACCCCGCTGGCATCGGTGAGCGTGCTCACCACAAAGCTGTGGCTGGCGTCGTACAGCTCAACCAGGGCATTGGGCACGGGCAGGCCGGCGCTGCTGGCCAGGCTGCGGCCCGCGCCGCCGCCGTAGTTGACGTCTTCAAACACCGTGCCGCTCAGCGTCAGCTTCACCGCTGCATTGGGCCCGAACTCGCTGGTGTTGCCCGATGCATCGGTGGCCGTGGCAGTCAGTGACTGACTGGTGGTCAGCGACACACCACCCGGCAACGTGAGCAGGCTGGAGAAATTGCCATTGGCATCAGCGGTGACGGTGCCCACCCAGGTCTTGCCTTCTCCATAACCCGATGGGTCAGCGTCCGAAACATACACCTCGACATTGGCGCCGCCAAAGGTACTGGCGGCAACCCCACTGCCGATGTAGCCCTGCACCCACACCTGAGTACCCGACAGCGCCGCGATGGTCAACACCGGGTAGTCCATGCCGTTGTTGGTGCCCGTGCCGCTGCGCACGCCGTCGTTCAGGCTCACGCCCACGGTGTCCAGGTCGATGCCCATCGATGCGGGCGCGGTGCCGCCGCTCCAGTTGGCGGTGCTGCCGTTGCCGTAGATGCTGTTAAGGCTGATGGTCACGGTGATGACCCCTTGCGCCCGCACGCCGGTGCCGCAATTGTTGGCCACGATGTTGCGCAGCAAGACCTGGCCCGTGGCCGTGGCCAGCACGCCCATGTTGTCGCTGCCGCCCAGCCGCCCGTTGGTGATGATGGTGTTGTCGCTGACCGTGCTGGTGCCGCCCACCAGCCGGATGCCGCTGGCGCCGTTGTCCACCACCAGATTGCCGGTGATCTGCACGCCCGTCGCACCGCTGTTGGTGATGCCCCCGCCCGGCAAGGCCGAGCTGACCATGTCGTTGTTGCGCACCTCATTGCCAGTGACCAGTGCTGCCGTGGCGCCACTGCCCAGCACAATGCCGGCCGAGGCTTCAAACGCCACGATGTTGCGCTGGACCACACCATTGGCGCCGCCAACCAGGATGCCCTTGCCCAGGCTGCGTGAGCCCGCACCGGGATCGGCCATGGCGCTGACCTTGCTGCCGATGACGTTCGCCTCGACCAGGGCGTTGGCACCCGACAGTTGCAGGTCGTAACTGGCGGCGTTGCCGGTGATGCCAAAGCCCACCCAGCCGGTGCCGCGCACGCTCACGTCCGAGCCACTGGCCACCAGGCCGGTGAGCACGGTATTGGTGGTGGCCGGCACCACTTTGACCTCGGGGCTCAGCACACCAGCCAGCGCGCCTGCCTGTACGCCCACGGTGCCGCCCGCGCCCAGGGTACCGGTGTTGGTGTCGCCGATGTTCGCGGTCTGGGTGGTGCCGTCTATCACCACCGACGCTGCGGTGAGCGTGGGCAGGGCTGTGGCCAGGCTGATGATGGCCGAGCCGGATACGAAATTGCTGGACAACCCGGCACGCTGGCCCGCCACCGCCAGCCCCGACGGGATCATGAAGATGGTGCTCTCCTTGGCCGTCGGCAGCGCCATGGCCAATCCTGCTGCGGTGCGGCCCGAGCCGGCCTGCGCCAGCGCGCTGCGCCCACCCAGCGCGTTGGCATTGATGATCCACTGTCGCAGGCTGCCCTGCCCGCTGTCATTCACATTGACGATGGTCGAGAAGTTGAAGCCAAAGTCGACCCCGCTGACCGTGCCCGCCGTCACCTTCACCGACGTGATGCTTTGCGGCGTCGCGCTGGCGCTGCTCAGGCTGGCCAGGCTGGCGCTGGTGGTGTTGCTGCCGGCATCGGCCTTCTCGGGTGCCTCACCACCCACCCGGGCGTTGTCGGCCACGGCGCTGCCGGTGCTGGCATTGACCCGCCAGGTCTGCACGGGCAACTGCGCGCTGGTGGCGCCTGAGCGTGATGACAGCACGGTGCCATTGACCACCCGCATGGTGTAGGTCACCGGTGAAAGGTTGCTGAAGCTGTAGGTGCCCGCCGCACTGGTGGTGGCCGCGCTCACGAAGGCACCGTTGTTGTCGTACAGCTCCACCCGCGCACCGGGCCGCACCACGCCGCCGCTGCCGGCCAGGCTGCGGCCCGCGCCGCCACCGTAGTTCACGTCCTCGAAGACCGTGCCACTGATGGCGCCGGTGGCGTTCACCCGCGCCTGCACCGTGTTGCTCTGCTTGCCGGTCTGGCAGCTGGCAGTGCTGAGGTTGTCGGCGCAGGCCGTGGCCACCAGGTCTTCGAAGATGTCGGTCAGATTGGGTGTGGTGGCGGCCACCTGCACATCAAACTGCAGCGTCAAGGTGCCCGCTGCGGCCACCGTGCTGCTTGACAGGTAACTGAGCACGCCCGACGTGAAGAAGCTGTCGGCTGCGCTGACCCCGTTCACCTTGAAGCTGCCCGCCACATAGCTGGTGTAAGTGGGCAGCACATCCTGCACCCGCAGGTACATGGCCGACGCATTGTTGTTGGTGATCGTGACGCTGTACCGCAGCACGTCGTTGGGAAACACCACGGTCTGCGTCAGCACCACGCCCAGCTTGCCGGTGGTCACCGGCGTGCAGGTGTTGCTGCCAATGCCGGTCACGCCAGGCGAGGTGGTCATGCAATTGCTGGTCACCGTGCCATCAGCCACGCCGGTCTTGACCTTCATCCACAAATCCACAGAGCCTTCATCGGTGCCCGATCCGTCCACGCCATCGTTGGCCGACAAGGACGCGGCGGTGAAGCTCACCACACCGCCCGAGCCATCACCGCTGGTGCCACTGGCCGCGCAGCCGCTCACATTGCAGGTCAGACCTGTGGGCAGGGGTGAGGCCAGACCCATGTAGATCAACTCGGCCGGAACCTGATCCACCACCGACACATTGCTGGCCGCCACACCCGAGCGGTTGCGGTAGGTCAGCGTGTACCGCACATAGCCGGCACGGCTGGCGTCCACCAGATAGGTCTTGGCGCCGCCGGTGACGACCACACTGGACACCGTGGTGTTGGCATCGGCGGTCTCCACCGGCCCGAATGCCGATGAACTGCCCCAAGCCGTGTTGCTGCCGGCCAGCGCCCGGGCCGACAACACCTGGCCGTCATAACCACTGGTGCCGGGAATGCTCACGTCGATCGCGGCGGTCAGGGTATTGCCCGCAGCAAAGCTGTAGCTGCCACTGCTGTTGCGGCGCAATCGCACACAGGTGGTGGCGGCCGGCAAGGCCAGGCTGCTCTCGCTGGCGTAACCCGAGCGGCTGCTGGCCTGCAGGGTGACGGCTGTCCAGGTACCCGTCAAGGGATTGGCGAAGCAGGTGGCATCGGTGCTGGACTCCAGCGTGAGGTTGGCGCTGCTGTCGCTGAGGTAGGCCTTGCCGTAGGTGGGCGTGAACTGGCTGCTGCCCACACCGCTGCGAGGCATGCGCATCAGGCCATAAAAGCCGTTGGCCGGCGCATTGCCGGCGTTGGCCAGGCTCCATTGGTAGCTGAAGCTGCCGCCGGCTGGCCAGTTGGCCGGTGCCACCAGCGTGCCATTGATCGACGGCGCCTCCAGCACGGTGGTGCTGCCAGTGGCGCTGTAGTTGCTGGCCGCGTGGCGGCTGGTGGGCGCCGGGTTGTCGCCGCCCAGGGCACTCAGATCAGTCTTGCGCAATTCAGCGGTGTAGCTCACCGTGCTGCCGGCAGGCACATTGCGCAGGATGTTGAACTGCACATAAAAGCGCGGGTAGTTGATCAGGTTGTCGGTGTCGCTGCTGCCGGCATTGGTGCCGCCATAAGCCGGTGCGGGCTGGGTGTTGTCGGGCACGGTGAACACCGCCATGCACGCCGGATCACTGTTCGATGTGGCGGCCAGGCAGGCGGCCGGGCTGGGTGGCGTGAAGGTGATGTTGGCCGCATTGCCTCCTGGCGGCACCGTGCCCGCCTGCACCGTGCCCGCCACGCTGCTCAGATCGATCTGGTTGCGCGCCGCAAACAGGTTGAGCACCCATTTACCCTTGATCGACGCGCTCGCCAACTTGTGATTTCGGGGGTAGATGTATTCACCGATCGCCTGCCCGGCCGGCACGCTCACGCTGTGCCCTTCGGTCACCATGGGGTAGGCCACCGCCTCCTTGTACATGGTGCTGGTGCCGTTGAAGTTGCCGCAATCGTGCGCGGCACCGCTGGGGTTGGACGATGTTTCCCAGGTGTAGGTGCGGCCGGTCATGGCATTTGAAAACCCCGTGCCCTCGGCCGGCTCGGCCACGCCATAACTGCCATCGGCCACGCGCAGCATCAGGTCCGGTTGCAGGGAAGCATAGTCGGGCGCTGTGGGTACTGTGTTGTCATTGGCCTTCATCAGCAGCAGGCGCGTGCCGGGCAGCACCACCGCACTGGGGTTGTTGTCGTTGGCCGCAGCGCTGAACGGCGTGCTGTTGATGGCCGTGGCGGTCACGGGCTTCCAGGCGGCGTGCGGCGGGTCGGCCGTGGCCACAAAGCTGGCGTCTGTGGGCAGCGGCGCTGTGCCGGTCGAGTCCTTGTAGACCCTGGTCACCCAACTCACGGCGTTCAGGCCATGAAACGTGGCCCAGCTGGGCACGGTGGTCAGGATGTAGCTGCGATCGAGCTTGACCGTGTGCGTGGCGTACCCGCCATCCGAGCCATACAGCATCCACGAGATCCATTCACCTGCCCTCATGCTGCCGCCATACACGTAGTACTCGGTCCAGTTGGGCCAGGGCTGGTAGGTGGCGGTGGGCCCGTTCATGGTGCGCAAGGCGTACTGCCCGGCCACGGTGCGGCAGTAGTTCAGTTGCACCGCGTGTGACTTGGTGACCGTCACCGTCTGGCTCGGGTTGCCGATCACCACCGTGGCTTTCACACTGACCGTGGACCCATTGGCGCAAGTGGCCGGCACGCTGTAGGTGGGCTGGATACGCCAGGGATTGGCACCGCCGGCAAATGAATCCCAGGCCATGCGGTCCCACTGGATCTTCAGCGTCTTGTCGGCCACCGCACCAACGGTGGGTTGCTGAAGAATGCGGTAAGGGTAGTTGGCGGGTATGACACCGGCCATGCTGTAGCCGTTGTAGATGGCCGTGCAGGTGCCCGCCGCAAAGTCGATGGTCATCACCACGTTCTCGGCGTCGACACCGCCCGTGGCGTAGCTGTTGCTATAGGGCGCAAACCAGGTGGTGATGTTGGTCTGGCCGGGCCCGACCGCACCAGTTGATCCGTACTGCGTGACCGCCCAGACCGCTGCCGCACCGCTGGAGGTGACCGTGGCCGACAGCGCACTGGGCGACATCTTGGTCACCAGCCCGGTGAGCGTGTTGCTGGGCGTGGCTCCATGATCGAGGTAGGCCTTGATCTTGAACGTGCTGCCGTTGACCGTGCCCTGCTGCACCAGAAAGTTCAGGTTGACCGAACCGCTGTAGCCACTGGGCAGCGTGCCCAGGTTGTAGCGCAGCTCACCGGCCACCAGGTTCACCAGCGCATTGGTGGCCGCCGTGCCGTCCGATGCAGCGGTGTAGCCATACAACTGCACCGGCCGGTACACCTGCATGCCCGCGCCATTGCCGTAATCCTTTTCGGCATCGGTCATCAGCCCGACAAAGGGCGTGACCGCCGTGCCGGTGGCCGAAAGCCCGTTGATCTCGCTCATCGGGATACGCAACACCGCATTGCGCGTGCTGGCACCTGTTGAGGTGATGTTGATGCGCACCGCCAACTGCCCGCCCGCCCCGGTGCTGGTGCTCAGCGCGGTCACGGCCACGGTGGACGCGCCCGTGGCGTCGCCATAAACCTTCCAGAAATCCAGCCGCGCCGGCAGGCCGCCAGCGGCCACGGTGTTGACATGGTTGACCGACCAGCTCAAGCGGATCTGGCTGTTGGCCGGGTCGATGCCCGACAGGTCCACACTGGTGGTGCCGGCAGCCAATGTGCGGGTCAGCAAATTGCCGCCAGCGCAGGTTTGCACAGCCAGGGTGTTGGCGTCGGTGTTGGTCAGCTGCGCCACCGCCACATCCAGGAACAGCCACTTGTTGAAGGTGCCGCCCGCCGGTTGCGGCAGGCTGAAGCAGGGCGACACCACCACCATCGTGTTGCCGGTGGCTTGCAGGATGCCACCGATGTTCTGGTAGCTCTGGCTGGCGTTCGCGTCAACGCCGTTGTTGTCGTCGAAGTTGTCTTCGTAGCTGTAGGCGTCGTTGACCACGCCCACATTGGCCGCCGTCACATGGCCCACCAGCAGCATCAGGGGCAGCAAGGCCACCAGCACGCGTTCACGGTTGAGCACCTGGCCATCAGCGTACAGCCAATGCCCAAGCGCCCGCCATGCCCGCACCCATCCCGCCAGCAAGCGGCCTGACCAAAATCCAGCCGTGCTGGATGAGGGCGTCAGAGGGGGCGATTGATCGTCAGGCATGCAGCAGGCTGCAACACGGGAGGCATCGTCCTGGATTTTCAGGACATGCGCGTGGTCTCACTCTGCCAATAAACCTGACGTGACGCGTCCTGTTTGATGCTGCACCGCAAAAAGATGCGTGCAACCCGGGCGCCGAAGGCTCAGCAGGCGTAGCGCGGCGCCGTGCCGCCGGGGTTCTTGCACACGGCCACGCGCACTTCCAGGCGGCGTGTCACGCCATCGGCGGTGCCCACCTGGCCGTTGTCCACCGTGGCCACCAGCTTGTAGAAGGCCAGCTTCAGGCCGCCCTCGTCAACGCTGCCGGTGCTGGGCACCCGGGTGCAGGCCACGTTCACATTCAAGCCGGCCAGGGGGTCGGGCAGCGTGAGCGTGGTGGCTGCAAAACAGGGCGGCAGGGTGTTGGCATCCAGGCCCAATGTGGATTGGGGATCGGTCACTTGCCAGGCCCCCCATTCGGTGGCCGAGGTGGCCGCCGCCAGCGCCCGCGCCGATTGCACCTGCAAGGCATAACTCGATTGCGACTGGCCCAGCATGGCCATGCCTGCACTGAGCATCACGCCCACGATGACGATCAGGAACACGACGGCCGGCAAGGCGATGCCGCGCTGCGGTGGTCGATGCAGGTGCTGCATGGTCATGGCGTGTTGTCCACCGCCAGTTGATGCAGCAGGTCCATCTGCACACCGCTGCCGGTGGCGCCGAAGCCGATGCTCAGGTTCACCATGCCCACATTGGCCAGCGAGGCGCTGTAGCCCAGGCTGCAACGGGCCAGCCCGTCAATCAGCACCGCCCTGGTGGCTGATGCGAAGGCACTGGCGCCAATGCCTGCCGGTTGTGTGGCCTGCCAGCCATAACCGCTGTAGCGCACCAGGTTGAAGCCGCTGGCACCATTGGGCTCGCAGCCCAGGCTCACCGGGGTGGTCACCAGAAAAAACCGCGGCGATGACAAGGCCGAGGCCATGGCGCCGGCAGCGGTGAACTGCACATGGTCACCGCCCACCCCCACACTCACACCGGTGCGGCGGCTGGTGCCCAGGTACACGTCAGCATCGGGCGAGCCCAGATTGCCGGCCACCAGGTCCACCGCGCCGCTGGGCGCCTGCAGCGGCACACCCAGCACATCAAAGGCGTTGTCGGTCGGGTCGTCAGGGCTCCACACATCACCCGGCAGGCCCAGCACCTGCGAGGCTGCACGGCGGTAGTGGCCGGCATCGGTGATGGGCACAAACTCGATGTAGCTGCCGCCGCTGGGCGCCGATGACCAGCGCACACTGTTGGGCAAGGCGCCCTGCAACTCGTCCTGCACGCGGCCCACGGCGGTGTCGGCCACCATGGCCATGGTTGATCGGTCGCGGCTGCCCTGCTGGCCTTCCACCACGCCGGCCACCAGCTTGGCGGCCATGGCGGCCACCACGCCCACCAGCATCAGCGTGATGATCAACTCGATCAGGCTCATGCCCTGGCTGCGGCGACGGTTCATCGCACCGATCTCCACAGCGCCAGCACCGTGTCCGAGCCGGCCGGCGGCGTGATCCGCACCTGGATCCACCAGCCTTGGCTGGCTGGCACGCCCTGCAAGGCCGCCTGCGTCACCGACACCTGAGCGCGGTAGGCACCCAGGCCGGGCAGGGCCACGCCTTCGGCATCGGTGATGCCATCCATCACCAGGCCGTTGTAGTCGGCGATCGAGGTGAAGGCTGCGCGCCCGGTGCCGCCACCCCCGGTAGATGCCTGGCCCGGCAAGGGCTGCAATTCGATTTCGCGCAGCAGGGATGTGGCCACCGCCAGCGCCTGGCGCGCCACCAGCGGATCAGCGCTGCGCGAGGCGTAAAACGACCAGGCGCTGAGGATGCCGCCTACCACCACGCCCAGCAAGACCATCGAGATGATGACCTCGATCAGGCCCACGCCGCTCTGGCGGTGCGACAGCGGGCGTGCGCTGCGGCGGCTCACAGCGTGGTCACCGTGATGTGGCCGGTGACGGGCTCCAGCCGCACAAACTGCGAGCTGATGCTGCCGTCCAGCGATTGCGCCTGCCACTGCAAGGTGCTGCCGTTGGACGGACGCCCCTGCGAATCAAAGTTCAGACCCGTGGCCGCCGACAGCTTCACCGTGTCGGCATCACGCAGCCAGTTGGCCACCCCGGCCGGGCCTTCCAGCGGCTGCGCGCAGGCCGCGTCCAGGCACACCTGCGCCTTGGCCGGTTGCGCCGTGAGCACCACGTACACCGTCACGCGCTGGGCCCGGGCCAGTGTCTGTGCCTGCCGCAAGGTGGCCGCCAGCTGATCGGCCGTGCCCTGCACCGCGAATTGCGACGGCCCGACAAAACGCGTCATCGCCATCACCGCGATGATGCTGGTGATGGCGATGACGGCAATCAGCTCCACCAGGGTGAAGCCCTTGCGCAACCAGACAGTGCGAGGGGGCAGGGCGGGCATGGCTCAGCAGCCGGTGGACACCTCGGTGATGACCGGCCGCTGCTGGCTGGCCGGCGACTGGTAGGTGACGGCACACTGGGCCGGCGTGTCGGCCCCGGTGATGGTGATGGTGAGCACCGAGCCGCCCGACGTGCCGCCACCGCTCAGGCTCAGGCCGTCAGTCACCGCGTTGATGTTGGCCGCGCCCACGATGCCATTGCTGCCTTGCACCGCCTGCGGGTAACAGTAGTTCAGATCGATGGCCAGCCCTTCAACGGTGACCGCGCCGGTGGCACTGCCCGCATTGCACGACACCCCGGCGGCCAGGGCCGACGAGCGCACCATGGCCGCGGCCGTGCGCATCGATCCGGCGATCGCCTTGACCTTGCTGGCGCGTGCGCCCCCTTGCAAGTCGACGAATCGCGGCAGCGCCACGGCGGCCAGGATGCCCATGAGCACCACCACCATGACCAGCTCGATCATGGTGAAGCCCCGGTGCGGGCGGGCAAGTGGGTAATTTGGATTCACGGTGGTCACCAGGTATCGGGTTCAAACCATTGGACGGCGGGCGCAAGCCCAGCCGCTGCACGAGTCTGTCGCAAGCCAAGGCCGCTTCAAGCGTGGAATAGCGCCCCGCGCGGGCGGCTTTTTGCGGCCACGCACGCCAAGGCGCGGCTCAGGTTAGGCTGCGAAACCCTGCCAACCGAGAGCCCCACCATGCGTCACCTGCCATCGCCCGCCCCCGCCCCGCTGGATCGCCGCGCCCTGCTGGGCTGGGGCCTGGCCAGCCTGATGGCCACGGGCGGCTGCGCCAGCCCCGGCGCCTGGCCGTCGGGCG
>Ga0228698_1001079_pt1 | contig 14577 bp, 6 predicted proteins | sample McNCre117_Aug_MG_FD_178015 | JGI IMG/M metagenome (GOLD analysis project Ga0228698, IMG submission 178015) | Freshwater microbial communities from McNutts Creek, Athens, Georgia, United States - 1-17_Aug_MG | ecosystem: Environmental > Aquatic > Freshwater > Creek | place: USA: Georgia...
GCTCCAGCTCGGCCACCGCGGCCAGCTCGTCGAGCCGGCCGCGCAGCTCCTCGGTCAGCGCCAGATAGCGGCCTTCACCCAGCGGCACGAAGCGGCTCTTCTGCGTCGCGGCCCAGTCGAGCAGGCGGCCGAGGTGGGCCACCAGCTGCTCGTTGATCGTCACGCCGCCCTGCAGCGCCAGCCACTCGTTGCCCGAGGTGACCGACACGTGCAGCGCCTCCAGCCCGGCGCGCTCGACGCGGATGGCCTTGCCCTGCGGCCAGTCCAGCGCCGCCACCGCGTTCAGGGTGTGCAGGCGCTCCAGCAGGGCCAGCGTGGCGTCAGGGGATTCGAGGTCCCAGGCGGCGGGCGCGCCCTCGGGCGGCTCGGCCAGCATCGGGCAGGCGTCGATCACCGTTTCCAGGTGGCTGCGCTCGGCGCCGAGGTTGCGCTCGGTGCCCACCACCTCGCCGTCGACCCGCGCGATCAGCCGAGGGCGACCCGCACCGGGCGTCAGGCGCGGGCCGCTGGCGCCCAGCGGCGCGGCGACCAGACGCAGGTGCACCCCCGCGCCCTGCGGGCTCAGCTCGGCACGCAGGCGCGGCTCGGCCGGCACCTCGCGGCGGGCCTGCAGCGCGTCGGCCTGGATCTGGAAGTGGCCGCCCAGGCTGCGCAGCACCGGTTCCAGCTCCTGCGCTGCCGCCTTGGGCAGCGTCAGCCCGGCGCCGATCAGCTGCGCGGCGCGCTTTTGCGCCGGGTTCAGCCGCAGCAGCCGGGCGCGCTGCGGCGTGTCGCGCAGCACGGTCAGGTCGGCCAGCGCCTCGCGCTCGCGCGCATCGGCCGCACTGGGGTTCGGCAGCCAGTGGCTCGGCTCGGCCGCGGCGGCCACCGGGTCGGTCCAGCGCGGCGTCGGGGTCAGCCGCAGGTGCAGCGCCTCGCCCTGTTCGGTCAGCTCCAGCTCGGGCGCGGCGTCGACCAAGGCCACCGGCACGCCCGGCGTGTCGGCGAATTCGACGTGCGGGTGGCCCAGCAGCGCCACCGCGGCGGCGGCGAGGTCGAGCCGCCAGGCGCGGTCGGCGCTGTGCTGGCGCACGCAGCGCGCCAGGGCCTGGTCGTGGGGCGCCAGGCCCTCGCTGCGCGCCAGGCGGCTGAGCGGTAGCGCCTTGGGCTTGCCCCAGCCGCGTGAGCCCTCCTTCTGCTCCCAGGGCGTCAGCCCGCGCAGCGCGCCGAAGTCGTTGACGTCCAGCGCCCAGACGATGCGGCTGGCCTGCACGCTGGCCTGTGCCGGCTCGGCGTTGGCGGTTTCGGGCGCGGCCACCGCAGCGAGCGCCGCCAGCGTGCTGCGCCAGGACTCGTTGCGCCGCGCGGCGAAGAAATGGGGCGAGGCGGTCCGGCCCTGGATCACCGCCAGCGCGTCGTCGAGCTGCCGCGCCAGGCCGTTCAGCCCGGCGGCGACGAAGCGCTGGTGCAGCGTCTGCCACGGCGCGGGGACCTGGCCAGGCGCCTCGGTCGCCGCCGTGGCGGCGCCATCGGTCAGCCAGGCGCGCATCAGCCAGCGCCAGTAATCCAGCGGCTCGAGGTAGGGCGCGCGCGTGGTGGCGGCGAAGCGGCCCAGGTCGCGGCGCGTTTCGCCCAGGCGCATCTCCAGCGCCAGGGCCATCAGGCCCCAGGGCGTATCCGCGCTGGCCTGGCGCTTGCCGCTTTCGGTGAGGCAGAACTTCAGCGCCGCGCGCAGGCCGGCGGGCTCGGCCCGGGCCATCTGCGCCAGCACGTAGGGCGTGGCCAGCAGCAGCGGCAGCAGCCCCTTGCGCTGGCCGGTGACGCTGCGGCGCGCGGCCAGGGCCTGCTCGTAGCGCGCGATCGCCTCAGGCCATTCGCCCAGCCCGGCCAGGCGGGCGCCTTCCATCGCGTCGGCGAAGCTGTCCCAGTGGGCGGCGAGTGCCTCCGAGGCGCCCGGACCGCCCGCGGTCAGCGGCGCCAGCACCGGTTCGATCTCATCGGCGCGGTCCGCCAGCAGCAGGTGATGCGCCCAGCTCCAGCGCAGCTTGCTGCCGGCGATCGCTTCGGCCACGAGCGGGTCGGTGGCGGCGCGCTCCAGCAGCGGCTCGGCCAGTTCGGGCACCGGCAGCGTCGAGCGGGTGGCCCAGGTGCCGCAGCGCTCGTCCAACTCGCCTTCGAGCAGCTTTGCCTGCACGCTGGGGTGCAGGCGGCGGTACAGCGGCTCGTCCAGGTCGGTGAGCAGCGCGTGGAGCAAGGCCTCGTCCCAGCTCACGCCCCAGCTGCAGTGGGCCTCCCAGCGCTGAAGCTCGCTGAGCGCGGCGCCGCTGCAGGCGATCAGCCGCAGCATCGCAACCGCATCGAGCTCGCCGCGGAAGTCCCAGCGCCCGCCCAGATCGCCCGGGCGGCCGTAGGCGTCGCAGGCCAGCAGGGCGTCGCGCAGGACGTTCACCGGGTGGCGATCCAGCGCACGCGCCAGTGCCGGGGCGAGCTGGCCGTCGGCGATCGACCAGGCGGCGCGCACGCTGCGGTCCTCCTGCGCCAGACCTTGCCGCGCCAGCTCGGACAGGGCGGCGGCCACGTCCGGCCCGGTGTAGCACCGGCCGTCGGGGCGCGGCTCCCCCAGCGTGGTCAGGAACTGCAGCATCCACGTGCGCGGGCGCAGTCCTCCCCCGAGGGCCAGCGCCTGCAGCACCGCCTCGGTGGCCGGCAGCGGGGCGGTGGCGTCGGGCGGCGGGGGGGCGTCGAACAGCGGCGGTTGCATGGGGCGGGATTGTCGCCGTGGCGTTGCGCCGACCTGGCTTCTGCACCGCTCAACCGCTGCGTCTGGACCCACCCGCCTGCGCGCTGCCGCAATGACAAAGGCCGCCCGAGGGCGGCCCTGAGTCGGTTCCGACCGCCGCGTTGGCGGGGTCAGCCCTGGTGCTTGGCGATGAAGTCGCGCACCACCGGGTAGGCCATCTCGCGCCAGCGGCGGCCCGAGAAGATGCCGTAGTGGCCGGCGCCCAGCACCGAGTAGTGCGCCTGCTTGTCCTTCGGGATGCCCGAGCACAGGCCGTGGGCGGCCTGCGTCTGGCCGATGCCGGCGATGTCGTCGAGCTCGCCCTCGACGGTCAGCAGCGCCGTGGTCTTGATGTCCTGCGGACGCACCAGCTCGCCCGAGACCTTCCAGGTGCCGTAGACCAGCGCGAAGTCCTGGAACACCGTCTTGATCGTCTCGAGGTAGTACTCGGCGGGCATGTCCAGCACCGCGTTGTACTCGTCGTAGAAGCTGCGGTGCTGCTCGACGCTTTCCTCGTCACCGCGCACCAGGTCCAGGAAGTAGTCCCAGTGCGAGTTGACGTGGCGGTCCGGGTTCATCGCCACGAAGCCGGTGTACTGCATGAAGCCGGGGTAGACGCGGCGGCCGGCGCCGGGGAAGTTCGGCGGCACGCGGTAGATCACGTTGTTCTCGAACCACTCGTGCGAGCGGTTGATCGCCAGGTCGTTCACCGCGGTGGGGCTCTTGCGCGCGTCGATCGGGCCGCCCATCATGACCATCGCCTTGGGCGTGGCTTCACCGTTCGAGGCCATCAGCGACACCGCAGCCAGCACCGGCACGGTGGGTTGGCACACCGAGATCACGTTGACCTCCGGGCCAATCTTGCGCAGGAAGTCCTGCACGTAGTGCACGTAGTCGTGCAGGTGGAAGGCGCCGTCGCTCAGCGGCACCATGCGCGCGTCCACCCAGTCCGTGATGTAGACCTTGTGGTCCTGCAGCAGCGTGCGCACCGTGTCGCGCAGCAGCGTGGAGTGGTGGCCCGACAGTGGTGCGACCACCAGAACCGAGGGCTGAGAACGCATGCGCTCCAGTGCCTGGGCGTTGTCGGTGTAGCGCTTGAAGCGCAGCAGGCGGCAGAACGGGCGGGATTCAACCACCTGCTCCTGCACCGCGACGTCCACGCCGCCGATGTTCACCGACGTGATGCCGAAGGGCGGCTTCTCGTATTCCTTGGTCAGGCGGTGCAGCAGGTCGAAGCCGGCGGCCATGCGCTGCGAGCCGACGGCATGGGCGAAGGGCGACAGCGGGTGGCTGTAGAGCTTCGACGAGGCGCTGGCGAACTCCGCGAACGGGCTCAGCATCGCGCGCTGGGTTTCATAGAGCTGGTAGAGCATCTCGGATCCTCGGGCAGGGGGTGGGCGTCGGGCGCAGGGATGCCGTCGCCAGCAACGATGTTGCAGTGCAGCATTGTAGTGCCAGGGCCACCAGACTGCGCAGAATGCAGCGAGAATTGCGCCAGATCAACTGGGGCGAGTCCCGACGATTTGGCGTGCTTCCTGCCGAAATCGCCGACTTTTCGAGATCAAGGTGGTTCGAAGTGTTCCAGCCTGGAGCGATTGGGCTTCAGGGCGGCGGCCTGGTGCAGACCCGCACTCGCTGAGCAGGTGGGCTGAGCGTCGGCATCAAGCCACGTGCGCGAGCGCCGGACCCAGGTCGTCCAGCCAGAGCGTGAGTTCGTCCTCGCGCACCTGGAGGTAGTCCAGGCAGGCGTCGCCGCGCTGCTGCCATTCCTGCGTGTCGGGCTGACCCTCGTGGCGCGCGACCAAGTGGTCGGCCACCAGCACGGCGGCAATCAGGGTGCGCACCGCGGGTTCGATGCCGCCGTCGTGCAGCGCCTCGGCGTCGTGGTGCAGGCGAATCGCCAGCTTGAGCGGTTCGGGCAGTCGCCAGGCGCGGGCGACCAGCGCGCCGACGATGGTGTGGTCCGTGCGGTGGTTGGCCTGTTCGGTGCCGGTGAAGCTGCGGTCGCGCCGCGCGTGGGCCTCGGCCAACGTGCCGCCATAGCCGCGCAGGCCCTGCAGCAGCACAGGAATGCCGACATCACAGAACAGCCCGAAGGTGTGCGCCAGGTCCGGCGGTGTGCCGTAGAGCTGGCGCGCGACGAAACCTGCCGCCATCGCGCGCCGGCTCGAGCCCTGCCAGAAGTTCTGCAGCGCCGGGTGGTTGACGGGCAGCGCCCGCACCGTCAGAAACTGCATCAACTGCGCAGCGGTGGCCTTCAGGCCCAGCAGCGACATCGCCTGGTTGACGCTGCTGACGGCGCTGCGGCGCGCGTAAATCGGGCTGTTGGCCGCGCGCACCAGCGAGGCGGCCATCGCGACGTCGCTGCCGGCGATGGCGCAGACGACGTCCCAGTCTGGGTCGGCCTCGCGCATCACCGCCTGCAGGCGGGTCAGCAGGTCGGGGCAGGGGGGGATCGTGATCGTGCCGGCGGGCCCTGCGGTGAGGGCCTGGTCGAGTTCCCGATCGATGTTGCGCGCCATGATGCTCAAAGCTCCAGCCTGTCAGACGAGGGCGATTGTGGGCATTCGCGCGATTCGAGATGCGGCAATGAGAGAGGCCGGGGGCGCGCTTATCGCTTCAGCCGCTGTGCGTCCGTGTGCGCCCGTGTCAGCGCCGGCGGCGGCCGGCGTCAAGTGGGGCGGGCTGGCACGCCCGTCGGGCGTGCAGCGGTCGCGGGGGGAGGGCGTCGCTTACTTCGACGCGGCGGCCTCCGCCGGTGCGGCGGCCATGCTGGCCGCTTCGGCCGGAACTGCCGGGGCCGCCGGTGCCGAGGCCATCACCGCCGTCGGGGCCGCGTGGGCCGCGGCCGGGGCCTGGGCGGCGCCCGCGGGCAGCAGCGGCACGATCAGCAGCGCCACGATGTTGATGATCTTGATCAGCGGGTTGACGGCGGGGCCGGCGGTGTCCTTGTAGGGGTCGCCCACCGTATCGCCGGTGACGGCCGCCTTGTGCGCGTCGGAGCCCTTCTTGTGCAGCTTGCCGTCGGCGTCGGTGAAGCCTTCCTCGATCAGCTTCTTGGCGTTGTCCCAGGCCCCGCCGCCGGTGCACATCGAGATGCCAACGAACAGGCCGGTGACGATGGTGCCCATCAGCAGGCCACCGAGCGCGGCCGGACCGAGCAGCATGCCCACGACGATGGGCACGGCCACCGGCAGCAGCGACGGCACGATCATTTCCTTGATCGCGGCGGTGGTCAGCATGTCGACCGCGGCGCTGTAGTCCGGCTTCTTCTTGCCGGCCATGATCTCGCCGCCCTGGAACTGGCGACGCACCTCGACCACCACCGAGCCGGCGGCGCGGCCCACGGCCTCCATCGCCATCGCGCCGAAGAGGTAGGGGATCAGGCCGCCGATGAAGAGGCCGACGATCACCATGTGGTTCGACAGGTCGAAGCTGACGTGCATGCCCTGGGATTCCAGCGCGTGCGTGTAGTCGGCGAAGAGCACCAGTGCGGCCAGGCCGGCCGAGCCGATGGCGTAGCCCTTGGTCACCGCCTTGGTAGTGTTGCCCACGGCGTCCAGCGGGTCGGTGACGTCGCGCACGCTGTCGGGCAGTTCGGCCATCTCGGCGATGCCGCCGCCGTTGTCGGTGATCGGACCGTAGGCGTCCAGCGCGACGATGATGCCGGCCATGCTGAGCATGGAGGTGGCGGCGATCGCGATGCCGTACAGGCCGGCCAGCCAGAAGGCGCTCACGATGGCCAGGCACACGAAGATCACCGGCCAGGCGGTGGACTTCATGCTCACGCCCAGGCCCGCGATCACGTTGGTGCCGTGGCCGGTGGTGGAGGCCTGCGCGACGTGCTGCACCGGCGCAAACTGCGTGCCGGTGTAGTACTCGGTGATCCACACCATCGCGGCGGTGAGCAGCAGGCCCACTGCGCAGGTGCCGAACAGCGCCATCGCCGAGACCTTGCCGCCCGCGGCCAGCTCCAGCCCGTTCGGGAAGAGCATCACGGTCACGCCGTAGAAGGCCACCAGCGAAATCGCGCCGGCAATGATCAGGCCCTTGTAGAGCGCGGGCATCACGTTCTTCATGCCGGGGCTGGCCTTGACGAAGCCGCAGCCGACGATGGAGGCGATGATCGACACGCCGCCCAGCAGCAGCGGATAGACCGCGGCGGTCATGCTGCCGGCGGCGGTGACCATCAGCGAGCCCAGCGCGATCGTGGCGATCAGCGTAACGGCGTAGGTCTCGAACAGGTCGGCAGCCATGCCGGCGCAGTCGCCGACGTTGTCGCCCACGTTGTCGGCGATCACCGCGGGGTTGCGCGGATCGTCCTCGGGAATGCCGGCTTCGACCTTGCCCACCAGGTCGGCGCCGACGTCGGCGCCCTTGGTGAAGATGCCTCCGCCCAGGCGGGCGAAGATGGAGATCAGCGACGAGCCGAAGGCCAGGCCCAGCAGCGGCTTGAGCGTGGCCGAATCGGCCGCGCCGCCCTGGGTCAGAAACATGAAGAACAGTCCAACGCCCAGCAGGCCGAGACCGACCACCAGCATGCCGGTGATGGCACCGCCCTTGAATGCGACGTCCAGCGCCGGGCCGATCCCCTTCGTGGCGGCCTGGGTCGTGCGCACGTTGGCGCGCACCGACACGTTCATGCCGATGAAGCCGCAGGCGCCCGAGAGCACCGCACCCAGCACGAAGCCCACCGCGGTGGTGCTGCCAAGGAAGAGGAAGATCAGCACCGCCAGCACCACGCCGACGATGCCAATCGTTTTGTACTGGCGCGCCAGGTACGCCGCCGCACCTTGCTGGATCGCCCCGGCGATTTCCTGCATGCGCGCACTGCCGGCATCCTGGCTCAGGATCCAGCTTCGCTGCACGAAGCCGTAGGCGACGGCCGCAAGGCCGCAGAGCAGCGCCACCCAGAGCGCTGTAGACGTGGACATGAGGGATCTCCTTCCTCTAGCAAAAGCCCAAACCACACTTGGAACTTCAGTCTCCGACACGCCACCGCGTTGGTCTGCTGATCAACGGCCACAGTCACCCTCGGCCGCTTGGCGGGGTCGTGAAACCCATGCTAGGCGATGGATTGTGTGAACACAATCACGGGGCAACCCTGTGAATTCGGCGGGGCGCTACAGAGTGCGAGCGTCAGTGAACCGTGCCAGCAAGGCAGAAGCAAGGCCGCCCCGTAGAATCCAGAGCAGTCCTTGACCCGTCTCAAGCCCAGTCTGTCGATTAGAGCAAGCGAGCAACGCATGAGTCTGCACAACGTCACTCCCGGCCCGAAGGCCCCCGAGGAATTCAACGTCATCATCGAGATCCCGATGAATGGCGACCCGATCAAGTACGAAGTCGATCACGACTCTGGCGCGCTGTTCGTGGACCGCTTCATGTCCACCGCGATGCACTACCCGACCAACTACGGCTACGTGCCCAACACCCTGGCCGCCGACGGCGACCCGGTGGACGTGCTGGTCATCACCCCGGTGCCGCTGATCCCCGGCGTGGTGGTCAAGTGCCGCGCCATCGGCATGCTGAAGATGGACGATGAGGCCGGTGGCGACAACAAGCTGATCGCCGTGCCCGTCACCAAGATCCTGCCGCTGTACAGCAACTGGACCAAGATCGAAGACCTGAACCCGATGCGCCTGAAGAGCATCCAGCACTTCTTCGAGCACTACAAGGACCTCGAGCCGGGCAAGTGGGTCAAGGTCACCGGCTGGGAAGGCCCGGAAGCCGCCAAGAAGGAAATCGTCGACGGCATGGCCGCCTACGAGGCCGAAAAGAACAAGGCGTGATGGCAGGGGCCGGGCTGCGTGCCCGGCCGCCGCACCGATGACGAGGGGCTGCTGCGGCAGCCCTTCGGCGTTTTCAGGGCGCCTCGCGCTTCTCGCCTTTCGCCTCAGGCCTTGAAGGGGCTGTGCTCGCGCAGCTCGTCGACGTAGGCGGCCAGGCCCTGGCCCTCGCGCTCCAGGTAGCGCGCCACCGCGTCGTCGAAGGCCGGGTGCGCCAGCCGGTGCGCCGACCAGGTGGTGACCGGCAGCAGGCCGCGCGCCATCTTGTGCTCGCCCTGCGCGCCGCCTTCGAAGCGCCGCCAGCCCTGCGCGATGCACCACTGCAGGGGCTGGTAGTAGCAGGCCTCGAAGTGCAGGCAGTTCACCGGCTCCACCGCGCCCCAGTAGCGGCCCCAGGCCACCTGCTGCGCGGCGTCGATCGCCAGCAGCGACGCGGCAATCGGCTGGCCACCCCGCTCGGCGATGAACAGCAGCCAGTGCTCGGGCAGCGCCTGGGCCGTGCGGCGGAAGAACTCGCGCGTCAGGTAGGGCGTGCTGCGGTGGGCGCGGTAGGTCAGGCGGTAGCAGTGGTGGAAGAAGTCCCAGTCCGCCTCGCCGATCTCGGCGCCGCGCAGGACGCGGAACGTCACCCCCGCCTCGCGCACGTAGCGGCGCTCCTGGGCGATCTTCTTGCGCTTGACGCCCTGCAGGCCGGCGAGGAAGTCGTCGAAGTCGGCGTAGGGCGCCGTCGAGGAGTCCTCGACGTGGCGGTTTGACCAGTGGAACTGCACCGTGCGGCGCATCAGCCAGCCGGCCGAGTCGGCGCTGGCCCGCTCGGCCTCGGACAGGAAGAGCAGGTGCGCCGACGACAGCGCGCGCTCGCGCATCAGCCCCTCGATGGCCGCCAGCAGCGCGCGCCGGCCGACCTCGTCGCGCGCCAGCAGCCGGCTGCCGGGCACGGGGGTGAAGGGCACCGCGCCGAGCAGCTTCGGGTAGTAGGCCAGGCCGTGGCGCTGGTAGGCGTCGGCCCAGGCCCAGTCGAAGACGTACTCGCCCCAGGAGTGAGACTTCAGGTACAGCGGGCAGGCCGCCCGCAGCCGCTCCGGGTCGCCAGGGTCGAGCGCCAGGTCTTCGATGGTCAGGAAGACCGGCTGCCAGCCTGTCTCGGCGCAGGCGCTGCCCGAGTCGTGCAGCGCCGCGAGCCAGGCGTGGCGCAGGAAGGGCGTGGGCTCCGGGCTGGCCGCCAGCAGCGTGTCCCAGGCGCGGGCGTCGATCTCGCCCGGTTCCTCGTGCACGCGTGCGCGCAGGTTCTCCCCGCTGGCCGGCGCTGCGGCGGGGGCACGGGTACCATCCCCACCCACCGTGCCGGCCCCTGCCGCTGGCGAGCCGTCGTTGTCCCTGTCGCGTTCCATCCTGCCCATGTCCTCCACCAACCCCGTGCGGGTGGCCCTGCTGCAAATCAATCCCACCGTCGGTGACCTCGCCGGCAACACGCGCCGCCTGGTCGAAGCCGCCCGTCGCGCGCACGCCCAGGGCGCCTGCCTGGCGGTGGCCCCCGAACTGGCGCTGACCGGCTACCCCCCCGAAGACCTGCTGCTGCGCCCCGCCTTCCTGGCGGCCTGTGAGCGCTCACTGGCCGATTGCGCCGCGCAGCTGGCCGATCTGGCGGGCTTTCGCCTGCTGGTTGGTCACCCGCGTGCACTGCCCGGCCTGGCCGACGCGATGGATGTTCGCACGCGCTCCTGGTCCTTGCCGACCTGTGTGAATGCCGCCTCGCTGCTGGGCGATGGCCAGGTGCTAGACGGCTACGCCAAGCGCGAGCTGCCTAACTACCAGGTCTTCGACGAGCGGCGCTACTTCGTCTCCGGCCGGGACGCCTCCCTCGCCGGGCAGTTCGGCCCGCTGGTCTTCGAGGCCGGCGGCCTGCGCTTTGGCGTCAACATCTGCGAGGACGCCTGGTTCGACGAGCCCGGCGATGCGGCCAAGGCGGCCGGCGCCGAGGTGCTGCTGGTGCTCAACGCCTCGCCCTTTCACCTCGGCAAGGCGGCCGAGCGCGAGGCCCGCATGGCCGAGCGCGCCCGCCACCTGGGCCAGCCCGTGCTTTACGCTCACTTGGTGGGCGGGCAGGACGAGATCGTCTTCGACGGCGCCTCTTTTGCGCTGGACGCCAGCGGCGCGGTGTGCACCCGTGCGGTGACCTTCGCTGAAACCGAGGCGCTGGTCGACCTGAGCCGGGGCGCCGATGGCGCGATCGCCGTGGCCGGCGAGCTGCAGCCGCACCCCGCGACCGAGGCGCAGGCCTGGGACGCGCTGGTCACCGGCGTGCGCGACTACCTGGGCAAGAACGGCTTCCCGGGCGCGATCATCGGCCTGTCCGGCGGCGTGGATTCGGCGCTCGTGCTGGCCATCGCGGTCGATGCGCTGGGCGCCGACAAGGTGCGCTGCGTGATGATGCCCAGCCCCTACACAGCCGAGATCTCCTGGGTCGATGCGCGCGAGATGGCCCAGCGCCTGGGCGTGCGCTACGACGAGATGTCGATCGTGCCGATGTTCGACGACTTCCGCGCCACGCTGGCGGCGGACTTCGCCGGCCGGGCCGAGGACGCGACCGAGGAGAACATCCAGGCGCGCATCCGCGGCACGCTGCTGATGGCGCTGTCCAACAAGTTCGGCGCCATCGTGCTGACCACCGGCAACAAGAGCGAGATGGCCACCGGCTACTGCACGCTCTACGGTGACATGGCCGGCGGCTTCGCGGTGATCAAGGACGTGGCCAAGACCCTGGTCTGGCGCCTGGCCCACTGGCGCAACGCCCAGGCGGTGGCCGCCGGCCAGGCGCCGGTGATCCCCGAGCGCATCATCACCCGCCCGCCCTCGGCCGAGCTGCGCCCCGACCAGTGCGACCAGGACAGCCTGCCGCCCTATGAGGTGCTCGACGCCATCCTCTCGATGTACATGGAGGAGGACCGCAGCCTCGAGGAGATCGTCGCCGCGGGCTTTGCGCCGGCCGACGTCGAGCGCGTGACGCGGCTGATCAAGCTCAACGAGTACAAGCGCCGCCAGGCGCCGGTGGGCATCCGCATCACGCACCGGGCCTTCGGGCGCGACTGGCGCTACCCGATCACTTCGCGATTCCGCGCCTGATCCCGAGTCTGGGTGGCGCTCCCGCTGCTCCCGTCCTTCCGCATCGTCACTTTCCGCGAGGTCGCCTGCCCATGCCGTCGTCGAACCGTTTTGAAGTCCGCCCGATTGCCCTGGCCGCCTGGGGCCTGACCGCTGCGCTGCTGGCCGGCTGCGCCGCTCCGGCCCAGCAAGCCACCCCGGTCGCTGCTGCGGCCAAACCGGTGGGCGTGGCTGCGGCGCCTGGGGCTGCGGCGAGTGGGCCCGCCCGGCCGGCCGCTGTGGCCGGGGGCGCCTCCGGTGCCGCGGCCGGCGGCGCGCAGCCGACCGCGCTGTCGACTCCGCCGCAGCCGGGCCAGCCGCCGGCCTTCGCGGTGGTGACGAAAGACGCCAAGAAGATCGACGGCCTGCTCACCGTCTGGCAGAAGGACGACAAGTTCTGGATCGAGCTGGGTGAGAAGGATTTCGGCGCCGCCTTCTTCCTCTCGCCCAAGGTGGCCAGCGGCATCGGCGAAGGCGGCGTGCTCGGCGGGCTGATGGCCAGCCGCTGGGGCAGCTACGGCGGGCCGCAGCAGGTGGAGTTCCGCCGCGTGCACAACCAGGTGCAGATGCTGGCGCGCAACACCGAATTCATCGCCAAGGCCGGCACGCCCGAGGCGCGCGCGCTGGCGGCGGGCTTTTCGCCCAGCCTGCTGGCCAGCACCGCGGTGGCCAGTGCGCCGCACCCGGAGCGCAAGACGGTGCTGGTCGAGGCCAACGCGCTGTTCCTGGGCGATTTGCAGGGCATCGCGATGGGCCTGCAGCAGCGCTACCGCCAGGGCTACTCGCTCGATGGCCGCAACACCGCGATCACCCGCGTGCGCGGCCAGCGCGACGAGCTGATCGTCGAGGTGCTCAGCCACTTCGCCACGGGCTCGATCGCCGTGCCGCAGCCGGGCACGCCGCCGGGCGCGCCGGTGCCCTCGCAGCCGCAGACGCTGCCCGACGCGCGCAGCCTCTTCGTCGGCCTGCACTACTCGCTCACCCGCCTGCCCGAGCCGGCGATGGCGCCGCGCGCGGCCGACGGTCGCATCGGCCATTTCGTCACCACCACCAGCGACTTCAGCGACGACCTGGCGCGCAGCCCCAAGCTGCGCCACATCGCGCGCTGGCGGCTGGAGAAGAAGGAGCCGGCGGCGGCGCTGTCCGAGCCGGTCAAGCCGATCACCTACTGGATCGACCGCAACGTGCCGCTGAAGTACCGCGACGCGATCCGCGCCGGCATCCTCGAGTGGAACAAGGCCTTCGAGGCGATCGGCTTCAAGAACGCCATCGTCGTCCAGCAGCAGAGCGACGACGCCGACTTCGACACGCTGGACACCGGCGTGGCCTCGGTGCGCTGGATGATCAGCGCGTCGCCGAGCTTCGGCGCCATCGGCCCGAGCCACGTCGACCCGCGCAGCGGCGAGATCCTGGACGCCGACATCGCCTTCGAGAGCCTGTCCTCGCGCAGCCTGCGCAGCCTGCGCAGCCAGCTGCTGCCCGCTGCCGCCACCGACTGGCCCGCGCTGCTGCAGGCCACCGAGGCACAACGCGAGTCTCGGCGCGAGGCCGGCGCGGTGCCGACGCGATCGGCGGCCCACGCCCATTCCGCCGAGGCCTGCACGCACGCCGACCAGGCGGCCGAGCAGCTGGGCTACGCGCTGGACATCCTGGCGCTGCGCGACGGGCTCGATCCCGCCGGCCCCGAGGCCCAGGCCTTCGTGCAGGCCTACATGAAGGACGTGACGATGCACGAGGTGGGCCACACCCTCGGGCTGCGGCACAACTTCCGCGCCTCGCGGGTCTACAGCGACCGGCAGATCGCCGACCCCGAATTTGGCAAGACCCACGCGCTGACCGGCTCGGTGATGGAGTACGCGCCGATCAACCTGGCCCGCCCCGGCCAGCCCGAGGCGGTGCCCTTCCAGACCACGCTGGGGCCCTACGACTTCTGGGCCATCGAGTACGCCTACAAACCGATCGCGCCGGCCGACGAGGCCGCCGAGCTGGCGCGCATCGCCGCGCGCAGCGCCGAGCCCGAGCTGGCCTACGGCACCGACGAGGACAACTACCTCGGCATCGACCCCGAGGCGCTGCACTTCGACCTCGGCGACGACCCGGTGGCCTTTGCGGCGCGGCGCTTCGACATCGCGCGCGACCTCTTCGCCAAGCTGGAGCAGCGCCCGCTGGCCGGTGAGCGCGACTACGGCCTGCTGCGCCGCGTTGTGAGCTTCGCGCTGCGCGACGTGGGCCGCGCCGCGGGCGTGCTGTCGCGCCAGATCGGCGGGCTGCGCACCCTGCGCGACGCGCCCGGCACGGGTCGCGATCCGCTGCAGCCGGTGCCGGCCGAGCGCCAGCGCGCGGCGCTGGACCTGCTGGCGCGCGGCGTCTTCGCCGCCGATGGCCTGAACCTGTCGCCGGCCCTGCAGCGCCGCCTGGCGCCGGATTTCCTCGAACGCCGCGACGCGCTGGAGGAGGGCGGCGGCACGGTGGGCACCGACTTCGTGCCGCAGCAAATGCTCATCGAGCTGCAGCGCGCGCTGCTGGCCCAGCTGATGAGCGACGGCCTGGCGCAGCGCCTGCTCGACGCCGAGGGCAAGGTCAGCGCGCCCGAGCAGAGCCTGCGCCTGGGCGAGCTGTATGGGCGGCTCGAACGCGAGGTCTGGGCCGAGCTGTCCGGCAAGGGCGACATCGCCGCGCCGCGCCGCGAGCTGCAGCGCGAGCACGTCAACCGCCTGGCCGCGCTGCTGCTCAACCCGCGCGGCCTGAGCCGGGCCGACGCGCGCAGCTTCGTGCGCCAGCAGGCGCAGGCGCTGCTGCCGCGCCTGCAGGCCGCGACCAAGCGCCCGGGCCTGTCGGCCGAGGCGCGCGCGCACCTGCTCGACAGCGCCGACAGCCTGCACGAGGCGCTCG
>Ga0228698_1001080_pt1 | contig 14563 bp, 41 predicted proteins | sample McNCre117_Aug_MG_FD_178015 | JGI IMG/M metagenome (GOLD analysis project Ga0228698, IMG submission 178015) | Freshwater microbial communities from McNutts Creek, Athens, Georgia, United States - 1-17_Aug_MG | ecosystem: Environmental > Aquatic > Freshwater > Creek | place: USA: Georgia...
TTCAGCCTGTCAAATGCGAACGATTCTCATTCCAGGACCCAAATGCGAATGATTCGCATTCAGATCGGAGGTGAGTACTCACTCACGTGCACTAAGTGCTCTGCGCCAGTGCGAAACCTACAAGTGCAAAATCTAGCACGTTTTCCGCGCCACAGTGCAAAAGTGACAAATCTAAAATTCTGGTGGTTGTGCGCCAAAATTATACAGTGCAAAAGCTATGCGTGTCAAGTAAGAAATTTCGCGGATCAAATGGGGTAACCAAAATCACACGCGAAATTATTCTGTTGCTCACACCGCTGTTTTTCTTTATAATTCTTATATTGAATCAGAAAGGAACTGAGATGACAGACAGCGAATTCTTCCGCGCAGATCAGGAGCAATGGTTTACGGATTTTGTAGACCAGGAAGTATCCGAGATTCGTCAAGATACCAACACTCACGACGAATTTTTTGAGTTTGACGATCTTCCCTTTTGACATTATAATTATTCTTTAACGCAACAAACAAAGGAAAACATCATGACCGCAGAAACCAAGATCACCTACACCGAAGCTCAAACCAAGGAACTGGTTGAGCGCTACACCGCCGGCGAGACGGTGGAAACCATCGCCGAAGCCCTCGGCAAGAGCGTGCGCAGCGTGGTTGCCAAGCTGAGCCGCGAGGGCGTCTACAAGGCGAAGACCAAGGCCAAGGGTACCGCCCGCGTGACCAAGCTGGACCTGGTTAAGCAACTGGCGGAAGCCAGCGGCGTGGAGTGGCAAAAGCTGGAGAGTCTGGAGAAGGCCACCACGGAAGCTCTGGAGATCCTTGTGGCGCGGCTGGGCTGAGTCGCTGCAGTTTAGGGTAGAGAAATTCAATCTTGAATGACATGCCCTAAACTGTTATAATTATTGTATAGACAGTCGGGAAGGGCTTAATGAATGACACGAAAGTGCCGCCCGTTTGATTACGACAGCTTCGATCACTAACCAGTCACTGTACGTCGACACACCTGCGAAGCTAGTTTATAGAATCAACGACTGTATATTTAGTCTTGATTATACGGTCAAATTGCTGTATAATTAATATATAGAACAGGGTGACAGCGGTCGCTAAGCCAAACATAGCGATACGTCTTAATTGTGGGAAAGCTTGAACACCGAGCCACAGCCCGTAGCATCCATAACAAAAGGTTTTAACTAGGCATAGGTTCAATCAGTTCTTATTCGGAAATAGTATAGACCAAGTGGAGTACCTCTGCAGTGGGTATATGAAAAACCTCCTGCTATTTAGATGTCTGATCTGATTGATTTATAAAACCTTTTGTTATGGACCCTAAACCGCAGCGGTTGTAGCATACTGTGACGGAGCTGTGGTAAGATGACCCACACGCAATATGTGGGGTTCTATGTCCGAAATGACGCTAAACTAAGGTTCAGTAGTACCTACCAAAATACTGACTAGGGTATCCTCTGATGAGGCCTGACCCTAAACTGTAGCCGCCGTCGCAATCACCCAGAGCACGGCATTAGTGCGTATCATACAGTTTTAAATAGGCCGAAACTCTAGGCGTTCGGGGCGTGTTTGCTGGTATCTCTCCAATACCACATGCGCTGCAGCTTAGGGTCAGGACGAAGCTATACTTTGCTCCGTGTACCGACTTCGGGCGTACTGCGGCGAAAGCAATGGTATGTAGTAATCCTAGGCGGCATATGCCTATATCCTAGCGGACTTGAGGGGCCTAACCCACTCGACCTGGTCTTGTATACCTGGTCTTGTATACCTGGTCTAAACTAATACTAGGTACTGACCAAGCTTGCGGCTTGGTTGGCTGGAAGCCTAGTAAAGAGTAGCCTGTATCTCTAATAACTTCAGGTCACCTTTATAGGTGCTAACACTCGCTGTAGACCTGAACCCAGACCTGCGACCCGTCTGCGGTTCGGCTTTAACTCTAGCTTGGTCAGCTAGGGGGCCTAGTGTTTATAAAAGGTACGCGTACCTCAAAAGCCCCATACGGTTAGACTCCGTATGGGGCTTTTGTTTTGTGTGGTCGGCGCCAATTATACAGTGCGAAACCTATGCAAATCAAGTAAGTTTTTTCTGACCCTAAACTGCAGCGAATCTCCAAGAATCTCCAAGAATCTCCAAGAATCTCCAAGAATCTCCAAGAATCTCCAAGAATTTCCAAGAATTTTTCAAGTTTACCAACAAAAAAGCCCACATATCTAATGATATGTGGGCTTTTTTGGTTTTAAGTCCAATTAAGTGCGATTTTGTCGGCACCTTGAGCAAATTAACGAAATTTTGAACCAATTTTGGCCGATTTAAGCAATTTGCTGCGGTTCAGGGTCCTCTAGTGCTCTTTGAATGAGCTCCAGGACCCTTTTATTGACCTTTTCGAGCGATTCTAGCTGCTCAACGTCAACTTTGAGCAATTTTGCGAGCTTTTCGATGTGCTCAGCTTTTTTGACGGGTACCTCACCCCTTTTATTCAGGTAAGTCTTTTTTCTATATACTCCTAAGGAGCTAAGCTTTGCAATTACACTGCGCTCCGGCACCTGCAAGGTTTCAGCAATTTTTTCGACGGTCAGTCCCGCTTCGTAGTCGGCTACGAGCTGTTTCGTAACTTCAGTGGTATATTTCATGTTTTTTCTCAGATCCATGGTAAATCACTTCCACCAGTGGATACGCTATTACTTTTAACTGGGCTAAAGATATTTTCTGTGGATACTAATGGTGGTGGCATTACGTCCCAGTTTGCTGGGTCTAATACCATGTAGGGTGTTCTATTTGAGGGGTGTGCACACCAGATCTGAGTGTACATAACCTGCGCTAGTGAAGGTACTCCTTGTAGGCAGCCACCCTTCGTGGACCATAACTTGAAGCAGCTGACCGGGTTGCGGGTTTCACCCGCCTTGGGTCCAGTTTGATACACCAGGCCTAATTCTCTGGCTGCTAAAAGGTCTTCCCGTGTATACTGACCTTCGTGAAGCATAGCATCTGCTAAACTTTTATTTACGCCCCACTTTAGGGAATCTCGATCCCATTTAGAATATGGAATCTTGTGGTGCATTCTAAATGCATAGGGGATTAGCGGGACTAGAGAACAGAACTGTAGTCCTTCTCCTTTGTATTGCGTAGTTAAGTAAGAGGACCTGGAATCTAACATTAGAAATATGTAAAGTCCACGATCCCATTCGCTAGAGAAGTCGAAGGCTTTCTTAATAAGCTTTGAAGAGTCGATCTGACCCTCAACCGCAGCGATTTTAGCACCTAGAGAATTGGGCGATTCTGTGGAAAGGTTCTTCGAAGAGTCTAGATTTTGAAAGTTCTTCGAAGAGTCTAGATTTTGAAAGTTCTTCGAAGAATCCCCAGCAACTAAAACCTCAGCAAACCTAAAAGGCTTGGAGGTAATATAGGCTAAAGCCTGCGGAATAATAGAAACTAGAATGGACCCTAACTTGTAGCGAGGCATCCATATATCAATTACTGCTTTTTGTCCAGCTTTGCGTCTAACCTCAGCTTTGTCAAATGCTTTAAGTTCTACCTGGCTAGAAAAACTTACTTCGCTAGGAGCTTCGTGTGAGTCGCTGTAAGCTTTCTCCAGTTTAGCTACTTCTACATTATGTGCTTGTTGATAGTGCTGTTCCAAGCCCTCAACCGCGGCGCTTGCAGCTTCCTCATAGATTTGATACAGTTTATCGAATGGAATTGACTCTAATTTTTTGTTGATGATCATTTTAGCCGAGTTTTGAGAGTGGGGCGATTTGAAAGTACTTTTTAGCTTGTTACAGCCGAATCAATTAAAAGACTCAAAAATTATAAAACCACCCAATAAACAATTAGGGTAGTTTGAACACAGTTATAAAATTGCCAAGGTTTTGAAAACATCAAAAACCTATCCGGTCTGTCCGCGGCGTGAGTCATTAGGACCTAATGACACTCTTCTAGCAGACCGAGGTTTTGATCAAAACCTTTTGTTATCCTTTAGAATAACTTATATAAATATTATAACACACTTTTTACTACTTTTCAAGCCTAAATTTTTTTAGTATAGCATATTTGGGTTGATTTATTGTTAGAATTTTAGTCTAGTGAGTTTGCTAGAATTACTGTGCCTGCTAGCGTTGCTAGGAGTGACTGTGGAGAAAAGAACGACATGCCTAGTGAAAATAGGCAGCCGTTTAGTAGGATTAATGCGAATACGTTAACTAGGAATTTCATTTAGTTTAATCTCTAGTGTGTCTGGGTTGATTTGGAGTTTGTACGCTCGGCCAAACCTGCGAACGTTAGGGTGGTCATCAGCGCTAGCCATTTGAGTGAGCTTAATGTTACCGTCAAATACGTAGAAGTCTACAGTTTCCCGTACTCTCCAGTTTAGGGTCTCGTTGATAGCAATGAGATGGATTAGAGGCATGCCTCGCACGTCGGCCAGGTGCCATTCACCATCAACTTGGAACTCTAGCTCCTTGCCATCTAGTGCGGCCTGGACCGCTCGTTTGGCTGTTAGATTAGACACGCCACCCACCTATATCTTTGGTAATAACCATCACAAGGTTCTCCCATATTGTCAACCTGAATCCAGCCTAGCTCAGATAGCATCAGAAAGTCCTCTAGTGAGAGGGGGCGATCCGTAGGAATGATCTGGATTTCGTTATTTGTAGCGCATAGTACGGTGTGCGATACATCAGAATACTTCTCAAGGATCTGTAGTCCTTCGATTAGTGCGTAAGTGTTCATCATGTAAATGCAACCCAACGTTCGTTGGGATCATAGGTATATACACCCGGCTGATGCCAGCCCAGTGCAATTAGTTCCTTGTAAGCTTCTTCAGAAATAGGCTGGTCTGTGGGAGGGAGATAGATTTCGTCATGTTCTGCACAAATATAATGATCTGCGTCGTAATGTTTATCAAGAATCTGTAGTCCTGCAATAAGGTGGCTGATCCTCATTATATTAAACTCCGTAATAATCTTCGATTGCTTTGCCAGCCATGTAATTAGTTGCTTTGGCAATATTGGCGCATTCCTTAGCCACTAGAGTTGCCAGCAGTTCGTTATCTATTTGATATCCCTCAAACTCAGGCGCTCCGTTGTAGGGGTTGGTAGAGTAAACCGGCCAGGTGGCCAATTCAATAAGTGCAGCGATATTTTTGTTCATTATTCAAACAGTTCTTTAATGGAGTTGCGGACACTAAAGCAAGCGTTTCTAGAGGTTTTATCGTTATAGAAGTCGTAGTGCTCGTAGCCCATATCTTCAGCCACTTCAGTACATTCTCTGACGATAAGCTGGGCAAGCCGCTCGGTGTAGAGATTGATCCACTCAATACGATTTCCAACCCTAGCATTAGCGTAGACGGCTGCCTTATTGGCTAGTTCCTCGATTAGCTTATTCATTTTTAGATCCCGAAATGTTCCTGAATTGCCTTGATAGCCTTATCGCTCTTAGTTTGTTCGTAGGTGATACTAGCACATTCCACGATAATCTGAAGTGCGAAACTCTTAACTTCGTCAGTAGTAATAGGGAACCACCACGATTCGCTACCACGCCCATACTCCAAATGGAGCTCCATTAGTTTTTCAATTCGATCAGTCATTAAAATAGCTCTCGTTGTTCTTTATGACCTAGTTTAGCAATTAGGTAGGCCACTGCTACGTAATAGTTGCCATAAATGCTAAGGTCTTTGTCTAGAGACTCGGCCGTAGTTCCGGTCGGGGTATGAATTAGGCGTATACCAGTATACTTACCTAGCCATCTACTTCCGCAATCAACCTCTTCGATATCAATATCTGTGTTGTTAATATACATTGTGGTTATTTCCTCAATTCATACATATATTATAGCCGAAAGGGCTAAGACCCTCAACTGTAGAAAATTGAGTGTCTTAGCCCTCGATCTCATAACCATTGGGAATCATATCTAGCTTCTCAGCTAGGTGATCTAGTAAATTATGCACTTCCCAAACATAGTCAAAATTAACTGTAAAGGTTAAAGTGCAACCAAACTTAAGAAAATATAGTTTAGCGGTTCTCATTTCTTGCCTTTCTATATGGGTGGTCTACAGGTAGCTTAAGACGACCGCATGCTATTGTTCTACACACTCCGCCCCTCATACATCCCGGACAGGGATCTTCTAGTGGCTCGGAGGGCGGTGCTTCTAATGTTCTGGATCGAATAGCGATTGCTAGACCTTCCGCAACAGCATTTGCGGGAGGATTAGTAATACAGAAGGTGGTCCAGCTATCGCACAGCTTAGCACACTCTTCTCGCTCTTTAGCTACAGCCCTGCGCTGCTCAACCCCAGCCAGCTTGATGCGCTCTTGTAATTCCACCACCTGGCTCTGCGCTTCTAGACGTGCCTTGCGTTCTCGGTCTAGTTCTGTTGTGGTCATTTCAATATAGTCCCTCACTAAAAAGTAGTCCATGTTGACATGCTTCAGGGCGCACGATTTGTCCGGCGGCGGTAGCTACCGCGAATGCTTCTTCGCGGGTCATGTAGCCGCCCCACTGATCAACAAAGCCTTGATCATCCTCGTGGCGATGTAGGAATTTAGTCCCATCGGCCCGCTGGATAATCTGATTACACATGTCGGCACTATAGTGCCTGATACCTAGCAGCAGTTCGCCGTATTCGGCACGAATAGCCGCACATACTACGCGACGTTGTACAGTCATTTTTGCTCCTTTTGTAGTCTTTCAGGTCCTGCACAGTGGACGCAAGGTCTCCACCCAGCGTCGCTTGGATGGCACGGAGGATCATTAACGTCTTCCCACGCCTTACGGCATGTCCACTGCTGCCACCGCCCACGCTCCACTGCCTTTGCGGTATTCGCCGCAAGGATTGCCCTGTGCAGTTGGCCCATGGCGCTTTGCAGCGTGCTCTGCGTGTCGCGCAAATGCTGCTCCAGTTCCGCTATCCGACGCTGGGCCTGATGGAGGATGGCCCGTTCGCGTTCATCCAGATTCGAAGATGTCACCACCGGTCCGGCGATGTGCTTCATCGTGTCATTCATCTCTGCTCCTTCGACGGCCTGGAAATGGGCTGGGGCGCAATAGCGCACGGCTTCTTCCTGCTGTGCAGGCGTGCCGTGTAGCAGCATTACGGCAGCGATCTGCCCGGCGGTTTCTCTGTTCATCTCTGCTCCCTCACATGTTCTGGTGTTGATTCGGTCAAGGGTTTTTCCTTGCACGCAGGACACTCTTCTTCAACCAGACCAGATCCATTGTTGCTGGTTGTGATGATTCTTGTATCGTTGCACGCCCAGCACACTGGTATCTCGTCCTCCCGAGCCGGAGCCCCGGCACGGATCTCGTCTGCGGTCAGGCAGTGCCAGCCATCGCTGCGCTGCTCCGCTTTCTGAGCCAGCCGCTCACGCTCTGCTGCCACGCCAGCAGAATAGCCTGCCTCGAACAGTTCAAACCGGCCCAGCAGTTGCGGCTGAATCTCCGCGCTTACCCAAGCATCCAGTGCTGCATCGAATGTCATCTCTGCTCCTTCGGCGGCGGAAGCGTGTAGGCGGTAACAACGACTATCCGCCCCGGAAGCCAGTGCTCCGCTTGCGTCAGAGGCATCCGAAGCACGATGTCGTGACCACATTTCGCCTGCTCCGTAGCGACGTGGACTTCCATCCCGTCCGGAACAGCCTCCAGTTTCGTCACATGTCCGTTGAATTGAATCGTCATCTCTGCTCCTTCCGGTTTCAGCCGTCCATCGTGGCGGTCGGGACTGAGTACAGCTTGTCGCCGTCATAAATGGACGCCGTTGACGGGGGCCGCGATGGCATGACAACAGGCAAATGGCCGTCCCACACATCCATCTCGATGGACTGACCCGGTGCCAGCAGGTCGCTGTGGACCTTAAAGGTACGGCCCTGGTTGTAGTAACGTACCTCGGCATACTCAGGCCCCTCGTTGGTGATCTTGATTCGCGTTGTCATCTCTGCTCCTTCGCCCGTGCCAGGGCTGCGCGGTCCAGCCGTTCGATCTCGGCCAGCAGCAGCGCGGCAGCGCGGATGAGATTGCTGCGCCGGTCCCTCGGCTTGAACCACGCCGATGACCAGCCGGTCCACGCCCACAGGCCGCTCAACTCCACCGTCTGCACGGCCAGCGCAGGCCGCATGCTGTGCAGCGCGTAGCAGGCCGCCGCGATGCTCATGCTCGCGTCGTGATGCTGGTCGTCGTGTTCCGGCGTCCAGCCTTCCACCTCGATTTGCCGGCGTCGCTCAGCCGCTACGTCGCGCAGGGCCTGAGATCCCCATGCAATTTCTGCCGGCGCTGTCGTCGACGCGGCAAGCTCATCCGCCAGCCGCAGGGCGTATGGTTGTTCCTTAAAGTTCATTTAGCCTCCCACAAAGCTCCGCGCATACCACACGGAGCAAGTCCTCGTAAAGTCCATGTACGTTCACGCTCTGTACGTGCACTACTGCCATAAAGTTTTGCTCCCGCCAGTGCCCACGGATCACGTGAGTTCACCACAGGGTGCATACAGCGTAGATTCCACTCGAATTCCGGTTCAGGCATATGGTGCTTGCAATCCCGACATAGTTTAACTTGTGGTGTATTCATTTAATTTCTCCTTGCACTCTTTACGACCGGCCCGTGCTGCGTCCGCCAAGCACCGATGTGCCGACCCATCTAGGTTCATAGGCTTACGGTTAAGGAAGCCAATGGTGCCGTTACAGAACTTGCAGCGGTATTCGTATACCCGTCGTTGCGCGGCCCGCGCAAACCATGCATCCAGCCCCCCACTAATCGACGGGTCACAGCTAGGTGGAGAAAGCGGCCAACCGTGCTCGTCACGGTCGAGTCCTCCATTCCACGACAGGGCGGTGTGGTGGTCGCCCGCAATTTCATTCCAATTACTCATTTTTGCTCCTTCGGTGGCAGATTGCGGGCGCTCAAGCTACCCCCATAGGCCATCAGGGAAATACCTCCGGTAAGTCCAAAGATGCCGGTAAAAAGTGCAGGAATCTCCACCCACTTATCCCAGTGGTAGAACACCCATGCACTGCCCCAGACTGATACTATCCCAACAATCATGCCTATAATAATATATTTCATTGCGATTCTCTTACCTTTAGCATTGCGTCGGCCATCAAGTACGAGTCGCGTGCCAACCCATCTCGCCATGTCTCGTCCGGAAACTCGCGGATCACGGCCAAGTTCGACTGCATCACCTTAGCTGCGAAGTAGTCGCGCAGGGACATTCCATATTCTGGGTACCATACGTTGCCAGCAACATCTGTATATACAGATGTTGGAAAGGCAGGTCCGCCGTCTTTCGTTGTCATGTTCATTCCTCCACAGGCTCATAAATGTCCGCGAAGCTCGCAGGCCTGCACGGATAAAACTCACCGGCGACTCCCTTGATAACCCAATCACCGATCAGGGCACGCCGCCCGCCTTCACGCGTTGGGATAACAATGAGCCTTAGATTTCGTGGGAGTGAATCTCCCTTGATTGAGCCACCACACCACGCCTCGATTTCTTCAAGGTTGTTCTCGGTGATCTGCCTCGCCTCGATGACCACAGGCTTCTTTCTGAATTTCATGTCTTGCTCCTTCCAATCTCAGCAGCGGCACGCACGATGGCTCGGCGGGTTGCTGCTAAGGGGTCGGCGTCTAGAAACCATGCCTCTGTACACCAGAACTGGTTGTGCTTGCCGGCGTGCGACTTGCCGTTGAAGTTACGCACGTCGATTTCCAGTGCCACCATCAGATCGAAGGCATCTGCCTTGCTGGTGAGCGGGTTCCACCGAACTCTGCGCCCGGCAGAATCTTGAACGATAAGACCGTCAAAATGCTGCGGAGAATGGTGCGCGGCGTACCGCCCAATTGGCCCAATAATACCAATCCCAGCGGCCGTAGCCGCCAGGGTCAATAGTTCGCGGTCGGTCATTTCGCCTCCCCATACCACATCAGGCACTCTCGGTCAGGGATCAGATACCCGGTGCCGTCCGGTCCGCGGCGATAAAGTTCATGCCCGCTGTCGCCACAAATAGGCATAGTACCCCACTTTCGAAACATAAGGTACTTGCAGTCTTGTTCACCCGCCTTGGCTGAACATGTGGGCTCGCCGTCGGGCGTGCGGTAGACCTCAAATGTGAAGGTACGGTATTCGGGCATACTTACTCCTTTTTTATTGTTGTCAGTCATTTTTTGTTGGCTAGGTAAAAAGAAATCATAGCTAGAACAGCCCAGCCCCAAAATACGGGCCCCGGACCACTTGAATGAACATTAGCACAAATTAGGCATGCCCATGCAGAAATATAACATCTGTCTGGGTTACTCATGTTAGTATCTCCAGATGTGTCCGGTATTACAATTAATCACTACGCTTCCTCCGTCGTGATCTTCAGTAGGAGCGTGTCTGTCGAAAGTTACCTTAAGTTTCGAGCGCAGATAACTCTCGGTACCGCTACGAAACTCATCAGACATATTCAAATATCGCATGTTTGATAGCGCAACCATAGTCTTAATGACTACTTCCGTAACCCGCGATTCGTCTAGACTATTAAAGTCTCCAGGAAGGTTTCGATACAGAATGGCCGCAACTTCGTCCAGTTCCATGCAGTAGTCGTTATTACACAGGCGAATATTAATAAACATGGCTTAGTTACCTTGAATAAACTGCATCAGCTCGTGCACTCTAAGGCACTTGCTTTCAAAATCAGCCATAACGCTGCGGCATTCTTCATCACATTGAGATTCAGCAAATCGCCGATACAGCGTCTCATTTGCAAGCTTACTAAGCTGCATTACAAATTCTAGTGCTTCAAATTCGTTCATTATTTAACTCCGAAATGTTGTTTGATAGCGTCTCGGCACCACATCTGTGCCCTCATTTCAATGATACTCTTGTCTACGTCGTAGTAGTCTGTGTAATCAATCCCACAGTTAATGACTTCAACACATTCCCGAACAATCAACTCGGCAAACTTCTCATAATCGAAGATACGTACATCGCCGTCCTCGTTACCACCAACCCACTCGTAGCAATCAAGAGCTATCTCATGAATTCGTTCGTTCATTATTCAACCTTCGTATAATCTTCTAGTTGATGCCAACCACCACACATAGGACAGATCCAGTTAGACCACATTTCTTGTTCAAGGCCATCCTCGTCTTCAACAATCAAGAAATCAGCTTCCATCTCTACCTTTGTGCCAACCCAGCTACAGTCCGGACATTGGTATTTAGTCATTTTGTACCCCCAGAGCTTTCTTTTCTGCCGCAGACAGTTTAGCCAGGGCAGATTTAATCAGTGCGTGCTTTTCAGCATCGGCCATTTCGCTAAGACTATCGAAGATAGTAATAGTCTCCCTATGCGGGTAAGCGTCTCTATAGCCGCCGCCCCTAGTTACAATAGCATTCGCAAGTTCCCAGGTGGAGACATAACACATATGCTTAGTGCCCTTACCTTCGCCATCAATGGAAACCACTTCCCAGCAATCCATTTCAAACTTTTTCATTTGGTTATTTCCCTTAAACAATACATATATTATAGCAAAAACGACAAAGACCCTCAACTGTAAAAAATTGAGGGTCTTGATCAAATCTGATAAAATTAGTTAGGCTCGAACTTAATATCTTCAATAGGAAGGTTACTGCCTAAATAACAATACTCGCCAAAGTCCTTAAACAGGGACCATAGTTGGGTGGTGTAGTAACCTTCCTCATCTAGTTTAGGTGCTTCATAGAGCATACTCCCTCCTACACGGGTGGCCTGGAGGCAAAGAAAGACGAAAGTTAGTCCAGTTGTTCTTATGAATTTGGTGGCCGTACTCAGTGAGCTTAACGCGCACAACAGTGTCGTTAAGATTAAGGTGAATCATTCCCAGTTACTCCAGCTAGTGAGCTCAAAGCTAACCTTTAGGTACAGCTTACCTTTCTTGGTTAGTTCCACCCTAACGTATATACCACCAGTGCCGGCCTCCAAACGTCGGACTCCAGTGCGCAGAGCTTCAACAACAGTATCGTGGGCCAGTACATATGCTTTTCGCTTAATCTGTTCTGGACTTGGGGTGTCGGCAGTATCAACCCAGTGCCAACCAGTAGCTTCCATAGCCGTATGAATACGTTCGTACTCTAGACCATTAACAACGTTATCAATAATTTCTAGGTATTTCTTGTGTTTCATTTGAAGTATTCTTTAATTTTAGTCCAAAGAGGCAGTTTAGATTCGAAGTATTTAGCATCTATACCACAGTTATTGCGCTTATCGGAGTCGCCAAACCTTGACCATCTAGCAAGACGTATAGTTGCCCTACCTGTTTCCAGGTCTACCTCATTAACCGGAGAATAACAGTCGCCGGCTGAGTACCACCTACAGTCCTTACAAAACTTCATTACTTAATCCCAAACTTCTCGTTAAGGGCGCTTCTGATAGCGGGTTGCATATCAACACATCTAGCAGCGGTTTGTGCACACTCTCTAACTAGGAAGTATACAAACGTTTCAAAGTCGTACTCAGTAAAAGCATATTTATAGGCACTTCTAGCATCTGTAGACTGTACTTCGTGAGCACCCGCGGCTACAGCCATTTTATGAATTAATTCTTTATTCATAGCGACTATTCCACCTAGCAATAACTTCTTGTTTAGTATCTCCGTACACCTGTACCCCACACCCATCAGCACTGACAGGGCAATTCAGAACCCAAATTCGTTCATTAGGGTCAATAAATGAGGGAGTAGTGTGAAGTACGTCACCGTCTTCAGCGTCTACCGGATTACCACAGAATGGGCAGGGCTTAAGAACCACTAGAAGTCCGAAATGCTTTTGTACTTCTTCCTTCATAGACTGCATACAGTGTACCCAGGAATCGTTCTCCTCGTTGGCCCTAGAGTACTTGTCAATGACCTTAGTACATTCCACTACAACGCGGCCGTAAAAGTCTTCCAACTCAAGGCCCGTAAAATGATAGTGCGACCCACCCCGATTACCACAGAAATCCATACTAATCAGAATGTCTTTAATTGCCTTGTTCATCTTCGTCCTTTTCCAGCAGAACACCAATCGCCACTATACAGTCAGCAACGGCTAGCATATAAATATCGTTGGCACCGGGGGTGTCTAGCTTATGATCCTTGATGCGCTGCTCCATATACGGAAGCGTAGTAAGGCACTTGGTCTGAGCAGTGCCCACTAGAACTCGAACTAGCTTATGCATACGAGTAGCCAGATGCGGCGACGCATAACCAGCATATTCTGCAAGTTTAGTTACTTCAGCGTTTAGCTTATCCACGGCAAAGCCTCTTAATTTCGTCAACAGAGCGTGAAGGAGTAGCAATATTCATTTCCTTCATACAATTAGTTTTAAGTGAATAATCGGCAAGTGCAATAGTGCCGACTATAATTGAAACTGCTGCAATGCCACTAAACAAAGCTACCACAAAAGTGGTGTCGCTATCATATTTGTCCATAGTTTTTCCTTAAATAATACATATATTATAGCGGAAAAGAAAAAGACCCTCAACTGCAAAAAGTTGAGGGTCTTTTTCAATTAATCCCATAGAGTCTGAAAATACTTTCCAAACATCGTAAAGGCGTGCTGTTTACGATCTTCGTGGGCCTTTAGCCCCACATCATCCACCTTAATGGCACGAATACTTTGTTCAAAGCTCATGCCTTCGGTAGATGGCGGGTGTTCGTAGAACTGAGACGTATCGTCGGGCATAGTCTCTTGCTCCATTGCCCAGATGACTTCGTTCAGAAACCATTCGTAACGAGCCTCCGCTAGGTCGTCCCAGCCGCCACAGTATTCATCAGGAGGGGGCGCATTAGTAGAGCGTAGATGCTCCGGAACATCTACATCCTCAATTAGCCCATAGCCGTGCTTAGTGTTGCGAAGCTGCTTAAGTAGTGGTAGAGCAATTAGCGCTAGCGTGTTATCACAGTTCCAAGAATCGTACCTATCGATACGAACGTAAACTTGACGCTTACGACGTGCCTCGAACCAGTCACATAGCTTATAAAGCCACGTCTTGGTATTGCCACCCTTCTTTAGCGCAAGCCATTCACCAAACTTATGTACGGCATTATCGTCCCTGTCCTTCCAGAACATAAGCTTCTGTGCAATTTGGTACGGCCCAATCCAGTTCGGATGTGGACCAATAACTACCTTCATTTTAGTACTCCTGATACGTAATAGTGTAGATTATCTAGAACTCTATCGTAGATTTCTTCCGGGCTAATATTCTCTTTAGGAAGCCCTGCGGTAGCACATGCATAGTCTCTTAGAGTATAAATAATATCAGCCCACATATCCTGAAGACCTTGCTTATATGCCTGACGCATCCAGTAGTCTTTAGACAGTGTATTTTCTGGAATTCCCATTACCATGGACCGATTGGATCCGATATCTGGATACTCTTCCTCGTAGAACCACTTAATGAACTCTCGGTCAAAATTAGTTTCGTGCATATTTGTTAAGTTGTTTTAGTGTGTTAAGATCAGTAATGGGTTGATAGTTACTTTTAGCTAGAGGCACAATACAGTGCTTAAAGGATCTAGCAAGCGTCTCACCACAACTAATACAGGTTTTATAACCCAAAAACCATCGTTTTGGGTTCACTTCATTACTG
>Ga0228698_1001081_pt1 | contig 14560 bp, 11 predicted proteins | sample McNCre117_Aug_MG_FD_178015 | JGI IMG/M metagenome (GOLD analysis project Ga0228698, IMG submission 178015) | Freshwater microbial communities from McNutts Creek, Athens, Georgia, United States - 1-17_Aug_MG | ecosystem: Environmental > Aquatic > Freshwater > Creek | place: USA: Georgia...
GCGGCAAGGCGCCCGGCGCGAAGTTCCAGTTCAGCTTCAAATACCGGCTGGTGGGCGACCAGGGTCGGTTGGGCGCGGCCCTGCCTCCCCTGCGTGGGCTCTACCTGGCGTACACCCAGCGCTCACTCTGGGATATCGACGCCTATTCCAGCCCGTTCTATGACACCAGCTACATGCCCGAGCTGATGTTCGAGTCGCAGGCGGTCGTGGACCCGGGCGGGAAAGGCGGCTTCAAGTTCCTGGGCTACCAGGCGGGCGTGCGACATGAATCAAACGGACACCAAGGGGTGGATTCGCGCAGCCTGAACATCGCGTACATCCGGCCGGCGTTCGCCTTCGGTCGCTTGGACGGCTGGAACCTGATCGTGGTGCCGAGGATTTTTGCCTACCTGGGCGATCTGTCGGACAATCCCGATGTCGATGATTACCGCGGCAACGCCGAGGTGACGGCAGTGCTCGGACGCAACGACCGCGGTGCGCTGGCGCTCACCGGCCGGCTGGGTCACGGGGCGCACCATGGCAGCCTGCAGGCCGACCTGACCATCCCGGTGAAGTTCGACAAGCTGGTCGATTTTGCGACCTACGTGCTCATCCAATACTGGACCGGCTACGGCGAAAGCCTGCGCGACTACAACAAGCGCAGCGCAACGGTCCGCGCCGGCTTCTCGCTGGTGCGCTAGGCCGGCAGGCCGGACCGGCTGGCCGTCTCGAGCGCGGCGAGTTCCTCCGGCGTGAGGCGCACGGGCAGGGCGGCGGCGCTGTCCTCGAGCTGGGCGATGGTGCGGGGGCCGATGATCGGCACGACGGGGAACGGCCGCGACCACAGGTAGGCCAGCACGATGGCGCTAAGGTTCACGCCGCGCTGCCGCGCGATCCGTCCGGCGATGGCCGCGGCGGCGAGATTGGGCGGAGTGTAATTCTCGTTCGACGCGAGGTTAGCCGGCTGCTGGTCCGGCGGCAGCGCCAGCTTGGTGTAGAAACCCTTGGCTTGCGACATGTAGGGGATGACCGCGAGACCGGTGGCCAGATGGAAATCGTAAGCCGGGCGGTCGAAGCGCACCAGGCCGGGGTCGGTGGGCGGCCGGGCGCCGATGCTGCCGAGGCACCAGAGGGGCTGGCTGGCCACAAAGCCCTGCTGGCCGGATTGCTGCGCGTAGGCGTTGGCGGCCTGCAGCCGGGCGACGCTCCAGTTCGAACAACCGAAGGCGCGGATCTTGCCGGCGCGCTGGAAGCTGTTGAGCAGGTCAATGAAGTGTTCGACCGACCGGGTGGCGTCGTCGCGGTGCAGCCAGTAGAGGTCGACCGCGTCGGTCCGCAGCTTCACCAGGCTGCCTTCGAGGTCGTCGCGGATCTCGGCCGCGGACGTGCGTGGCGTGGTGAGCGACCCGATGAACGGGTGCGCACCCTTGGTGGCGACGACGAGCCGGTCGCGGTGACCGCGAGCGTGCATCCAGTCACCGAGGATGCGTTCGCTGCGGCGCAATTCACCCGGCACCCAGTCGGAGTAGATGCGCGCCGTGTCGATGAAGTTGCCGCCCAGCGCCACGAAGCGGTCGAGAAGGGTGAAGGTCTCCGCCTCGGTGATGGTGTTGCCGAAGGGAACGCCGCCGAGGCAAAGCGGCGAGACGGTCAGGCCGGTTCCGGGCAGCAGGAGGGGTTTCACGCTCCAGCTATCTATGCCCGAGCTTCCGGTAGTCGAGAACGGTGTGGCTGATGTGGCCCGCCTCGACGCACTTGAGGTCGGTGAGCAGCTCCGGCGGGGAGACGTCCTCGCCCTCGCACCAGATGAGCTTGTGGCGGCCGTCGGCGTCGGGCGGCGTGAACAGGCCGGGCACGAAGAAATGCGCCGGCACCGTGGGCTTCATCGCCGTCTCCGGCCGGCAGGGGAAGGGGAAGTTTATGTTGTGGACGGTAAAGCTGCGCGGCGGGATCTGCGGCAGGAGCTCGCCCGCGAGCCGCGCCGCGTGGGCGGCCGAATGCTGCAGCGTGGCGGACAGTTCGGCGCCGGGCCGGCCGCCGTGCTCCTTCAGGTCGTAGTAGACGCCCTCGGAGACATCCTGGGAGAACGCGATGGCCGGCAGGCCGTGCAGCGTGCCCTCCAGCGCGGCGGAAACGGTGCCGCTGGCAATGATGAAGCCGAGCGTGCAGTTGAAGCCGACGTTGATGCCGCTGATCACGGCGTCGACCTTGGCCGGCACCAGGTGGGCGATGGCGATATTGACGCAGTCGGAGGGCGTGCCGTCCACGGTCCAGGTCGGGCAGCCGAAGCCGTGGTCGGCGACCGCGGACTGTACCGTGCGGTGGCGCGTCTTGGAGGCGCCGGTCCAGCTCTGCTCGGTGAGGGGCGCCACGACATAAAGTTCGTGCCCGGCGGCCTTGAGGGCATGGACGAGCGCGTGAAAAAATACCGAGGTGATGCCGTCGTCGTTGGTGACGAGGAGTTTCATAAGGTGTGTGTCCCCCACGGAATACCGGACCGACAGGGAAGGGAAGGGCGAAAGCCCTAGCCGACCGGCTAAGGCGCCGATGCGGCGGCCTGCCCGGCCCGCAGGCGGCGCGCCTCGGTGAGCAGCCAGACCATGTAGCCAACGACGGCCACGTTGAGCACCAGGGCGGTGATCCGGAGCCAGGTGACCCGATGGGCGAGCTCGTAGATCTCCACCGGGATGTAGACGGCGCCGCTGAGGGCGGCGAACCACTCGGCCCAGCGCCGCCCATGCCAGAGGCCGTAAGCCTCGCCGAAACGCACCCCGGCATACACCGCGGCAAAACCGGCGATCAGCCACAGGCGGGTGTTGGTCAGGTCGGCCATCGCCTGGATGAAGACCTGCGGGTAGTGGTGGGCGGGATTGAGGTGCAGCCGGTTGACCAGCCGCTCGGCGAAGACCTCCGCGTCGCGCCCGAGGAAGCTCAGCATGCCGAACCCCGCGGCCAGCACGACGGCGCCTTTCAGGGCCTCGAACACGGCGATGGTGCGGAGGCCTTTCTGGTGGGTGGGGGCGGACACGGAAGAGGACGGTAGGCCGGCGGGTGGGAACGGAAAGGAAAAAGCCGCGACTTGCGTCGCGGCTTTGAAGATTTCGGGTGTCAGGCGGGTTACGACTGCACCGGAGCCGCGGCCTCGGCGGGAGCGCCGCCGGCCTGCTTCTGGGCCTCGAGTTCCTGCATGGCGGCCTTGCGGCTGAGGCGGACCTTGCCGGAGCGCTCGTCGATGCCGACGCACTTGACCGTGATGCTGTCGCCGACCTTGACGACGTCCTCGGTGCGGCGCACGCGGAAGTCGGCCAGCTCGGAGATGTGCACCAGGCCTTCCTTGCCCGGCATGCACTCGACGAACGCGCCGAACTCCTTGGTGCCGGTGACGCGGCCGGTGTAGATCTTGCCGATCTCGATCTGGGAACCGCCGCCGCAGAGGGCGTCGATCTCCTGCACGGCGCGGTTCATGGCGTCGGCATTGTTCGAGTAGATGAAGACCTTGCCGGAGTCGTCGTCGGCGATGTCGATCTGCGCGCCGGTCGTCTCGGTGATGCGGCGGATGGTCTTGCCGCCGGGCCCGATGAGCAGGCCGATCTTCTCGGGGTCAATCTGGATCGTCTGGATGCGCGGGGCGTACTGGCTGAGGTCCTTGCGGGGCGCCGGGAGGGACGCGAGCATGACCTTGAGGATCTCGATGCGGGCCTCGCGGCACTGCAGGATGGCGGTCTTGGCGATCTCGAAGGGCAGGCCGTTGATCTTGAGGTCCAGCTGGAAGCCGGTGATGCCCTTGGTGGTGCCGGCGACCTTGAAGTCCATGTCGCCGAAGTGATCTTCCTCCCCGAGGATGTCGGTGATGGTGGTCCACTTCGTGATGGCGCCGCTGGCGTCCATCTCGGTCATGAGGCCGCAGGAGATGCCGGCGACGGGGGCGATGATCGGCACGCCGGCGTCCATGAGGGCGAGGCAGCCGCCGCAGATCGAGGCCATCGAGGTCGAGCCGTTGGAGGCCATGATCTCGGAGACGACGCGGATGGAGTAGGGGAACGCATCCTCGGGCGGGAGCACCGGGACGAGCGAGCGCTCGGCGAGGGCGCCGTGGCCGATTTCGCGGCGGCCGGGGCCGATGAAGCGGCCGGCCTCGCCGACGGAGAACGGCGGGAAGTTATAGTGGAGGATGAACGACTTGGAGGTCGCGCCGCCGGTGAGGCCGTCCATGTCCTGGGCTTCCTTCGTCGGCCCGAGGGTGACGAGGGCGATGTTCTGGGTGTCGCCGCGCTGGAACATGGCGGAACCATGGACGCGGGGCAGCACGCCGACCTGGGCGTTGAGCGGACGGAGCGACTTGGCGTCGCGGTGGTCCGAGCGGACGCCCTTGGCGAGGACGGTGGCGCGGTAGGCCTTGTACTGCAGGTCCTCGAACACGACGTTCAGGTCGACATCGGTGAACTTGCCTTCGCCGAGCTCCTTGGTGAGGGCGGCCTTGGCCTCCTCCTTGAGGAGCTTCACGTTGGCGGAGCGGACGTTCTTCTCGAAGCCGAAGATGGCGGCGGAGACGCGCTCGGCGGGGACGACGCGCTCGATGATGGCGCGGGCCTCGGGGGTGGCGCCCACGAGCTTGAAGGTCTGCTTCGGCTTGCCGGCGAGCTTCTGGAGTTCCTTGATCGCAGCAATGACCGGCTGGATGGCCGTGTGGCCGAACGCGAGCGCCTCGATGAACTTCTCCTCGGGGATCTGGTCGGCGGAGCCCTCGATCATCAGCATGTCCTTCTCGTTGCCGACGTAGATCAGGTCGAGCGAGGAGGAGAACATCTGCTCGATGTTCGGGTTGGCGACGAACTGGTCGTCGATCAGGCCGACGCGCACGCAGCCGATCGGCCCGTTCCACGGGATGTCGGAGATGGCGAGGGCGGCGCTGGCGCCGTTGACCATCGCGATGTCGGAATCATGGATGAGGTCGGCCGACATGAGCTGGCCGATGATCTGCACCTCGTTGAGGAAGCCCTCGGGGAAGAGCGGGCGGCAGGGACGGTCGCACAGGCGGGAGATCAGGATCTCGCGCTCGGAGGGGCGGCCCTCGCGCTTGAAGTAGCCGCCGGGGAAGCGGCCGGCCGCGGCGTACTTGTCGCGGTAGTCGCAGGTGAGCGGGAAGAAGTCCTGGCCGGGGCGCATGGTCTGGGCGACGCAGGCGGTGACGAAGACATTGGTTTCGCCGACGTTGACGTTGACGGCGCCGCCCGCGAGCTGGGCGATGGAACCGGTCGAGAACGTGAGGTTCAGGCCGGGAACGGTGACATTGTGTTTCTGATTCATGGTCTTTTCGGATGGTGCGCGGCGCCGGCCGGATTGCCGGAACGTCGGGCGGGGTTCGGATTTTCCGTTTCGGTCCCTCTGGAATCAGCGCCCGGGAAATTTCGGATTGCGGGCCCGGCGTCGGCCGGGGCGGCAAGCGGAAATGTCCGTAGGCTCTGCTTCGCGAGGGGTTGAACAAAAGGCGGCCCGTCGGTGGGCCGCCTTTCGTGAAAACGGGTTACTTGCGGAGACTCAGCTTCTGCAGCAGGTCGTTGTATTTGGCCAGGTCCTCGCTCTTGACGTAATCAAGGAGCTTGCGACGGCGGCTGGCCATTTGGAGCAGACCCCGGCGGCTGTGGAAGTCCTTGCGATGCGTGCGCAGGTGCTCGGTCAAGTGATTGATCCGGGCGGTGAGCAGCGCGATCTGGACGTCGCTGGAGCCGGTGTCCTTCTCGTGGGTTTTATACTGGGCGATGACTTCTGACTTAACGGGTTGTGACATGGTTTATATGGTTGATGACGCGGTCTTTGGCGGGGCTTTCACCCCGTGCCGCCCGCTTGTGGAGGGCCGGCGGCACCGTTAGTGTCCGGTTACCCGGACTGACCGTGGTGGGAGCCTGCGACCAGCAGACTCTCACTAACGAAGGGGCCATTAACTAAACCGGGGCCCCCGCCTGCAAGCGAAATTTTGCCGGCTTGCTCTGAGCCAGCCTGTCTCACCCGGACCGCAAAGCCAGCCCCTTGATCTCGGCGCAACCGGGCAGTTTCCGGAGCTTTTCCACGATGGAATCCTTGTGCATGAACAGCTCGTTGCGGACGACGGCGTGGGAGACGAGCACGACCAGCAATTTCTTCTCCACCGTGAGCGGATGCGAGTAGCTGGCGTTGGCGACGCCGACCAGCTCGGCCCATTTCTCCCGGATGCTGTGCTCCACGGAGTCGTGGCTGATGCGGTACTTGACCAGCAGTTCGTCAATGACCGTGGTCAGCTCGGTCGGCCGGCGTTTCTTGGACCGGCTGTTGTCCACCGGCAGGCCGCGGATGTCCGCGATGAGATTCTCCACTGCGCGGGAAAATTCCTTGGGCTCGGACGGGGACATCGGGAAGAGCAGGTGGAACTCAGGTCGTTCCAGTCTGCCGATCGTAGAGCGACTTGTAGAGCGCGTTGCCGGCGTAGAGCGAGGCATGGTCGCCCTGGGCGACGATCTCGCCCTGGTCGAACACGAGGATCATCGAGGCGTCGCGGATGGTGCTGAAGCGGTGGGCGATGATCAGCACGGTCTTGCCCTGGACGAGCTTGCGCAGGGCGTCCTGCACGGCGGCCTCGCTGTCGGAGTCGAGCGCGCTGGTGGCCTCGTCGAGGATGAGGATGGGCGCGTGGCGGAGGAAGGCGCGGGCGATGGCGATGCGCTGCTTCTGGCCGCCGGAGAGCAGGGCGCCGCGCTCGCCGACGATGGTGTCGTAACCCTGCGGCAGCTTCTCGATGAACTCGTGGGCGTGGGCGCTCCTCGCGGCGGCCAGGATCTCGTCGCGCGAGGCCACGGCCTTCCCGAGCGCGAGGTTGTTGTAGATGGTGTCGTTGAACAGCACGGGCTCCTGCGAGACCAGCGCGATGTTGCGGCGCAGGTCGGCGAGCTTCATCCGCCGGACGTCGGTCCCGTCGATCGTGACCTCGCCCCGGGCGGCTTCGTAGAAGCGCGGCACGAGGTTGGCGAAGGTGCTCTTGCCGGCGCCGCTGGGGCCGACGAGGGCGCAGATGGTCCCGGCGGGGATGCTGGCGGTGATATTCCTCAGGGCCGGGGAATCGCCGTAGGCGAACGTGACGTCCTGGAACGCCACGTGGCCGCGCAGGCGGTTGACCGGCATCGGCGTGGCCGGGTCGGTGATGCTGAGCGGCTCGTGGAAGACATGCTCAAGGCGCTCGAGCGAGGCGGCGCCGCGGTTCATCTCGCTGTTGAGGTAGCCGATCTTCTTGATCGGCTCGTAGCAGAGGTAGAGGGCGGTGATGACGGCGAGGAAGGTGTCCCACTTGACGCCGGCCTTGTAGGCGAAGACGAGCGTGGCGGCGATGCCCATGGCGGACAGGACCTCGATGGCGGGCGTGAGGGCCTGCGCATACTTGACGATCTTCATCTGCGCGATGACGAGCTTGCTGGAGGCGGTGCCGAAGCGGTCGATCTCGCGCTGCTCGAGGCCGAAGGCGCGCACCTCGCGGGCGGCGGAGAGGTTTTCCAGGAAATGCGAGGACACATCGCCCAGCTGGCTCTGCATCTGGGCGGCGCGCTTCACGATCTTCTTGCCGACGTAATGGACCGGCAGGACCGTCAGCGGCACGACCGCCAGGCAGACCAGCACGAGGAGGGCGCCATCGGTGGTGAAGGCCTGCCAGCCGAGAAACGCCAGGGCGCCGACCAGCTGCATGGGCTGCTTGACGCCGTCGTTGGCGATCAGGGAGAGGGTGAACTGCAGCTGCGCCGTGTCGGCCATGCCGCGCGAGATGAGGTCGCCGCTCGACTTGCTCTGCAGGAAGGAGAGGGGCAGCCACTGGAGCTTGCGGAAATATTCGAGCCGGACGGACTCCAGGATGCGCACGCCGGTCAGCTGGACGTAGTAGCTGTTGAGGTAGCCGCTGACCGCGCGCAGCAGGAAGAGCACCGGCACGCTCGCGACGATCAGCCAGATCGTGGACTCGGCCAGCGGCGGGTCGCGGCGGTCAAAGATGGGCGGGAAGACATACTTGATGAGCACCGGCAGGCCCACGCCGCTGGTCACGCCGAAGAGCAGGCCGTAAAACACCGCCGCAAACAGGGTGCTCCGGTTGGACTTGAGGTAGCGGAAATAGGGACGGAAGCGGCGGAGCATGAGGGCGGAGAGAGCGGCCTACACAGATGACAGAGGTCAGAGGACAGAGGCCAGACGGAAAATACTCAGAAAGCCGCGCGACGCGCGGGTTCCGCTGGTGGTCGCCGATTGTCCGCTGCGGCGGACCCAGGACCAGTCGCGCAGCCTGCGCCGCGGCTGGGAAACCGACGCCCACCTAGTCCTTCGCCGCCCTCACATCCAAGGCATCCCGCAACCCGTCCCCGAGGAAGTTGAGCGAGAAGAGCGTCAGGGAGAAGATGCCGCCGGGGAAGACGAGCAGCCACCAGAATTCCTCCATCTTCTCGGCGCCATCCTTGATGAGCGTGCCCCACGAACTCATGGGCGGCTGCACGCCGAGGCCGAGGAAGCTGAGGAACGCCTCGAGCAGCATGACGGCGGGGATGGTCAGGGTGGTGTAGACGATGATCGGCCCGAGGGCGTTGGGCAGCAGGTGGCGGAAGATGATCCGCCGGTGGCCGTAGCCGAGGGCCCGGGCAGCCTCGATGAATTCCATCTTCTTCAGCGCCATGATCTGGCCGCGGACGATGCGCGCCATGGTCAGCCACTCCACGGCGCCGATGGCGACGAACAGCAGCACGATGTTCCGGCCGAAGAACACCATGAGCAGGATGACGAAGACCGTGAAAGGCAGCGCGTAGATGATGTCCACGAGCCGCATCATGACGGCGTCGGCCTTGCCGCCGACATAGCCGGCCACGGCGCCGTAGACCACGCCGATGGACAGCGCGACAAACGTGGCGCACAACCCGACGCCGAGCGAGATGCGGCCGCCGTAGAGCAGCCGGACGAGCAGGTCGCGGCCGAGGGTGTCGGTGCCCAGCCAGTGCGCGCCCGAGGGGGCGGTGGCGCCCAGGTCGAGGTTCTGCTCCTGGTAGGTGGCGCGCAGGAACCACGGGCCGGCGACGCACAGGACCGCCAGCACGAGCAGGGTGACGCCGCCCAGCGCAGCCAGGCGGTTCTGCCGCAGCCGGTGCCAGGCGTCGCGGCCGGGCGAGGAGCCCTGTTCGAGCTGGTCGGGGGTGGCGCTCATTCGAACTTCAGCTTGGGGTTGAGCCACACCTGCACGACGTCGACCACCAGGTTGCAGGCCACGATCAGCGTCGCGTAAAGGATGACCGTGCCGAGCACGAGGGTGTAGTCGCGGTTGAAGGCGCTGTTGACGAACTCGCGGCCGAGCCCGGGGATCTGGAAGATCGTCTCGATGACGAAGGAGCCCGTGAGGATGCCCGCGATCGCCGGCCCGAGGAAGGAGACGACCGGCAGCAGGCCGCCGCGCAGGGCGTGCCGCAGCACGATGCGGGTCTCGGACGCGCCCTTGGCGCGGGCCGTGCGGATGTAATCCTGGTTCAGCACTTCCAGCATGCCGCCGCGCGTCAGGCGCATCAGGTAGGCGGCGTAGACAAAGCCCAGCGTGAGGGCCGGCAGGACGCGGTCCGTCGCGTCATACCAGCCCGAGGCATTGACCCAGCGCAGGTGGATGGCGAACCACAGCACCAGCAGCGGGCCGAGCACGAAGGTGGGCACGCAGATGCCGAGCATGCCCGCGGTGCTGGCGAGGTAGTCGAGCCAGCTGTTGCGCCGGACGGCCGCCAGCACGCCCAGCGGCAGGCCGATCAGCAGGGCGATGACCAGGGCCAGGCCGCCCAGTTCGAGCGACACGGGCAGCTTGTCGCCGATGATCTCGTTGACGCTGCGGTTGGCATACTTGAACGACGGGCCGAGGTCCCCGCGGGCGATGCGCCCGAGATAGTTCAGGTATTGGCGCCAGAGGGGCTGGTCGAGGCCGTAGTGCGCCTCGAGGTTCCGGAGGATCTCCTGCGGGATGGCCTTCTCCGCCGTGAACGGTCCGCCCGGCACGAAGCGCACCATGAAGAAGGTCGCCGTGATGATCACGAAGAGCACCGGGATGACCTGGAGCAGGCGGCGGGCGATGAAGCGGAACATGGGGGCGGGCGGAGAATCCAGAAATCAGGATTCGGAAGCCAGAAGGAAAATCAGCCGGCGGACGGCCCGCCGGGCCGGGTTATTTCGATTCCAGCCACATTCCCTGGTAGGGATGGATGTCGAATGGATTGGGGAAGCGTCCCCGCACCGCGGGATGCACGAGGTGGCGGCTGGTTTCATGGAAGACCGGGACAACGGGGGCGTCGCGCAACAGGAGGTCCTCGGCGGCACGATACCGGGCCAGCCGGGTCGCGGCGTCGAGGGTCTGGGCGGCGGACAGGGCGAGGCGGTCGTAGGCGGGATTGGCGTAGCCCGTGGTGTTCTGGCCGCCGTCGCCGAGATAGACGGTGAGAAAGGCGAAGGCATCGGGGTAATCGCCGAACCAGCTGGAGCGGGCGAGCTGGTATTGCTTCCGGATCCGCTCCTGGAAGAAAACCTTGCTGTCCTTGGGGCTGATGCCCACCTGCACCCCGAGGTTCTTTTGCCACTGCTGCTGCACAATCTCGGCGATCTCCCGGTGGAGCTGGCTGGTGTTGGTGGCCAGTTCGACCGGCGGGAATCCCCGCCCCTCCGGGTAGCCGGCGGCGGCGAGCAGCCGGTGCGCCTCGGCGGCATCGAAGCGCAACTCCGCTTCGCCCGTGTAGGCATAGCCGGCGCCGGGCGGGACAAAGGACCGCGCGGGCCGGATGCCGCTGGCCACCTGGCTGGCCACGATGCGGTCGCGGTCCAGGGCGAGCGAAAAGGCCCGGCGCACGCGCACGTCGTCGAAAGGCGGGCGGGTGACGTTGAAGACGTAGGCGTAGGTGGCAAAGATCGGGGCGACAACCAGCGGGCTGGGCTGCTGCGCCGCGTAGTCGCGCAACTTGCTGCCGGGGACGTTTTCCGTGAGGTGCAGCTGGCCGGAGCGGTAGGCGCGCTCCTCCGTGTCGGCGTTCTCGATGGCGTGGAAATGGATTTCATCCAGCCGGACCCGGGCCGCAGCCCAGTAGCGGGGATTGCGTTTCACGATGATGACCTGGCCCGGCTTCCAGTCCGCCAGGGTGAAGGGTCCGTTGCTGACCAGCCGCCCGGGCCGGGACCAATCCGAGAACGGCTGGTCGAACCGCCCGTATTTTTCCACGGTGGCGCGATGGACGGGATACCAGGACCAGTTGCCGAGCAGGAAGAGGAAGTAGGGGGTGGGATGGACGAGTTCGATGCGCAGGGTGCGGTCGTCCAGGGCGTGGATCCCGACCGTCGAGAAATCCGGCGTGGCGGCCGCCGAGTACTCCTTGGCCCCGCGCACGTCGTCATAGTAATAGCGGAAGGGCGAACCCAGTGCGGGGGACAGGATGCGGCGGGCGCTGAAGACAAAATCATGGGCGGTGACGGCGTCGCCGTTGGACCAGCGGGCGTCGGCCCGCAGGTGAAAGGTGTAGGCGAGCCCGTCGGGTGAGATCTCCCAGCTGGCCGCCACTCCCGGGGTGGGTTGCAGGTCCCGGGGGTCGTAGCCGACGAGACCCTCGTACACCGCCATCAGCGGGTTGAAGTGGGATTGGAACTGCAGCATGTGCGGGTCCAGATCCTGCGGTTCGGTCGCAATGCCCTGGTGGAGGATCTGGGCGCGGTTGCCGGCCTCGACCGGGGTCTCGCGCCGGCTGCAGCCTGTTCCGCCGAAGACCACCCAGGCCAGGGCCGCAAGCAGAAGGCGGAGTGGCGGGCGTGGCGCGGACACGGCGGACAGGAAAGCCCCTTGCATGCCGGCTGGCAAAAGAAAACCCGGGCGCCACGGCCCGGGTTGGAGGTGTAGGGTCGCCGCTCGACGACGACCTGCTTTGGAGGTGCGGTCCGGCGACAAGCGCCGGCCCTGGCCCTGCATTCGAAATCACTTCTTCAGCATCGCGTCGCGCCGGGCCTTGAACTCGTTGCCCGGCTTCCACTCGGGCCAAGTGTCGCCGTTGGCGATGCGCCAGCCGACCTGGAGGAGGAACACGGTGTCCTGCGCGGCGCCCTCGAAGGTCCAGTTGGGCTGCACCTCGTCCGCGACCTTGTGGTAGCGGTTGGCGATGTAGTCCTGGATCTGCTTCTCGGCGAAGTCGGCGGGCAGACCGATGAAGGTGCGGCCGGACTTCGGGTAGTAGGAGGGCACGCCGACCTTCGCGAACTCGAAGTGGTCGCTGCGGTAGTAGGAGCCGTTCTCGGGGTGCGCCTCGGGCTCCATCTTGCGGCCCTGCGCGGCGGCGACGGCGATGCCGATGTCGTCGATGGTCGAGGCGCCGAAGCCGACCGTGGCCATGTCGCTCGTGGGGCCGAACTGGTTGGCGCCGTCCATGTTGATGTTCGCGAGGGTCTTGGTCAGCGGGTAAAGCGGGTTGCTGGCGTAGTAGTGCGAGCCGAGCAGGCCCTTTTCCTCGGCCGTGACGGAGAGGAAGAGGATGCTGCGCTTCGGGCGCTGGTCGGCGGGCAGGGTGGTGTAGGCCCGGGCGAGTTCCAGCAGGACGCCGCAGCCGGCGGCGTTGTCGGCCGCGCCGTTGAAGATCTGGTCGCCCGGCAGGCGGTTGTCGCGGCCGAGGTGGTCCCAGTGCGCGGTATAGATGACATATTCGTCGCGCAGCTTCGGGTCGGAGCCGGGCAGGAGGGCGGCGACATTCTTCGAGGCGACGGGGCGCAGCAGGTTGTCGATGGCGAACGAGGCCTTGGCGCCGAGGGCGATCGGCCGGAAGTCGCGGCGGACCGCGGCGGCCTTGGCGGCGTCGTAATCCTTGCCGCAGGCGGCGAAGAGCCGGTGCGCGGCGTCGAGCGTGAGCCAGCCCTCCATCGCAATGTGCCCGGCGTTCTTGTCCAGGGCGCTGATCTCGAAGTTTTCGCGGCTGCGGCTGCCGGTGATGACGGCGAAGGGATACGCCGCGGCCTTCGTCTCGTGGACGATGAGGCAGGCGGCGGCGCCCTTCTCGGCGGCGATCTCATACTTGTAGGTCCAGCGGCCGTAATAGGTCATGGCCTTGCCGCCGAAAACCTTCGGGTCGAGCTCGCCCGTGGCGGGATCGAGGACCGGCGGATCGTTGATGAGCATGACGACCGTCTTGCCCCTGACGTCGACGCCCTTGTAGTCGTCCCAGCCGAACTCCGGCGCGACGACGCCGTAGCCGACGAAGACCACGTCGGTGTCCTTGGCCTCGACGTGCGGCGTGATGCGGCTGGAGGGGCCGACGAAGTCGTTGATGTTTTCCATCGCCAGCGTGCGGCCGTCGAGGGTGAACGACAGGGCGGGGGTCGAGCTGATGCCGACCACGGGGACGTTCTGGATGAAGGTGCCGTCGGGATTGCCCGGCTGGAGGCCGAGCTTCTTGAATTCATCAACCAGATAGGCGACGGTCTTTTCCTCGCCGGGCGTGCCGGGGGCGCGGCCCTCGAATTCGTCGGAGGCAAGCACCTTGACGTGGGCGAGGATGTTCGCCGGGGAGATGGCGGGGGCCGGGTCCGCCGCCCGCGTCGACGCGGCGGCACCGAGAAGGAGGAGTGACAGCAACTGGATTTTCATAGGGGAGGGAGCCGAATCTGCGCGGCCGGCGCCGCGAGGCGAGCGCAGAGTTGCCAGCAAGCCTACTCGACGGACAAGCCGCGATAAAACCGCGTCCAAAGCCGGTCGGCCCGCCAGCCGTGGACCCGCGGAGAGACGAGGAAGTTCTGCGCGTTGAAATACAGCGGGATGACCGGCATTTCCTCCAGCAGCAGATTCTCCGCCTGCTGATAGGCGGCGTTGCGGGCGGCGGGATCGGCGAGCGTGCCGGCGGCTGCGACGAGCCGGTCGAACTCGGCGTTGCGCCAGTGCGGGTAGTTGAGCGGATGGCCGCCGGTCAGCTGGGTGAACAGATCCGAGGCGCCGTCGTAATCCGGGATCGCCGTCATGAATGCGATCGAGAAATCGCCACCCGCCATCGCGGCGAGATGCGTGCGCGCCTCGCGCGGGGCGAGCGTGACCTCGAGGCCGAGCTCGCGGCGCCACATCTGCTGGATGGCCTCGAGCTGCGCGGGATTGACCGGCCAGGACGACAGCTCGAGCTTCGGGAAACCATATCCGCCGGGAAAGCCGGCTGCGGCGAGCAGGCTCCGCGCCTTGGCCGCGTTTTCCATGATGCGCCCCGAGGGCGCGTAGCCGCCCAGCCCGGCCGGCACGAAATTGAACGCGGGCTGGCCGCTGAGCAGCACCTTGTCCACGAGGGTGGTGCGATCGAGCGCCAGGGCCAGGGCCTGGCGCACACGGGGGTCGTTGAGCGGCGGAAGCGCGGTGTTCAGCACGAGGTAGCGCGTCTCGGACAGCGGCACGCCGTGGAGGACGGGCGGCTGGGCGGCACGGTAGCCGGCGAGCTTGGTGAACGGCACGGCCATCGTCACGTCGAGCTGGCCGGCGCGGAAGGCGCGCTCCTCGCTGTCGCCGTTGTCGAAGGCGAGGAACTGGATGCCGTCGAGCTTCACATTGGCGGCGTCC
>Ga0228698_1001082_pt1 | contig 14555 bp, 11 predicted proteins | sample McNCre117_Aug_MG_FD_178015 | JGI IMG/M metagenome (GOLD analysis project Ga0228698, IMG submission 178015) | Freshwater microbial communities from McNutts Creek, Athens, Georgia, United States - 1-17_Aug_MG | ecosystem: Environmental > Aquatic > Freshwater > Creek | place: USA: Georgia...
GACGAAAACCGGTGTGCCGGCCGGAGTGGCGCGGAGCTGATATCAATCCCGGTGGTACGATTCCGTCAAAGCCTGCCAGATAGGAGAGAGGGCGAGAGGGCTGAGGGTCGGAGTTTAACCACGGAGACACGGAGAAAAACTCCAGGTGGGTTGGGATCGAGCGCGGCGCTTTCGTGCCTCTGTGGTGATACGGATCGGATCTTTACCGGCCGACCAGTTTTTGCAGATGTTCAGGGTAGCGCGCACCCTGCACGCTGGTCCGGGCGACGGTGGCGTTGATGTCGCGCAGGTCCTCCGGCGTGAGGGCGAGGGAAGCGGCGCCGAGGTTCTCCTCGAGGCGTGACACCTTGGTCGTCCCGGGTATCGGCACGATCCACGGCTTCTGCGCCAGCAGCCAGGCGAGCGCGACCTGCGCGGGCGTGGCCTTCAGCCGCGCGGCGATCGCCGCCAGCAAATCCACCAAGGCCTGGTTGGCCTTGAGGGCTTCCGGGGCAAAGCGCGGGAGGCTGCTCCGGAAGTCGGTTTTGTCGAACGTCGTGCCGGCATCCATCTTGCCCGTGAGAAATCCCCGCCCAAGAGGGCTGTAGGGCACGAAGCCAATCCCGAGTTCCTCCAGCACCGGCAGCACGGCAGCTTCCGGCTCCCGCCACCAGAGCGAATATTCGCTTTGCAGCGCGGTGACCGGCTGCACGGCGTGGGCGCGCCGGATCGTCGTCGCGCCGGCTTCCGACAGGCCGAAGTGCCTCACCTTGCCGGCCTGGATCAGCTCCTTCACGGCGCCGGCGACGTCCTCGATCGGCACGGCCGGATCGACGCGGTGCTGGTAGAACAGGTCGATGACATCCGTCTTGAGGCGTTTGAGTGAGGCGTCGGCGACTTCCTTGATATGGGCCGGCCGGCTGTCCAGGCCGTCCAGGCGTTCCCCGTTCGGCCCGACCTTGAAGCCAAACTTGGTGGCGATGACCACCCGGCTGCGGATGGGCGCCAGGGCCTCGCCGACGAGCACCTCGTTCGTGTGAGGACCGTAGACCTCGGCGGTGTCGAAGAACGTGACCCCGCGGTCAACGGCGGTCCGGACGAGGGCGATCATTTCGTTCCGGTCCGGCGCGGGGACGTACGCGGAGTTGAGCCCCATGCAGCCCAGCCCGAGGGCGGAAACGGAGAGGTTGGAGCGGCCGAGGGTGCGGGGTGGCATGGGAGGGAAGGAAGTATGGGTGAGAGGGAAAGTGAAACCTGAAACTGGTGGGTGCGATAGCTTAGCTGGATTTGCGCCATGTGCCATGGCGATGTATTGAGGCGGGATACGGTGATCCCGCCCTACAGCGCGGCCTAGGTCCGCCGGCGAGCGGCGACCCTACATAAAAAAACGCCGGCCAGAAGCCGGCGTTTTCGGGAAACTTAAAACCCAGGGTTTATCGCTTACGGCTGATCGTCAGCGATACTCCTCGTTCGTGTTCGCGTTGATGATCTTGAAGTTCTCGACGTGATAGTTCGGATCGGCGCGGAAGGCCAGTTTGATGCCGTAGGTCTTCTCGATGCGCACGAGCAGCTCGGAGTCCTCGACGCGGAGGCGTTCGAGGATGGACGGGTGCACGTGGACGCGGAGCGAGTAGTCCTTGCCGTCCTTGCGGCTCTGGAGCCGGCGGGCGACGGAGGAGAGCTTGCGCTGGAGCTCGACCGACATGGTGGTGGCGGACTTCACGACGGCGCGGCCGCGGCAATACGGGCAGCCGGTGTAGAGGTTGGCCGAGAGCGACTCCTGCTGGCGCTGGCGGGTCATCTGCATGATGCCGAGCGACGAGATGGGCAGGATGTGGGTCTTGGCCTTGTCCTCCGACATGAGCTCGACCATGCGGTCGTAGACGGCGTTGCGGTGGCGCCGCTCCTTCATGTCGATGAAGTCCATGATCACGAGGCCGCCGATGTTGCGGAGCCGGATCTGCCGGGAGATCTCGGTGGCCGCCTCCATGTTGACCTGGAAGATGGTGTTCTTCTCGTCGCCGGAGCGGCTCTTGTGGGAGCCGGTGTTGACGTCGATGGAGATGAGGGCCTCGGTCTCGTCGATCACGATCTCGCCGCCGGAGGGGAGGGGGACGCGGCGCTGGAAGGTCTGCTCGATCTGGCGCTCGATGTTGTAGCGCTCGAAGACCGGGATGGAGTCCTTGTAGTAGACGATCTTGCCGCGGGAGCGGCTGGAGATCTGGCCGACGTATTCCTGGGTGCGCTTGAAGTCGTCCTCGTTGTCGACGAGCACGCGGTCGATGTCCTCGGTGAGGAAGTCGCGGACGGTGCGCTCGACGATGTCGGGCTCCTGGTAGAGGCAGGCCGGGGCGCGGTCGGTCTCCATCTTGCGCTGGATCTCCGTCCACTTGGCGAGGAGGAGATGCAGGTCGCGCACGAAATAGCGCGGTTTCTTGCCCTCGCCGGCGGTGCGGACGATGACGCCCATGCCCTCGGGGATGGTGAGCTCGTTGATGAGGGTCTTGAGGCGCTTGCGCTCGGCGGGATCCTCGATCTTGCGGGAGATGCCGCAGCCGTCGGAGAACGGGGTGAGGATGAGGTAGCGGCCGGGCAGCGAGAGGTTGGTCGTGGTGCGCGGGCCCTTGGTGCCGATGGGCCCCTTGGTGACCTGGATGACGATCTCGGAGCCCGGCGGGTAGAGGCCGGGGATGTCCTTGACGGTCGGCTCGGCCTTGCGCGGGCCGGCGTCCTTCTTCTTGTTGACGCGGACGACCTCGACGGAGGAGTCGGCGGCGGCGGGGAGCATGTCCCAGTAGTGGAGGAAGGCGTTCTTGTTGTAGCCGATGTCGACGAAGGCGGCCTTGAGGCCGGGGTCGAGGTTCTTGACGCGGCCCTTGTAGATGCCGCCGACCATGCGGCTGTCGGAGTCGCGTTCGATCTCGAAGCGGTCGAGGGTGCCGTCGACGAGGAGCGCGACGCGCTTCTCGAGGGGCTCGGAGTTGATGACCAGCTCGCGGAAGGTGCCCTTTTCCTTCCGGAAAATGCTCAGGATTTTCTGGAGGATGGGCCGGTCGGCGGCGCGTTCCTTGGATTGCTGGCGGAGTTGCTCGGCCGTGAGGGGCTCGCTGTGCTTCTGCGGCGGGGGTTGGGCGAGTTCCTCTTCATGGCGTGAGGCGGCGTCCTGGGGGGCGCCGGAGTTGGTGGGCTGGTCGTTCATGGTGGGGTTGATCCCGGGTGGTTGTAACGGGGCGCCCGTGTCCAGCAGGCTGTGCGCAGGAGATTCCGGCAGAGCGGTCAATATCGGGTGGCAGGAGACTCATGTTAAAAGTCCCTCCGAAAACGATAGACGCTTTGGACCAGTCCTTGCAGCAAGCAGCAGCTGAGCACAAAGGTGCCGCCGTAGCTGAGAAAGGGAAGCGGTATGCCTTTAACCGGCATCAGGCCGATGGTCATGGCGATGTTGACGAACACATGCACGGTGAAGAGTACCGTGACGCCGAGCGCCAGAAGCGCGCCGAAACGGTCGCGGGCAAGCCCGGCGATCCGCAGTCCATTCCACAACACCACGCCAAACAGCCCGATGACGGTGATGCTTCCCAAAAATCCCTTTTCCTCCGCGATGACGGAGAAAATAAAGTCATTGTGCGCGACGGCGCGGGGCAGGTAGCCCAGCTTGGCCTGCGTGCCCTCGGTCCAGCCCTTGCCGGTCAGGCCGCCGGAGCCGACCGAGATGAGCGACTGGCGGCTGTTCCAGCCGATGCCCATGGGGTCGACCTTGTCCGGCATGGCGAAGTAGAGCAGCCGGTTTCGCATGTAGTCCTTGAGGGGAAGGAGGCCATGTGGCTCATACGCACCCTTGTCACGCGAATAGCTCAGCTTGTTCTCCTCCATGAACTTGGCATAGCGCCCGACGTCGATGGCAACGATCCCAAGCAGCAGGACAAAGACGCCGAGGGCCCCGACAAAAAAACGCAGCGAAAGATTGGAGACGAACAACATGGCGAAGACCATCGGGGCAATCACGAGAGCGCTGCCGAGATCGGGTTCCACAACGATCAACAGCATCGGCAATCCCACCGCAAGGGCCAATTTTACGAGCACCTGGAGCGAATCCTTCACCGTGCCGAGCCGCGAGCCGGTCAGGATGGAGGCGGTGGCGAAAAGCACGGCGATCTTGGCGAATTCCGAGGGCTGGAACGCGCTCAGGCCGGGCAGGCCGAGCCAGCGCCGCGCCCCCATGCCATGCGTGGTGCCGATGCCCGGGATCAGGACCAGGAGAAGCAGCGCCAGCGCCAGCAGGTAGACGAAGTGCGCGTATTTCAGCCACAGGCGATAATCCAGCAGGGAGGTCACCACGTAGACCACCGCGCCCAGGCCGAGCCAGACCAGTTGCTTGCTCCAGTCGGCCTCCTCGGTGGCGAACTGGGCGCTGTAGATGAAGAATACCCCGAACGTGGCCAGCGTCGCGAGGCACGAAGGCATGATCCAGTCGAACCGCTCGCGGGTGGTGAGCTTGAAAAAGCTGCCGAGATCGAGGCTGCGCAGGAGGTTCACGAAGAAAGGAGAACCGCCACTAAACACCGGGAGCGGTGGCTGGCAACCCGGGATTGTAAAACCGGGCCTTTGTATGGTTGCCAAGCCCCCCGGCCCGCGTAGGTTCGCCACCCCCTGAGATGCTGACCTTCATCGCAGCCACCACGCCAGTCCTTACCACCAGTGCGGCCGAGCCGTATTTGTGGGCTTTGCTGGCGGCCGGGCTGGTGGGCGTGCTGGGAGGATTTTTCGGCGTCTGGTTCATCATGCGGCAGAGCCGGCGTCTGGCCGAGCAAAGCGCGGCCTCCCATCTCGAGCTGGCCAAGCGCGAGGCGGCCGTCGCCTCGCAGGAGCTCATCGGCCAGGCCGAGGAGAACATCCGGGCCCGCGAGGCGGAGATGAACCGCGACTTCGACCGCCGGAAGATCGAGATCGAGCTGATGCTGCGGGAAATCCGCTCCCACGAGGAATCCCTCGCCCTGCTCGACTACCAGCTCGAGCAGCGGCAGGAGCGCCTCGCGCGCGAGGCCGGCGCCATCAAGCAGGCGCGCGACGCCATGCGCGACCTTTCCAAGAGCCTGCGCAAGCGCCTGGAGGGGGTCGCCTCGCTCGATGGCGAGGAGATCCGCAAGCAGCTGCGCGAGGAGGTGGTCTTCGAGTGCCAGGAGGAGCTGCGCGCCCTGCGCAAGCAGCTGCTCGAGCGCTCCGAGCAGGACCTGGTGCAGGAGGGCAAGCGCATCCTCGTCGCCACCATGCAGCGCCTCGCCAGCAAGCCCAACAACGACCTCACCGCGACCATCGTCCAGCTGCCGAGCGAGGAGATGAAGGGCCGCATCATCGGCCGCGAGGGCCGCAACATCAAGTCGTTCGAGGCCGCCACCGCCACCACGCTGCTCATCGACGAATCGCCGCAGATGGTCCTCATCTCGTCCTTCGATCCCGTGCGCCGCGAGGTCGCCAAGCTGGCGCTCGAGGGCCTGGTCAAGGACGGCCGCATCCACCCGGCGAGCATCGAGGAATATGTCAACCGCGCCCGGCAGGACATGGACCTGCACGTCGCCCAGATCGGCGAGGAGGCCGTCGACCGCCTCAAGATTTCCGGCCTGCATCCCGAGATCATCAAGCTGCTCGGCCGGCTGCGCTTCCGGTTTTCCTACACCCAGAACGTCCTCGACCACTCGATCGAGGTCGCGCAGCTCTGCTCGATGCTCGCAGCGGAGATCGGCCTCGAGCCCAACGTCGCCAAGCGGGCCGGCCTGCTGCACGACATCGGCAAGTCGATCGAGGGCGAATACGAGGGCAGCCACGCGCTCATCGGCGCCGACTTCATCCGCCGCTACGGCGAGACCACCATCGTGGTCAACGCGGTCGCGGCGCACCACGCGGAGGTGAAGCCCGAGACCGTCTATGCCGGCCTGGTCATCCTGGCCGACGCCATCTCCGCCTCGCGCCCGGGCGCCCGCGCCGAGTCGATGACCTCCTACATCGAGCGCCTCGGCCGCCTCGAGAAGCTCGCCATGACGATGCCCGGCGTCCAGCAGGCCTTTGCCATCCAGGCCGGCCGCGAGGTGCGCGTCGTGGTGCAGCCGAGCGTCGTGACCGACGAGCAGGCCCACGCGCTGGCCAAGACCCTCCGCCAGAAGATCGAGGACGAGCTCGACTATCCGAGCACCATCAAGATCACCGTCATCCGCGAGCAGCGGTATACCGAGACCGCGACCTAATTTCCCCATGGCCGACAAGAAAATCCTCGAGACCTTCCCCAATCCCGCGCCGCAGCGCGACTTTCTCATCGAGCACACGCACCACGAGTTCACCTCGGTGTGCCCGATGACAGGCCATCCGGATTTCGCGGATGTCACGGTCCGCTACGTGGCGGACAAGAAGTGTGTCGAGCTGAAGTCGCTGAAGCTCTATTTCCACGCCTACCGCAACGAGGGCATCTTCTTCGAGGCGGCGACCAACAAGATCTGCGACGATCTCGGGGCGGCCCTGCAGCCGCGCAGCCTGGCCATCATTTCCCGCTGGAAGGCGCGCGGCGGCTTCTCGTCGGTCGTCACGGCCGAGTGGAAAAAGAAGCGGAAATGAGTTAACGCGGATGCGCAGAATACACGGAAAGCCGGCGCCCGGCTGTTCGGCGTCGATCCCCGCGTGTTGCGTCCTTTCCTCATGTCCTGGGCAAACACACCGGTCCATTTCATCGACTTCGAGGGCAACGCCACCTCGGGCATCATTGAATTCGGCGTGGTGACGCTGCGGGGCGGGGAGATCGCCGGCACCCGCACCCGGCTGTGCCGGGCGCTGGGCCGCGTGGCACCGGAGGACACGGCGGTGCACGGGTTGACGGAGCCGGCACTGGGCACCTGCGCGCCCTTCAGGGACGAGTGGGAGTATTTCGCCGGCCTGCGGGAAAGCGGACCGCTGGCGGCCCATTTCGCCCAGGCGGAGAACTATCTGCTGAAACTGGCGTGGGCTTATCCGCGCAGTGCGCCGGATTTTGCCCGGCCCGGCAAAACGACCACCGAATGGGGCCCCTGGATCGACACCGGCCGGCTCTACCCGCAGCTGTTCCCGCAACTGGGTGACGGGAAGCTGGCGGAGCTTGTCGCGGCGTGCGGCCTGCAGGTGGGGCTGGACACCCTGGCGGTGCAGCACTGCCCGGCGGACCGGCGGCGGTATCATGCGGCGCTCTACGATGCGCTCGGCGGGGCGCTCCTGTTGCAGGCGCTGCTCAAGCGCCCGGAGCTGGCCGAGGCGACGATCCCTTGGCTGCTGCAGATGAGCACCCTCGACGCCGGCAAGCGCGGCGCGCTGCAGCAGGGCGATCTGTTCGGGTAGGGCGAATCCTCTGGATGAGCCGCGGCTCGCCGGGACGACTCGCCCTGCCGCCTTACAGCCCGTATTTGTCCACGAGGTAGACGAGCGACGCCATGGCGGCGGCGCCGAGCTCTAGCTCGCGCGGGTTCACCTGGTCGATCGAGTCCCGGGTCGTATGGTGCAGGTCGAAATAGCGCTGCGAGTCGGGCGTGAGGCCGGCGACAGTGGCACCCTGGGCGAGGAGCGGATGCACGTCCGTGCCGCCGACGCCGTCCTGGAAACTCGAGATGCCGTAGGGCTCGAACAGGGCGCGCCAGCGGGTGGCGCGCTTCGCGGCGTTGCCGGCGGGGTTGCCGAGGTTGAAGCCGCGGGGCTGGAAGCCGCCGTTGTCGGTCTCGAGCGCGAAGAGGTGCTGTTCCTTCTTCTCCTGCGCCGCGGTGGAGTAGGCGGTGGCGCCGCGGGTGCCGTTCTCCTCGTTGGTGAAGAGCACGACGCGCAGCGTATGGCGCGGCTTGTAGCCCACGGCCTTGAGCAGGCGCATGACCTCGATGGACTGGACGATGCCGGAGCCGTCGTCGTGCGCGCCGGGCGCGATGTCCCAGGAATCCAGGTGGCCGCCGACCACGATGATCTGCTCGGGATGCTCCGAGCCCCGGATCTCGCCAATGACATTGTGCGAGGGGGCATCCTCGAACCAGCGGGAGTTGATGGTCATGGTGGCCTGCGCCTGGCCGGTGCTTTTGAGCACGTTGCTAAGCTGGTCGGCGGCGTTGGTGCTGAGCGCGGCGGCGGGGATCTTCGGGCCATCGGGCTGGTAGGTGGTGGCGCCGGTGTGCGGCGTGTCGTCATGCGCCAGGGTAAGCGAACGCACGAGGGCGCCGACGGCGCCGTATTTGGCGGCCTCGCCCGGCCCCTGGTTGCGCTGGTCGCCGGCGTCGCGGTAGGCGAGACCGGTTGAAACGTATTCAGGATTCATCGGCCGGTTGAAGAAGACGATCTTGCCCTTCAGATCGGTGGTCTTGAGCGCATCGAGCGACTGCAGCTCGACGACGGGGGCCGTCAGGCCGCCTTCCGGTGTGGGCACCGAGCCGCCGAGCGCGACGGCGGGGAGGGGGCCAAGGCCCGCGACGAGCACGCTTTCCTTCGGGCCGCGCTCCCAATGCGGCACCATGGCGGGCTGGAGCTCGGTGCGGTCGGCGCCGGTGGCCTTCAGCACGGCTTCGCCCCAGAGCACGGCGCCTTCAAGGTTCTTCGAACCGGCGAGACGGCCGGGGAACTTCGTGGTCAGTTCCCAGAGATTACGGTAGGCTGGTCCGTTGGTGAGCGCGGCAGTGTAGACGGCGCGCAGCATTTTCTCATCGGCCGCGGTATCCTCGGCGGCACGCGAGAGGTTGAACAGGGAGGTGGCGCAGAGCGTGACAAGGGCAAGGCGGGTCGGAAGGCGCATCCGGCCAAGATTGCCGCGACGGACTTTCTGGCAAGCGGGGAGTTGTCCGAGACGGGGACAGCGGTAACTGAATCGGGCCGGCACATGAAGTCGGGTAGGGCGAGTCGTCCCGACGAGCCGCGGCTTATCCGGAGGATTCGCCCTACCTCAAAACCACTTCTTCTTTCTCAGGTAGATGGCCATCAGCACCGTGGAGACCAGGGTGAAGGCCGACGCGTAGAAATAGCCGTGCGGTGAGCGCAGCTCGGGCATGTGGTCGAAGTTCATGCCATACCAGCCGCCGACGAGCACGGCCGGCAGCGTGATGGCGGTGAGCGCCGTGAGGAACTTGATGCCCTCGTTGGCCTCGAAGGCGGCCTTGTTGAGGTAGATGTCGAACGCCATCATCAGGCGCTCGTGGTAGCCGGTCACCGTCTCCTCGAGGCGGGCGAGGTTGTCGCGCAGGTCGCGGAAGTAGGGCAGCAGCTTCGCGCGGATGAACTTGCTGTCCCCGCGGGCCAGCCGCTCGATCACGTCGCGCTGCGGGCGCACGATCTGGCGGAGCTTGGTGAAATCGCCGCGGACGTGGAGCAGCTCGCTGACCAGTTTTTCCTCGGAGGCCTTGCTCAGCACGATCTCCTCGATCTCCTCCAGCTCGTTATGCAGCTCGGCCAGCAGCGGGGTGTAGTTGTCCACGAGGAGGTCGAGCAGCGAGTGGGCGATGCGGTCGGGGCCGCGCGGGCCGGGGCCGGCGTTCTTGGCCAGGCGCTCGATGAGGGCGCTGACGGAGCGCAGCGACTGCCGGTGGAAGGTGACGATGAATTCCTTGCCGAGGAAAAGGTCGAGCTCGGTCGTGGCGAACTTTTCCTGCCGCGTGTAGTCCACGGCGTGCGTGACCATGAACAGGTATTCGTCGTAGTCCTCGATCTTCGGCAGCGGGCTGGGCGTGACACAGTCCTCGATGGCGAGCGGGTGGAACTGGAAGAGGCCCTCGAGGACGGCCTTGATCTCGTCGTCGGTCGGGTTGTCGAGGTCGACCCACACGATCAGGCCCTTGTCGCCCTGGACCAGGCGCAGGGCCTCGAGCTCAAGGTCGCGGCCGACCAGCTTGCCCTCGCTGAAAATGAAGGAATGAATCATGCGCTCGGGGCAGGATGCTGCCCGGGGCCATTCCCGTGGCAAGCCCGGGGATGGGTCGGCGGCCGGCTGGTGGCGGCGCAAAAAATCCAACTTGCGCGCCCGCTCGTTGTTGAATGTTGTCCTGCGTCGCCCTTAACTCCGCGCTACATTCCATAGTTCATCCATCATGAAATCACCCCAGGTCATCCTTGCCGGCGCTTTGCTTTGCAGTGCGCTGGTTTTCTCAGGTTGTGCTTCTTCCGCGCCCAGCGCGGCTTTCGTCCAGCCCATCCCCGTCAGCGCCCGGGTCGGGGACAAGGACTCGGTCCAGGCGAGTGTCACGGCGGTGGCGGGGGTCGAGATCCTCGACGTGGAAAAAACCCGCCTGGCCCAGCGGGTGGAGGAGCGCATCGCGGCGAAGAAGGGCCTTAATGCCGCGGCGCATGACCCCAAGTCCTACGCGGTCGAGCTGGAGCTCACGCGCTACCAAAAGGGGAACGCTTTCGCCCGGGCGATGCTGGCGGGCTTGGGCCAGATCCACATTGACGGCACCGTGAAGCTGCTTGAGCTGCCCGAGCGCCGCCAAGTGGGCCAGTTCACCATCAAGAAGACCTTTGCCTGGGGCGGCATCTACGGCGGGGCGGTTACGATGGAAGACATCGAGCGGACATTTGCCGACGGCGTGGCCGCGGCGGTGACCGGGCAGGCGGAAGACAAGCCCAAGAAATAAACCGGCCCCGGCCTCCGGGGGTTATTTCTCGGGGCCGAGGACCTTGTCCTCGAGCTCCTTCACGGTGGCGATGAACGCCTCCGGTGTCGCGGCGGCAAACAGCGCCTCGCGCTGCGGGGCCTCCTTGATCAGGCGGCAGAGCGAGCCGACGAGCATCAGGTAGTCGCCGGGATTGGACTTGGGCGTGCCCAGCACGAACATGAGGCGGACATTCTGGTTGCTGTTCTCAAAGTGGACCCCCGCGTCGCTGCGGCCGACGGCGATCACGATCTTCTTCACATGCTCGGTGCGGGCATGGGGCAGCGCGATCTCGTTGCCGAGGCAGGTGGTGTCGAGCCGCTCGCGGGCCAGCAGCTCGTTGTAGAAGCCCGGGAAGTTCGCCACGTTCGGGTCGCTTTCCAGCAGCTTGGCGACCTCGTTGAGTGCGGCGGTGCGCTTGGTGCTGGCGAGCGAAAGAACGATGCGTTGCGGCGAGAGGAGGCTGGAAAGGCGGGCGGCCATGCGGGACGGAGTGGATCCAAAGAGAATCACGCCCCGGGCGGTTGCAAGGCCGGAGTGGGCGACAAAAGACGCGTCCGCCGGCGCCGCGGCCATGGCGGACAAGCCGGGCAAAACAAAGGCGCGCCGGTTGGGGCGCGCCTTGGCAGGGTGGGCGTCGGTTTCCGCACCGCCGCCTGTCGCGGCTATGGGAAGCGGCGGACCCCTTACGTCGCTGCTGGCGGCTCGATGGGCGGCGTGCTGTTGGCGGCCTCCTCCTCGTCGGATTCGACGACCTTGGCGATGGCGAGCAGCTTGTCGCCCTCCTCGAGGTTGACGAGGCGGACGCCCTTGGCCCCGCGGCCGGTCTCGCGGATCTCCTTCACGCGGGTGCGGATGCTCTGGCCCTTGGCCGTGAGCAGCATCACCTCGTCGGTGTCGCGGACGCTGAGCGCGCCGGCGACGTTGACGGAGCCGTCCTCGGGGAGGTCGATGGCAATGACGCCGGTGCCGCCGCGGGAGATCAGGCGGTAATCCTCGAACGGCGTGCGCTTGCCGATGCCGTCCTCGCGGGCGACGAGCAGGCGGGCCTGGGCGTCGCAGACCTCGACCGTCTTGACGTAGTCGCCGTCATACTTGAAGCGCATGCCGGTGACGCCGACGGTGTCGCGGCCCTGGTCGCGGAGGTCGGCCTCGACGAAGCGGACGGCCTGGCCCTTGGCGGAGACGAGGACGACCTCGTTTTCGCCGTTGGTCAGGACGCAGCCGATGAGGGTGTCCCCCTCCTCGAGCTTGATGCCGCGCAGGCCGGACTCGCGGGTGGCGTTGGCGTAGTCGGCGAGGTTGGTCTTCTTGGTGATGCCGGCCTTGGTGGCCATCACGATGTGATTGGTCGCGGCGAAGTCCTTCACGCAGACCATGGCGGCGATCTTCTCGCCGGCGTTGAGGCGGAGGAACGACGAGACGGACTTGCCCTTGGCGGTGCGGGTGCCCTCGGGGATGTCGTAGATCTTCTTGGCGAGGCACTGGCCGGTGCTGGTGAAGAAGAGGACGTAGTCGTGGGTCGAGGCGGTGAAGAGCGTCTCGACGAAATCCTCCTCGTAGGTCTCGGCGCCGATCACGCCCTTGCCGCCGCGCTTCTGGGCGCGGTAGGCGGCGACGGGGGTGCGCTTGATGAAGCCGAGGTGCGAGACGGTGATGACGCAGCCCTCGTTGGGAATGACGTCCTCCATGCGCAGCTCGCCCTCGGCGTCGATGATCTCGGTGCGGCGGGGCGAGGCGTATTTGTCGCGGAGCTCGACGAGCTCCTTCTTGATCAGGGCGAGGAGCTTGGCCTCGGAGTTGAGGATGCCCTGGAGCTCCTCGATGAGCTTCATGAGCTCGAGGTATTCCGCCTCGATCTTGCCGCGCTCGAGGCCGGTGAGCTGGTAGAGGCGGAGCTCGAGGATGGCGTTGGTCTGGATCTCGGAGAGCGGATACTTCGCCATCAGGCGCACCTTGGCCTCGTCGCGGTTGGCCGAGGCGCGGATGATCTTCACGAAGTCGTCCAGGTTATCGAGGGCGATGATGTAGCCCTCGAGGATGTGGGCGCGGGCCTTGGCCTGGTTGAGGCGGAACTGGGTGCGGCGCGTGACCACGTCGCGGCGGTGGTCGATGTAGCACTCCAGGAGTTCCTTGATGTTCATCTGCTTCGGCCGCTTCTTGTCGAGGGCCAGCAGGATGACGCCGAAGGAGGACTCGAGGGCGGTCTTCTGGTAGAGCTGGTTGATGACGATCTGCGACTGCTCGCCGCGCTTGAGCTCGATGACGATGCGCGTGTTCTCGTCGGACTCGTCGCGGAGGTCGCGGATGCCGTCGATCTCCTTCTCGCGGACGAGCTCGGCGATGCGGAGCACGAGCGAGGCGCGGTTCACGTTGTAGGGGATCTCGGTGATGACGATCTGCTCGCCGCCGCCCTTGAGCTCCTCGGTGTGGGCCTTGCCGCGCATGCGGACGATGCCGCGACCGGTGGTGAGGTAGGACTTGATGCCGGCGCGGCCGTTGATGTAGCCGCCGGTCGGGAAGTCCGGGCCGGGGATGTAGGTGACCAGCTCGTCGACGGTGATGCCGGGGCGGTCGATGATGGCGCAGGCGGCGTCGATGATCTCGGAGAGGTTGTGCGGCGGGATGTTCGTCGTCATGCCGACGGCGATGCCCGTCGAGCCGTTCATCAGCAGGTTCGGCAGGGCGGCGGGGAGGACGGTCGGCTCGGTGGTCGACTCCTTGTAGTTGGGCGCGAAGTCGACGGTGTCCTCCTCGATGTCCTTGAGGAGTTCCTCGGCGACGTCCTTCAGGCGGGCCTCGGTGTAACGGTAGGCCGCGGGCGGATCACCGTCCACGGAGCCGAAGTTGCCCTGCGGGTCGATGAGCTGGTAGCGCATGACCCAGTTCTGGGCGAGGCGGACGAGCGTGTCGTAGACGGACGAGTCGCCGTGCGGGTGATAGTTCTTGAGCACCTCGCCGACGACGCCGGCGCACTTGTCGAAGGCGCGGTTGTGGACCAGGCCCTCGCGGAGCATGGCGTAGAGGATGCGGCGCTGGACCGGCTTCAGGCCGTCGCGGGCATCGGGCAGGGCGCGCGAGATGATGACCGACATCGAATAATCGATGTAGGCCGTCTGCATGATGTCGGTGATGTTGGCCGAGGAGAGTTTTTCGTTCGCGGTATACACTGAAGGGAAAGGCTGGGGGCTGAAGGCGGGGACCGGGGCGGCGGCTCAGACGTCGAGGTATTGGACGTTGAGGGCGTTGTCCTCGATGAACTGGCGGCGGGGCGGGACCTCGTCACCCATGAGGAGGGTGAAGAGGGCGTCGGCCTTGGCGGCGTCGTTGATGCTGACCTTGAGCAGGCGGCGCTTGTCGGGATCCATCGTGGTCTCGTACAGCTGCTTCGGGTTCATTTCCCCGAGGCCCTTGTAGCGCTGGATGGAGAGGCCCTTGCGGCCGTTGGCGCGGATCTGGGTGATGATGTCGAGCGGGGAGAAGAGCTCGGTCCTCGCCTCCGTCTTGGCCCCGGCATTCTCGGTGATGGTGTAGCGGGCCTGCTCGGTCGGCGCGAACTGCGTGGTGTCGAGCCCGGCCTTGGCGAGGGCCTTGAGGAGCTTGGTCATCTCGGTGGATTCGAAGATCTCGTGGATGGTGACGCGGCGCGTGACCTGGACCGGCGGGACGGTGGCCCCCGGGGCGGCGCTGTTGAGCTCGGCGTCCATGCCCTGCTTCCGCAGGAACTCGGCGCGGGACTTGTCGTCGGTCAGGAACTGGTGTGACTCCTTGTTGCCCTCGCGGACGCGGGCGATGTAGCGCGGCAGCTCATGCGAGTCCTTGGCCTGCTGGTCGAGGTATTCGACGAGCGAGGCGCCGTGGCGCGTGATGCCGTGGCCGAGCTTTTCCAAGGCGCCGAGCATCTCGATGATCTGGTCGATGGCGGCGGGGGCGAAGACATGCTTGTCACCC
>Ga0228698_1001083_pt1 | contig 14534 bp, 20 predicted proteins | sample McNCre117_Aug_MG_FD_178015 | JGI IMG/M metagenome (GOLD analysis project Ga0228698, IMG submission 178015) | Freshwater microbial communities from McNutts Creek, Athens, Georgia, United States - 1-17_Aug_MG | ecosystem: Environmental > Aquatic > Freshwater > Creek | place: USA: Georgia...
CTGGCCGATGGCCGACCCCACGCTCGAACCCGCCAATGCCGGCGGGCTTGCGACGCAAGACCCGCTTTCGACCGCCATCATCATCCAGCTGATGACCGATGCCCGCCGCCCCGATGCCACGGCCGGCGGCGACGATCCCGGCGGCTGGCACGGCGATTATTACGACATCGACAAGGACGCGGGCGAGGGGCCGCTCGGCTCGCTCTTATGGACGCTCAACCGCGGCCCGGTCGACTACACGGTGCTGCGCACCGCCGAACACTATGCCATTTCCGCCCTGCAGACCCTCGTCAACCAGGGCGCCGCCAGCCGCTTCGAGGTCAAGGCCGAGGCCGATCAGCCCAACGGCTTTCTGAAACTCACCGTGCGGGCCTTCGATGCGGCCGGCCAGTCGATCTTCGCCAACACCCTTCCCGTGTGAGCCTTCATGTCCTATCAGCCGCCGAGCCTCGACCAGATCTCGAAACGCCTGCGGGCCGCCGTCAAGGCCCAGGTGCCGGGCGCCGAGCCCGGCCTGTGGCCCAACAACCTGTCGGTGCTGCTGAAGGCGCTCACGCCCATGTTCGCCGGGCTCTATGAGCGGATCGAGCAGGTGCATTTCGACGCCCATCCGGCGACCGCCGCCAGCGACGGGCTGGAACGGGGCGGGGCCGAGATCGGCGTCACCCGCCGCGCCGCGCAGGTGGCGAGCGGCACCGGCACGGCAACCGTGCTGGCCGGCACGGTGATCCCGGCCGGCGCCCGCTTCACCCGCGCCGATGGCGCCGAGGTCGTGAACCTCGATCCGGTGACCGCCTTGACCACGTCGGCGACGCTCAGGCTGCGGGCCCGCGAGGCGGGAGCCGCCGGCAATGCCCTGGGCGGCGTCAGCCTCACCCCGGTCACGCCGATCAGCGGGCTCTCCGCCCTCACCATCGACGATGCCGGCATGGCGGGCGGGGCGGACGTCGAGAACGATGCCTCGCTGCGGGCCCGCATCCTCAACCGCAAGCGCAATCCGCCGCAGGCCGGATCGCCCGCCGACTATGTCGACTGGGCGATGAGCCAGGTGGGCGTCACCCGCGCCTTCGTGCAGCGGGCCACGCCCTCGGCCGGCCACGTGACCGTCTATTTCATGATGGACAACAGCTACGCAACCGGCGTGCCGGCGGCGGGAGACGTCAACACCATGACCGTCGTCCTCCGCCGCAAGGCCCCGGCCGATGCCGCCGTGACAGTGGCAGCACCCATCCTCGATCCGGTCAACGTGACCATTACGGGCTTGTCGCCCGACAGCCCGCAGATCCGCGCGGCGATCGCCCAGGAGCTCCGCCAGATGTTCTACCGCCGGGCGGAGCCGGGCGGCGAGGCAGGCGCCAGCTTCACCTTCCCGATCGCCTGGCTGACCGAGGCGATCGCCGCCGCCGCCCCGAGCCTCGTCTACACGCTCACCGCGCCTTCGGTCGCGCCCGTGGCCGCCACCGGCCACCTGTCGGGCCTCGGCACCCTCACCTTCGCCTGACGGATTGCACGCCATGTACCGCCCCAGCCTCGACGATACCGCCGGCGCGCTCCTCGCCCTGCTGCCGCCGGGTGCCGCCTGGCAGTCGGGCGACCTGATCATCGGCCGCGACAAGACGGTGATGCGCCGCCTGATCCGGGCGCTGGCCACAGGCTTCAACGATGTCGAGCTGGCGATCGCCGATCTGTTCGACGAATTGTTCGTCACCACCGCCAAGACCGACCTCGACCTGTGGGCCGAGGATTACGGCCTGCCCGATGCCTGCGATCCGTGGGGCAACAACGTGGTGGCCAAGGCGACCGCGACCGGCGAGGGCCGCCGCGACCTCGGCTATTACGCGAGCCTCGCCGCCGCCGCCGGCTGGGTCGCCGATCTCTCCTGGGTCAAGACCGGCGGCACCGTCTCGACCCTGCACGTGGCGGTCAACACCCGCCTGTCGCGGCCCATCGCCACCGAACTCGCGCTCGGCAACTGGGAACTTCCCTACATGCCGCTCGGCGCCCCCGATCCCCTGCGGCTGGTCTGCCAGCTGGCCCAGGTTCTCCCCGCCCATGTCGCCATCACCTATGAGGTTCTGCCATGACCGCCGGTATTCTCAACCCCGCCGACGACCCCCGCGCCGCCGCCTTCCGCCCCAGCGAAACCGATAGCGGGGCCAACGCCCGCAAATGGTTCGACGACAACCAGTCGACGAGGCCGCGCGCCCAGGATTTCAACCGCGTGCTCGCCCAGATCCGCACCGCCGGCGATGCCGCCGGCGTGCCTGACGTGGAGGGCGACGATGCCTATCTGCTCAAGACCATCAAGGGCATCACCCGGCCGAAGCTGACCGCCGATACGCAATTCTGGGTGCGGGCCGACGGCAGCGATGCCCATGACGGCACCGCCAACAGCGCCGGCAGCGCCTGGGCCACCCTGCAGCACGCCTATGACTGGATCGCCGCCCACATCGATCCCGCCGGGTTCAAGCCGATCATCAACATCGGCACCGGCGGCACCTATGACGGCATCACCGTCAACAATTCGCTGAACGCGGTGATGCCGATCGTCGGCCAGGTCGGCGATGAAACCGCCGTGGTGATCCGGGGCGCGCTCGGCGACACCGGCAATCCGGTCAGCCTCTACGCCATGGACGGCGGCCTGCAGCTGCAGCTGAACTGGCTGACGCTGCAATGCCCGGCGGGGCACGCCACCTGCCGGCTCGCCAACCGCAACTATCTGGTCTTGGGCAGCGACGACATCAACGGCGCCGGCAAGATCAAGGTGACCGGCAATCCCAACGTCGTGCTGTTCGCGTCGGCGAGCAGCGAGATCGACATCCTCGGCACCTTCACCATGGCGCTTGGCGGGGCGGGCTGCGTCGATCTGATCGCCGCCGACTTCATGTCGATCGTATCCTTTACCGCCGACCTCGCCGCGTCGAGTCCGGTTGCCTTCTCCTATGCGGCGATCTGGCTTGCCGCCAATTCCTTCTGCTTTTTCGCGCCGAACTCGATGACCGGCACCTTCACCGGCCCCCGCCGCGTGCTGGCGCAGTGCTCAGCGCTGATCAGCCCGAACGGGCTCGCCTCCGACATCCCCGGCTCATCGAACGGCACGCTCTACGACAATGCCGTGCACTCGGTCTACCGGTGAGCGCCATGGTTTACACCGGTCTCGACATCTGGCAGCGCCGCGCCCTGTGCAACCCGAACCCGGTTCCGGCCGAGGTCTCGAACGCCCAGGCGCGGGTGGCGCTGCGCAACGCCGGGGCGCTGGCCGCCGCCGAGGCGGCGATCGCCGCCGCCCCGGCCGACGTGCAGGATGCCTGGAACAACGCCCCCTACATTCACCGCGACTCGGCGCTGGTCGCAGCGCTCGGGGCGGCGATCGGGCTTTCCTCCACCCAGATCGACGCCCTGTTCGTGGCCGCCGCGGCGATCAGCTTCTGAGCCATGCGCCGTTGGCATCATTGGCCGGTGCGGGTGCTGATCGCCCTCGACGAGCTCGGCAACGCCCTGACCGGCGGGGCGCCCGACGAGACGATTTCGAGCCGCTGCGGCAAGAGGCTTCGAACCTGCCTCACCTGCCGGCTCCTCTGCCGGGCGATCGATCTCGTCGCCCCCGGCCACTGCCGCCGCGCCATTGAACCCGACCGGGGCTGAGCGATGTCCTATCCGCAACTGACCGCCGCCGAGTTTGCGGCGATGACCGCCATCGACTGGCAGGTGATCGCCATCGGCACCACCGCCCCGCCGGGTTCGCCCGCCGACGGCGACGCCTATGTGGTGGGCGCTTCGCCGACCGGCGCCTGGGCGGGCGAGGATCACAAGGTCGCCATCTGGTCCGCCGCCGGCGCCGCCTGGGCCTTCGTGCCGGCGAGCGTGGCGATCACCTCGATCCACAAGCGGCTCGCCGTCACCGTCGCCGGCAGCGACGCCATCTGGCGCTGGAACGGCGTCAAATGGCTGGAAATCGCCACCGCCCCGGCCGTGGCCCTGACCGTCACGTCGGACTCACTCGCGGTCGCAACCGCGACGCTGGCTCTCGATCTTGCCCTCGGCAACAGCTTCGCGGTGACGCTCAACGCCGACGTGACCGCCGTCACCTTCAGTCATTGGCCGGCCTCGCCCGGCGACCAAAGGATCGCCGTCTATGTCGTGCAGGGGGCTTCCGCCCGCACCATCGCGGGCTGGCCCGCCGCCGTCAAATGGCCGGGCGGAACGCCGCCCACCCTCACCGCCGCCGCCGGGGCGATCGACTGCCTCGTGTTCGAGAGCTTCGATGCCGGCGCCACCATCTTCGGCAACATCGCCGGGCAGAATTATTCCTGAGAGGACCCCATGGCAGACTTCGACAATCTAAACGGCCCCGAGCGCATGTACCGCGAGGAGCTGGCCGCGCTCGGCGCCAGCCTCGAGGCGGTGATCGTGCGCGCCGTCCGCGACTGGATGCCCGACTATTACGCCTGGCGGGTGATCCGCGCCGACGGCACCGCGGCAAGCGGCATCCTGCCGTGGGATATCAACACCTTTCCCGCCGTTCTGGCCGCCGTGAAGGGAGCCTGAGCCATGACCGTGCAATATTCGACGACCGTCCGCAACGCCATGCTCGATGCCGAGGAAACCGCCATCGGCACCTCGGCGATCATGAAGATCCGCACCGGGGCCGCGCCCGCCAACTGCGCCGCCGCCGATTCCGGCACGGTGGTCGCCACCCTCAGCCTGCCCTCCGACTGGATGGCCAACGCCTCGGGCGGCACCAAGGCCAAGAGCGGCACCTGGCAGGATTCCTCCGCCGACAATACCGGCACCGCAGCCCATTACCGGATCTACGATTCCGGCGGCACGACCTGCCATGAGCAGGGCACCGTGACGCTGACCGGCGGCGGCGGCGACATGACGGTCGACAATACGTCCTTCGTGGCCGGCCAGTCGTTCACCGTCACCTCCTACACCAAGACGGCGGGGAACGCCTGATGGCGCATCTGCTCAAGAGGCCGGCGATCCATTCCGGCCGGCTCGAACGCTTCATCGGCGCCGCGAAACTCGCCCGGGTACAGAGCCACATGCTCAATGCCTGCGGCGACGGCCGCCGCTGGTACGGGCCGCCGATCTTCCTCGCCGACGTGCCGGGGGCCGTCTATGTCACGCCCGACGGCGATTTCCATGGCACATTCGCGCGCGGCTATTTCGCCTCGGCCCTCGACGAGATCGAAGGCCGCATGAAGCGGCTGTGGCGCGAGGCCGGGCGCCAGGCCCGCGAGCCGATGCTGGCGGCGGGCTTCGCCTCGATCTCGGATGTGCTGTCGCGCTCCACCCAGGGCTACCGCCAGTACCCCTCCGGCATCGTCGCCAAGAACGGTCCGACCGGGGTTGCCAACGTGTCATCGACCCTGTGGCGGCTGGGCACCAATCCGGCGGCGGGGGCGGCCGGTTCGGCGGCGCCTGGCGGCCGGGCCTGCGACAACACCACCACCGGGGCGCTTGCCTTCACCAATCCGTCGTCGGGGACGAGCCACCTGGTCGGGGCCAAGTTCTGGTCCTCGGTCGTCAACAACGAGCTGCTGCTTTACGATCGCCTGTTCGACGTCGCCAAGACCATGAATTCGACGGCGACCGAGGCGGTGACCGGCGTGCCCACCCGTTACCAGTCGACCACCGTCTCGAACCAGGACTATATCGGCGGCAACTTCCTGTTCATCGAGGTGGGCGGCACCCAGCTCGCGGCGACCGCCCACAACTGGACGGTCTGCCTCTATACGAACCAGGCCGGAACGGCGGGCCAGACCATGCCGTCGCTCGCCGGCAACTCGGGCGGCATCGTCGACCGCCTCGATCACCCCACCTTCTCGTGGGCGGCGCCGCTGGCGGCGGGCGATTCCGGCATCAAGGCCTTGACCCAGATGCAGTGCTCGGCGCTGGTCGCCACCGGGGCCGTCAATTTCGTGATCGGCCACCCGATCGGCATGATGCTGTTCTATCTCGCCGGCCCCATGCTGCCCTTCGGCTGGCTGACCGACGTCGATCTGGCGCCGCGCATCTTCGACAGCGCCTGCCTCGCCTTCCTCGAACTGAACAAGCCATCCACCACCGCCACAAGCTACGGCGGCAAGATCTCGGTCGTCAACGCGGCCCCGTGACGCCATGAACTTCGGCACCCTCGCGGAAGTGGGCGGCATCCTGCCGGGGCTGGTCAATTCCGCTTTGTTTCAGCCGGGCTGGAACGGCACCCCCGATCCGCCGATTCCATTCATGGCGATAGGCACCAATGGCCAGGACGGGCCGGTTGCCGAGAACCAGGTCGTCTACAACAGGTCGGTGCCGACACCGCCCTATTTCACGGGCGGCTGTTCGGTGGCCACCGACCGCGCGGTTGCGAGCCCCGACGGCTTCTACAACGCCTGGAACCTGATCGAGGATTCGAGCAACGGTCTGCACGACATCTGGTTCGGCCTTTACAGCGCGCCGGTCGATTGCTGGCAGACCTTCTCGCTCTCGGCAAAGCGCCGCTCCGGCACCCGCGACCTTCAGCTGTATTTCGGCGAGAACGGCGGCGGCGGCAATTATCTGAGCATCAATTTCAGCCTGACCGGCGCGGGCGCCGTCACCTACCTGCAGACGCAGGACGGCGTGTCGATCGACGGCTATGCGTGGATATGGCCCGAGGGCAACGGCTGGTATCGGGTGTCGGGCACCGCGAAATTCCGCGCCGGCATCAACATGATCGTGGCCGCCTACCTGCTGAATGGGGCGACCGACAGCTACGCGGGCGACGGATCGTCCAGCCTCTATTTCTATGGCGCGCAGTGGAACCGGGGCGCCGGCTTCGGCACCTTCGTTTCAACGAGCGGCGTCGCGCTGAGCGGCAGCTTCGGCATTACCGAGCAGGGCGACACGCTGGCGGCGGCGGGCGCTGTGGCCCTGACGGCCAGCTTCGCCACCACCAACGCCGGCGATACGCTGGCCGCTGGAGCGGCTCTGGCGATCACCGGCACGCTGGCGGCGACCGACGCTGGCGACACGATTGCCGCGGCCGGCGCCCTGGCGATCGGCGCGAGCCTTGCCGTGACCGAGGCCGGCGACAATGTTGCGGCCGCGGCCACGCTGGCCATCACCGGCACGCTGGCGGCGACCGACGCGGGCGACAGCCTCGCCAGCACAGCCACGCTGGCAATCACCGGCACGCTCGGCATTACCGAGGGCGGCGACACGCTTTCGGCAGCGGCGGCGCTGGCCATCACCGGCACGCTGGCCGTGGCCGAGGCGGCCGATGCGTTGTCGGCGGCGGGCGTTCTGGCGATCACCGGCAGTTTCGCGCTGACCGAGGCGGGCGACTCCCTTGCGGCATCCGGAGCGCTGGCGCTGACTGCCGCCTTTTCGATCACCGAGGCGGGCGACAGCCTCGTCGCGGCGGGCGTCGTTCCGCTGACCGGCAGTTTCGGCGTGACCGAGGCGGGCAATACGCTGGCGGCCACCGGGGCGATCGCGCTCACTGGTTCGCTGGGGATGACCGAGGCGGGCGACAGCCTCACCGCCGCCGGCACGCTGGTGGCCATGGCCACCTACCGCGCCGCGGCGATTCTTCTGCTGAACTGAGGGGGGCGACTGCCGTGCATCACCGCTTGCTTGAATCCGCCGAGGCGGGGCTGGCCGCCGCGGCGCTGGCCGCCAAGAACTGCGCGGTATCGCTGTCATTCTCGGCGGCGGTGATCCCAGCCTCGATCATAGCCTATCTGGCGACCCTCGACGTGCATGTGGTGGCGCTCCTTTCGGCGGCCATCGCCTCGGCCTGCCGCTGGTTCTGGTTCGGCCTGTCGCGCCGCGACGGCCTGCGCGGCATGATCGTCATTCCGTTCGCCGCCTTCGCCTTCGCGGCCGTGCATCCGCCGGCCATCGACTATCTGATCGGCAAGGTGTCGGACAGCGAATACGGCCTGATCTGGGGCTTCACGCTCGGCATGTTTCCGACCTTCGTCGTCGGCTTCATCGACGATTTCGTGACCGCCTGGGCTGCGGCCAAGGCCGGCAAGGAGGACGCGCCATGAGGCATTCGCTGGCTTTCGCGCTGCGCCGCCTGCGCCGCCTCGGCTTCGCCGCGCTGCTGGTGCCGCCGCTCATTCTGGTGGCTGGCCAGGCGCTCCGCTTCTGGAACGATGTGACCGATCCGGCCTCGGCCTATTTCGACCCGCAGATGATCGCCGTGCCGAGCCCGCAATATATGGGCGAACCGCTCTATCTGTTCTACCGCCGGGCGATCCACCGTCCGTTCACCGGCCGCTATGCGGTGACCGTCGAATTGGAGCGCGGCGGCTTCCCGGTCTGCGACAACTCGACCGATCACCTCTACCGGCCGAAGCCCAACATGCAGCTAACCATCGTGGTGAGCCTCGCCGATTTCGTGGGCGAGCCCTGCGCGCTCGCGCCCGGCGATTATGTGCTGCGGGCGACCTGGTGGCTGTTCCTGCCCTGGCACCACGAGCAGGCGATCACCCGCGAGAGCGGCGTCTTCACCATCCTGCCGCCCCGCTGACATGCCGCGGCTCGCCCTGTTCGTCCTCGGCTTCAGCCTGGGGGCGGTGCCGGCCGTGTCGCTGCCCGTCGTCTCGACCTACCTCGACATCTTGGAGAACGCCCATGGCTCTCGCCCATCGCCTGCCGCCGCTTGTGTGGAAGGCCTCACCCAACTTCAGCCAGCGTCACGGCGCGGCCGTTGATCTCGTCGTCGTGCACTCGACCGAGGGCGGCTATGCCGGCTCGGTCAACTGGTTCAGCCAGGCTGCATCCGGCGTCTCGGCGCATCTGGTGCTCCGCGAGGATGGGCTGGAGGCCACCCAGATGGTGCATTTCGCCGACAAGGCCTGGCACGCTATGGCGTTCAATTCGCGTTCGATCGGCATCGAGCTTGCCGGATTCGCGGCCAAGGGCCTCGGCGCGCCGGAGTGGGAGAGTGCCGCCAACATCGTCGCCTGGCTCTGCCACTACCTGCACGTTCCGGCGCAATGGGCGCGTGGCGGCATGGGCACGGGCTTCTGCCGCCATTACGATCTCGGCCAGGCGGGCGGCGGCCACCGCGACCCCACCACCGACGACGCCGTGTGGGCGCACTTCATCTCGCTCGCCGCCGAGGCCAGCCAGCTGGTGAGCGACGTGCAGCAATGGACGCCGGGCGCCAGCCCCGTTACGCCCGATCACCTGACCCCCGCCGGGCTGCAGGCGGCGCTCAACACGCTGGGCTTCGCCCGCCCGCCGCTCATCGTCGACGGCCAGATCGGGCCGAAGAGCATGGCGGCGCTGATGGCCTTCCAGCGGGCCCACGGCCTCACCGCTGACGGCAAGGCCGGGCCGGACACCACCGCCGCGATCGAGGCCGCGCTCAAGGCCACGCCCGCCGCGCCCTGCTGCACGCTGAGCCCGAAGACGGCGGCCGCGTAGCACATTCGTTTACGATAGAAGTAACCCATCCCCGCAACCCCAATCAGGAGCCCAACATGGTGCGCGCCAAATTCAAGTTCGACGGCTATGAAGCATCCCTTCACGCCAAGCCCACAATCGATCCGACTACCGGCAAGACCGATTACAGCAAGACAACGTCAGTCGAAAAACGAAGTCTGAAATTCAGCCCCGTTTTCCACAACGGCATTCCCGGCCACGAGAATACGAAGTTCTGGGAAGCCTCGCCGTCTGGCCAGCTGGTCCTCGGCACGATCAATCCGGAGGCATGGAATAAGTTCGAGATCGGCAAGGAATACTATCTGGACTTCACTCCAGCCGATTAGCAGCGTCAGCGTGCCGCGGCGGTTTTCCGCGGCACTCAATCGCGCCGGAGAAGGCTCAGCCTGCCGGGTAATAGGCGCACCGTAAGGGCGCCCGCCGCATAACTTCCGCGCCCGGCGGTTCCGGGCACTCCCGAAAGGACCAACCGATGAACTTCCTCTCCGGCCTGAAAACCTACATCCTGGGCGGCGGCGCGCTGGGCTCGATTCTCACCTCGGGAATCGCCGGCCTCGTGCCGGTGCACCAGCTCGTGACCTATGGCCTGTTGGCGCTGATGATGATGGCGCTGCGCTCCGGCGTCAAAACCGAAACGGCGAAGCTCGCCGAGCAAGTGGCGATCGCCGCCGACAAGTCGATCGCCAACCCGGCCATCAAGCCGTTCCTCGACGACCTGGTGGCGGCCTTCAAGCAGGCCCTCGCCGCAAATCCGCCGGCCCCGCCCGCGCCGAAGTGAGCAGCCTGCTGGCCTTCGCTGGCGCGGCGGTCGGCATGGCGGTGGCGGCCGCCCTGGTACTCGGCGCCTACAAGGCGGCCCGCAACATGCTGATCGATCTCGCGTCCTTCGCGGCGCGGCTGCTGATCCGCCAGGCGCTTCCCGAGCTGCTGAAGCACTCGGCCGCCAGCGACGCCCGCGCCGTGATCGCCGCAAGGCGCGGCGAGGACGGCACCCATCCGTGGCGCCCCGGCTGACCATCTTGCCGATGCCGGCAAGATGGTATTGTCATCGTTTCGCCCCGCTGCCCTCACCGGGTGGCGGGGCTTTTTCGTTTGTGGCAGGCTTTCGGTCATGCCGCTCGTGCCCGTCGACCCGAAGATCTTCATCGGCCAGCCGATGATCCTGGTGCCGACCGTGATCGGCGGCCAGACCGCGCCCGGCGATTATGTGGCGCGCTGCGCCGGCTGGACTGTCGGCCGCATCCTGTTCGTCGATCGCGCCGGCGCACAACGCTGGGCGGTGTCGATGCACGGCCCAGCCACGCCGCATCCCGATCCGCCGCCCTCTGTCAACGCGGCCGATCTGCCGTCCGCCAAGGCCGAAATACGCCGGATGTTCGACCTGTGGCTCGGCCGCGCGCGCGCCGCCGCCGAGACGGGCGAGCGGGTGCAATGGTATCGGGCGGGCTAGGGGTGGGGATGGAGCTTGCGCCAGTCCCACGGCGCGCCCCACTGGCCCGCCCACAGGCCGCGCTTGGCGGCGATCGCCTCGGCCTCGGGCGCCACATACTCGGCCGAGTAGCGCACGAAGGCGCGGGCCAGCCCGGCGTCGACCAAAGCCTCGTTGATCTCCAGCCCATTGACCTCGCAATGGGCGAGCGTGCGGCCGTAGCGGTCGGCACCGGCGGGCGCGCAGGTGACGGGCAGGCCCCGCACCATGTCCCACAGCCGGCGCCTGACCATCCGCCCGCAGTCGAATGTGCGTCCCGGCGCATCGGCGCACATTTGCCCGATCTCCGGCGCGTCGATGCCTTCGAGGCGGATTTCGGTGCCGGCGATCCGCAGCGTGTCGCCGTCGACGACATAGGCGCGGCCGGTGATATCGGCGGCAAAAGCGGGGATGGCGAGCCATACTAAAACCAGTGTGACTCTGGCCGGTTTATGGCAATAATTGAGCATGCAGAATTCCCACGCGCTCTTGATATCTAAAGGTTTCGGCATGGCCTGTCACGCCGAAGGTCGCGGGTTCGAGCCCCGTCACTCGCGCCATTCCTCAATGAAATCATTTCATTAGAGGCTGGCGCAGCCGAATTTCCGACTCGCATTCTAGCCCGGCCGAAATTTTCCAACTTTCGGTCACGGTTTGTCCTCGTCTGGTTTCCATGTCTTGCCCCGCTTGATGAGGCTTATGGCGGAAATCGAGACGCCAAAATCCCTCGCGATCTGATCGAGTTTGATCCCCTCCAGGATTGCCCGTCGCACCGCCGCGACCGCTTCTGGCGTCAGTTTTGCGGCGGGATTGTCGGCACCGGAGCGCGATCCCCAGTAGGTGCGCCCTTTCTGTGCCCGGTCGGCCATGTTGCCGGCATGGTCAGAAGCAAAAAGATGGGCGGGATTGCAGCATCTGGGGTTGTCGCAGCTGTGGCAAACGTACATGTCACCGGGATCGACGCCTCCGGCGATGCGATAGCTCACGCGGTGCGCCGCAAGGGAAATGCCCGCAACGATCAGGCGGCCATAGCCGCTGCCGTAGAATGATCCCTTCCAAGGCCAGCATTCGTCCGGCCCGCGCCGATCGACCTTGAGCCAGAAGCGGGCCGCAACACCGGCGGGAATCGGCGTTGGTTCATTCTTACCGCGGCGGGGAGGGGTGTAATCATCCACAATTCTTGGCCTGACCAGAGCCGGATCGATGATTCGGCCACGCGGGCCATAGCCTGGCCGGTAGCGGAAGGAATCGCTCACCCTTCGTTCTCCCTTAGCACCTTCCGCCCCCGCTTCCGGGCCTCGTCGACCTGGCGCACGGTCGCGGCGCGGGCCGGCATGTAGGTTTCCTGCAGCTGGCGATTCTTGTCGATCGAGTTGCCCATCTTCTGGGCCATGGCGGCAGGCTCGGCCTTGCCGGCGATCGCCTCGACCGTGCCGGTGCGGCGGATGTCGATCAGCTTTCGGGTATCGCCCGGAAACACGATTTCCCGCATGTCGCGGAAATCGTCGCCCAGCGTGTCGGGCGTGTAGACATGGCCGGAGCGGTTGCGGAACAGCGGCGCCTCGGCTGGGATCGCCACGCCGAGGCGCGCCAGATAGGCCTCGACCACCCGCTGCCCGCGCCGTGACAGGGTGCCGATCACCGCGCGCCCGGTCTTGCCCCGATTGGTCACGAAATAGACGCCCTGCCGGTCCTGCCGCCGCTGGGCGGGGGTCAGCGTGCGGCAATCGACCGGCGCGAACTGGGTGTCCCAGGCCACGGCCAGAATGGCGGCGAGCCCGCGATAGCCGTGGCGCCAGGCGGCCTTGGCGATGCGGGCGATCTCGCCCGGCGCCCATGTCTCGCTGCGGCCCTTTGGGGCGGTATTGCGCAGCAGGCCGGAGGGATCGGCCGCCGCCCCGCAATAGCCCATGGCGGCCATCACCTTCCACAGCGCCCGCCAGGTCTTGATCACCCGGTGCGCGGTGTGGAGGCCACGCTGCGCCTTGACCACGGCATAGAGCCCCTCGATGTCCTCGACCTGAATGGTGGCGGGCGCGACGTCGCCGAACACTGGCGCGATGAACCGCCACGACCACTCCCAGTCCTTCTTGCGCGTGGCCTCGGCCTTGGCCGCCCAGGCTTCGGTGCGGCGGTAACGCTCGAAGGCGAAGCCCACCGCGCCATCGGGCCATTGCGGCCGCTTCTCGGCCGAGGCAAGGGGCGGCAGGCCCTTGCGGTGCCGCAGCCAGTCCTCGTAAAGGCGCTGCGCCTCGGCCCATGCGGCGGGGCCGTCCGCGCCCAGTGGCCGGTTCTGAAAACCGGCGGCCTTCATCTTGGTGGTCGGGTGAAAATAGGCCCGGCCGTTTTTCACGACATAGTAGCGGAGTTTAATTTTGACCACGGCGCAGCGCCTCCAGCCGGTGGGCGACGAGCCCGGAGCGAGCATCGCGCGCCGTTTCGGCGGAAGTCAAGAACAGGCCCGGGTGGCGGCGGGACTGCCACTCGTCGATGGCCGCGAGGTCGAAGAATCCGGTGGTTTCATCGGCCGCCGGAAAGCCGCGCGCCACCAGCTGCGGCAGCGCCTCGCGGAACGCCTGCTCCGACAGGCCGAGCCGCCGCGCCGCCGCTGCGGCGGGCACGTCGCGAGGCTCGACCCGGAAGCGGAGGGTGGTCATGGGGACGGGTACTCGTCATGCAGCACGCCGTCGAGCAGCCGGCCGGCGCGGCGTTTGCCGAAGCGGACGATGATCTCGCCAGTGTGATCGCCCGGCCGGTCGAGTACGTTGTGATTTTCAAGATGCCGGCCATCATGCAAAACGATCGAATATGCCGCGCTGCCTGGCGGATGCAGTTCACACGGCCCGAACTCGCCCCACTGCTTGAAGTAGAACGGCACGCCAGCGGCCTTGCACTGATCGCGGACCTGGCGCGCCCAATCAGGGTGCATCGGCCTCGCGCCGGGGCCGCTCTCGCCACCGACGACGATCCAGTCGAGCTTCGTCTCGCGATAAGGACCATCGCCGCCAGTGACGCAGCGGCCGTCATCTTCAAAGAGTGAATAGTAGTCTCCAGTTTGCAAGCAATCGAAAGTCCAGCCCTTATCATTGTCAGTATACCCAGGAGCTCGGATGCGGGTGAAATCAATCGGCCCGATCAACGGCTCAGCCGATACCCATCTGACGGCGGCTGGCGTGGCGAGCAGATCGGGAATCCGCTCGTCGGCGCGCTGCTGATCTTCTGCGCTAACGCCAAGCCAACAATTTGCAAGAGGCCATTTCCATTGCATGGCCTTGCAAGAACCGTCCTCTGTCCAGAGATCGTCTTTCTCGGGGTCGGCCAATCCGAACTGTTGCAATATAGGCTCGCACGCTTCCTCAATTTGCGCCGCGCGCCCGGTCGGAGGGCCTGCCGGAATCGTGATCCCAGCAAACTCTTGCGCAACGGTGCCTTGCCATTTTTCCAGCATGTATTCCTGCATCCGCTTGCTGCGCTTCGTGAGGCACTGAAACGTATGCTGCGGGCAGAGCGCCATCACGGCGAACACCTTGTCGATCCATTCGTCAGGCACGCTCTCGTGGAACAGATCGCCCATCGAATTCACGAAGATCCGGCGCGGCTTCTTCCAGCGCAGCGGCGCGGTCAGGATATGGTC
>Ga0228698_1001084_pt1 | contig 14525 bp, 10 predicted proteins | sample McNCre117_Aug_MG_FD_178015 | JGI IMG/M metagenome (GOLD analysis project Ga0228698, IMG submission 178015) | Freshwater microbial communities from McNutts Creek, Athens, Georgia, United States - 1-17_Aug_MG | ecosystem: Environmental > Aquatic > Freshwater > Creek | place: USA: Georgia...
GTGGTTCGGGCTCGCGGTTGTCGTCTTTCACCGCGGCCTGCGCCGCTACACGAGCGCGAGCTCCTGAGCCCGATGCCCGCAAGACTCGCCGCCCTCCAGCAACGCCTCGGCTACGAGTTCCGCTCGGCCGCGCTGCTGCGCGAGGCCCTGACCCACCCGTCCTATCTCCAGGATCATCCCGAGGCCGCGCCGCACAACCAGCGGCTCGAGTTTCTCGGCGACTCCGTGCTGCAGTTCATCCTGACCGATGCCCTGTTCCGTGAATTCACGGCCGGGCGCGAGGGCGTGCTCAGCCAGCGCCGGGCCGCGCTGTCCAAGGGCGGTTTTCTCACCCAGATGGCCCGTGACCTCGGGCTCGATGCGGCGCTGCGTCTCAGCAAAAGCGAGGAGGACACCGGAGGCCGGACCCGCGCCTCCATCCTGGAGGATGCGTTTGAAGCCCTCATCGGCGCCCTTTACCTCGATAGCGACCTGCCGACCACCCGGACGCGGGTGCTCGCCTGGTATGGCCCGCTCGCCGCCCGGCTGGCATCCTCGGAGGATGCCGAGAACCCCAAGGGCCGGCTGCAGGAACTCATCCAGCCCGAGCATGGCAACGATGCATTGCGCTACGAGGTCACGGCCACCACCGGCCCGCGCCATGCCCGGGAATACGCCGTCGCCGTTTTCCTCCACGACCGCCAGCTCGGCACCGGTGCCGGGCCGTCCAAGAAGGTGGCCGAGGAGGTCGCCGCCCGCGCCGCCCTGGTGATCCTGAGGGCGGAAACCCGCCGAGGCGCGGTATAACGGAAGCGGAATTGCACTGCCGGGAAAACTGGTCTTCTTTCCGCCCTTCCGCGTTTCCGCGCCAGTTTTGCCATCCGTCGATCCCGCTTCGCGCACCAAGCTCACCGGCATTTGCCCGGCAGCGCAGACCCATGCGCTGGCGGAACTGCTCCGCCAGCACCCGGCGCCGGTCTGGCTGGTAATCCACGAGGAGGCGCAGCAAACCGACGCCTTCGCGGAGGATATCACGCTTTTCCATGCGGCCGGCGCCGGCAGGCCGAAGCTCGAGATCCTGCCCTTCCCCGAGGCGCAGGCCGGCGAGATGCGCGAGGCGTTCAACGCGGCCAGCGACCGGCTCGCGGTGCTGAGCCGGTTGCGCGGACTGAAGGGCGCCTCCGCCAAATCGGGCACGCTGCTCGTGCTCACGACGCCGGCCGCCCTGCTCCAGCCGGTGCCGCCGCTGGCGGATTTCGCGACCCGCGAGGCGGAACTCGTGCGCGGCGAGCACCGCCCGTTCCAGGCCCTGCTGGATCTGCTTGGTTCCTTTGACTACGACAGCGAGGCGGTCTGCGAGGCGCCGGGCCAGTACGCCGTGCGCGGCGGCATCGTGGACGTCTACCCCATCACGGCCCACCAGCCCTACCGGCTGGATTTCTTCGGCGACACGCTCGAGGAAATCCGCGCCCTTGATCCGGTCACCCAGCGCTCGGGCGAGTCCGTGGAACGCGTCACTCTCACCGCCGCCCCGCGGCTCCACCCGTCCGGCCTGGCCGCCTCACTGCTGGATTACCTGAACCCGGCCGCCCACGCCGCGCTGGTTGAACCCACGGCGCTCGAGGAATTGTTCGACACCCTGGCGGGCAGCGACGCGACGGATTTCGGCGAGCGCCTTGCCCGGACCACCGCCCGCTTGGTCGGCGTCAGTGACCTCGACCTCGCCAGCCGGCTGTTCGAGTCCGCGGCGCACGAGGAGACGTGGGACACGGAATCGCTCTCGCACCATCGTTCCTATCCCGAGGAGCGCCTGCTCGCCCACGAGCGGCTCGCCGCCGAGGAAGACGCGCGGCGGCAGTTCCTGGAGAAGGTCGCCGACTGGAAGCAGGCCGGCTACGCCGTGGACTTCGTCGTCTCCAAGGAGGGCGAGGAACAGCGCATCCGCGAGCTGCTCGCCGAGCACGCGGCCTTGAAGAAGATCAAGCCGCGCTTCCTGCGCGGCTCGCTGACCGAGGGATTCCGCCGGACGACGCGCACCGGCCCCGGCAAGGGCCTCGTCGTCGTGTCCGAGACCGAGATCTTCGGCCGGCAGCGCGCCCGCCGCACCATCGCCCGGCGCGCCGTCGCCGCCACCTCGGCGGTCGACCAGCTGCTCGACTTCTCCGAGCTGGTCGAGGGCGACTTCGTCGTGCACCTGCAGCACGGCATCGCGCAATACCGCGGCCTGACCAGGCTGGAGACAGCCGACGGCATCCGGGAGGTCATCTCGCTGGAGTTCGACGACCAGGTCACGCTGCACGTGCCGCTGCAGGAGTCGCACCTCATCAGCCGCTACGTCGGCCTGACCAAGGCAAAACCGCAGCTCGGCCGGGTCGGCTCGGGCCGCTGGGAGAAGGCGCGCCAGTCGGCCGAGCGCTCGACCCTCGACCTTGCCGCCGAGCTGCTGGCGATCCAGGCGCAACGCGAGGCGCAGCCGGGGCACGCCTTTGCCGCCGACAATGTCTGGATGCGCGAGTTCGAGGCGGCCTTTCCCTTCGCCGAGACCCGCGACCAGGCGAAGGCCATCGCCGACCTGAAAGCCGACATGGAGCGCACGCGGCCGATGGACCGGCTGCTGTGCGGCGACGTGGGCTTTGGCAAGACCGAGGTCGCCATTCGCGGCGCGTTCAAGGCCGTCATGGGCGGCAAACAGGTCGCCGTGCTCGTCCCCACCACCGTGCTGGCGCAGCAGCACCTGAACACCTTCCGCGAGCGCATGGCCGGCTACCCGGTGGCCGTCGAGATGCTCAGCCGCTTCCGCACCCGCCGGGAGCAGGAGGGCATCCTTGCCGCTCTGGCGGAGGGCAAGATCGACATCCTCATCGGCACGCACCGGCTCGTGCAGGACGACGTGAAGTTCAGGGACCTCGGTCTCGTCATCGTGGACGAGGAGCAGCGCTTCGGCGTCAAGCACAAGGAGGTCTTCAAGCGCTGGCGGGCCCATGTCGACATGCTCTCGATGAGCGCCACGCCGATCCCGCGGACGCTCTACCTCGCGCTGACCGGGGCGCGCGACCTCAGCACCATCGAGACGGCGCCGGCCAACCGGCTCCCGATCCAGACCATCGTCAAGAGCTACGACGAGAAACTCGTCGTCGAGGCGATCCAGCACGAACTCCGGCGCGGCGGGCAGGTGTTCTACCTGCACAACCGCGTCCTGAGCATCGACCTGGTGGCGGCGCGGCTGCGCGAGCTGCTGCCCGGCGTCACCGTCGGGGTCGGCCACGGCCAGATGGGGGCCGAGGGCCTCGAGCGGATGATGACCGACTTTGTCGCGGGCCAGTACCAGGTGCTCGTCTGCACCACGATCATCGAGAGCGGCCTCGACATCCCGAATTGCAACACGCTGATCATCGAGGGCGCGGACCGCTTCGGCCTCTCGCAGCTCTACCAGCTGCGCGGGCGCGTCGGCCGCTTCAAGCACCAGGCCTACGCCTACCTGCTGCTGCACCGCCACACGCGCCTGCTCGACCTCGCCCGGCAGCGGCTCAGCGCGATGCGCCAGCACAACCAGCTGGGCGCGGGCTTCCGCATCGCCATGCGCGACCTCGAGCTGCGCGGCGCGGGCAACCTGCTCGGCGCCGAGCAAAGCGGCCACATCGTGGGCGTCGGCTTCGAGCTGTACTGCCAGCTGCTGCGCCAGAGCGTGGCCCGCCTGAAGGGCGAGAAGCAGGCCGCGCTCGTCCGCGCCAGCGTGAAGCTCGACTTCGTCTTCGTCGGCGAGGGTGCCGAGTCCGGTCGGGCCCGCGCCGAAGCCACCGACAGCTTCACGGCGCTGAAGCAGACGGAACGCGGCGAGGGCGGGATCGACCGGGTGCAGGCGCGCCTGCCGGCGGCCTACATCGGCGAGACGCGCCTGCGCATCGATTTCTACCGCCGGCTGGCCCTGGCCGAGAACCCCGGGCAGGTGAAGGACCTCGAGGCCGAGCTGCGGGACCGCTTCGGCAAGTTCGGCGAGCCCGTAAAGGCGCTGCTGCTGGTCACGGAAATCCGCGTCCGGGCGGAACAAAAGGGCGTTTTGTCAGTCGAGGCTCAGGGCAGCCGGCTGAAGTGCCTCCGCAATTCCGGCCGGCGCGACGATTTCATCCAACTGAGCAGCCGCTTTCCCCGCTTGACCGCTCCCACCCCCCTTGCAAGGTTGAGGGAAATAATCATTTTCCTGCAAAATCTATCCGCTCCATGATTCTCCGAGGTCCCCGCGTTTTAACCACATCACTGCTCGCTTTCACCGGCCTTTCCCTGGGCCTGATCGCCGCCCGTGGCCAACTCGCCCAAGCTCCGGCGGACAATCTTAACCTGCGCTATGCCAATGGCATAGTCGCGATCGCCGAGGACAAGATCATCACCGTGGACGATGTCCGCCGCGAAATCGGCCCGCTGGTGCCCGAGATCCAGAAACAGAGCCGCAACGAGAAGGAATTCAACGAGAAGCTGGAGGCCCTGCAGGAGGACGTCGTCCAGAACCTCATCGACCGCGTCCTGATCGTGAAGGACTTCTACTCCGACGAGAAGCGGAAGGTCCCGGAGAGCTACGTGGACAACGCGGTGGCGGAGACCATCATCACGCAGTTCGACGGCGACCGCAGCAAGTTCCTCGCCTACCTCCGGTCCCGCGGCATCTCGCAGAAGGACTACCGCAAGGAGCAGGAGGAGGACATGATCTACGGCTACATGCGCCAGCAGAAGGCCAAGTCGGCCAGCACCATCAGCCCGGTGAAGATCGAGGCCTTCTACGCCGAGAACAAGGACCGCTTCTACCAGGAGGACAGCGTGCAGCTCCGCCTGATCCAGATCACCCGCGGAGCGGACGAGTCCGACGAAGTCCTCCGCAACAAGGCCGGCACCGTCGTGGCCGAACTCGCCGCCGGCGCCGACTTTGGTGACATTGCCCGCAAATACAGCCAGGACTCCCGCAAGGGCAAGGGCGGCGACTGGGGCTGGCAGCGTCGCTCCGACCTGCGCAAGGAATTCAGCGACGTCATCTTCGCCCTTGAAAAGGGCCAGCGGAGCGAGCCGCTCATCATGCCCGAGGGCGCGTTCATCTTCTACGCCGAGGACCGCAAGCATGCGGGCATCCTGCCCCTCGACGAGGTCCGCCCCGACATTGAGCGCACGCTCGTGCAACAGGGCTCCCGCCAGGCCACCGAACGCTGGCTCGAGAAGCTCCGACGCAACGCCTACGTGAAGCACTTCTGAGTGCGACAGCTCGCGGGCCAGCGGGCGAAGCGCCCCGGCCCATGAGCGACCCCTCCTACCAGCCCCTCCGCGTCAAGGACCTCGCGGTCGGCGACCGTCCCCAGGAACGCCTGGAGAAACTCGGCCCGGGCGCGCTCAGCGACACCGAATTGCTCGCCATGCTGCTTCGCAGCGGCAGCCGCGGCCACAATGTCATCAGCATCGCCCAGCGGCTGATCGCCGAGGCCGGCTCGCTCGCCGCGCTGGTCAGGTGGAGCGAGGCCGACTTTCGCCGGCTGACCGGCATCGGCCGCATCAAGGCGCTGCAGCTGGTCACGGTCATGGAAATAGTGCGCCGGGCGCGGCCCGATGGCACCGGGCCGGAGGACGAGGTGCTCAACCGTCCCGAACTCATCCACGCGCATTTCGCGCCGCAGATCGCCGGGCTGGCCGTGGAGAAATTCTGGGTGCTCTGCCTCAACCGCAAGAACCGGCTCCTGAAGCAGGTCGAGGTCACCTCCGGCACCGCCACCAGCTCCCTCGCCCACCCGCGCGAGGTGTTTCGCGAGGCCATCCGGCACGGCGCCACGGCGGTGGTCTGCGTCCACAACCACCCCAGCGGCGACCCGGCCCCCAGCGCCGCCGATGTGCAAGTGACCCGGCAGCTGCGCGACGCCGCGAAGGCGGTGGATATCGACCTGCTCGACCACGTGATCGTCGGCCGGGCCGGAGCCGATCCCCAGGGTCGCGGGTATTACAGCTTCCGGGAAGCCGGGGTGCTTTAAATAAAAATCCCGCTACCCTTTCAGGTAGCGGGACTTTCGTTGAATTGGTGGTGGAGACTGGAGTCGAACCAGTGAACGGCAAGAGCCGAATTGATTTACAGTCAACGTCCTTTGGCCACTTGGATACTCCACCATCAAGCAAACGAACGGTGAAGGTATGGGGTGGTTTCGAGCTTTGCCAAGCGGTTTTTTGCAAATGTGCCCCGCCCGCTGTCGGGCCGCTGACCGGCCGGCCTTCGCTCCGCTTGCCAACCGGCCAATCGCTGCAAATCTAGCGCCTGATGGAGACGCTGCACCGCTACTACGACGCAGTCCTCGAGCACCCTTTCATCAACGGCGTGCTGCCGCACCTGCTCACGGTGGTCGGCTTCCTGCTGGCTTTCTTCGCCATCGCCCGCCTCATGAGCGAGCGCAAGCAGCCGGGCAACACCTTCGCCTGGCTGTTCGCCATCGCCTTCGTGCCCTACATCGGCGTGCCGCTTTTTCTCATGTTCGGCGGCCGCAAGGTCAAGCGGCTCGCCGCCCGCAAGGGCCAGCTCTGCCCCGTCCTGCCGGGTGTGCCGGCCGCGCCCTCCGCGGATAAATTCGCCGCCCGGGTGCTGGTGCTCAACGGCGCGTGTCCGCCGCTGGGTGGCAACAAGGTCAGCTTCCTGACCAGCGGCGAGGAGTCATTCGAGCGGCTGGAACACGCCATCCGCCACGCCCGGCACAGCATCCATATCATGACCTTCATCCTGGGCCGCGACGCCGTCGGCCGCCGGATCATCAAGCTTCTCGCCCAGCGGGCGAAGGAGGGCGTCAAGGTCCGCCTGCTGCTCGACGGCCTCGGCTGCTTCTGGACCAGCGGGGGGTTCTGCGACCCGCTCCGCGAGGCGGGCGGCGAGGTCGTGAAATTCATGCCGGTGATGCCGCTGCAGAAACCCTCCTCGGCCAATCTGCGCAATCACCGCAAGATCGCCATCTTTGACCACCGGGTCGCCGCACTGGGCGGCCGCAACCTCGCCGTCGAATACATGGGCCCCGCGCCGCTGAAGCGCCGCTGGCGCGATCTGGGCGGCGTCATCGAGGGCCCGGCGGTGCGCCTGCTGGACGAGGTTTTTCTCGCCGACTGGGCCTTCGCCAGCGGCCAGTCCCTGGCCGGCCTCCAGAAGGAGCTCCCGGCGGAGGTGCCCCCGGGTGCGGGCGACAGCGAGGTCCAGATCGTCGCCAGCGGTCCGGACGTGGCGGGCGATCCGCTCTACGAGGGCATCCTCTCGCTGGTGCAGCAGGCGGAGCGCAGCGTGTGGATTGTCACGCCCTACTTCATCCCCGACGAGGTGCTGTTCCGCTCGCTGCTGGTCCAGGCGCGCGCGGGCATCGACGTCCGCCTCGTCGTACCGGCCAAGTCCAACCACCCCATCACCGACCTCGCCCGCCGCCACTACCTGCGCGGACTGCACGCCGCCGGGGTCAAGGTGCTGCTGTACGGCCCGGGCATGAACCACGCAAAAATGCTGCTGGTGGACGGGCAGACCGGCCTTTTCGGCTCGGCGAACATGGACCTGCGCAGCCTTTTCCTGAACTTCGAGGTCGGCGCGGTTACCTATTCACCCGCCGAGGCCGAGGCCATCAGCCGCTGGATGCAGGAGATCTTCGCCCACGCCAAGCCCATGCCCCAGCCGCGCCGGGAGCACCGCCTGTTCCCGCACCTGGGCGAAGAACTCGCCCGGCTGCTCGCTCCGCTGCTGTAGGGCGGGATTCAGGCCGCGGCCGCCGCGTGTTCCAGCAGGTGAAGTGCCTCGCGCAACTCGCGGCGCATCTCGGCAAGCGCGGCGCGTGCTTCGTCGATCTGATGGACGGCGCGCTCCGTGTATTCGGCCTTCTTCTCGGCATACTCGGCCTTCATCGCGCCGGCCTTCTCGGCATACTGCGCCTTCATGGCCCCGGCTTTTTCCGCATACTGGGCCTTCAGGAGGGCCCACCGTTCGCCCAGTTCATGGAGCTTGGCATCCGAGGCCTGCAACAAGGCGTGGAGCCGGGCGTTGGCCCCGACCCGCGGGCAGGCCAGCTGCTCGCCGAGGCGGCGGCGGGCATCGGCCAGCTGCGCCAGCAGGATCTTGTCCTCCGGCACCCGGCGCAGGCCCTGCACCAGGCGGATCTTCTCCAGCGTCCAGATCGTCCACTTGGTCGGGTCCCACTGCCACCACTTCACGCCGTTGCGGTAGTCGTGCTGGAACTCGTGATGATAATTATGGTAGCCCTCGCCGAAGGTGAAGATCGCCATGAACCAGCTGTCGCGCGCGCTGCACTTGTTCGAGTAGGGCTGGTTGCCGACGGTGTGGCAGAGCGAATTGATGAAGAAGGTCATGTGCTGCACCGCCGTAACCCGGGCGACCCCGGCCAGCAGGAAGCCGCCCAGCGCCCCGGCGGCGCCGGCGTGCCAGTAGCCGAGCAGGGCCGGCAGCACGAACCCGAAACCCACGGCGATAACGACGTAGAAACGGTGCTGCCACATCACGAGCGGATCCCGGCGGAGGTCCGCGACATTGTCCCAGGGCGGCTCGGGATCGAGCTTGAACAGGATCCAGCCGATGTGGGCGTGGAAGAAACCCTTGGAGATGTCGTAGGGATCCTCGTCATGGTCCACGTGCTTGTGGTGCCGCCGGTGGTCGGAAACCCAGGCGAGCGCGCAGTTCTCAAAGGCCGTCGCGCCGAAGATCAGGGTGAGCAGGCGCACCGGCCAGCGGGCCTGGAACGCCATGTGCGAATAGAGCCGGTGGTAGCCGAGCGTGATGCTCAGGCCGCTCGCGATGAAGAAGAGGAGGAACAGCGCCGCCTGGAAGGCATCCACCCCATAGTGCCACAGGTAGAGCGGCACCACGGTGCAGGTGGCAATGGCCGTGCCGATGAGGAACGAGCTGTTGATCCAGTTGATGCGGGCGGCCGGGATGCGGAGTTTCACGAAGCGCGAGAGTGCGCAGGGGCGGGACGGGGGCGAGCGTAATTCCACGGTATATTTCTTCCCGTCAGATTCCTTTATTGAACGCACCACCGTTGCAAAGACCTTGACCGCAGCAGCCTCAGCCACTCACCCGCCCCAGCCGGCCGCCCAGCGGCCAGGTCACCCGCCTCAGCCCCTCGCCCCACGCCTGCCTGAGCCGGGGTTCGAGGGCCGTGACGGGGTCGGCTCCCCGGGCTTTGCCGTAGAGGGCGACCGCCGACCAGGTGCGGAGATAGGTGGCGAAGTCAGCCGCGGTCCAGTCAACCTCAACGTTCATCCGGGGCATCGGCAGCTCGGGAAAGGGAAACTCCAGCAGCCGGTAGCCTGTCTCCGCATGCTTCCGCTCCGGCGGCCAGTAGGGGCCGACTGTTTCGTGGTAAAATTGCCCCACCACGGCGTCCACCGCCGGATCGATCGTGCACAGGCCGTAATTCCATATGGCCAACAAGCCGCCGGGCCGGAGCACGCGGCGCACTTCCGGGTAAAAGACCTTCAGGTCGAACCAATGCGCCGCCTGGGCGGCCGCCACGATGTCCGCGGTACCGTCCGCGATGCCGGTGGCCAGTTCCGCGCTCCGGGCGTAGTGCACCCGCGGGTGCGCCACCGCCTCCGCCAGCTGTGCCGCGCTGGGCTCCGTGGCCACGACCCGCTCGAAATGCGCCGCCAGCGCCACGGCCGCCTGGCCGTTGCCCGACCCACAGTCCCACGCGAGCGTCCGGCCCGGAGCCAGCCGCGCCAGCTCGGCGAACAGCGCCGGCGGATACGTCGGCCGGGCCTTGGCATAGACCGCTGCCTGGGCGGAGAAGTGATCCTTGAAGCTCATGCGGGCAGTCAGGCACTCCGCCGGCGCCGGCGCGAGCCGGACCCGCCCGCCCGCCGCGCTTTGCAGCGGAGGTTATGACCGGGCCCCGGAATTTTTAAGCCGGGCTGATGGGCCGACAACCGTCAGACCGCGTGCTTGGCGATGAACGCCTTGATCGCCGCGGCGTCCGCCGGCAGGCGGTGCTTCACGATCGGCCGGTCCTTGAGGGCCTCGAGCGCGGGATGCACGGGCGTCTGCCCCGTGGCGGCGCGGATGGCGTCGGGAAACTTCGCCGGATGCGCCGTGGCCAGCACCACACTGGTGCGCGCCGGGTTCAGCTCCTTGAAGGCGCAGGCGGTGTGCGGGTCGACGGTGTAGTGATAGCGGTCGTAGACCTGGCGGATGATGCCCGTGATTTCCTCGTCGGTCGCCCGCGACGAGCTGAACGTGGCCTTGTTCAGCACATCAAACCGGTAGGCGCCGGTCGCCTTGATCTGCGCCATGACCGCCTTGACCCGGGTCGGATTCTCGTCGAGCGCGTAGTAAAGGAAGCGCTCGAAGTTCGACGCGACCTGGATGTCCATCGAGGGCGCCAGGCTCGGGTGCACACCCTCGCTGCGGTATTCGGCCGTGCTGAAAAGCCGGTGGAGGATGTCGTTGCGGTTGGTGGCGACCTTGAAGCCGCGGACCGGCAGGCCCATCCGCTGCAGCAGCCAGCCGGCGAAGACGTTGCCGAAATTGCCCGTGGGCACGACAAACTCGACGTTGCCGCGTTCCGCCGCCGGCAGGCGCAGCCACGCCGACAGGTAGTAGATGCACTGGCCGAGCACCCGGGCGAGGTTGATGGAGTTCACCGCCGAGAGACCGTGCTTCGCCGCGAAGTCCTGGTCGCCGAAGACCTCCTTCAGCACGCGCTGGGCGTCGTCGAAGCTGCCGTCGATGGCGAGGGCGTGGACATTGGCCGCGCCGGTGCAGGTCATCTGCCGTTCCTGCAGCGCCGACACCCGGCCCTCGGGATAAAGGATGAAGATGGCGGCCTTCGGCCGGCCGAGCAGTCCGTGGATGGCCGCGGCGCCGGTGTCGCCGGACGTGGCGCCGAGCACGTTGATCCCCTGCCCGCTTTGCGCGCACTGGTGGCCGTAGAGGTGGCCGAGCAGCTGGAGGGCGAAATCCTTGAAGGCCAGTGTCGGCCCGTGGAACAGTTCCAGCACATACAGCTTGTCGTCGAGCTTCCGCAGCGGCGCCAGGGTCTCCGCCGGGGCGAAGGTGCCGTATGTTTGCTGGACGATGCCGCGCAGCACCGCCGGCTCGAGATCCGTGGCGAACAGGCGCAGGAATTCAAAGGCCAGGTCGGCGTAGCCGAGCCCCTGCCATTTCACCAGGTGCGGGACCAGGTCCGGCAGCTTCTGCGGCAGGAAAAGCCCCCCGTCCGGCGCCAGCCCGACGGCCACGGCCTCGGAGAAACTGAGCGCCTCGGTCTGGCCGCGGGTGCTGACGAATTTCATGCCGCTCATCCGATGCAATCAGGGCGCCGGCGTCAACCCGGGCTTACTTCGCCAAGCCGAACGCCTCGTGCGCGGCGCGCACGGCCTCGTCGGCCCGGGCCCGGTCCACGGCGAGGGTGATCTTGATCTCGGAGGTGCCGATGAGCTGGATGTTGATGCCCTTGTCGCCGAGGGCGGTGAACAGGGCGGCCGCCACGCCGGCGTGCGTGCGCATGCCGACGCCGACCACGGAGAGCTTCGCGATGTTGTCGAAAGCCTTGACCTCGCCGCCGCCGAGCTTCCTCAGGACGGGCGGCAGCACCTTGACGGCGCTCTGGGCGTCGTCGCGCTGCACGGTGAAGGTCAGGTCCACGCCACCGGTGTGCGCGACGTTCTGGACGATCATGTCGACGTTGATGCTGGCGTCGGCCAGGGCGTTGAAAATGGTCGCGGCGGACGCGGGCTTGTCCGGCAGGCCGCTGATGACGACCTTGGCCTGGTCCTTGTCGACGGCGACGCCGCGGACGACGACCTTTTCCATGTAGGCGACTTCTTCTTTCACGATGGTTCCTGGGTTGTGGTTAAAGCTGGAGCGGACCTCGAACACGACGCCATATTTCTTGGCGAACTCGACGGAGCGGGACTGCATGACCTTCGAGCCGAGGCTGGCGAGCTCGAGCATCTCGTCGTAGCTGATCTCGTCGATCTTCTGCGCGTTCTTCACGATGCGCGGGTCGGCGGTGTAGACGCCGTCGACGTCGGTGTAGATCTCGCACTTGTCGGCCTGACACGCCGCGGCCAGCGCGATGGCGGTCAGGTCGGAGCCACCGCGGCCGAGCGTGGTGATCTGGCCGGCCTCGTTGATGCCCTGGAAACCGGCGACGATGACCACCTTGCCGGCCTTCAGGTCGGCGAGGATGGACTTGGGCACGATCTGCTTGATCTTGGCCTTGGTGAAAACCTGGTCGGTGAGGATGCCCGCCTGCGCCCCGGTGTAGGACACGGCCGGCACGCCGATCGCGTGCAGCGCCATGGCGGTCAGCGCAATGGTCTCCTGCTCGCCGATCGCCAGCAACATGTCCATCTCGCGGGTGTCGGGCCGGTCATTGATGGCCTTGGCCTTGGCGATGAGCTCGTTGGTCACGCCCGACCGCGCGGACACCACCACGATCAGGCCGTGGCCCTCCGCGTGGGTCTTCCTGATGCGCGAAGCCACATTCTTGATGCGGTCGACGTCACCCACCGAGGTGCCGCCGTATTTCTGGACAATGAGAGCCATGGATGAAGCCCGGTTAAATGGCTCAGCCGGACGGTCTTTGGCAAGGCGTGAGTGCGGGCCTTGCGTCATAACCCAACCGCTGAACCACTTGTGATGGTCAGGGTTGCGCGGGCGTTTTCTTCGCGAACTTGTTCTCGGTCCCGCTCAGCAGCCGCCTGATGTTCTCATGGTGGCGGAGGACGACGAACCCACCCAGCACCGAGGCGATGACACTGATGGCCAGGTGATACCCCAGCAGCCAGCTGGCCGCGACCACGGCGACGGCCGCGAGAATCGACGCCAGCGACACGTAGCGGAAGGCATAGAAGACGATGACCCAGGTCACGCCCGCGATGCCACAGGCCAGCGGCATGAGGACCACGAGGCCACCCGCCGCCGTGGCCACGCCCTTGCCGCCGCGAAACCGGGTGAAGACCGAAAAGGAATGCCCGGTGACCGCGGCAACGACCCCGATCAGCGCCATGATCATCGGCTGGGGCGCGGCCACCGGCGGGAGCAGCGGCCAGCCGGTAGCCGCCGCGCCCTTCAGCACGTCGAGGACCAGCACCGTGTGGCCCGCCCGGGCCCCGAGCGTCCGCTTGACGTTGGTCGCCCCCGGGTTGCCGCTGCCGACCTTGAAAATGTCCACGCCGTGCGCCCGGGCCACCAGGTAGCCGAAAGGCAGCGACCCGAGCAGATATCCAATGATGGCTGAGCTGAATAACCAGGCGTTGGGCATCAGAGTTTGACCACCACAGCCTGCTTGATGGCGCGATGGCTGGTCAACTCCTTAAGGGCCGCCTCCGAGGGCGCGCTGTCCAGGTTCAGCACGCAGAGCGCCGTGCCGCCGGCGTTGTTGCGGCTCAGGGACATGGCGGCGATGTTTACGCTGTCGCGGCCCAGCAGCGTGCCGACCATGCCGATGATGCCGGGTTCGTCGTGGTTCTCATAAATGAGCAGGGCGCCGGCGGGCGCCGCCTCGACCTCGCGGTCGTTGAGGGCGATCAGGCGCGGTGCGTTGGCCTTGCCGATCAGCGTGCCGGCGGCGCTGACGCTGCTGCCGTCGGCGGCGACCGCCTTCACCTCCATCAGCTCCGTGTAGTCGGTGTCGGCCGTGGACTTGATGACCTCCGCCTTCACGCCGAGCCGCTCGAGGTTCAGCGGGGCGTTCACGTAGTTGACGCTCTCGCCGCTGATGCGCCGCAGGTAGCCGCGCTGGATCGCGCGCGTGACGGCGGTGGCGTCGATATCCACCATCTTGCCCCAATAGGTGATGCGCAGCGTGACGACCGGGCCGGGCGCGATCTGCTGCACGAGCGTGCCGAGCTTGGCGCCGAGCTCGAGGTACGGCCCGAGCACCTTGAGCTGCGCGGCGTCGATTGTCGGCATGTTGACGGCGTTGCGGATGACGCCGCCGTTGAGCACGTCGGTGATCTGCTCGGCGACCTCCACGCCCACGGCGTCCTGTGCCTCGGCGGTCGAGGCGCCAAGATGCGGCGTGAGCGTGACGTTCGGCAGCGTGCGCAGCTCGCTGTCCTTCGCCAGCGGCTCCTCCTCGAAAACGTCGAGGCCGGCAGCCGCGACCTGGCCGGACTTGAGGGCCGCAACGAGCGCCGCCTCCTTGATGATGCCACCGCGGGCGCAGTTGAAGATGCGCAGGCCCCGCTTCGTCTTCGCGAAGGCCGCCTCGTCGATCATGTATTTCGTCTGGTCGGTCAGCGGCATGTGCACCGTGATGTAGTCGGACTGCCGCAGCAGCTCGTCGAGGGTGACCCCCTCGACCTGGATCGCCTTGGCACGGCTGGGCGCGAGATACGGGTCGTAGGCCAGCACGCGCATGCCGAAGGCCTGGGCGCGCTTCGCCACCTCGGCGCCGATGCGGCCGAGGCCGACGATGCCGAGGGTCTTCTTGAACAGCTCGATGCCGGAGAAATTCTTGCGGTCCCACTGCCCCGCCCGCATCGACGCGGCGGCCTGCGGCACGGGACGGGCGCCGCACAGGATGTGGGTGAAGGTCAGCTCG
>Ga0228698_1001085_pt1 | contig 14515 bp, 31 predicted proteins | sample McNCre117_Aug_MG_FD_178015 | JGI IMG/M metagenome (GOLD analysis project Ga0228698, IMG submission 178015) | Freshwater microbial communities from McNutts Creek, Athens, Georgia, United States - 1-17_Aug_MG | ecosystem: Environmental > Aquatic > Freshwater > Creek | place: USA: Georgia...
CTGGATGAAATGCTTAAAGCCATTGAGCTACAGAGTGAATCAGACGCATGGCAGAAAAACGATGGTCAATTCATACCCCACCCGTCAACCTGGCTGAATCAAGGACGATGGAAAGATGAGCAAACCAACCGACCAACCGGAATGCTACCAGGAGCAATCTAATGCAAGGCCATCAAAACATCATCTACCTGCGGACACAAGGCAAAAAACCGCACATCGTTTTTCTTAACGACTACCCTTGTGACGTCAACTGGTTCGAGACTGGCGACCATGCCACCGTTAGTTTGACCAACGACCCCGTTAAAACGCTCGACCTGCGCTTTTTGAAGGGTTTGACTGTCAGCATAAGCAGTCACGACGAAAACCGCGCCAAGGAGCTGTTTCAGCGTTGCATTTACCACGGAGCGACAACCGTTGCAGCTTGCCACAATCAGACTGACAAACACCCTTTAAAACAGACGGGCTGGGCGGAGGTGTTCCGTGCCTGAATACTTGCAAGACGATATAGATTTTGTTGCTTACCTCAAATCAACCGATCACAAAACCAAGGTTAAGCCAGCCGCTGATTTTGTTCCCGATGCAAAGGCCAGGCTACGATCCAGAAAGGACATGAAACGCACGTTCTTACCTTGGCCCAAGTGCAACGAGAGTTTTGAATTTCGCAGGGGCGAAGTGACGATATGGGCGGGGCAAAACGGGCATGGTAAAACAGACGTGACCACGCAGATAGCTTTATCCCTGTTAGGCCAGGATGAAAAAGTCTGCGTGGCATCGTTTGAGATGAAACCCATCACCACGATCAACCGCATGGTGCGAATGTTTGCCGGGACTAATCCATTTAGCCCTGAGTACCAGCAAAACGACGGTCTGGCGGTCTTAGATACGCTTTATGACGAGTTCGGGGAGTGGACGACCAACAGACTTTGGTTATACGACCAGACGGGCACGGCGCAGGCTGAGACGGTGTTGGGGATGGTCAAATACTGTGCCCAGGAGCTGGACATATCGCATATTTTTGTGGACAGCTTGATGAAGTGTGTCAAGGCCGAGGACGACTACAACGGGCAAAAGGACTTTGTTGACAACCTATGCGCCATCGCAAAGGATGCGAATGTTCATATCCACCTTGTCCACCATTTGAAAAAGCCCCCTAAAGAATCGGATATGCCTGACAAACACGACACCAAGGGTTCGGGGTCAATCACCGACCAGGTTGATAATCTGTTCATGGTCTGGCGAAACAAACCCAAGGAGGATGAGCTTAGATCGTCGTTTGGGCAGTCTAAAAGAGCCAGCGAACCCGATAGCTATCTGCTTTGCCGCAAGCAGCGAAACTATGAAGGCAGCGCGGACGGCGAGCCGCTGATAGGACTATGGAGGCACCGTGACGGAGGCCATTTTGTCGAAAATGAAAACGAACCCGCCCAGTTTTTCCCGAACTACCCTCACTTTCAGAGTATGTAATGTCTGACGCAAACGAAGCCATTGAGTTCCTTTACAAACAGGCCCCAAAGTACGCTCAAGCCAAGGCCGAGCGGGTTTTCATTGAGGAATTCCGCAAATCAAAAAAAGCCCTGCTAATGAAATCAAGCCGAGAGACAACATCAGCCGCCCAGGAGCGTGACGCCTACGCAAGCCAGGAATATATCGACCTGCTGGACGGTTTACAAAAGGCCGTCGAGATCGAGGAAACCCTACGCTGGCAGCTTGAGGCCGCGAAACTTAGGATCGAGGTCTATCGGACTGAGAGTGCAAATAACCGATTTTTGGACAAGGCAACACAATGATTAACGAAAACGTGGAAATGCTAAAACGCGCCGCGACTGCCGCTGGCATTGCGTACACCTATGACATACCGACCTGTTTCAACGCGCTCAGGGTCAGGGGGAAATTATGGAACCCGTTTGTCAACATGGGCGAGGCTTTCGAGCTGGCCTCCGCTCTCAAAATGTCCATCGAACACAGCCGTGGCAGCGTGACGGTCAGAATCAAAGAAACGGGATTAGAAAAAACCCTAACCACGGACAAGACTGATCTAGCGACGCTTACATGCCGCGCAATCGTTTTGCTCGCCAATGAGGCCTAAGACCAAATATATCCGCTCCAAAGCCCTCCTGGAGGCTTGCAGGGCTATCCCTTGCCAGTTTTGCGGGGTTGACGACGGGACTGTGGTCGCTGCACACTCAAACTGGCACGGCAAGGGAATGGCGATTAAGGCCAGTGACGACAAAGTAGCGAGCCTTTGTTATCGGTGTCACGCAAGCCTTGACCAGGGGTCGAAAATGAGCAAGGAAGATCGCTTGGCAATGTGGACGGATGCCCATGTAAAAACCGTGGACGAACTTAAAACCAGGGGCCTATGGCCGAAGGACACAGCATGACTTATAAAATTTTAGTGCCAGTCTCAGGCGGCAAAGATTCACAAGCCTGCCTACAACTTGCAATAGAGGCTGTCGGTGTAAATCATGTTCTTGGGTTGTTTTGCGATACTAAATTCGAGCATCCGAAAACATACCAGCACGTTAATTTTCTACGCGAGTTTTACGGCGTGGAGATTGACACAGTGTGTGCCGGGTCTGTGCTGGAGCAGTCAAAAAAATGGGGGAGGTTTCCGGGTGGGGGTTCGAGGCACTGCACGGACTACCTAAAGATTCAACCGACAAAACAATATATAAAAACACTCGCAGAAAAGCAAGGCGGTTTTATTGTGTACTATGGGATGCGCTCAAATGAAAGCTCAGAAAGAAAGAAAAGGTATGAATACAAAATCAGCAGCGAAACATATTTACCACATGAAATCATGCCGAGCAAATACCCAAAATACCTAGCAAAGCTTGGAATTGTTTTTCAGCTCCCGGTATTAGACTGGACAACGGACGAGGTTATTTCCTACCTTAACGGCAAGCAAAACCCGTTATATTTGGAAGGTTTTGACCGCGTTGGCTGTTTCCCTTGTTTGGCTGGGGGCGATCAGTGGAAGGCAAAGGCATTTGCACACGATGAATTTGGCCAAAAACAGTTTGATGATGTAATGGTTGTCAGCAAGGAAATAAATAAAAGCATCTGGACGAGCAAAAAAGGCAAGTTTGTAAACGAATCCGGGCAGGGGTGCCTCATCTGTCAAATATGAAATCAAGCGACCTAGAGAACGTGTTTGCGATGCAGCTTCGCAGCTACAACATCATTCCCGAACTTGAGTACAGGTTTCACCCGACCCGGCGCTGGCGCTTTGATTTTTGCCTGCACGATGAAAAACTAGCCATCGAAGTCGAGGGCGGCACATGGTCAGGTGGCAGGCACACCAGGGGGTCAGGCTTTGAAGCCGACGCCGAAAAGTACGCCGAGGCGCTTATGCTTGGCTGGAGGGTGCTCAGAGTGACCGGGCATCAGGTCAAGTCGGGAAAGGCAATTGATTGGACTTTGCGCCTATTAGGGAAAACCCCTAGAAAAAACTTTGAGACTACCGAAAAAGTAGAGTAGAATTCACATCACAGCAAAGACGCTGTGCAACGGAGCTAGAAATGAACGCAAAAGAGATCATCAACCAGTGCGAAAAGCACACCGGGCCGGATTTAATCGCCGCCCTTAAAACCCAAATCACCCTGCTTTGCCGTCACATCAGCGAGTTTGACGCGCCGGACACCACTGATTTTGTAATGACCTACTACGGTGAGTTCGCCGATTATGTCGTGCACTACGAATACGAGCGCGCACAAGATCACTCAGAGTTTGAGCCAGGCTGGGCCGAAAATGTCACGCTGACGGGTGTTTACGCTTGCGGGATGGATGTTCTCGCGGAGCTGTCCGACAAGGTAAAAAAAGAGATTCTCGAAACCTGCCTGGACGACGCTAAGCAACAACTTGCAGACGAAGACCGTAACTATGGGGAGGAAGTATATGAAAACCGCTAAACACATCGCCCAGGCCGTCCGTGACGCTGGATACAAAGTCGGCCACGAGAAAATCAAAGATATTCTGAGCCATTACACGCCGTTGCATAACGCTGGCCGGATTACATACTATTCCGATGCGGTTTTGCACTCTGTAGTGGAGAGTTTCAAACCCGCACAGCCTGAGATTTTCTCGCACGAAACCCAGCTTGATCGCATTGAGAATATGCTGATTAACATTTTGAGCAAACTGGCATGATTAAACACGCCGCCGCCAGTTTTGCGCACCAGGTAAGCAAGGTTATTGGCGACCTTGAATATCTGTTGCGCAAATACAAAGAGCAAGACCAAAAACACCTAGCCTTGATGCTGGAAAACAACATTCAGCAAATCAAGAAATCAATGCGCGAACTTTACGAGTTAACAAAATGAACACACTAGCCCAATCATTAGTCAAAGCCCAAAAAGCCTTTGCACCAGCGATAAAAGCCAGCACAAACCCGCATTTCAGATCTAAATATGTTGACCTGGCCGGGTGTATTGAAGCGGTTATAGACGCGTTAAACACCAATGGCATCATGCTTTTACAGCCGACCCATCTTTGTGAAGATGGCGTGACCGTGGAGACAATTTTCCTGCACGAATCGGGCGAGAAAATGTCAGCAGGCATCCTTCATGTCCCTGCTGCAAAACAAGACGCCCAGGGCTACGGCTCGGCGCTTACCTATGCCCGTAGATACTCTTTAATGGCCGCCTGTGGCATCGCGCCAGAGGACGACGACGGCAATGCAGCAGCCCGCAAAGATGCTAAAAAAGTGGCGTTTGATGTTTATGCGGCCATGGACGCCATCGAAGCCTGCACCACCGTAGATCAATTAAACCTTGTGTTCAAGACCCAAGGAGACAAAGCCAAGGCGGCGCAAGATCGCCCAGCTTATGATGCAATGGTGCAAGCTGCAAAGGACAAAAAAGCTCAAATCCTGGAGGCAAAATGAACTTTAGAGCATCATCGATCGGCAAAATAATGACCGAGCCCAAATCAAAATCCGAGGTCTTATCGGTTGGCGCGAAGACCTATATCCGAGAACTTGCCGCCCAGGAGATACTCGGGATTGATTTCAAGGTATCCAGCAAGCCGATGGAAAAAGGGATATTCATGGAGCAGTCTGCAATAGATATGCTAAATGAAGTGAACGGCACCTGGCTACAGAAAAACACCGAGCGCCGAACGGCTAACGGGATAACGGGCGAGTGTGATTTATTCGACCCGGTCAAAAATATCGGCCATGATATTAAATGTTCATGGAGCGCGGCGACGTTTCCTGTTTTGCCGATTGACGCCGAGGACAAAATATATGAGTGGCAAATGCGCGCTTATATGATGCTCTGGGATGCAGAGCAATGGCACGTTCAATACTGTTTACTGACCACGCCCGAGCATTTAATCGGGTATGAATCAATGGATATGCACCTGGTTGACCATATTCCCGCCCGTCACCGAATCACAACCTGGACGGTTGACAGAGATCTGGAAAAAGAAAAATCGATGCTAGAAAAAGTAAACCACGCCAGGGATTATTACCTGACGGTTATTAAACAATTCCATGAGGCGCACCAATGAAATGCAACCGCTGCGGGAAAGATAACCCCGCCGAAATCCACACCTGCACAGCTAACGCAGAATGGCTTGAGCAAGAGTGCAAGCGCCTGCGGTCTGATAACGATTGGCTACGGGCAATGCTGGTGCACATCAAAGCCGTCCTGCCTGAATATCGCTGGTCGGACGATGTAATAACGATGATCGACACAGCAATCAAGGGGGAGAAATGAGCTACGCCGAACTAGAAATGAAGGTTATCCGCTGGGCAGAGGATCGGAAAATAATCCCCAACGCCACGCCGTCCAGCCAGCTACTCAAAACCCTGGAGGAACTGGGAGAGCTTGCCGCAGCCGATGCGCGTAATCAGCCGGGTAAGATCGAGGACGCCGTTGGGGACGTTGTAGTCTGTTTAATCAACTACTGCGCCCTTCGGGGGATTGACCTGACAACGTGCCTTAAAAAAGCATACGACGAAATCAAAGACCGCAAAGGCACTTTGATGCCAAATGGAATTTTTGTTAAACAGGAGTAAAAATGATACTAGTAGGAAACATTCGCTTGGGCCGCGACGCTGAAACCCGGCAAACCAACGCGGGCAAAAGCGTGACTACACTTTTCGGGGCTTACAACTATGGCCGCAAAGGCGACGATGGTAAACGCCCCTCCCAATGGGTTGAAATCGCCTTCTGGGGGCCGCAGGGCGAATCTATGGCCCCGTATCTCAGAAAGGGTGAACAGTTCCTGGTAACGCTTGCCGACGTCCACGTATCAGAGTACGTCAACAAAAACGGCGAGACAAAAACCAAGCTATCAGGCACTGCCTTAAAAGTTGATTTTGCCAGCACCGGGACGCGTGAGGAACGGGCTGAACCAGCCAAGCCAGCCAAACCTTCAAGTGGATTCGACGATACGGACGAAACCTTGCCCTTCTAAGGGTAAACCCCTATAAAAAAGATGGTTGTGTTCTACAATCTACCAAAAAAGTAGACTAGAATTCAACCATCTTAACAAGGAGCTAAAAATGACCTACCGCAACTCATCACACACTGGCCGCTTCCCCCGCACGATGGAGGAAGCATTCGGCCCGTACACAAACCCGGAATTTGAGGAGCAGCCGCCGACCGACTACGAGGATATTTTTGTCCTGGTGAGCGGGATTGTCGCGCTGACTGTTTGTTTCACCATCATGTATGTGTTTGGATGATGCACAACCATAATTTGCGAGGACTGAAATGAACATTGAAACCATAAAAGCCAAACAAGCTGAACTGGAAAAGCTCATTGAGCAATTCCAAGCTCAGACAACCGTCATCGAAATCAAAGAACGCACAATCAAGTTGCATCCTGGCGAACACTATGCTGGAGCAGTTCTTGATGCCGAGGGCAATCACTTGCATGACCTGGTACTGTTACCGCAGCGCCACGGCAAGCACCTGACGTGGGAGGAGGCAAAAAAGTGGGCCGAGGAAGTCGGTGGTGAATTGCCAACCTTTCAAGAGCAAACCATGATATTCGCCAATTGCAAACCGCACTTGGAAGGAGAGTACCACTGGGCATACGAAGAATATGATAACGAATCCTTTTTTTCCATTGGTTTTAACTTCAAAGACGGCAGCAATCGCGGCTATCCAATGTTCACAGAAATTGCAGCTGTTGCTGTGCGTAGAGTTTAAGGATTAAAAATGAAAGCAAAACCCAACACCGTAAACAAAATGGACGGCCTTTATAAACCCGAGCCATTCAACAACCAGAGAGAAGGCGCACAAGACCATGAGCGAATCAAATCCCGATCAGGCGACACCTATAGCAACCGATACCAGGGCGATGCTGGCGGCAATGGCAATGCAAGCGCTGATCAACAAAAACCCGTTTCCAGAGGCTGAGGCAATCACATCGCAGGCCGTGCTTTATGCGGATGCTTTAATTAAGGAGCTGGAAAAATGACCTGCTGCAATCAAAACTGTCAACAAGGGCGCACATGTCCAAATCGCTCAGACATTAGCCAGCTATTGATCGACATGGCGACCGTGGCAATGTCTGTTTTCCTGATCGCTGTTGTGATATCGGTGGCGATATGACCAAGCTACTTAAATTCGCAGTTCTACTGCTTCTGCCGCTCGTTGTGGTATATCCAGTTTTCGGGTTCATTTCCTGGAATTGGGACGTGCAAAGTTGGGGGGCAGGCACAAGGTTCGCATATCTTGAGATTTCGTTTTTGGCTGGCATGGTTACTGCGGCTACTTGGAACTAAGTATGACTACAAATCAACCCATCCCCGAAGAATGGCTAAAAGCATTAAAAGAAGCGCGAGACATTGCAATGTTTCAAACGTTAAAAGCCCGAATCCCCGAATGTGGACACTTCGGCGCAATTGCACAGCAACTTGATTGGCTTTTTGAAGAAATCACAAAACCGAAGGTAAATAAATGATAAGACTAATCTGGGCCACGCCCGACGCTGATAAAGCCATTGCCTATATCGCCAGGGTTTCCAATCCTGACAACCAGGCGAACCCGGCGATTGATAGCCTGCTGCGGTACATGATGCGCGAGGGGCACGTTTCGCCCTTCGAGATGGCCAACGCCTGCATTGAGATCAACACCACCCGCGATATTGGGCGGCAGTTGCTGAGGCATCGAAGTTTCTCATTCCAGGAGCTGAGCCAAAGATACTCATCGGTCGATGTTTTGCCATCCGTTGGCTTGCGCGAATGCCGTTTACAGGACACCAAAAACCGCCAAAACAGCCTGGAAACCGACGATCAGAGCCTTGCCGACTGGTGGGTTCAAGCTCAGAACGACGTTATCAGCGCCAGCGGTGAAGCGTACAGAGCAGCCCTAGCCAAAGGCATTGCCAAAGAGCAAGCACGCGCACTGTTGCCCGAGGGGCTCACACCGTCCCGGATTTATGCCAATGGCACGTTCCGCAGCTGGATTCACTACCTCCAATCAAGGTTGGACAAAGCCACGCAAAAAGAGCATCGTCTGGTCGCCGAGGGAGTACTAAAAGAGCTTTACCAGGTCGCCCCGGTAACCATAGGCGCATTTTTCCCGGAGCAAGTGCACAATTTACAGGTCGCCACCTGGGGAGTGTATGATGCGGAGGACGATGGGAAATGAACTACACAATCAACACAACCAAGACCGCAGCGGTTGCAACGGACAACTATTGGCTACCCGTGGACGAAAATACCCCTAGAGGCGTCAAGGTCTTATTACTCACACAAGGCGACATTGCCACCATAGGGCAGTATCATCCCGACGCATCATGGGTTATTGCATGGTGCCCACTACCACGGAAACTGAAATGATCGAAAAACTAAACTTCGCGCTGGCGGCTTTGGAAAACATCACCCGCCAATTCACGCCATCTTCGCTTGCAGATTCAAAAGCAAGGGGCGATGCTCACGAAGCAATGGAAGACCTACGCTCTGTAATTGCAGAGATGGAGTCGGCTGATCTGGAGGCATACCTTTATACGCTTGAGTACGGCGAAACAGTGTTTGACGAAAAATTATCCAGGCATCAGCTAAATTATCCGTTTGGTGTTTGCGGTTCCGACTATCTTGCAGAAAACGACAACGGAGTTAGTTATGTGCGAGAAACGCCACTTTTCGATCACCCGCAGCCAAAGACCGAGCCGACAAAATGCGTGAAATGCGGAGATGAACTAATGAGTTCCTTCGCCAGTACCTGCTACGCCTGCAATCAAAAAGCAAAATGAACAAACTAAAGCAATATCTAAAAATGCTGGACGACAATGGGCCTATGACCATCATTGATGTGCTCAAGGTTAACCCCCAGCTTGAAAACCAGGTTTACTATATCCGGCGCATGGGGTTTGTCGAGATTAAGGGTTACGAAGTATCGCCCCGAAAAAACGGCACACCCTTTATTCAAAAATACGGCATCACAAAAAAAGGCCGCGATTATCTCGCAGCCCCTGACCCTCATAAGTACACAAGACCCGAAAAGCCCGATGCTTGCAAACCCCGAGAGCGTCAACCGTTAGCAGCGCGGGAAACCTATGTTCCGCCGCGCAACTTCATGGTTAATATACGCGCGTGTTAGCCGCCGTTTGCTGGCCTGCCTGCCCCGTCATCGTGCCAAGGTTGACAATGCCTTGCTGGATGTTTTGATGGGAGGCCAGCAGCGCACCGATGCGGTCGTTCAGGACTTGTTGCTGTTGCTGTTGCTGCATCTGGTTCACGTTTTGATTGACCGTGATCTCAGTCGCCCGAGCAGCAGCGGCAGCGCGTTGATCGCCGCGTAGCTCAATAATGGCCGCGTTAGCGTCCGACAATTGACGATTGAGCGTGGCCTCGTATTGATTGGTTATCAGAGCGCGGGTTTTGTCACCGTCAGCCGAGATCGTTTGGTTGACCGTGTTAAACATTTGCATCATTGCGATGCCGTTGGAATTGACCAGGTCTTTTAACCCGCCCACAGCGATCTGAGTAGCCCCGGTTGATGCGTTAATCGCGCTCATGGTGGCTATGGTCTGATTGGCGTTTGATGTTTCCATCTGTGCGCCACCGACTGCCACGGCTTGTTTCAAATCACCCAAGCCAGCCATGATCGACATATTCGCTTGAGATTGGGCATTATCCCCACCACCCAGCAAGTTACCACCTCGGAGCAATGTTCCAAGCAAAAGGCCACCAAGCAAGCCACCACCGCCCAGCATACCTCCATCGCCTTTATTCATCGCGGCCATCATCATTGCTGGATCTGCGCTAGTGATATTGAGTCCATCGGTCATAGGGGAACCTTTCATGTAAGAAGAAATAAGGGAATCGTATTCTGCAAACTTCTTTTCGTTTGCAGCGATGTGGGCATCCAATTGGGATTTAATGGTTGGAAAAGGAACATCCATGGCCGTGATTGAAGTTTGACAGGCATCAATCATCGCCCGTTTACCGTATTACAATCATGACCAGCGTATCACCGCGTGTAATACTATGGGATGCAGTCAAAACTAAGACAAGACGCGCCGATGGATGTTTACCCCGTCCGACTAACGGCAGCTCATGCGATTATTGCCAGGCGATTGGGAGGCGGTAATTTATCCGACGGGGTTAGGTTAGCAATCGAGGCATTGAATGGGCAAAGGCAGCGCACCGCGCAAGCAACGGGATGATAAAGCTTATGAAACGAATTGGGAGATTATTTTCGGTAGGCTTGGCAAACGTAAGCCAAACAGCGATAAACTTACCAAACAAGGGGACGAGGGCTACTTTCCCGCTAGGGTTGCGCCTGGTAAAAAGCCTCCGATGCCATAAGCAAGTCGCCCCGGATGATTTTGGCTTGCGAAGTGGTCAAGCCGTGCCTTCGTGGTAACCATTTTGGCGGCAAATCGGGGGAATAGCTTGATTGAGGCAGAGGCTAGGTTCTTGTATTACAACTACAACCTCAAAGCCAAGGAAAGCCGCGAAGGGGCTAATGCGTGGTTTGAAAAGGCCTTGAGACAGTCAGCAAGGTATTACAGCACTGACAGAATCAAAGCCCACATGAGGGAATTAAGAGAGCAAGACAAGGCCATGAGCGAGGCGCATGATGCTCTGATTAAGTCCGTGCAACCCCATTCAGTCGCTCAATAGTCCGCATCCCACCCAGCCCAAGCATCCCCAATAATAGTGGCATCATCTCGGACAAGTCAGCCGGAGAAATGGCCAGGCTAACCCCGGCAATCGCAAGGGCGAATTTGCCAACGGGTAAACCAATCCAGTTCCAGGCACAGCCAGCACCGCAAACCCACATGATGAACGGGCGAGCGCCGGAGACAAAGAAATTCGGGCTTTTCGCCTCCTCTTTGTTGATATCAAGCTGCCCCTGAATGACCATCACCGCAGCGGCAAGCTGTTGCTTTTCCTGCTCGGTTTTGTCAGGCCAGATCTTATTGATTACAGTCCCCGCCAAATCCGCGACTGCGCCTATTCCTGTAACGTCGGTCATTAAATCCCCACTTTCACGCCAGTGGCGTCGATTGTCAAAATCCGGTTAATCATTTTGTCGGGTAGCCTGGTTGACACGTGCACCCATAAACCGAATTCATGGATCAACTGCCCGATCTTGAGTAGTTCAATCATAGGCACAAGCGCCCGGCTAATCTCCAAAGGACTGCCAAATTCCGGGCATTTGAAATCCACCGCCATGGCTTTCCTATGGTCGCTCGTATCCAATGACCCCACAGCCTTGTTGACCAAGGGGCTACGGTAACCACTAGAGATGTAGATAGGACACGGTTTGCCAGCGTGGACGGATAGATGGGTTCGGATGCGCTCCATTAGCTCGGCGGTCTGTTTAGCCGTGTCGTAGAGTTCAATCGGCAGGTCGTTATTTATCCCCTTGCGCGAGGCGATATCAGACGCGCAAAATTCTTCCAGGGTGAAGTGGGGGGAGAGGTTCATAACGGAGCACCGTTGCGCTCGAGAATTTGCAACAAACCCTCATTGCCTGGAAAAATGACGAAGTTGCTAGTGCCATCGCCCAAACCGCGAGAGCCGCCATCCAGGTAACGGATGCCGGGAATGCCCTTTTGCCGCAGAGCATCCTCGCCCCGCATGACAACACCATTGTAATCAGATAGCCCCTTAAGGTAGTTGCTTTTAATCAATTCGCCGCCCGTCATTTCAGCAGGCGCAGGGACGCCAAGACGACTTAAAGCCCGTGTAACTTCTGGTTGCTGACTCAGCGGCTTATCCCAATCCAGCATCTTGGCTATTTGCTCGTCGGGTAGGTCTACTTTGTAGAGTTGTCCTAGTTTTGCGGCTTGTTCGTCTGCGCCTTGTAAGAATTGTGCAGCTTGTTTTTTGTCTCCTGCTTTTGCTGCCCGATCAGCGGAATCTCGAAGCATTTTCTCAAGTTTTCTAACAGCATCTTCGCCGCCATTAACGGCCATAGCCCCAGATAGATTTTTTTGATAGCTGGTTGCCACATCCGGCGATTCCGCCAAATACAAACCATGCCCGTAAGCCTGTGCGCCTTCACCCGTGCCAATCTTTGAACTGTCAAACTTGTCAAACTTGTGCGGCGAGCCATGCCAAACAGTCATACCCGCCATACCCTGTGCCGTGGCTTGATCTGCAAGTTGACGGCGGAAACTATCAATCTGCGCTGGCGTAAAGTTTGCCATTTTGTTGCCGGGTATAGGGTAAGCGTTTTGCATCGTTTGTAGCATCTGGTTTTGGTCTTCGCCAAAGTTGCGGATGCCCTGTTCAATCGTCCCCAACGGGTCGGAGAGTAAGCCGCGCACCTTGCGCTTCATTGAGTCGCCGTAGCTGTAAACGTCTGCAAGTAATCCCATATCACACCTTTAGAGGGCAATCATCACACCGACCAGGGCGGGCTCGTAGGACGTCGATCTGGTCATACGTCGAGGCCATTTTGTCGCGCAGGCTTGAGAGGTCGTCAGCGAGTTGCTTATTCTGACCCATGAGGCTTTTTAAGTGGTCTTGTTGGAGCCGGCTCATTGACGTGGTTGACTCAATATCGACCTTTTTCCACTTGATAAAAATCGCACACAACCCAGCAATGCCACCGAGGATACTCGCCACACCCGTGGAGCCGCTTTCCATTAGGAGTTTGATTAAGTCAATCACCTCCATATCGGTTCCCGTCGGAGCATATTGATATTGATGACAAACCCATATAGGTTTCCAATCCCGAGAGTAAACGTCGAGAAATCAGCGGGTGAGGGTTTACCGTCTGCAAAAGACAACCAAATCCAGAATATGCCGGATACCCAAGCCAATATACATCGCAAAACCTCGGCAGAGGGATGGATAACCAGGCTCCAGAATTGCAGCATCCCGATCAAGGCAAGGCAAGTAACCCAAAATGGGATATTGTGGGCGGTTGTGAGGGTATCGACAATGACAATATGCGCCCCTATCCCCACGCTCATCATCATCATCGCCCAAGCCGAGGCAATCTCGACGGTGCGAGAATCCTGGGGGAGCATATTTTTAATCATTTGCGGCCAATCGCGTTAATCAAAAACGCACTCATAACCGTCGTGTTAAACAACGTCCAGAGATTATTAACCCAGGTGGGGTCGTCAGTGCCACCGCCTGTAAGCGTTGAATACCAGCTAGTCTGCGCGATGATGAGCATAATCGCCGCCAGTGTGGCCATTATCAGCATGGTTCTATCATGGATCCGCCGGGCTTTGGTGTAAGCCGTAGATGAAAAAATAGCGACTGCAAAGGCCATCGCTACGGGGATTAGTTCAAATATGGTGCTCATTTGGGGGCCTGTAACCTCATTTTTTCGGATTCATACGCCTTTTTGCAATGCTCATCTTGAATAAAAGCAAACAAAAAATCAATCACTGGACGGAAAAACCCGAAGAATTTACCGTCACGCTCCATTCTAAACGCCGCGCTGCTCATTGTCTCGTCTGGATAAGCGCCGCCGAGTGTGATCAGGCTGAATAGAAACTGATCGAGGCTAATTAGAAGATTGAGTATTCGCATAGTTCAAAACGGGTGCAAGTTTGGCAGTAGCGCGAAGTTTGGTTAGGGTTTTACGATCAAGCAGATTCGTAAATTCTGCATCCTGCAAAGCCGCCGCCGCCTTTTTAGGGTTAGCGAACAAATCAGCCAGAACAGCGCCTTTATTTTCCTTGACCATATCGGCCAATTTAGTGCGCAGGGTTTCACCGCCGATACCCTTCAAGCTCAAACCCTTTGCAACTGATTTAGCAATTGGAGAATCAAGCACACCCGCATCAAGCGCATTACTCATCTTTGCATACGTAGCGGAGTTACGCAAACCCGACACCCTAGCGCCAGCATCAGCGTTGCGAATATCTGCAGCAACATTCGTGACGGCTTCAAGTTGGTGAGGGTATAAAAGCTCCTGCATACCCGGCAAGCGTGATTCAACATACTTTGGAAACGCCGCGCCAAGCTCACCCGATGTATTTGTCTTACTTGCCGCTTCGGTCAAAACGTGACGGCGCAGGCTATCCAATGTCGGACGGGCATTGTCCTCGGATAAGACGTTTTTCAGACTGCGAACAT
>Ga0228698_1001086_pt1 | contig 14504 bp, 17 predicted proteins | sample McNCre117_Aug_MG_FD_178015 | JGI IMG/M metagenome (GOLD analysis project Ga0228698, IMG submission 178015) | Freshwater microbial communities from McNutts Creek, Athens, Georgia, United States - 1-17_Aug_MG | ecosystem: Environmental > Aquatic > Freshwater > Creek | place: USA: Georgia...
GGGTTCCCACGTCGATCACTCCTATGTACCCCTGCTTAAAAATGAAGCAAGGATTGTGGATAACGTGGCTCAGTTTCCGACTGGAATTTCTATCTTTTTGGCCCAGAGTTCATTTGGAATCAACACAATGATTTCATTGATCCGTTTGGCCGAGAGTCCTTCCTTGTCTCCGCGTCCCTTTACTTTGGCGAGTGAGGCGCGGAATGCAAGTACATCAGACTTGGTGATACTGCCGACCACCTTCTCCCCGAAGGTAGGAATCAGGCGACCGTTCAGTGTGGACAGCAGTGACTTGATATGGCTGCGACGCCATTCAATGCTGTGTTCGTCGACCCAAAGATTGGCGAAGTCTTTGAACTTGGGGCCGATCGAGGTAGGCACCATTTCTAACACCGCAACTTCACCCACTGCATTGACTGCTGCAGCCATCACTGCATTCTTTGCACCCTTGGCCAGTCTTGCTTTAGCAATCCGTTCCAGCGCTTTGCTGTTGGGAAAGTAGTTCTCGTAGACGAAGGTTCCGGCGTTGATCTCGGATTCGATCTTGTCGAGAACCTTTTGCAGTTTCTTTCTGTTGGTGGGGGTGTCTTCGAGAAGTGTGTACTCACGACATCTTTCTTCTTCAAATCGAAAGTCGAAAAATAGCGCGTTGTTCGGTTTGTGCACTCTGATACTAGGCATTCAAGAAACCTCCGTTTGCCATCGGGATCGCAGAAATGCCTACTGGGCGTTTTGCAGAAGGGACTTTCATGTCGCGCTGAATCGCCTCCCAGATATAAAGAATCTTCCGCCCGAACCCGTTCAAGCGCCGTCCTCGGTTGATAGCAAAAATGCCCGCTATCCGACCAACCTAGAAACTGCATAGCGCCTGCTTGTTTCCCGATAGCGCTATGTATTGAGTGCTCTTCTGCCGCTAGCGAAAGTCCAATTAGCACAGAGCGAAACCTGAATTTGAAGTCTGCGTATTCAAACCTAGGTAGTCTTCTGCCCACGATTGGAACTTGGCTATGTAACGAAGGCCGCTTCGAAACTACGATGATCGTGAGGGGTTCGTTCAGAAGAGATTCTGCTGCGGGGTCGTGATCGCGGCAAAGCTCTCGCCGAGAGGCGCGAGCATTGCATCGGCAATAGGTTGCAGCTGTTTGCTGATGTAGTGCTCATAGTCAACGCGAGACTGACGTACCTCAAGGGGTTCCGGGCCACTCTGGGTCATCACGTACTCGATCCAGCCACCATTTTGGTATTGCTTTCGCCGGTTCAGGCGCTCGTTGTATTCATCGGCAATTCGCGCCGCGCGTACCTGGGGCGGAATGTTAGCCTGGTAATCGTCGAGGCGATGGCGCAAACGCTTTCGATACACCAGCAGTTCGTCCTTTCTACCAGCCCGTGTCTCTTTGACGTAGTCAGCGATGAACCCAATGTAAGGCTCACCACGGAATATGCGGGACAGCAGCCCCTCCTGGAACTGGCGGGCGAGCAAAGTCCAGTCGCTCCTGACCATCTCCAGTCCGCGATAGACCATTTCTTCCCTGCCACTTGCGTCCACGCTCAAGCCCGCGTAACGCTTCTTGCTGCCGATTTCTGTGCCACGAATCGTTGGCATGAAAAACTTCCTGTAATGGGTGTCGAACTCGATCTCCAAAAAGCTTTCAAGGCCTTGCGCTGCCATCAGGCGCTCTTTCCACCAGGCATTGATCCCGGAAGTCAGTTCGGCCGCCACGGAAAGCGCTTCCTGGGTGCTGTGCTGGCGCCCGAGCCAAATGAAAATCGAGTCGGTGTCGCCGTAAATGACGCCATATCCCTGCTCCTCGACGAAGTCACGGGTGAGGCGCATCATTTCGTGGCCGCGCAAGGTGATCGCGGAGACAAGGGCGGGGTTGAAAAAGCGGCAATCCACGGCCCCAAGCACTCCTGCAAAGGAATTCATCACCAGCTTCAGTGCCTGTGACAGTGGCTCGTTGCCGGCGCGCTTGGCGTCATCGCGGGCACTTGACAGGGTTCCCACGATCTCCGGCAGGCAGTGCTTGTCCTTGGAGAAAAGCGTGCCCTGAGGCCCCCGGACCAGATCGGTGCTATCTGGCGTGTTCTGTCCTTCGATGAGTCCGACCGGATCTACCAGGTAGGTTCGGATGATGCTTGGATAGAGGCTCTTGTAATCCAGCACGACCACGGAGTCATAGAAGCCGGGCTTGGAGTCCATCACGTAGCCGCCGGGGTAGGCCTCGCTTGTGATCTCGCCAACGTTTGGCGCGACATAGCCAAGCCGGTGCATGCGCGGAAGGTAGTGGTGACTGAACGCGGCGATCGATCCACCCCAGTGGTCTGCGGGCAGACCGGTCGTGTGTGCACGCTCCATCACGAAATCCAACAGTTTCACCTTGTCGAAGATGCGCAGCACCAGCTCGCAGTCGCGGATGTTGTAGACCGCTAACGCGGGCTTGTCTTCCTGAAACCTGCGTTCGATTTCAGCCATCTTGTCATACGCGTCACCGATGGCCTTGCCTTCGCCCAGCAGCTGCTGCGACACGGACTCAAGGCTGAATGATGGGAAGATTCGTCCGGCGGACCGCAGAGCCTCGATGCCGTCGATAACCACCCGCCCGACGATAGGCGCAAACAGATAGCCTTGCTTGCCGGGGTGCTTGCGCCATTCGATCCCATGTCGATCGCGACCAATCCGCAATGGCACACCGCAGACGTCGGCATTTCTTTGCAGAACGCGCAGGTCGAACTGAATGACGCTCCAGCCGATGATCACGTCCGGGTCATACGTCTCGAACCAGGCGTTCAGCCGCTCGATCATGTCTTTGCGGTCGGGGCAATACACCAATGAGAAGTCGGCAGGAACGACTGGCTGATCCGGCGGTTGACCCAGCATGAAAACAACCCGGTCTTGGTCGCAATCCAGAGCGATCGAATACAGCTCTTCGTGTTGGCTGGTTTCAATATCCAGGGAGACCATCTTCAGCGCTGGCCGGTAGTCCGGTGAGGGTTTCAGCCTACAGTCAAAAATGGTCTTGCCGTCGTTTGTACCCCCTTCGACCACCACGCCTGCGGTGATGAAGCGCTCCATCAAGTAGCGCTCATGAGGTCGCACATCTGCCTCGAAGAGAGGGACATTCTGCGGGGCAAGTGCGCGCGCCAGCTTCGTGAGTTGCCGGTGCTGCCGGGAATACAAACCAACGACGGGATCTTGCTGAAAGGTTTTGAGCTCTAGAGCGCGGATTTCTATGCCTGGGAGTCTCAATGCTTGGGTCTCGACTGCTTGCCGGTCGGTCGCCCTAGCAAAGGCAGTGGAGATCTGCCCGCTCAGCAATATCTTTCTTGGGCCGGACTCGGTGGCAATCCAGTATTCGAGCTCAGTGCCAGCAGCAAGATCCCGTGACCGCCGCGTCAGAATGAAGCCGTGGAGCTCCTGGGGAGGCGCAACATTCTCAGGAATCGGAAAGGGTACGGAGATCGGGTTAGGCACCCCTAATTTTCGTTGATGTCAGATCAGTAACCGAGATTCTTGTGAACGTGTATCCCCAATCCGAGGGATATGGAGACGGAAATTGAAGAAGGATGGCCTGATAGTTGACGTCCTTCAGCGACATCTTCCTGCCCAGAACTGCCACCACTCTAAACCTACAGCCCGGACTTTGTAATCCGAAGCATCCGGGCATCAACACCGAGTGAAGTTACCCAATGGTCACAAGCACTTGTGGCTCTTAAGCCAAGGCTACGCGTGGGCTATAAATGGGCTATTTCTGGGCTACAAACAAAAAAGGCTCACCGAAGTGAGCCTTTGCTGTCGTGGAATCCCACGTGTCTATTGGTTGCGGAGGCTAGATTTGAACTAACGACCTTTGGGTTATGAGCCCAACGAGCTACCAGGCTGCTCCACTCCGCGTCAAGAATTTAATTATAACCTATTAAGCCTTCACTTCTTCAGAAGTTACAGAAACTTCTTCAGAACGCTCAACCAATTCCACCAATGCCATGGGCGCGTTGTCACCAACGCGGAAACCCATCTTCAAAATACGTGTGTAGCCGCCTGGACGCGCCTTAAAGCGGGGGCCGAGAACGTCAAACAGTTTGGTGACGCTGTCACGATCACGCAAGCGATCAAAAGCCAAGCGGCGATTTGCCACGGTAGCTTCTTTAGCCAAAGTGATCATGGGCTCCACTACACGGCGCAATTCCTTGGCCTTGGGTACAGTGGTTTTGATGACTTCGTGTTCGATCAACGAATTCATCATGTTGCGCAACATAGCCAAACGGTGTGAGCTAGTGCGATTAAGTTTACGAAGACCGTGTCCGTGACGCATATTAATTTCCTTCAGTTTTATTAACAGGCAGCCGTATCAGGTACTGCCCGTGGCACGGAACCCTGCAAAGGGTTCAGATACGAATTAACGTTTTTCCAAAGATGCGGGAGGCCAGCTTTCCAGCTTCATTCCCAGAGTCAAGCCTCGGGAGGCCAAAACTTCTTTGATTTCGTTGAGCGATTTGCGACCCAAGTTAGGCGTCTTCAGCAACTCGTTTTCAGTACGCTGAATCAGATCACCAATGTAGTAGATGTTCTCAGCCTTCAAACAGTTCGCAGAGCGGACCGTGAGTTCCAACTCATCCACTGGACGCAACAGAATCGGATCGAATTGCGTATTGCCGCGGGGCGCGGGTGCAGTGAACGCATCAAGCTCACTGCCTTCCAACTGCGCAAACACAGCCAATTGTTCAACCAAGATTTTAGCGGAAGCACGCACTGCATCTTCAGCAGTTACTGCACCGTTGGTCTCAATCTCGACAACCAACTTGTCCAAATCCGTACGCTGTTCAACGCGCGCGCTCTCCACGGTGTAGCTTACGCGGCGAACTGGAGAGAACGAGGCGTCAAGCACGATACGACCAATGGACTTGTTGGGTTCGTCTGCATAACGACGCATGCTTCCAGGAACGTAACCACGGCCCTTTTCAACCTTGATTTGCATGTCCAACTTGCCGCCATGCGACAGGTTAGCAATCACGTGCTCAGGATTGATGATTTCAACATCGTGAGGCGTTTGAATGTCGGCCGCAGTAACAACACCCTCGGTGTCCTTACGCAAGCTCAAGGTGACTTCTTCGCGGTTGTGCAACTTAAAGACTACGCCTTTAAGGTTCAACAAGATATTCACCACATCTTCCTGAACACCGTCGATAGAAGAGTACTCATGCAACACGCCGGCGATTGTCACCTCCGTCGCAGCAAAGCCGGGCATGGACGACAACAACACACGACGCAAAGCGTTACCAAGTGTGTGACCGTAACCTCGCTCAAAGGGCTCCAGAGCTACCTTGGCCCGATTAGGTCCAAGTTGCTCAACGCTGATCGACTTAGGCTTCAACAAATTGTTTTGCATGCAAACTTCCTCTCAATACCCCCGACTCGTTACATCGGTAAGGCTGGTGAAGTACCTTTGCCACAGTGCCCCGCAGCAAAGGAACGATTACAAAAACCCGAAAACGATTAGCGGGAATACAACTCAACGATCAAAGATTCGTTGATGTCAGCACCGAATTGGTCACGGTCAGGAACGGTCTTAAAAGTGCCTTCGGCCTTTTCAACACTCACTTCAACCCAAGCGGGCAAACCAACTTGCTGAGCCAATTGCAGGGCTTCAACAATACGATTCTGTTTCTTGGACTTCTCACGAACGGCAATGACGTCACCAGCCTTCACCATGTAAGAAGGAATGTTCACCGGGTTACCGTTGACGGTAATCGCTTTGTGAGAAACCAGTTGACGGGCTTCTGCACGTGTAGAGCCAAAGCCCATGCGATAAACAACGTTATCCAAACGGGATTCCAACAGAACCATCAAGTTGGCGCCGGTGTTACCGCGACGACGATCTGCTTCAGCAAAGTAACGACGGAACTGACGCTCCAACACGCCATACATGCGCTTGACTTTTTGTTTTTCGCGCAATTGCAGGCCGTAGTCAGACGTACGAGCACCAGAAGTGCGACCGTGCTGACCTGGTTTGGAGTCAAATTTTGCCTTGTCAGCGATAGAGCGACGGGCGCTCTTCAAAAACAAGTCTGTGCCTTCACGGCGGGATAGTTTGGCCTTAGGGCCGAGGTAACGTGCCACTTGATCTTCCTTCTATGTCATCTGACGCGTAGAAACGCGCGAGCCACCAACAAAAGTTGGTGGCGGTGGGCTTGGTTGAAATTAAATGCGGCGACGCTTTTGAGGGCGGCAACCGTTGTGCGGCACGGGGGTCACATCAGCAATCATGTTGATGCGGATGCCCAATGCAGCCAAGGCGCGAACCGACGACTCACGACCAGGACCAGGGCCCTTGATCTCGACATCGAGGTTCTTGATGCCTTGTTCCAGGGCAGCACGGCCTGCCACTTCAGATGCTACCTGAGCAGCAAAAGGAGTGGACTTGCGGGAGCCCTTGAAACCTTGACCACCCGAAGACGCCCAAGACAATGCATTGCCTTGGCGATCGGTGATGGTAATGATGGTGTTGTTGAACGAAGCGTGCACGTGAGCGATGCCATCGGCAACGTTCTTGCGAACCTTCTTGCGAACGCGCTGAGCTGCGTTATTAGCGGGAGCCTTTGCCATAGTGGTCTCTCAATCCCTATTATTTCTTCAAAGACGCAGCTGCCTTACGGGGGCCTTTGCGTGTGCGTGCGTTGGTGCGAGTACGTTGACCACGCATCGGCAGGCCGCGGCGGTGACGGAACCCGCGGTAGCAACCAATGTCCATCAAACGCTTGATGTTCATGGTGGTCTCGCGGCGCAAATCACCCTCAATTGTAAACTGAGCGATCTGGTCGCGGATTTTCTCAAGATCGGAGTCGGTCAAATCTTTGACCTTCTTCGAGTATGCGATGCCACAAGCTTCGCAGATCTTGCGTGCGCGGGTGCGTCCGATACCGAAAATAGCTGTCAAGCCAATTTCGGAATGTTGGTGCGGCGGAATGTTGATGCCAGCGATACGTGCCATTTTCGTCCTCTAAAACTCTTGCAATTAACCCTGACGCTGCTTGTGGCGTGGATCTGTACAGATCACGCGCACAACGCCCTTGCGTCGGATGATTTTGCAGTTGCGGCAAATTTTCTTGACCGAAGCCGAAACTTTCATTTTCTTCTCCTAAAACTCTTCGCTCCGTTCCGACTTTGAATCGCGCGGAACATGCGCTCTAACTTGCTATCTAAAAGGTGCACGAACTGATTACTCAGGACAGACACATTTCCACTGTGACTTGCTTGACTCAAGAAGCCTTGAAATTCGCCTTCTTGAGTAGCGATTCATATTGCTGCGACATCATGTAGTTCTGCACTTGAGCCATGAAATCCATCGTGACGACAACAATAATCAACAACGAAGTTCCACCAAAATAGAACGGAACGTTGTACTTCAATATCAAAAACTCCGGCAACAAGCAGACAAAAGTGATGTAGATAGCACCAGCCAATGTCAGGCGAACCAATATTTTGTCGATGTACTTGGCTGTTTGATCCCCAGGGCGAATGCCAGGAATAAAAGCACCACTCTTTTTCAAGTTATCTGCAGTTTCGCGGCTGTTGAATACCAACGCCGTGTAGAAGAAACAGAAAAACACAATGGCCGCAGCGTACAACATCACATAGATGGGCTGCCCTGGACTCAGAGTCCCGGCAATATCACTCAGCCAACGCATGCTTTCACCAGAGCTAAACCATTTAGCCACAGTAGCCGGCAACAAAATAATGGATGAAGCAAAAATGGGAGGGATGACGCCCGCCATGTTCAACTTCAGCGGCAAGTGCGATGACTGACCACCATAAACTTTGTTACCAACTTGGCGCCGTGCGTAGTTCACCAAAATTTTGCGTTGTCCGCGCTCAACAAACACGACGAAGTAAGTAACTAAAGCCACCACAACGACGATAAGCAAGGCAACGATGATGCTCATGGAGCCGGTGCGAACCAACTCCAGCAAACCACCAACAGCATTTGGCAATCCAGCCGCGATACCACCAAAGATCAAAATCGAAATCCCGTTGCCCAAACCACGCTCTGTGATTTGCTCACCCAGCCACATCAAGAACATCGTTCCCGCTGTCAAGGTGACCATGGTTGTCATACGGAAGCCGATGCCCGGTGCAATAACCAAGCCTGCGGAAGCCTCCAAGGCAACTGCAATACCCAAAGATTGAAACAGGGCCAAACCCAAAGTTCCATAACGGGTGTATTGCGTGATCTTGCGCCGACCGCCTTCACCCTCTTTCTTCAATTGCTCAAACGCTGGCAACACATAGGTTAGCAGCTGCATGATGATCGAAGCAGAGATGTAAGGCATGATGCCCAAGGCGAAAATAGTGAAGCGCGACAACGCGCCACCAGAAAACATATTGAACAAACTCAATATGCCGCCTTGCTGACCTTTAAACAGTTGTTGCAGTTGGGCAGGATCGATGCCAGGCACAGGAATATGTGCACCCAAGCGATAGACCACTAGCGCCAACAACAAGAAAACAAGCCGGCGACGCAGGTCGCCGAACTTGCCTGCTTTGGCTGTTTGAGCTGCAGTTGTAGCCACTCGTTTACTTTCGTAAAGCTTGGTTAGGCTACTGCGCCGCCGGCGGCTTCAATAGCAGCTTTGGCAGCAGCAGTTGCACCAATACCGCTCAACTTCACTGCTTTAGTGATTGCACCAGTATTGATAACTTTAACTACTTTGGCCAACTCGCCAACTGCACCAGCTTGCTTCAAAGCAACCAGATTGACTTCTGCCAAACCGAGAGCTTCCAAAGCGGTCAATGTGATCTCTGCATTGAACTTCAGCAGATGCGACTTGAAACCACGCTTTGGCAGACGGCGATGCATGGGCATTTGACCGCCTTCAAAACCGACCTTGTGGTAACCACCGGAACGGGATTTCTGACCTTTGTGACCACGGCCAGCTGTTTTACCCAAACCAGATCCGATACCACGTCCAACGCGACGCTTGGCGTGTTTGGCGCCTTCAGCGGGCTTGATGTTATTTAGTTCCATCATCAACCTCTTAGAGCACCTTGACCAGGTAGCTGATCTTGTTAATCATGCCGCGCACAGCAGGCGTATCCTGCAGTTCGCTCACGCTATTGAGCTTGCGCAGACCCAAGCCACGCACGGTAGCGCGGTGGGACTCTTTCGTTCCAATGGGGCTGCGCACCAATTGGATCTTCACAGTTTGTTGTGTCGTCATTTTGAAGTCCCCGATTAAGCGAAGATTTCTTCAACGGTCTTGCCGCGCTTGGCTGCCACTTCCGCAGGTGTCGTAGACACAGACAGAGCATCCAAGGTTGCACGAACCATGTTGTAAGGATTGGAAGAACCGTGGCTCTTGGCCACGATGTCTGTGATACCCACAACTTCGAAAACAGCGCGCATAGGACCACCAGCAATAATGCCGGTACCCTTTGGTGCTGGCGCCATCATGACGCTAGCGGCACCGTGGTGACCCATCACCTTGTGGTGAATGGAACCATTTTTCAAAGTTACTTTGATCATGTTGCGGCGGGCTTCTTCCATGGCCTTCTGCACTGCTGCAGGAACTTCCTTGGATTTACCTTTGCCCATGCCGATGCGGCCGTCACCGTCACCAACCACAGTCAGTGCAGCGAAACCGAGAATACGGCCGCCCTTCACGACTTTGGTCACGCGGTTGATCGCGATCATTTTTTCGCGCAGACCGTCCTCAGGACCCTCGGCCTTACCTTGCATTTTTGCTTGAACTTTAGCCATCTTAATTTCCGATCTGCTTAGAACTGCAAGCCAGCTTCACGCGCGGCATCTGCCAACGCCTTGACGCGACCGTGGTAGGCGAAACCGGAACGGTCAAACGCCACTTTGTCGATACCAGCGGCTTTCGCCTTTTCAGCGACGCGCTTGCCGATGATCTGGGCAGCAGCCACGTTGCCGCCTTTGCCTGTAGCGCCCAAAGACTTGCGCACTTCGGCTTCAACAGTCGATGCGCAGGCAATCACCTTGCCACCGTCGCCGGAGATAACGCTGGCGTAGATGTGCAGGTTGGTGCGTGTAACGGTCAAACGTGCCACGCCTTGCGTTGCAATACGGATGCGGGTCTGACGTGCCCGACGAAGACGCTGCTCTTTTTTGGTCAACATGTTGCAGCTCCTTATTTCTTCTTCGTTTCTTTGATCGTGATCTTCTCATCCGCATAACGGATGCCCTTGCCCTTGTAAGGCTCAGGAGGACGAATCGCACGGATCTCAGCGGCGATCTGACCCACGCGTTGGCGGTCAGCACCTTTGATCAAGATTTCGGTAGGAGTGGGAGTCGCCACAGAAATGCCAGCAGGCATTTCGAGGTTCACGGGGTGCGAGTAACCGACAGCCAAGTTCAGCTTGGTGCCTGTAGCTTGCGCCTTGTAACCCACACCAATCAGGCTCAGCTTGCGCTCAAAGCCCTTGGTTACGCCAACCACCATGTTGTTGACCAACTGGCGAATCGTGCCAGTCATAGCGTCAGCTTCACGAGAGTCATTAGCGGGTTGGAAGCTGAGCTTGCCAGCTTCATTCTGGATGTTCACCAGGCTGTTTTGAGCCAGCTGCAGAGTGCCGCCAGTACCCTTCACGCTGATTTGATCAGCTTTGATGGACACTTCAACACCAGCAGGAACGGTGACGGGGAGTTTGCCTACGCGGGACATTGTTTCTTACTCCTGTAGCGTTAAGCGACGTAGCACAGCACTTCGCCACCGACACCGGAAGCGCGCGCTTTGCGATCAGTCATAACACCCTTGGGTGTAGTCACGATAGCAACACCCAAGCCGTTTTGGACTTGAGGAATTGCATCGCTGCCGCGATAAACGCGCAGGCCAGGGCGGCTTACACGCTCAATACGCTCGATCACAGGGCGACCGGCGTAATATTTCAAAGCAATTTGCAGCTCAGATTTGCCATCTTCAGTGGAAACCTTGAAGCCGTCGATATAGCCTTCTTCTTTCAACACTTGTGCAATTGCAATCTTCACTTTGGAAGAAGGCACAGACACGGTTGTTTTAGCAACCATCTGTGCATTGCGGATGCGTGTCAACAGATCGGCGATGGGATCACTCATACTCATGTTCGGTTCTCCTATCGCTTACCAGCTGGCCTTGGTGATGCCAGGAATTTCTCCGGCAAAAGCCATTTCACGAATCTTCGCACGACCCAGACCGAAGTGCTGGAACGTTCCACGGGGACGACCCGTGATGGAGCAGCGGTTACGCTGGCGAGTGGGGTTTGCATTGCGAGGCAATTTTTGCAGACCCAGACGGGCTGCTGCACGCTCTTCGTCAGAACGCTTTGCATCACCTGCGATTGCCTTCAGTTCCGCATATTTCTTAGCGTACTTGGCAGCCAACTTGTCACGTTTGAGCTCGCGCTCGATTAAAGCCATTTTAGCCACAGGTCACCTCAGTTCTTGAACGGGAAACGGAAGCCAGCGAGCAGTGCCTTGCACTCTTCGTCAGTCTTTGCCGTTGTGGTGATGCTGATATTGAGGCCGCGCAAGGCATCCACCTTGTCATATTCAATCTCAGGGAAAATGATCTGCTCTTTGACGCCGATGTTGTAGTTACCACGGCCATCAAAAGCGCGACCAGAAATACCACGGAAGTCACGGACGCGAGGCAGAGCCACGGTCACGAAACGGTCTAGGAATTCATACATCTGAACGCCACGCAAAGTCACCATGCAACCGATCGCCTGGCCTTCGCGAATCTTGAAACCGGCGATAGCTTTCTTGGACTTGGTCACGACGGGCTTTTGGCCAGCGATCTTGGTCAGGTCAGACACAGCGTGATCCATTACCTTCTTGTCGGCAACGGCTTCGCTCACACCCATGTTCAGGGTGATCTTGGTCAAACGGGGCACTTGCATGGGCGAGGTGTAGCCAAACTTGGCTGTCAACTCAGGCGCCACTTTTTCGCGGTAGTGTTGTTGTAGACGTGCCATGGTTATGCCACCTTGATTTCTTCGCCGCTGGACTTGTAAACGCGAACGCGTTTGCCGTCAGCCAGCACCTTGATACCAACACGGTCAGCCTTGCCGGTTGCCGCATTAAAGATAGCAACGTTAGACTGGTGAATAGGCATGGTCTTTTCAACGATGCCGCCGGTTGTGCCCTTCATGGGGTTTGGCTTGGTGTGCTTCTTCACCAAGTTGATGCCCTCGACGACTACGTGAGAGTCGTCAGCGCGCAAGGAGATCACTCCGCGCTTACCCTTATCGCGACCTGCGATAACGATGACTTCGTCGCCTTTGCGAATCTTGTTCATGGCGGGTCCTTACAAAACTTCAGGAGCCAAGGACACGATCTTCATGAACTTTTCAGTGCGCAGTTCGCGGGTCACTGGTCCGAAGATGCGGGTGCCGATAGGCTCCAACTTGGCGTTGAGCAACACAGCTGCGTTGCCGTCGAATTTCACCAAAGAACCGTCGCCACGGCGGATGCCCTTGGCAGTACGAACCACTACAGCGCTATAGACTTCGCCTTTTTTGACGCGTCCACGGGGAGCAGCTTCTTTGATGGAAACTTTGATGATGTCGCCGACGCTTGCATAGCGACGCTTAGACCCGCCCAGCACCTTGATGCAGAGAACGGATTTCGCGCCGGTGTTGTCGGCAACTTCCAGTCGAGATTCAGTTTGGATCATTTCATTATTCCCAACTTGCACCTGGAGCTGCTTTGCCACACTGGCAACTACAAAACCAAGTCAGTCTTGGGCCCGCTATCCACCGCGCAAACCACTTGCACGACTTCTATTTGGGCAGAACCTTCAGCTTTTTCAAGCGAAGCCCACTATTGTGCCAGTACAACTTTCTGGCGTCAACTACTTTTATGCAGGAATTTCAGTGTATCGCGCCGCCAAAGCAACAAATTCCGCCTCTTGCGAGGGCAAGCCGGTCTCTTCGACCAAAATTTGAGCCACTTGAGGCGCCAAACGGGCTGCCAAGCGGGCATCCAGGAACAAGGTGCGCGCCCTGCGTGCCAGCACATCCTCTACGGTGACGGCGTATTCATGGCGGGCCGCAAAGCGAACCATCGCCTCGGTCAGCCCCGGTGCCAACTCGACCTCACTCCCAGGCAAGGCGTGCACTGCCGGGTAGTCCAGTCCATAGGAGTGTGCACCTTGAGGAATGGACATTGCGCTTTGTTGCACACCCTCTCCGTCTGCGCCCTGGAGGCGCAAATGCACGGTAGCACCTGCCGCACGCGATTCCAACAGATTCTTTTCTGCGCACTTGGCGAGCACGTCTTCGGCCATGGCCCGATAGGTGGTCCACTTCCCTCCCGTGACAGTCACCAGTCCGCTGCGGCTCACCAACACCGTGTGTTCCCGGCTGATGGCTTTGGTGTTCTCGCCATCGTCCTCTTGAGGCTTTACGAGAGGACGCAAGCCCACCCAGATACTCCGAATGTCTTTTGCAGTGGGAGCTTTCTTCAGATAGCGCGCGGCCTCTTCTAATATGAAGGCAACCTCTTCCTTGAAGGGCCTGGGCTCCCGATCCAGGTCGTGCCGTGGGGTGTCCGTGGTGCCCAGAATGACCTTTCCAAGCCACGGCACCGCAAAAAGCACCCGCCCATCCTGGGTTTTAGGAACCATCAGGGCCGTATCGCCCCCCAAAAACTCCCGGTCCACCACAATGTGCACGCCTTGGCTGGGCGCCACCATAGGCTTGGTCGTGCTGCGGCCATCCACAGAGTTAGCCTCACCATCTTTTTCGCGCAAACCATCTACCCACACGCCGGTCGCATTCACCACGCAACGGGACTGGATGGAAAACTTGCGCCCACCGATCGTGTCCTCACACAGAACCCCACACACTTTGCCCGCCTCGTACTGCAACTGGGTCGCTTTGCAGTAGTTCACCACCAAGGCACCCTTGGCAGCTGCGGTACGGGCCAGGGACAAGGCCAGTCGCGCATCATCGAACTGGCCATCCCAGTACTTGACGCCGCCCTTGAGCCCTCCAGTTGCCACTTGCGGAATCAGTTTCTGGGTGTCCTTCGCCCCTAGAAACTCGGTTTTTCCCAAGCCGGCTTTGCCCGCCAACAGGTCATACGCTGTCAATCCTGCGCCGTAAAACGGCGTTTCCCACCACTTATAGGAAGGCATCACAAATGCCAAGGGCTGCGCGAGGTGCGGAGCGTTGCGCAACAAGGTGGTCCGCTCATGCAGCGCCTCACGCACCAAAGAAATATTGCCCTGGGCCAAGTAACGCACCCCGCCGTGCAGCAACTTCGTGGCGCGGGAAGACGTACCCTTGGCAAAGTCATGCGATTCGATCAAGACCACGCGAAAACCACGCGACGCCGCAGCCAGCGCAACCCCCAGCCCGGTGGCACCACCGCCTACCACTGCGAGGTCGTACACCGCAGGCTCAGCCAAGCGGTTCAACAGGTCTTCCCGGCGGGTGGGCAAGGGGGCAGCGTAGGTGGTCATGGGTTTTCTTGAAAGAGAAATCAGCCAACAATCGTATTCGTTAT